>JACCEC010722427.1_pt1 | contig 23583 bp, 26 predicted proteins | sample 7450121 | NCBI WGS metagenome assembly JACCEC01 (sample SAMN15323455, study PRJNA562643) | freshwater metagenome | isolation source: river surface water | place: USA:Blue River Watershed | collected 2017-08-18 | reverse complement strand
GGACGCCTCGCAAGGCGTTGTCATCACGGAAATCCTCGACAGCTATCCCTTTGGGGACAACACCCGTGTGCTCGATTTGGGCTGTGGCAAAGGTCGCTTCATGCGTGCGGTGGCGCAGCGCTTTCCCCAGTTACAACTCCAGCTCATGGATTTGCCGGTGGTGCTCGATTTGGCGCGCCAAGGCTTTGCCCAAGCCGGTTTGGCTGCGCGAGCCGAATTCCATCCGGGCAGCTTCCTGGACGATGCACTCCCCGAGGGGGCCGATCTCGTGACCCTGGTGCGCGTCGCGCACGACCATGGTGACGCAGCCCTGCACACCCTGTTGAAAAAGATTGCTGCCATCCTGCCGCCCGGCGGGCGCCTGCTCTTGGCCGAGCCCATGCAGCTCGACGGGCCCGAGGCCAGCGTGGTGGATCCTTACTTTCATTTCTACCTCCAAGCCATGGGGGAAGGGCGCTTGCGCAGCCCGGCTGAGCTCATGCAGGCCATCCGGGCCGCTGGTTTTGTGGGGGTCGAGCAGGTCCCGAACGCCTTGGCGGTTCATGCCCAAATCATTTTGGCGCATAAACCAAGGGTAAACCCTGTGAAAGAAAACTGATAGTCAATCTAAATTGACACTCTAGAATGTAAACATCAATGAAAACAGCCGCCATCGTCTTTGACTGTCCCAAACAAGTGTCCCTGAAAGAGCTGGACCTGCCGGAATTGGGCGCGGACGAACTCGACGTGTCTGTCCTATACAGCGGCATCAGTACCGGTACGGAACGCCTGTTGTGGAACGGCAGTATGCCGGTCTTTCCGGGCATGGGCTACCCCCTGGTGCCGGGATACGAAACCGTGGGTGTGGTGCGACGCGCGGGCGCGCAAACCGGCTTTGCCGAAGGCGAGACCCTCTTTGTGCCGGGCACGAATTCTTGGCGCGGTGTGCACAGCCTCTTTGGCGGCGCTGCCTCTCGTCTGGTGGTCTCGCAAGAGCGCGTCGTGCCGGTGGCGCCCGAGCTCGGAGCGGATGCGGTTTTACTCGCCTTGGCGGCCACGGCCTATCACGCCGTTGCCGGTGGCGGTCAACAAGCCCCCTTTGCGCCACCCGAGCTCATCGTCGGCCATGGTGTCATGGGCCGTTTACTCGCCCGCATGACGGTGGCATCCGGTGCGCCCGCTCCCGTGGTCTGGGAAACCCAGGCCGCGCGTCGCGACGGCGCGCGGGGCTACAGCGTCCTGCATCCCGATGACGACCCCCGTCGCGATTACGCCACGGTCTACGACGTGAGCGGCGATGCGAGTCTGCTCAACAGCCTCATCCAGCGCCTGCGCCCCGGTGGCGAGGTGGTGCTCGCGGGCTTTTACACCCAAGACATCCAGTTTGCCTTTGTGCCGGCCTTCATGCGGGAGGCGCGCGTGCGCATCGCCGCGGAATGGAAGCGCCCAGACCTGCTGGCCGTGAGCGAACTCGTGCGGCAAGGCCGCGTCGCGCTCGACGGATTGATCACCCACACCCAAAGCCCTACCCGGGCCCACGAGGCTTACGTCGACGCTTTCGAAGACGCAAGCTGCCTGAAGATGACGCTCGATTGGAGGGCCTACGCATGAACACGCCAGAGAAAGAAACCCAGATCATTGCGATCTATGGAAAAGGTGGAATTGGCAAGAGCTTCACGCTCGCCAACTTGAGCTACATGATGGCCCAGCAGGGCAAAAAAGTGTTGCTCATTGGGTGCGACCCCAAGAGCGACACCACGAGCTTGCTCTTTGGGGGCAAGGCATGTCCCACCATCATCGAGACCACCTCGCGCAAAAAGCTCGCAGGCGAGGAAGTCGAAATTGGCGATGTCTGCTTCAAACGCGATGGTGTCTACGCCATGGAACTCGGCGGCCCAGAGGTGGGTCGGGGTTGCGGGGGGCGCGGCATCATCCACGGCTTTGAGACGCTGGAGAAACTCGGTTTTCACAGCTGGGGTTTTGATTACGTCTTGCTCGACTTCCTGGGCGATGTGGTCTGTGGCGGCTTTGGACTCCCCATCGCGCGTGACATGTGCCAGAAAGTCATCGTCGTGGGCAGCAACGATTTGCAGTCGCTCTATGTGGCCAACAACGTGTGCTCGGCCGTTGAATACTTCCGCCGCTTAGGTGGCAATGTGGGCGTGGCGGGGTTGGTCATCAACAAAGACGATGGCACCGGTCAGGCGCAAGCCTTTGCGGCCGAAGCGGGCATTCCGGTGCTCGCGGCCATTCCGGCCGACGAAGACATCCGCCGCAAGAGCGCGAGCTACGAAATCATCGGCAAGCCCGATGGCGTCTGGGGCAGCCTCTTTGCCGGACTGGCCGAGCAAGTGGCCATCGCACCACCGCTTCGACCCAAGCCCCTCACACAAGACGCGCTGCTCGGTCTCTTTGACAGCGACACCGTCGGCCGTGACGTGGTGCTTGAGCCCGCCAGCTCCGCCGACATGCTGGGTCATGTGCCTGAAGCCAAGCCCAGCTTCGAAGTGGTTTACGAAGAGGTCTGAGCATGAACGCCCGCATCATTCCGATCCAAAGCCAGCCCATCGAGGCGGTGGCGGCTGGCGCGTGCAGCGCCGGCGCCGACACCTTGCGCGCTGCGGCTGAAGCCGCCGGCCAATCGGAAATGCTCCAGCGCTACGCGGCCGACTACCCCACCACCGCTGGCCCGCATGACCAACCCCAGAGCATGTGCCCGGCATTTGGTTCGCTTCGCGTGGGCTTGCGCATGCGCCGCGTGGCCACCATGCTCTCCGGCTCCGCGTGCTGCGTCTACGGCCTGACGTTCACGTCGCACTTCTACGGCGCGCGCCGCAGTGTGGGGTATGTGCCCTTCAATTCCGAGACCTTGGTCACGGGCAAGCTGTTCGAAGACATTCGCGACGCCGTCCACGCCCAGGCCAACCCGCAAGACCTCGACGCCATCGTCGTCATCAACCTTTGCGTGCCCTCGGCCAGTGGCGTGCCGCTGCGTCTGCTGCCCCGCGAGATCAACGGCGTGCGCATCATTGGCATTGACGTGCCTGGCTTTGGCGTGCCCACGCACGCCGAGGCCAAAGACGTGCTCGCCGCCGCCATGATGCGCTACGCCAAAGAAGAAGTGCGCACCGGCCCGGTCCAAGCCCCTAAAGGCGGACGGCACGATCTGCCCACCATTGCCCTCTTGGGCGAGATGTTCCCAGCCGATCCCGTGGGCATCGACCAGCTCCTCGCCCCGATGGGCTTGGCGGTTGGCGCTGTGGTCCCGACGCGCGAGTGGCGCGAGCTCTACGCCGCGCTCGACAGCGTGGCCGTGGCCGCCATTCACCCCTTCTACACCGCCACGGTGCGGGAGTTCACCGACATCGGTCGCCCCGTCATCGGCTCCGCGCCCGTGGGGCTCGACGGCGTACAAGACTGGCTCCAGTCCGTGGGCGATCGCTTGGGGATCGCCGCCGACAAAACCGCACAGGCGCGCAACCTCGCGCTTGGCGCCATGCGCCAGGCCTTGGGCGATCAACGCCTAGAGGGTCGCATCACCTTGAGCGGCTACGAGGGCTCGGAATTGTTGGTCGCGCGCCTCTTGGTCGAATGTGGCGCGGATTTGCGCTACGTTGGCTCGGCCTGTCCGGCCACCCCTTGGAACAGCACCGACATCGATTGGCTGCAGTCGCGCGGCGTGCACGTGCAGATGCGCGCGAGCCTGGAGCAAGACATCGCCGCGGTGGAAGAGTTCAAGCCGCACTTGGCGATCGGCACCACCCCCGTGGTGCAACACGCCAAGCAGCAGGCCATTCCCTCGCTTTACTTCACCAACCTGATCTCCGCGCGTCCGCTCATGGGTGTGGCCGGTGCGGGCTCGCTCATGCAAGTCGTGCGCAGCGCGATTGGCAATCAAGCGCGCTTTAACACCATGCGAGATTTCTTCACCGGGGTGGGGCAGGGCGATCAATCCGGCGTTTGGCAGGATGTGCCGCAAGCCCGCCCTGAGTTCCGCGCCGAAAACGCGCGCCAGGCCGAGCGCCAACGCGCCCGCCGTAAAGCCGAGGAGATGGGGGTATGAGCATGCCCAACTTCGTCCTCGATCACGACCGCGCCGGTGGTTACTGGGGCGCGGTGTATGTCTTTACCGCCCTCAAAGGCCTGCAAGTCGTCATCGACGGCCCGGTGGGTTGCGAGAACCTCCCCGTCACCAGTGTGTTGCACTACACCGACGCCTTGCCCCCACACGAGTTACCCATCGTGGTGACCGGCTTGGCCGAAGAGCAACTCGGTCGTGAAGGCACGGAAGGCGCCATGAAGCGTGCCCACGCCGCGCTCGATCCGCATTTGCCGGCGGTGGTTGTGACGGGTTCGATTGCCGAGATGATTGGCGGCGGCGTGGTGCCCGAAGGCACCCAATTGCAGCGCTTCCTCGCCCGCACCATCGATGAAGACCAATGGCAGTGCGCCGATCGCGCCCTCTACTGGCTCTGGAAACAATACGGCGCGCGCAAAATCAAACCCGCGCGCGATCTCTCGGCCCTGCCCGAAGGATCCAAGCCCCGCGTCAATCTGATTGGCCCGGCCTACGGCACCTTCAACTCGGCGAGCGATCTGGCCGAAATGCGCCGTTTGGTCGAAGGCATTGGGGCCGAAGTCAATTTAGTCTTCCCGCTGGCCGCGCACATCACGGAAGTGCCCAAACTGGGGGACGCCGATGTCAACATCTGTCTCTACCGCGAGTTTGGCCGCGCCCTGTGCGAAGCGCTCGAGCGTCCTTACCTGCAAGCGCCCATTGGCATGCAGTCCACCACGCAGTTCCTGCGCACCTTGGGTGAGCTGCTGCACCTCGATCCCGAGCCCTTCATCGAGCGCGAGCGTCACACCACGCTCAAGCCCATTTGGGATCTCTGGCGCTCGGTGACGCAAGACTTCTTCTCCACCGCGAGCTTTGCCGTGGTGGCCACCGATACCTACACGCGCGGGCTGCGCCATTTCCTCGAGGACGAAATGGGACTGCCCTGCCGCTTTAGCATCTCGCGCACCGCGGGCACCAAGACCGACAACGCGCGCATCCGCGCGCTGTGTCAGAGCCAAACACCGCTCATTCTCTTTGGTAGCTACAACGAGCGCATGTATTTGAGTGAGGTCGCTGGGCGCAGCCCCATGCGCGCGGCCTTTATTCCCGCCTCTTTCCCCGGCAGCATCATTCGCCGCCACACGGGAACACCGTTCATGGGCTACAGCGGCGCGACTTACCTGGTGCAGGAAGTCTGCAACGCGTTGTTTGACGCCCTCTTTCACATTTTGCCTTTGGGCAGCGAGCTCGATCAGGTGGAACCCACCCATGCGCGCAGCCCCGCACGACAGCAGTGGCAGGACGAGGCCCAAGCGCTGTTGCGTCGGCTCGTGGCTGAGCAACCGGTCTTGGTCCAGATCTCTGCGGCCAAACAGTTGCGCGACCGCGCCGAACGCCTCTCGCGTGAAGGGGGAGAAGAAGAAGTACAGACCCGCCATGTCGAGCACGCTCGACAGGAGTTGGGATGGGGGGGCTCACATGAGCGCCCATAAGCAATCAATGCTGGTTCTCCGTGGGGAGTCCAGTGACCGGATGTCGTGGCAGTTTGTCGCGGCTACCCAGATGCGCGGGTTGAGCGCATTGTGGGCCGTAAGGCCCCACTGAAGAAGGAGCAAGTATGTCAAATCGGACTTCCATTTCCGGTCTTACAGACGAAGAAGCTCAAGAGTTCCATCACTACTGGTCGCAGGGTTTTGTGGGCTTCACGGCAGTTGCCGTGTTGGCGCACATCCTCGTCTGGGCGTGGCGGCCTTGGCTGTAATCCATCCACTCACTTGAAGGGGTAACTGCGATGCAACACACCGAACCAATGAGCCCGGATCGCCCGCTAGCGGACGAATCCTACGCGTTCTGGACCATTTTTCTGCTTTCCTTTGGATTGCTCTACGTCATTGCCATGCTGGCCCGTGTGATTGGCATGCATTGGCGGGACTATCTGCCGGGTGCGGAGAGTGCGAGCAGCATGGGTGAGGGCGTGAAAGCTGCGGTCTATACCTTCATGTCCCACATTATTTAGGAGATTCATCATGTGGCGAATTTGGCGACTCTACGATCCTCTGCGAGCCATGGTGGTTCAGGGGATTTTCTTGTTTGGTTTGGCGGCAATGATTCATCTGATCTTGCTCAGCACAAACAAATTCAACTGGCTCGACGGTGCCAAGAAAGCCCCTGCGGCTTCGGCGCAAAACAGCCCAATGCCTGCACCGGTTCCCTCAGCCAAGTCCTGAGCGGCGCAAGCCTTTCCGCAGATGCTGTCTCCGGGCGTGGCGACCCGGCACAGCGTCTGTTTTGTGAATTTCATCGGAGGAGGTCAAAGCCATGGCCATGTTGAACTTTGAAAGAAAATACCGCGTCCGAGGCGGTACCTTGCTCGGCGGAGACCTGTTCGATTTCTGGGTGGGCCCTTTCTACGTCGGATTTTTCGGCGTCACCACCATCTTTTTCACTTTCCTGGGCACGGCGTTGATCCTTTGGGGTGCATCGCAGGGGCCTACATGGAATGTCTGGCAGATCAATATCGCGCCCCCCGACTTGTCCTACGGCTTGCGTTTCGCGCCGTTGCTCGAGGGTGGTTTGTGGCAGCTCATCACCGTCTGCGCGATTGGCGCATTTGGCTCATGGGCGATGCGCGAAGTCGAGATTTGTCGAAAACTGGGCATGGGCTACCACGTCCCGGTTGCGTTTAGCGTGTCCATTCTGGCCTACGTCACTTCGAATGTGGTGCGTGCCATTCTGATGGGCGCCTGGGGGCACGGCTTCCCGTATGGCATCTACAGCCATTTGGACTGGGTCTCCAACGTCGGGTACCAATACCTGCACTTTCACTACAACCCCGCCCACATGCTGGGGGTGAGTTTCTTCTTTGCCAGCACCTTTGCGCTGTCGCTGCACGGTGCGCTCATTCTCTCCTCGACCAACCCTGCGCCGGGTCACACCGTGCGCACGCCCGAGCATGAGGACACCTTCTTCCGCGATGTCGTGGGCTACTCCATCGGCACGCTGGGCATTCACCGCCTGGGCTTGTATCTGGCGCTCGCTGCCGTGCTCTTTAGTGCGCTGTGCATCGTGCTCAGTGGTCCCTTCTGGAGCCGTGGCTGGCCAGAGTGGTGGAGCTGGTGGCTCAACATGCCCATTTGGTCGCAGTGGCCAGTGAATTGAGCAGGAGACAAACATGGCTGATTACCAAAACCTTTTCACCACCGTGCAAGTCACTGGCCCCATTCACATGGGTGTCGAGCTCGGTCACGGCAATAGCCCTCGCACGGGCCAACCCCTGCTCAATTACTGGGCAGGCAAGATTGGCAACGCGCAGCTTGGCCCCATCTACCTCGGCGGCCTCGGGCTCGCCTCGCTCATTTGTGGCGTCTTTGCCACCACCATCATCGGCATGAACATGCTTGCTTCGGTCGACTACAGCCCGGTGCAATTCATTCGCCAGCTGTTTTGGCTCTCGCTGGAGCCACCTCCCGCCAGTTATGGGTTGAGCATCCCGCCGCTCAACCAGGGCGGCTGGTGGATCATCACCGGCCTCTTCCTCACGGCTTCGCTCTTTCTCTGGTGGGCGCGGACTTACCGACGCGCGCGCGAACTGGGTATGGGCACGCACGTGGCTTGGGCTTTCGCGGCGGCCATCTGGCTCTACCTGGTGCTCGGCCTTTTCCGCCCAGTGCTCATGGGCTCTTGGGGTGAGGCGGTGCCCTACGGCATCTTCCCGCACCTGGATTGGACGGCGGCGTTCTCGTTGCGCTACGGCAACTTGTTCTACAACCCCTTCCACGCGCTCTCGATTGCCTTCCTCTACGGCTCGGCATTGCTCTTTGCCATGCACGGCGCCACCATTCTGGCGGTAACCCGCTTTGGTGGTGAGCGTGAGATTGAACAGATCACCGATCGCGGCACCGCGAGCGAGCGCGCCGCCCTCTTCTGGCGTTGGACCATGGGCTTTAACGCCACCATGGAATCCATTCACCGCTGGGCTTGGTGGTTCGCCGTCTTGTGTCCGCTCACCGGTGGCATCGGCATCTTGCTGACCGGTACGGTGGTGGATAACTGGTACCTCTGGGCCGTCAAACACGGCGTTGCCCCTCCCTATCCGCAGGTCTTCCCGCCTGTGAGTGACCCCGCCTTGTTGCTAGGAGGCAAGCCATGAAACGCACGCTCGCTCTTTTGCTCAGCACGCTGGCCCTCGCGGCGTGCGAGCGCCCGCCGATGGACTCGGTGCAACACGGCTTCCGTGGCACCGGCATGGCCCAAATCTACAACCCCCGTGCCGTGGAAGCACAAGAGGCGCGCAACGAAGTGCCGCCAGCCCTTCCCGCTGCGCCCGACGAAGGTCCCAAGGCTGGCAAGCTTTACAAGAATGTCAAAGTCCTGGGCGACTTGAGCGGAGGACAGTTCACCCGCTTGATGGTGTCCATGACCACCTGGATCGCGCCCGAGCAAGGATGTAACTACTGTCACAACCCGGCCAACTTCGCCGACGACTCGCTCTACACCAAGGTGGTCGCGCGGCGCATGATCGAGATGACACGCTACATCAACAGCGGTTGGAAGAACCACGTTGCCGAGACGGGCGTGACCTGCTATACCTGCCACCGCGGTCAGCCCGTGCCTGCGCAGGTCTGGTTCCGCAAGAAGGACGAACCTTATGGTTCGAACTTCATGGGGGACAAGGCAGGGCAGAACACCCCCGATCGTGACGTCAACCTCTCCTCCTTGCCCTACGACCCGTTCACCCCCTTCTTGTTGGGCAACGAAAACATCCGCGTCAATGGCAACACGGCCTTGCCATCGGGCAACCGTCAGTCGATCAAGCAGGCCGAATGGACCTACGGGCTCATGACGCACATGTCCCAAGGTTTGGGCGTGAACTGCACGTATTGCCACAACACCCGGGCGTTCGCGAACTGGGAGGGCAGTCCACCGCAGCGCGTGACGGCCTGGCATGGCATCCGCATGGCGCGCGATTTGAACAACGACTACATGGTGCCCCTCACCGAGCAGTTCCCCGCGCACCGCAAGGGCGAGCTGGGCGATGTGGCCAAAGTCAATTGCGGCACCTGCCACCAAGGCGCATACAAACCGCTCTATGGCCGCTCCATGGTGGCGGACTTCCCCGAGCTCAAGGGCCCCTCGCCCGAGCGCGCCCAAGTCGCCAAGCGTTAAGGCAGGCCATGCAATCCCCCTCACCACCCTTACCTTGGGATGATTGCCCGGCCTTGAGCCAGGGCCATCGGGGGGACGCATGTCCGTGACACCTGAGACCTTCCAGGCCCCCTTGACGGGGGTTGTGCTCGTCGTCCTGGTCGACTACCTGCGACAGCACCAAGGCTGGGGGTGGATGCGTCTGATTGCCGGGTCCTCCGCGTTTCGCCAGGTGCCCGGTTTGCGCTTTGTGAAGGTCATGGGCAGTGGACAGGGCGGAGGCTTTAGCCTGCGTCCCAGTCCGAGTCACCAAGGTTTGATTTGCAACTTTGCCAGCTGGTCCGAGGCCGCGCAGTTCTTGCAAAGCCCCCTCGTCAAGTCCGCATGTGAGCGGGCTCGCGAGTGGTGGTACGGCATCTTTGCCGTGCAATCGGCTCGCGGCGAGTGGGATCAACAAGCCTGGGCCGTGACCGATCCAGGTCTCATGGGCGCGCCCGATGTGCCCGTTGCGCATCCGCAAATGCTGGGTGTGCTCACCCGCGCGAGCATCCGACCTGCCAAGGCCGTGGCTTTTTGGCGTCACGCACCGGCGGCGCAAGCCGAGCTCTCCCACTCCGAAGGCTGCAACCTCTCCATGGGTTTGGGTGAAGCGCCTCTGTTGCGTCAGTGCACCTTCAGCCTCTGGCGGGATACCGAGTGCATGACGCGCTACGCCCACCACAACGCCCATCAAACGGCCATTCAAGCCGCTTATCGGCACCAATTTTTCAACGAGTCTTTGTTTGTGCGCATGCAGCTGCTCTTCATGCGCGGGACTTGGACAGGGCAAGCATTCGAGTATGGTGCGGCCCTCGAACCGGAGCCAGCACATGACTGAGCGCGTCGTTATCGTCGGCGCGGGCATGGGGGGCTTGGTCAGCGCGCTGTTGCTCGCCCACCGCGGGGTAGAAGTCGTGGTGGTGGAATCCCACGCCACGGCGGGGGGCAAGATCCACACCATGAACACCGGCACCGCAGTGGTCGACGCCGGCCCCACGGTCATGACCATGCGCTGGGTGTTTGACGACATCATGCGCAGCGTGGGCACCCAACTGGATAAAGAGCTGCACCTCACGCCGCTGACCGTGCTGGCGCGCCATTTTTGGCCCGATGGTTCACACATGGATTTGTGCGCCGACCCGGAAGAAAGCGAAGCCGAAGTCGAGCGCTTGGCCGGCTCGATGGAGGCCGCACGCTTTCGCCGCTTCTGCGCGCGCGCGCGTGCCCTGCACGATAGCCTCGAAGGTCCCTTCATGCGCGGCGACACGCCGCACATGGCGCGCCTCATGGCACAACTGGGCCCCTCGGGCCTTGCCCAGCTCACGCAGCTCGGCCCCATGCGCTCGCTGTGGCAGCAACTCATGCGCGAGTTCAACGATCCGCGCTTGCGCCAGCTCTTTGGACGTTACGCCACCTATTGCGGCTCTTCGCCTTGGGAAGCCCCGGCCACCCTCATGCTCATCGCGCAAGTCGAGATGGACGGCGTTTGGAGCATTGACGGAGGCATGCAAACCCTGGCCGAAGTGTTGGTCTGGCTCGCGCAGCAACGCGGTGCGCGGTTTGTGTTTGGCCAGAAATGCGAAGAGATTGTGGTGCGCCAAGACGAAGTCTATGGCGTGCGCTTGGCTTCGGGCGAATTGCTCGCCGCCTCAGCGGTGATTTACAACGGCGAGGTCGGTGCCTTGCGCGTGGGGGCGCTGGGGCGCAACGTACAGCGTGCCGTGCCCTCGCAAAAGCCGCCGCCTTCGCTCTCGGCCCTGACTTGGGGGCTGCATACGCCGCGCCAAGACTTGGCGCTCGACCGTCACAACGTGTTCTTCCAAGACGACTACGCGAGTGAGTTCGAGGATATTTTTGACGCTCAGCGTTTACCCCGCACGCCCACCGTTTATGTGTGTGCGCAGGACCGGCCACAGGCCGATCCGCAGGAGCCGCGCGAGCGTTTGTTTTGTCTAGTCAACGCACCGGCCTGGGGCGACCAGCCTGCCGACCCCGGGGAGATCGACCAATGCGAGCAAACCAGTTTCGAATTCCTGCAACGCATGGGCTTGAACTTGCACCAGGCGGCGCGCACGCGCACCACGCCGCAGCAGTTTCACCAGCGCTTTCCGCACTCGGCGGGGGCGCTCTATGGCCAGGCCACGCATGGCTGGATGAGCATCTTCTCGCGCCCGGGCGCGCGCACGCCAGTCAAGGGCCTGTATTTAGCGGGTGGGGGGGTGCATCCGGGACCGGGCGTGCCGATGGCGGCGCTCTCGGGCATCAAGGCGGCCGAGGCCGTGCTGGCGAACCTCGCTTCGACCAGTCGGTCCCGCCCGGGGGTTACCTCTGGTGGTATGTCGATGCCATGAGTGACGATCAGCAACACGGCTTGACCCTCATTGCCTTTGTGGGCAGTGTGTTCTCCCCGTATTACCGCTGGGCGCACCGCAAGGGTCGGGGCGATCCCGAAAACCATTGTGCGCTCAATGTGGCCCTCTATGGTCGCGGTGCACGACGCTGGACCATGACCGAGCGCGGACGGCGTCATTGCCAGCGCGACAGCTCCCGCTTTGAGATTGGTCCGAGCCGCCTCGACTGGGACGGCCAATGTCTGCATGTGCGGATTGACGAAGTCGGCGTGCCCCTGCCGCGTGCGGTCCGGGGCCATATTCGCATCTGGCCGCAACAACTCTTTACCCAAATCGAGACCTTGGACGCCGCCGGCCGCCATCGCTGGGGGCCCATCGCCCCGCAAGCCCGGGTGGAAGTCGATTTGGAGCAACCCGGTTTGCGCTGGCAAGGACAGGCCTACATCGACTCCAACGAGGGCGACGAACCCATCGATCAGGGTTTTGACCACTGGGATTGGTCACGCACGCTGTGGCCCGATGGCAGTACCGAAGTCACCTATGACATGCAATGGCGCGATCGGCCCGAGCGGCTCCTGCGCTTGCGCTACCGCACCGACGGCGAAATTGAGCCGCTTGCACCCACCCCCACCCAGTCTCTGCCCCGCACGGCCTGGGGCATTGCGCGCCGCATGCGCAGCGAAGAAGCGGTGGGTGTGCACGAACAACTGGAAGACACCCCCTTTTATCAGCGTTGCCTGCTCGCGCGGCGCGTGGACCAAAAGCCCGCGCTCGCCTTTCACGAAACGCTGTCCATTCCGCGCCTCGTCTCCCCCATCGTTCAGGGCATGTTGCCCTTTCGCATGCCGAGGCGCGCATGAATCGCCTGTGCCGCTCCACCTGCTGCACAGCAACCGAGTTCAGGGCTTGTTTGGCCCCGAATGCCCTCGTGCGGGCTCAGCACGGACTCTTCTTGCAAGGAGAAGCCTATGTCTGATAAAGACAAAGTGTGGCCAACCGGTTTAACCGAGGCCGAATCGGAGGAGATCCATCGGCATCTCATCCAGGGCACGCAGATTTTCGGCATGATTGCCGCATTCGCCCATCTGCTGGCCTACATCTACTCACCTTGGCTGAAGTAAAGGGGACAAACCATGATCTACGGAAAAATTTGGTGTGTCGTCAAGCCGCAAGTCGGTGTGCCCATTTTCTTGGGTGCCGTGGCTGTGGCTTCCTTTTGCGTTCACCTGGCCTTGGTGACGAACACGACTTGGATCAAAGCCTACCTTAACGGGGGTGCGAAAGCGCCGGCTGCGATGTCCCAAGCCGCTGATCCGCCGAAGAAGTAACGCTTTGGACGGAAACCTTCCGGACAGGCCCAGCCTGTCCGGATTTCCAAACACGCCTCCAAATTCGCGATGAACTCGTCGAGCCGTTTGCGCCATACCTGGATCCAATGGGGTATGCGCCTCATGCCGTTTGCCGATGCCGCAAGCGCTGATCTACCGCTCTCGCGCCTCTTTCGCCTTTCGCTTTTTCAGATCTCCGTGGGCATGGCCGTGGTGCTGCTCGTGGGCACCCTCAACCGGGTGATGATCGTCGAACTCAAGGTACCCACCACGCTGGTCGCGCTCATGGTGGGGATGCCCCTTCTTTTCGCGCCGCTGCGCGCCCTCATCGGTTTTCGCTCCGACCACCACCGCTCCGAGTTGGGTTGGCGCCGTGTGCCCTACATTTGGATGGGCACCCTCATGCAGTTTGGCGGCTTTGCCATCATGCCCTTTGCCTTGCTCGTCCTCGCAGGCTGGGGCGAATCGCAACAGGCTCCGCTGTGGGTGGGGCAAGTCGCCACCGCGGGCGCATTTTTGTTGGTGGGGGTGGGCATGCACACCACCCAAACCGTGGGCTTGGCCCTCGCCACCGATCTCGCCCCACCGGAGAAGCAGCCCAGTGTGGTGGGCTTCATGTACGTCATGATGATGGTGGGCATGATCGGATGCGCCTTGCTCTTTGGTGATTTGCTCACCGATTTCAGTCCCGCCCGTTTGGTGCAAGTGGTGCAAGCTGCGGCGCTGCTGACGCTGGTCTTAAACGTCACCGCCTTGTGGAAGCAAGAGGCGCGCTCGCGCCAGCGCCGCCCGGGCGGGGCGGCCTCCGACCCCAGCTTCCGCGAATCGTGGCGCACCTTCATGCAAGGTGACCATGCCTTGCGCCGCTTGATCGTGGTGGGTTTTGGCACCTTGGCCTTCAGCATGGAAGATGTCCTGCTGGAACCCTATGGGGGTGAGATCTTGCAATTGAGCGTGGCCAACACCACGATGCTCACCGCCACGCTGGCCTTTGGCAGCTTATTGGGCTTTGTGGGGGCGTCGCACTTGCTCAGCCGTGGAGCCGACCCCTACCGCATGGCGGCTTGGGGTTGTTGGGCGGGCTTGCCCGGCTTTGCCTTGCTCATTGGCGCCGCCGGCCTGGGCGACGCCTGGCTTGTTTTCAGCGCGGGCACTTTTCTCATTGGCTTGGGGACGGGGCTTTTCGGGCACGGCACCCTCACCGCCACCATGAACCGGGCGCCGGCCGACCAGGCCGGCTTGGCCATGGGGGCTTGGGGCGCGGTGCAAGCGACTTCGGCCGGTCTGGCCCTGGTTCTCGGGGGGGTGTTGCGCGATGCCATGGCCGCAATCTCGACAGCCTCCACGGGGTATTGGTTTGTCTATAGCATCGAGTTCTTGTTACTGGTGTGCACCTTATGGGCCATGCGGCCCTTGTGGGCCGCCCGTCGCGTGCTCACCTCTGCCGGTCGTTCAACTTAGGAGTCCTGTATGGAACTCAAATACATCTTCATCATCATGTACGTGGTCTTTTGCCTGTTCCTACTGGCGAACTGGTTCAACCGTCCGCGTCGCTAAACCGCTACCCTGACCCCGCTTGACCTGTTCGCGACGCTCGAGCAGGTCCAGCACCCACGCCACCCGCTGCGGCATGCTGCGGTTGGGGAAGTAGCCGCTGTTGCGGCTGGCGTGGTCGTCGTGGCGCACGCACGCTTCGACCAGTCCCGCCACGGCGGGCAAGGGCGGCACCAAGGTCTCGGCCGTCCGAATCCATCCGCTCTGCGTCCAGGCCGACGCGAGCAGCACCAATTTGCGCGCCGTGCTCACCACGGTCCGGTGGCCGACCGAATCCAGGCCTTGTCGGCGCAGTTGGTGGCCGATTTCCGCATAAATCAAACTCGCCGCGCAAATGGCGGCGCGGCAATCCGGGGGCAAGCCCGCAATGCCGTGTTGCGCCTGACGGTAGAGGCGGTCGGCTTCATCCAGCAAACGTGCCACCACCGACTTGAGCGCTGCATTGCAGACGGGCTGTGCAAGCCATGCGTCGGGGTCGAGTCCGGCCTCGCGCAACCAGGCGCGCGGGAGGTACAAGCGGGCGATTTGCGCATCCGCCCCCACGTCGCGGGCAATGTTGGTGAGTTGCATGGCCACGCCCAATTCACAGGCCCGCGCGAGCGTGGTCGCGTCCCGTGGTCCCATGATCCAGCACATCATCGCCCCGACACTGCCGGCCACCCGCGTGGCGTAGTCGTGTACCTCTGGCAGGGTTTCGTAGCGTCGGCCCTGAGCGTCCCAGGCGAAGCCCTCAATCAAGGCATCGACCAACTCCCGCGGCAAGTCCGTTTGCTGCACCACCAGGCTCAAGGCATGGTCTTCCAAATGGTCTTGCGGCGTGCCTGCATAGAGGGCATCCACGCGCGCGCGCAATTGCGCGAGCGGTGCGGTGCCCGCAGGCGCCTCGTCCACCAAGTCGTCGGCCACGCGGCAAAACGCATACAAGGCGATGGCGCAGGCCCGCACGCGCGGGGGTAACAAGCGGCTCGCCGCAAAAAACGTTTTCGAGCCCCCTTGCATCATGGCGATGCAGGCTTGCAAATCGGGGGTGTCGAGGCTGGGATCAAGCGTGGACATGGGGAATCACTTTCTCCAAGGCCTTGGCCGACATCAACACGCCCGGCACGCCGGCCCCCGGGTGCGTTCCCGCCCCCACCATGTAGAGGCCTTTGACATCTTCGCTGCGGTTGTGAGGCCGGAACCAGGCGCTCTGCCACAACACGGGTTCGAGGCCAAAGCCCGCGCCCTTGAACGACCACAGCCGGTCCTGAAAGTCTTGCGGCGTCATCACGTGCGAGCTCACCACCGCGTCTTCCAAGCCCGGTAGCACCGTCTCTGACAAGCGACGGGCAATCGCCGCACGCATGCGCTCGCTCTCCACGGCCCAATCAGTCCCACTGTCGAGGTGAGGGACGGGGGCGAGGGCATAAAAGGTGTCGCAGCCGGGGGGCGCCAGGCTCGGGTCCGTGGCGGTGGGGCGATGTAAGTAGAGGCTGAAATCGGGCGCGAGCACATGACGCTTGAAAATATCTTCCAGCAGCTCGCGGTAACGCGGCCCGAGCACCATCATGTGGTGTGGCACGTCGTTGTAGCGTCGCTTGGTGCCAAAGTACCACACGAACAAGCCCATGGAATAGCGCCCGCGCTCGATGCGACGGTCCTTCCAGTGGCGGCGGTGTTCGGGGGCCACCAAGTGGCGGTAAGTCCAGGCGGTGTCGCCATTGCTCACCACCAAGTCAGCGGGGACGAACTCGCCATCGGCGAGCTCCACCCCGCGCGCGCGACCATCGGCGATCCGGATTTGGGCGACCGGCGTGTTGAGGTGAATCGGCACGCCGCGGCCTTCGAGTAATCCCACCATGCCCCGCACAATCGAGCCCGTCCCGCCCATGGCCGAGTGCACGCCCCAGGTGCGCTCCAAGTCATTGACCAAGGCGTATGCGGCCGTCACGGCAAACGGATTGCCGCCAATGAGCAGGGGGTGAAAACTCATCACCGTGCGCAAGCGCTCATCGCGCATGTGGCGCGCCACTTGGGAGTGAATCGTGCGCCAGGCGCCCATGCGCAGGAAGTCGGGAATCGCGGCGAGCAAATCCGTGAAGCGGTCAAAAGGTTTGTCGCCCATGCCCTCAAAGCCGAGCACCCGACAGTGTCGGCAGACTTCCAGGAAACGCAGGTAGCCGGGCAAATCATCCGGTGAGAAGCGCGCCACCTCGGCTTTCATGTGCTCGAGATCGCCGTTGTAATCGAAGTGGCTGCCATCGTCAAAACGCACCCGATAAAACGGATCCATTGGCACGAGTTGTACATCGTCTTCAAAGCGCTTGCCGCACATCGCCCAGAGCTCTTCAAGCAAAAAGGGCACGGTGATGATGGTCGGTCCCGCGTCAAACTTGAAGCCGTCGCGCTCCCACACATAGGCCCGCCCACCGGGCTTGTCGAGCTTGTCGTAAATGCGAACGTCATAGCCCTTGACACTCAGGCGGATGGCCGCGGCCAAGCCGCCAAAGCCACTGCCAATGACCACCGCCACGGGGCGCTTGCGCCCATCGCTGCGGGTGGGCGGGGGCCCGACATATCCAGTCGGGTCAGCAGCGAAGGCGTTCATGGGGGTGCCGTTTCAAAAAGTTTACTTGCCTTGCCAGGGCACCACAGGGGGATCGAGTTGGGGTTCGGCCAGCACCAGCGGTTTGTGCAAGGCCCAGCCCCAGAGTTTTTCCAACGGCCAGGGCAACACCATCACGATGTGCTCCACAATGCCCAAGCCCAACAAACAGGCGAGCAACATCCAGCCCGTGCTCACTTCCACCGAGCCCGTGCTGGCCGCCCAAATCAGCCAGCCCCAGACCGAGCTGGCGCCCGCGAGCGAGAGGGCAAAGCCCAGGCCGGGTCGCGCCACGCGAAAATAGCTCGCCAGATACGTCAGTTGCGGGGGCAGGTATTGCGCGCCGTGCAAGGGCACGCCCCAGAACAGATTGAGTTTGGCGCTCAGGCGCATGCACCAGAGCAAGGAGAAGGTGCACAGTGCCACATGATTGGGCTGACCCGTTTGCAAGGCCCAGAGCACCACGAAGTTGGCGAGCAAGGCCAGTTCGTGCCAAAGCAGGGCCGCCACCGCTTCGCGCCAGCGTTGCCAGCCGCGCGCTCCGGGCGTCATGGCGCTGCGGCGCGGGCCGCTCAACCAGCCCGAGAGAAAGGCCAGCTCGTGCCAGCCCCACATCACGATCACGCTGGCAAAGCCCAGATAGTCCTGCCAAGCGCCCGTCTGGCGCATGCTCTCATGCGCGGCCCACAGACTCATGACCAGTAGCAGGCTGGCCGCCGCAAGGCTCCAGCGCATCAAGCCCGGGCGCTGACGGTCGAGCCACAGGATCAACCCGGTGCCAAACCACCAGCACACCGTGGCAAAGACCACGGCCAAGAGTCCTTCATTCACCATGTGGGGCGCAGTCGGGGTTCGGCCAACACCGCTTGGGTCTTGACGGGCACAAAGTACAAGCGCGTGAACGCCACAAAAGCCCGACCCGCGTGCCAAGCACGCTGCAGGTTGCCCACCAAGCCACCCCGCTCCTTGGCCGCTTCATGGGCCCTGGCAATTTGCAGGAGGTGCTCCAGACCTGAGCGGAACTCGGGGTGGTCAATGTCCAGCGCAATCGGGAAGACTTGTTCAGTGATCGTATTGGTGATGCGAAACACCTCGTAGTCGTAGGCGGTGGCTTCCAAGCCCATGGCATTGTGCAAGATGGGGCGTTGGTGGTCACGCACATACATCGTGGCGTAAACCGCCAACAGGAAAAAGCGGATCAACCACAGGTTCATGCCGCGCAGCAAATCGGGGTTGGCGCGCATGATCAGGGCGAAGGATTCGCCATGACGGAACTCATCGTTGCGCCAGCGCTCAAACCAGCGGAAGATGGGGTGAAAACGCAACTCGGGGTGGCGTTCGAGCTGGCGGTAAATCGTGATGTAGCGCGCGTAGCCAATTTTTTCCGAGAGGTACGTGGCGTAAATGATGTACTTGGGCTTGAAGTAGGTGTAGTGCTTGTTGCGCTTGAGTTCGCCCAGGTCAATGTTCAGGCCAAAGTCGCGCAGCGATTGGTTGATAAAGCCCGCGTGGCGCGATTCATCACGCGCCATGAAGGTCATCAGTTGCTGGATATCTGGGTTTTCGATTTTCTTGCGAATCTCGTTGTAGAGAATACACCCTGAGAATTCCGAGGTCAGCGAACTCACAAAGAAATCGAACAATTCTTGGCGCAACTCTGGGCTCCACTTGGCCATGGCCGCGCTCAGCTCATCTTGAAAGGCTTCATCGCGCTGGAAGTGGTCGTGGTTGTTATCGCCTTCGTACTCTTGCATCATGGCGTCCCACTGGCTGCGCATGCCTTCGACCGAAATGCGGTCAAACGCATCGAAATCGGTGGTGTAAAAGCGCGGGCTCAGCATGGTGCTCTGGCGGGCGCGTTCGTTGGCGTCATCGCGGCTGTCAATGGTGTGGGTGTGGGCGGGGGTGTTCATGGTGAACTCCTAGGAGAGGCGGAAACAAGGGGAGAAAAGACGGCTTTGTTACTGGGGCCGAATGAACCCAGGTCAATCTGTAATTGGGTGCTCGGATCAAAAAGAACCAAGCGATCGTCGTCATAGCGGCGCAGTAGCACGGGGGGCGCCTCGTCCACGCCATGGCGGCGACGCTCGCGGGCGAGCGCGCGCAGCGTGCCCCGCAAAAAACCTTGCTCGCCGGTAAAGCGCGCAAGGGGTTCGCCTCGCGTGGCTTCTTTCACTTCAACGGAACCATCCGCGCGGTCACGAAAATGCAGCGCCACTTCTTGTTGCACGCGGGCGGTGGGAGCGTCGCTCGGCAATCCTTGCCAGCGAGCCCAGCCCACCAAGCCCAGCACGGCAACGAGGCCGAGTGCGACACCGCGCATCAGCCGCGTCGTGCTGTCGGGGGACGCGTGCAGGGTGCTCACGCGCTCACCCCTTGCCATTGCGGCGGGTTGCTCACGCTCGCGCGCTCGCTGGGCGCCGCCGATTGTTGGGCCGTCCAAGCCTTTTGCAGAATACGGGCCACGGCTTCACCCTCGCGCACACAACGCAAGGTTGGTTGCGGATGGCGTAACTCCCAAGCCCGCTGGTGCGGCCAGAGGTGGAACCAACCAATGCGGTCGCCTTCGGGCAATTGCAAGGCAATGTCCGCACGGCCACGGCCGAGTTGGCGCACATCGGCGTTGCGAATGCAGCGCAGCGGCAAATTAAAGGTCAGGCTCAGCACAATTCCCACCCGCATCACCAAGCGTTTGTCGGTGAGGGTGTAGAGCGTGGTGGCGGCCGACCACCAAGCCACCACCCCGATGAGGCACAAGGCGCATATCGAGAGCGTGGTGAAACGCATGAGGTCAAAGAAGGTTTCCACCGCGTCCACCCCATCGGCCTGATGGCTGTACATCTGCCAGGCCAGCATGATGAGGAAATAAATCGCCAGTTTGCGCACATGAAACGCGTGCACCGCCAGAGCGGCCCAGTCGGGCCGGCCTTGCCAGAGGATTTTTTCGCCAGGGGGCAGCGGCTCGGGCAAGCCCGGCGCCGCCTCCCACTCATGCTCGTGGGTGGCTTTCACAGCAGCGGCTCCTGACGATCCGCCGTGGCGTACAACGTCCCTGCGCCGTAGCAAGCGCAGATCTTCTCTTCTTCGAGCAGGGTGATTTCCTCGGTGGAGCGCGTTTGCGGCACGTCCGCAAACTGCGCGCCCAGCAAGGCTTGCACATACACCCCGTCACGCTTAATGCGTGAGAAGGTCATGGGCAAGAGGCGACGTCCGCCGCTGGCGAGTTCCACTTCGAGGTAGCGGAACATCATCTCCATGCGGTCCACCCACAGGTCGACCACTTGACCCGCCACCGCGCCGTCAGCGCCGTACACCGAGAGGCCACGGGGGTCCACATCGCGCTTGGCTACGCCGTGCTCGGGCGAGGTGCGCAGCGGCACGATCTTGGCATGGCCTTCCATGTCGCGGTCAGGCACATCGGCACGCGCGGCCCAGGCCCCAGGACCCACGCCGGCGAGCAAGGGGTTGCCCACGGGCTCAATGGGAGCGCCATTCCAGCCGTGCATGGGGGTGGCACTGTATTGCCCATCCGGGCGTTGCAGATCCGGGCTCGTGCTCACGTGCCCATCGGGATGGGTGAACGTTTTGGCAGCGGGCACCGGGGGCCAGCCTTCTTGGTGAGGTCCGTTGGGCCGGCCCGATTCCATCGGGTAGCCCTCGCGGTGATTCTCGCGAAGGAGGTAGTAAATCAATCCGGCAAAAAATAGCCAGAAGAGGTAGAGGACGATTTGCGCAACGTCCACATATTGCGTGATGGCACCAGTTTCCATGGTTATTCTCCTTTAGCAAGCACCGATATCAGCTGGGGAACTCGGCCAAACCCAGGCCCTTGCCTGCGGTTTGGGACATCTCAAACGGTCGCCGCAACATGGGCCCCAAGGCCACCAGCACGACGAACAACAAATACATTTCCAAGTGGTAGACGAAGCTATACCCCGTCACGGGTGACTGCAGGACCTCGCCCAGCCAGCCGTTGCGCGCGAGCACATCCACACCATCGCGGAGGGCTGCGCCCGCGGCCATGCCCAGGCCAGCCGCGGTGGCCTGCACCGCGCCCCACGCCCCCAGCACCAAGCCACCGGCGTGCGTATGGCTGTAGGACATGGCAGTCACCAACATGCCCACCGCGAATAAGCCGCCCCCAAAGCCCACCCCGGCCGCGCCCAAACGAAACAGGTTCGGGGCTTCCAGTGGGGCCGAAAAAATCACAGCAATGAAGGCCGCCACGCCCATGAGCACGCCCAAGCTGGCCAAGCGGCAAGCGTGCAGACCACGCCCAAGCCATTGCGCAGCGCAGAAAAAGGCGATCAACGAACCGCCCGCACTCAGGGCCGTCAGTCCGCTCGTGTGACCCACATCCAGGCCCAGCACCTGCGCGCCATAGGGCTCTAGCACGATGTCTTGCATGCTGAAGGCAAAGCTGCCGAGCGCCACTGTCCAAAGGAAGCGCCGCATGAGCGGCTCTTGCATGAGTTCTTGCCAGTGGCGACCAAAGCCACCGGCTTCTCGGGCGCCGCGCTTGGCCTGTCGGGCTTCTTGCTTCCAAAGGGCTGTCAGGTTCAGGGCCAAGACGCACACGGCCGAGCCTTGTATCACTTGAATCAGGCGCACCGAGCTGAAGTCCGAGAGCAGCTGCCCATAGATGCCGCTGCTCACCATCATGCCCAGCAACAGCATGGTGTAGAGCAAGGCCACCACGCGCGGGCGTTTTTCCGGGGAGGCAAGGTCGTTGGCCAGGGCCATGCCCGCGGTTTGTGTCACCTGCATGCCTGCCCCCACCAGCAAAAAGGCCAAGCAAGCCCCGATTTGACCGATCCACAACGAACTTCCCTCGCCCTCGGAGAGCAGCAAGAGCGCGAAGGGCAGAATCGCGAGCCCCCCAAAGAGCAAGAGGCTGCCCAGCCATAAATAGGGAATGCGGCGCAGGCCCAGCGCAGAGGGATGGGTATCGCTGCGGTAACCAATGAGCGCTCGCATCGGCGCGAACACCATGGGCAACGCGACGGCCAGGGCCACCCACCAAGCGGCCACGCCCAATTCGACAATCATCACCCGGTTGAGCGTGCCCACCAGCAAGGCCGTAGCCATGCCAATGACCGCCTGAAACAGCGAGAGGCGCAACAAGCGCGGCAAGGGCAGTCCCGGCGAAGCCGCATCGGCAAAGGGCATCACCCGGGTGCCATATGCAGACACCCAGCGGGGGACAGGGACCGACCACTTTTTCATCGGCCCCACTCCCAGGCCTGTGAGGTGTAGAAGCCATGCGCCACGCGCACGCTGCGCAGCGGCTGCCAGCCCTGCGGGTGCAGGTGCGTGTGCAACGCCAGGTGCAAGCGTTGTTGCGCGATGGGTTCGAGCGCAGGTGAGCGCTCGCCACGCGGAAAGAGTCGGCCCACACGGTGCATCGCGGCCAGCAAGGGTGTGCGCGGGGCGAAGGTAAAGAGCATGGAGTGGCGTGTGCGCCGCCCCAGTTGGGCCAGCGCGTCGGCCACCTGCTCGCAGGGGTAGTGGATGAGCGAATCCATCGCCACCACATGGTCAAACTCGCCCAGCGCCACATCGAGCATGTCGCCGGAGCGGAAATCCACGCGCGCGGCGAGCTCGGGGTGTTGCTCTTGCATGCGCTGCGCGGCCAAGCCCACCAGGGTGGGGGAGAGGTCAATGGCCACCACTTGCGCGCCGCGTGCGGCGGCTTCCAAGGCCAGCGCTCCGGTGCCGCAACCGGCATCGAGCAAGCGCAAGCCTTGCATGTTCGCGGGCAACCAATCGAGCAGATGCTCGCGCATGCGCGTGCGGCCCTCCCGCACCGTGTGGCGGATGTAACCCAGCGGCTCCTGCGAGGTCAGGCGCGCCCAGGCTTGGGCGGCGGTGCGATCAAAGTAATGCTCGATCTGCTCGCGGCGGTGTTCGTAGGCGTTCGTTTGCATCAATCAAATCCCAGCAAATCAAAAATGTCACGGTCTTTCAGCGGCACCGAGGGCAGGGGGTCGGAGCCCGCCCACAGTTGCGCGGCCAGACGCAGGTATTCCTGCTGCACGGCTTCGAGCGCGGGTGACGCCTCCATCTCAAAGATCGTGCATTTGTTCAAGCGGCTGCGGCGGATCTCATCGAGCATGGGAAAGTGCGCCAGGGTTTTGAGGCCTGCTTGTTGGTTGAATTTGTCGATCTGGTCGGTCGCGTCGCTGCGGTTGGCGATCACACCGCCCAAGCGCACGTTGTAATTCTTGGACTTCGCGCCAATCGCCTGCACAATGCGGTTCATCGCGAAAATCGAATCAAAGTCGTTGGCCGTCACGATCAGCGCGCGGTCGGCGTGTTGCAGCGGTGCGGCAAAGCCGCCGCACACCACATCGCCCAGCACATCAAAAATCACCACGTCGGTGTCTTCCAACAGGTGATGCTCTTTGAGCAGCTTGACCGTCTGGCCCACCACATAGCCCCCACAGCCCGTGCCCGCCGGAGGGCCGCCGGCCTCCACGCACATCACGCCGTTGTAGCCCGGAAACACCAAGTCCTCCACGCGCAGCTCCTCGGCGTGGCAAT
>JACCEC010706440.1_pt1 | contig 23647 bp, 24 predicted proteins | sample 7450121 | NCBI WGS metagenome assembly JACCEC01 (sample SAMN15323455, study PRJNA562643) | freshwater metagenome | isolation source: river surface water | place: USA:Blue River Watershed | collected 2017-08-18 | reverse complement strand
CTAGGCCCCGAACACAAACCGCGCCGTCTCGCCGGCCACGCTTCCGACCAGATCGCGCCACGCCTTGGCGTTGCGTTGCTTCGCTCCGGCGGTCATCACGTAGATCGCTTCCGCGATCCCTTCGTCGATCGCGCGCTTGACCGTCTCGTCGCGTAGCACGTCACCGCGCAGCGCGGGCACGAGCGACACCAGCCGTTGCACCATCCTCGAGATGCCGGCCTCGCCACCGCCGAACGTGCGCGGGTCCAAGCGGTTCGCGGCGACGTTGATCGTCCACGCCCCTTCGGTCTTGTTCTCGGTCGCGACGATGCCGGCCGCGAGTCGGCCTGAGTCGTTGAACAGCCGCTCGGTCTGCGCCGGCTTGCGCGCGCCGATCTTGCCGCCGCTGTAGCGTTCGAGCGCCCACCGCTTCCCGGCGGCAAACGCGCTTTCGGCGTACTTGCGCTTGAGCTGCGTCGCGACGCCTGCCGCTTCGCCGATGCCTTCGATCTGTCGACGGATGAGCGCCGCGATCGCCTCCGCCGCCGCCCTGCCGATCTTCAGGTTGTCGAAGTCGTGGAGGATCGGCTCGCTCTTGATCGACAACGTCATGTGCGTGACGGGGCCGGCCTGCCGCTGCCGCGTCCGCTGCTCGAGGCGCGCACCGCCGAAGTCGTTGAGGACCACCGTCGACATGCGGCCAGCGTACCGCGTCGACATCCGCGTCCCGATACTGACCAGATCGGCAGACTGCCAAAAGAAACAGAGTTGCGATAACCGAAGCGGCAAATTCTACTGGCACCGTGGCCGAGTGGACACCGATCGCCGGAACGTCGCGCATGTTGTGCCGAGCGCACGGCGTCGAGTTCGCGATGCCCTTCGGCTGCCCGGAGTGCACGCCGGCCCTGGCCGAGCTCCGCGAGGACGACGCCGGCGACCATGACGTGCGGTCGGCGACGACCGAGGGCCTGCCGACGCTCCGCGATCACGAGCGGTGGATGCTCGAGCTGGCGACCGAGGCTCGTCGCTGTGCCGTGACGTCGCAGCGCGAGGACCCGAAGGCATCGGCCGGCCCGGCCTACCTGCGCGTGTCTCTGTCGGCACGGATCGAGGCCGCGAAGATGGCCGACAACCGCGAGCGCCGCGCGTGGGCCCTCGAGATCGAGCGCGCCCGCGCCAAGAGCGGATCGCGCGCTGCGACGATCACGGCGCCGTCGAAGCCGCACACGCGGATCGGCGACGCGTCGGCCCGCGAAAGGAATCATTGAGGTGCGAGGTCGTGTCGCGATCATCTCCCTCGCCGCGCTCTGCCTGGCGTCGTTCCTCGTCGGCATCGCCACGATTGGCGTCGCTGTGAAGACCGAGGCGTGGAAGGAGCGCGCGATCCTGCGCGACGTCGAGAAGAGCCTCGACGAGACGACTCGCTACCTCGACATGGGCGTGGTCTTGCGCGTGATCGTCCGCGACGAGACCAACGGCGAGCCGCTGGTCGCCGGGGTGCCTCCGGTCCGCGTGGTCCGCGAGCACCGCTTGGGCGGCATGGTCGACTTGTGGGGCGAGCACACCGACGGCCGCCCTTCATGGTGCGGGCCGAGTGCGTCGCCCGTCGTGTGGCTGTGCTCCGAGGCCCAGGAGCCGATGATCCTCCACGCCGACGACGCGCCGCTGTGGCAGCTCGTGCAGGGCTCCGAGGGCAGCGGCAAGACCTACGCGCTCGCCATGTGGTGCGGCCTGCGCGTCCTTGAGCACGTCGGCCACGACCGCGAGATCGGGATCACGGCGCCGGTCACCAAGCGCATGCGCCATGTCCAGAACGCGATCCGCAAGACGTGGCCCGCGCACTGGTACCGGTGGCGCGAGGTGCTTCACCAGTACCAGTTCCGCGCGGGCCCGACGGTGCAACTGGTCTCGGCGCACACGTCGCGTTCCGACGAAGGCTCGCCGATCCAGGGCGCCAACTGGGTGGCTCACGGCGGCGACGAGTTGCAGGACCACTTCGACAAGGAAGACGACATCGTCATGCGCGGCCGGTCCGCGCCCGATGGCCGGTACAAGCGCCTGAACACGTCGACGGCGAAGGACTCGGCAGCCTGGCGCGACTTCCGCCGCGTCGTCGAGGGCTCGCCCGTGTGGCGCTTCGCGAAGATGCTCGGCACCGCAAACCCGCTCGTGTCGCCCGAGCACTGGGCCCGCCTGCGCGCCGGTGGCATGACGCAACGCGAGTGGGACCGTCGCGTCCTCGCCCTAGACGTCCCGCCAGAGAAGCAACTGTATTACAACTGGCGCCGCACCAACGACGACGGCGCGCCGGCAAACCTGATGCCGATCCCGATTGGCGCCGTCGACGTGACCTCCGACGTCCTCGCGTCCTACGGCCGCCGTGTCGGCGTTCTTGTCGGGCATGACCCCGGCACGCTGCAACACGTCTCGATGTTCTTGAAGGCGTACAAGTTGACGCCTCGCGACCGTCACTATCGGTGGTTCGTCGTCGACGAAGTGACCAGCCCGGAGTCGACGGTGCGGGCCCACGTCGCCGACGTACTCAAGCGCCTCCAAGAGCACCACGGGTGCAACCTCACCGACTGGAAGGGGCGCCCGTCGGAGTCGTCGCCCGTCGCGCTCGTGCGCATCGACCCGCACACGCAGACCGGCACGGAGCACCCGGGCCGTGACCTGTACACCGTGTGGAGGCAGTTCGGCTTGATCGCTCTCGCCGCGGCGTACCAGCCCGGCACGACGAAGCCGCAGACGATCAAGAAGGAGTCGCGCTTCGACCTGATGAACGTCCTCCTCTGCGACGACGTCGGCGGTGCCGAGCGGCGCCTACTTGTCGCGTGCAACGACCGCGGCGCGCCCGCGGCCCCGCGCCTTGTCTCGGCCTTCGAGTCGTTGGAGCGCAACGAGGCCGGCGAAGGCGAGGCGGACGGCAAGGGCAAGGGCGATCTCTCGCACTGGCCCGCCGCGGTCGGCTACGCGGTGTGGCAGGTGGAGCGCCCGCGGATCGAAAACGCGGCGCCGCGGGAGGCGCAGTCGTGACGGTGTCGATCCTCGAGTCGCTGACCATGCTTCCCGACGGAGGGCGCGGGATCGCGCTCGGCATGGACGAACTCGGCGCGTTCCTCCGTGACCGCCTTGGCCTTCTCTCCGAGGACGAGAAGCAGCGCAACGGGCGGCACGCGCTGCGAGACGAGATGTTCCGCGACGGCGGCGATCGGTACATGGCCGACGTCGTCTTGCCCGACGTCTTCGAGGATCCCGAGGTCTTGCGCAAGCGCCGCGCGGTGGTGCCGCACGCGAAGTTCTCGAACTGCCTCAAGCGGATCGTCGTCGAGATGTCGACGGTCTACGCCGAGCCTGCGCGCCGCACTGTCGGAGGCACCGACGAGAACCAAGCCCGCTACAGCGCCGCCGTCGAGGAGTTGAACCTCGACGAGCAGATGGGCGCGGTGAACGAACTCCTCAACCTCCACCGCGCGCTGTTCGTCGCTCCGCGCGTCAAGGTCGACGCCGAGGGCGCGGTGTCGCTGGCCCTCGACATCGCGACGCCGGCGACCGCGCGCCTCGTCTGTCATCCGCTCGACCGCACGCAGGTCGTCGCGATCCTCGTGCGCGTTGACATGCCGATGGCCCGCAACCCGTTCACGCGGTCGCCGGCCTGGCAACTGTGGAGCGACCACGAGCAGATGTACCTCGACGATCGGCTCAACCCGATCGACGGGACGCACGTCGTGCACGGCATCGGCTCCACGCCGTGGGTGCCGCTGACCTACAGCCCGATCGCCATCCCCGGCTTCTGGCCTGGTCGCGACGGTGACGATTTGGTCGCGGCTCGGGTGACCGAGTGGCTGACCGACGTCCTGATGATCAAGGAAGCCAAGAGCAACAAGAAGGTCCCAGTGGTGTCCGGCGACACGTCGGCGATGGCCCGCAACCAGGCCGCCGACTCCGAGGTTCCGATCAGTGCCCCCGAGGGCGTGTCGGTGACCACCGTCGACATGGGCACCGACCCGGCGCCGTTCATCGCGACGAGCAATCACGCTCTCGAACGCACCGGCAACAACCACGGCCTGAGCATGGGCGCGCTCACCCATCAAGGTGTGCAGTCTGCCGAGGCGCGCGAGATCATGCTGGCCCCGGTCCGCGAGCGCCGCCGGAAGCAGATCAAGATCTTCCGCCGCTTCGAGCGCCGCTTGGCGGTCGTCCTGTCGCGCGTCCTCGCTCGCTACGCCCCGTCGATGGCGTTCGATCCGGTCGACTGGCGGATCGACTTCGGCGAGGCCGCGGTCCTTCTTTCGAAGCGCGACCGTCTCGACATCTTCGAGAAGGAGCGCCGTCTCGGCCTCACCAACACGATCCGTTTCAAGATGTCCGAGAACCCGGACATCGACGACGCGCAAGCGATGGCCGAGATGGTCGAGGACGTTGCGATCGAGACGATGCGCAACGAGCTGATGCGTCCGTTGCAGGCGATCGCCGGCTCCACCGGCGCGGAGATGCCCGACGCCGCATCCGGCGAGAGCGCGCCTACCTCACCGCCGCCGAGCCCGCCCGACCTGTCGTGGGTCGAGGAGATGGTCAATGCCGCTTAGCCCCGCCCAGCGCGAGCGCGTAGCAGCCGAGGCCAAGCGCCGCGGCGTCGACCCGGAGGCTGCGATCGCCGCGGCGGAGAAGGCCGCACGCCCGCGCCCGTCGCCCGATGACTCCCCGTTCGCCGACGACGCGCCATCGCCCGCTCCTGCGAGCGACACCCCGGCGCGGCCGATCGCCGATCGGCTCCTGATCGGGTTCCTGCCCTTCATCCGCGTGCGCGAGCTGCGCGCGAACTGGCTCGGCCTCGACGAACGGATCGCTGACGACGATCTGACCTGCGGCGAGTTCCAAGCCAAGTACGGCGGCAACGGTCAGCCGATGCCAGCCACGCCCATCGATTCGCCTCCCGGCGGCGCATAGCCGGGACTTCGGGGACGACGCCCGCAACCGGTCGGTCACGAGAGAGGACGACTTCATGGACCCCGACGACACCGCAACGACGCCAAGCAACACCCCGGCTGCCGACGCGCAGCAGCCACCGGTCGCGCCTGTGCCGACCTCGTACACCGAGGCCGACCTAGCCGCGGCCGTCAAGCGCGCGCGAGACGCAGCGTATGCCGAGGCCCGTCGCCTGTTCGCCGACAAGACCAAGGAGACCTCTCGCCCCGCCGAGCCACGCAACGACCAGCCGACCGCCCCACGCCAAGAGATGGACGTGGCCGCGCTCGTCAGGGCTGAGACCGCCAAGGTTCGCACCATCGAGCGCGCCTTGTCGGCGTTCGACCTGACCGACGCGGCCCGCTCTATCCTCGAGGCGGACTTGGACGCCGCGAACCCCGCCGACCCGTCGGCGTGGATCGCGCAGCGCGCTGAGGCGTTCGGCCTTCCCCGTCGAGGCTCGGTGCCGCAGAAGGCCGCGACCACCGCCACCAACAACGCACCACCGGCGCCAAACGCGCCACCCGCTCCGATGCCGGGCTCCCCGCCCGCCGCCCCTCGAGTCACCGGCGACACACCGCTACTCCAGATCATGCGCCGCGACCCTGCCGCACTGGCTGAGCTGCAGCGCAACCCCGCGGAGTATTCGCGCCGGCTGTTCGAGGAGATGCGCGGCACTCGGGTTGTCACGCGCCGGAGCTGAAAGACGAGACGATGGCCAACGAGACCACCACCGCGACCCTCGACGACATCACCCACGCGTCCCTGATCGGACCGTTCCTCATCCGCGCGCTCTCCGAGAAGCCGGGGACCTACGTCCACGGCAAGGAGTTCGACCTCACGCGGGCCCACGCCTCGCCGGCGATCAAGATCCCGGCCGAGACCGCGTGGTGGGGTAGCGCCAACGACGACGGCGCCGGCGTCGACACCGAGTGGGACGCGACGCAGGGCACCGACCTCTCCAACACCGCGATCAGCACCGGGGCTGGTGTCACCATCACCCCGGGCGAGTTCGGCGTCCTGATCGAGCTGGCCGACAACGTCGGCGAGGACTCGGTCAGCGCGATCGACATCTTCAACTGGATCCAGGAGCGCATGCTCCACGTGATCAGCCTGGCGATCACGGACGACTTCATCGCGCTCTACGCCAGCCTCTCGAACACCGTCGGCACGTCGGGCTCGGACCTCACCGTCGCGCAGCTCATCGCCGCGCAGCAGGGCCTTCGCACCCGCGGCGTCGACGCCGACGCGCTGGTCTACGTCCTCGACAACCAGCAGGTGAGCGACGTCGAGTCCGCGCTCTCGGCGGCGTCCACCTCGGTCGCGACCTTCGCGCTCTCGGCGGACCGCCTGATCAACTACGCGCCGACCGCCGACAACGGCATGGGATCGACGCGCCAGGTGATGACCTTCCGCGGGATCCCGGTCTACGCGACCGGCCTGACCGACACCGCCAACACCGCGGCCGACGTCGTGGGCGCCTGCTACGCGCCGTCGACGGCGTACAACGACACGAGCGGCGCGACCACGTTCGCGAGCGTGTGGAAGCGCATGCCGCGGATCGAGCTGGACCGCAACGCCGAGGGCCGCGCCACCAAGATGGTCATGACCGCGCGATGGGGCGGCGGCGAGATGCAGGACGGCGCCGGCACCGCGATCATCACCGACGCCTGAACCGCCGACGACAAGGAGAACGACCAGATGAACACCGACAACCTGATCAAGTCCAAGAACAGCGACGGCCAGTGGGATGGCAACTACCTGGCGGTGACCGCTTCGGGCGCCATCGTCGGCGTCCCGCTGCACTCGCTCAAGAGCACCGCGCGGTGGGCGACCGCCGCCGACGTGGCGGCCAGCGTCGAGGCCGAGCGCAAGCGCAACATCAAGCCCGACGCCTGAACCACTGACACCGACGAGAAAGAGAGCCGACGATGGCCGAAGCATCACTGTGGGTCCGAGAGAAGTCCGTCCCGGGGCGCAAGGTCGCCGCGGTCGAGTGGAACCGCGAGACCCGGTCATGGGAGCGCGTGGTCGATGATCTGGGCAACCCGGTCAACGAGCGCGTTCCGTCCTTCGGCTTCGTCGGCACTCCGTCGACGGTGCTCAAGCCGATGCCCGGCGCGAACCGCCGGGCGACGCGCTTCATGCACATGGACGGGCACATCACCTCGTCGCCGCTGATCAGCGCCGCCGCGTCGCAGCCCGACAGCTCGTCGTATGCGGACTACACGCGGGCCAAGGCGAAGCACTTCGGGTGGATCGAGTACGGGCACTGCCCGCTCGAGGATCACCAGTCGGACCGCGAGGGCTTTGCGATCCAGAAGCTCGTCGCCAAGGAGAACCGCGAGGCCGCCGCCAAAAACGATCGGTGCCGCCACTGGTGGACCGGCGGGCCGATCGCCAACTCGGTCCCGTGCCGCCACTGGCTGGCCGAACTCGACGCACGGCGCGACCTGCGCAACCGCGACGACAAGGCCAAGGCGCAGGCCTTCAAGTCCGAGGCCGAGAAGCAGACCACCGCGATCGCCGACCTCGTGCGCACCGTCGCCGAGCGCGCGATGCCTGAGACCCGCGCCGAGGCCGCGGCGCCAGCGCCGAAGGGTAAGGGGGGCTGACGTGCAACCGCTGACCGGCCGCGCCCTCCGCGATCGTACGATCCGCGACTACCGACGCACCGCCGAGCGCGCCGGGCAGGTCGTCGACGCGCGCGAGATCGAGCGCCTGGCGATCCACGACTGCCAGGTCTACGACGCGGTGATGCGCGAGGCGCGCCCGGTCGGCGAAGCGAAGCCGGACCCCGAGGCCGAGGCGAAGCGCGAGGCCGCCCTCGACGAGATGGCGGCGGCCGAGGGCGTCGAGATCGATCACGGCCAAGTCAGCTACCAGCGCGCGCCGATCAGTCGCCTGCACACGAGCCACGTCCCGACCTCGCGAGCGGCCTACGCCACCGCGCGGATCCAGCGGATCATCTCGGGCGCCACCGCCGACCGCAACCCGGTCGTGGCCACGTCGACGTGCGAGATCCCGCACCTCGCCCTCGAGGTCTATCGCCTGTTTGCGCAGGTCGCGACCCGAGGTCGCAAGCCGCGGCCCGGCGACGAGACGAACCCGTACCACGGGCGCAGCAACGCCGACGTGTCGCGCATGATCGACCGCGCCGTCGAGGACATCTGTGACCGGTCATCGGGCCGGCTCGGCCCGTGGTGGGTGCCCAAGTGATCGAGGCGCAAGACATCCAGTTCGGCGTCGCCGGACAGGTCTTGGTCCTCGACTGCGAGGACGGGCGCCCGGCGTCCGTGACGTCGGTGTCCGTCTACGGCGCGACGTCCGGCGACACGACCACGCCCGAGGTCGCGACCACCGGATCGGCTGCGATCGAGACGTCGCCCAACACGATGCTTTCCGCCGCGGCAGGCGCAGGCGTCAACCCGGCTACGCTGACCGTCGCGTCGGCTACCGGGATCGCGGTCGGCCGCACGTACCGCCTGACCTCGACCACCGGCGCTCTCGAGGACGTCACGGTGTCCTACGTCAGCGGGACTACCGTCGGGCTACGGTCGCCGCTGATCAACGACTACCCGACCGGGTCCACGCTGGTAACGTGCCGCGCGTCGATCGCGCTGTCCATGTCGTGGGTGTCCGAGGCCGGCAAGCTGTCGCCGGCCTGCGACCCCAACCCCTACTGGCGGGCCCGCTGGGTCGTCGTCGACGCGTCCGGCGCAACGCAGGTCTACGATCGCCACTTCGACCTCGTGCGCTACCCGGCGCGCCACGGCGTGCGCCCGTCCGACGTCGAGGCCCGCTTCCCCGGCTGGCTCGACTCGCTTCCGATCGACTGCCGCGCCGACCAAGGGCGCAGCCTGATCGATCGCGCCTTTCGCGCCGTGCGCTTCGATCTCTACGCCGACGGTCGCGCCGACCAGGGGATCCGCAACGCCGAGATGATCGCCGAACTGACGATCACGCGCTCGGCCTTGCTCGCCGTCGAGGACGCGGTTCTGGCCGGCGCAACGGTCGACCCGGCACGCCTCGGGCTGGCGTCGCGCGTGTACCGCCAACGGTACGAGCAGACCGTGCGCGCGCCCGTGGCCCCCGTCGACACGACGGGAAGCGGAGCATCTTCCAAGGGCCGCCCGGCCCCGCTGTGGAGGTCCTGACATGGGGATCATCGTCACCGGCTACATCGCCCCGATGCGCGCCGAGGACTGCCTCTTGGTCCCGACGACCGCCGCCCGCGGCGAGTCGCGCCCCGTCTTCGACTTGCAGGCTGCCAAGGACCTTGCTCGCCGCCGATGCGGCACGGCGGCCGAGGCCGCGGTCGGTCGGTCGCTCCTGTCCAACGTCGACCGCGGGCGCAACGCCGACGCATGCGCTCAGGCCATGCGCGAGATCTTGGACCTGGCCGAAGGCGTCATGTCGGAGTCGCCGAGCCCGACCGCGGTCGCCGCCGCGCGCCGCATCACCTCGCCATCGTCGCTGTTCGGCTCCTCCGGGCGCGACGGGCAGATGGACCTGATCACCCTGTCCTACGCGGTCCTCTACTTCGACGAGCGCCGCACTCTCAACGGAGGGCTGACGACATGAGCAAGAGCAACGCCGCCGAGAACGCGATCCTGCTGCTGATCTACAACGCGACCGCGTGGGCCGACATCGCCGAGAACGACTCGTCGTCGCCGGCGACGAACATCCACGTCGCCGGCCACACCGCCGACCCGGGTGAGACCGGCACCGGCTCGACGAGCGAGATCGCCTACACCAGCTATGCCCGCGTCGCCGTCGCGCGCTCGGGCTCCGGGTGGACCGTGACTGCCAACTCGGTCTCGCCGGCCGCCGCGATCACGTTCCCAGCCGGCACCGGCGGAAGCGGCACCATGTCGCACTTCTCGACGACGATCGGTGCTAGCGGCGCGACGGTTCTGATCCACAGCGGGACCGTCACGCCGAACATCACGTGCGGCAACGGCATCACCCCGACGCTGTCGACCTCGACGGCCATCACCGAGGACTGATGTCAGCGACTCGCGATCGCATCGTGGCAGCGGCCCGCGGCGGCGGTGCGTATGACGCCATGACCGAGGAGGACGCCGCGCTCATCGTCGAGGCCGCGCAGGCGGGTGACGGCTTGACCGAGCGACAAGCGTGCTCGGCTGTGATCCGCGACGTGCTGTCAAGGCTGGCGCCGGATCGTCCGGTGGTCCCGCCCGCGCTCCATCACGTCCTCCTAGCCGCGCTGGTGGCCGAGTAGGAGCGCCATGGCGACGGTCATCCTCGACCTGTCCGGCACGCTGCCGCAGACGTTCACCGCGGGCAACTGGCCGCGGACGACGTTTGACGACGGCGTGTGGCGGTTTGTCTGGACACCGTCAACGGCGAACACGAATGCCGCGTGGGGCTCCGGCTTCTATGCGATGTTCGTCGCCAACGACAACGGAGGGCTTTGGATCGTCTCCGACGCCCTCGAGTTGTACGACCAGAACGGCCTCGTCGTATCCATCGCCTTGACGTGGTCAGCGGGCGCCGCGATCACGATCAAGGTCGATATGGTCGCGAACGAGATCACGATCTCGGGCGCGACGACGGGCAACGGCACGCACTCGTTTTCCGCCCCGGGTACGTCGACGTACACCAACGTCACTCTCGGGGTCGGCGTCTACGGCGGAGGCGGCTTCAACCTTCCGACCTCGACGCTTGGCGACGTCGACGACGCGGTGGACGGCGGAACCGGCGCGGCGGCGGGAACCTCGACGGCAACGGCTGTCGGCGGCGCGATCGCAACCGGCGTCGGCAGCGCGGCTGGAACGTCGACGGTCTCGGGCATCGCCCCATCAAGTACGGGCGCCGGGCTTGCCGATGGCACGTCGACGGCAACGGCCGTCGGTTCGTCGGTCGCTGTGGCCACCGGCTCCGCTGCCGGAACCTCGACGGCAACGGCCACGTCCGGCGATCTCCAGGTCGGCGTCGGCGCGGTGGTGCAACGCGAGAACTCCACCAACCCGTCAACCGGCACGCTGTCGACGTGGTCCACCGACTTGACGATCTCGTCGGTCGACACGACGGCGGACACGCTGACGTCGGTCGGGCACGGGTTCATCGCCGGCGTCTACCCGGGGCCGTTCTACGTCGAGTCCACCGGCTCGCTTCCGTCGCCGGCCGCCGCTGACACGCCGTATTGGGTGATCCGCACGTCGGCCGACGCGTTCCAACTCGCGACGTCACAGCAGAACGCGAAGGCCGGCACCGCGGTCAACCTCACGTCGTCGGGCAGCGGAACGATCACGCTCGTGCGCACCGTCGACACGCAGGCGTCGGGTAGCGTGCTGTTCACAGCCGTCGCTCGCGGCGTGTGGTCTACCGACTCGTCGGCGGCCACGGACAACAAGAGCAACAACTACAGCGACCGCGACGATGAACACGCCTACTCGGGGTTCCCAGGTTCACGCGTCCGCATCCGCGCTGATGTCAGCGCCACCGGCGGCACCGCTCACACGGTCAGCGCAACGTGGGGCAACATCGGAGGTACGGGCGACGAGATCACGGCGTCGCTACTTGAGGTCCGCGGCGCCACGCTGATCAAGCAACACGTGCACACCGAGGTCGCGATCGGCTCTGCGACGATCACGGCGCCCGCGATGTCCTCGACGGCGCCGGCCGTCTTTGTCGTGTACCTGTGGGGCAACGGCCCCGTCAACCAGGACCATACGTGGACGCCGGTCGACACGAACTGGGTGAAGCACATCGGGGCGTCGGCCGAGGCCGACGTGTCCAGCAACGGCTACATCCAGACGACGGTCTTCACCCGCAAGTACGACTCCTGGCAGACCGGGATCGCGCCGCAGTTCCAGGGCGTCAGCAACGAGGGCGCGCAGATCTACGGCTACGTAGTCCAGGCGTATGACCCGCCCGTCGTCGGCGAGTCCTCTGGCACGTCGACGGCCGCCGCGGTCGGAAGTTCGGTCGCCTCCGCCGCCGGGTCCGCTGACGGCTCAGTCTCGGCCTCCGCCGCCGGGTCTGCCGTCGCGTCCGCCGCCGGCACCAGCGCGGGCACCTCGACTGCCGACGCGCCCGGCCTGTCGGTCGCCTCCGCTGATGGCGCCTCGGCTGGTACGTCGGCGGCCACGGCGGCCGGTCAGTCCACCGCCACCGCGGACGGCGCATCGGCCGGCACCTCGACCGCGTCCGGCGTGGGGCTGTCGATCACGGTCGCAGTCGGCACGTCGTCGGCCAGCGCGTCAGCCTCCGCCATCGGGGCCGCCGTGGCTTCGGCTGTGGCGACCTCGTCCGGCACGGCCAGTGCCGCCGCCATCGCGTCGGCTGTGGCCTCCGCCGTGGCCTCCGCGGCTGGCACGTCCGAGGCTGCCGCGGCCGGCGCCTCAACCGCGGTCGGCACCGGGTCGGCCGCTGGCACGTCCACCGCGACCGGCGCCGGGGGCTCTGCGGCGCTCGGCGAGGGCGTCGGGGCATCGGCCGGCACGTCCACCGCCGCGGCCGTGGGCGCCGCCTTTGCCTCAGCGGTCGGGGCGTCCGACGGCACGTCGGCCGCTGCCTCCGCCGGAAGCGCAACCGCCACCGGTGCGGGCGCGTCCGCTGGCACCTCGACCGCCGCCGCCCTCGGTTCTTCTGTCGCCGTCGCGGTCGGCGCGTCCTCCGGTGTGGCCGTAGCCGTGGCGGTGTCCCTCGGGGCCGACGCGATCACGACCACGACGATCGGGGCCGTGCGCGCCGCGCTCTACGCGCAGATCTCCGCCCTCACGCCGACCGCGCTGTCGGCCTCGCCCTACGTCGCCCACCGCGACGACGCCGGGCCCCTGCGCCAGTGGGCCACCGCCAACGCTCCGGCCGCCTTCCGCCGCTTCGAGATCGCCAGCCTCGGCAACCGGGCGCCCGCGTCCGTCTCTTTGCCGCTGGCCGAGCTGGCCCGCGAGACGCTGGAGATCGTGATCGCGTACACGGCCAACAACCGGGCCGGCGGCATGCGCGCGCTCCATGACGTAGTTGCCGCCGACCTCCGCCAAATCGACTACCACCTAGGCACGACGCGGGCGACGGCGATCGAGGGCGCCACCGTGACCAGCCGAGGCTACTCGCGCACCGTCGCGCCGGGCGTGGTCTACGGCGTCCTCCCGGTCGACGTCGACTACTGGAGGGCTGCCGCGTGATGGCAACGATCCGCCCGCTGATCATCGCCCGCGTCGAGGCCGCAACCCCGACGGTCGAGGCACCGTCGACGTTTCGCCCGTGGATCGACGATGCTTCGGGGCCGCAAGACTTCCGGTCATGGGCCGCCGCGAACCCGACCGCGTGCCTTCGGCGCTTCGACGTTGAGACCCCGGGCGACACCGATGAGGTTGCGGTGTCGTCGGTGACGCATGAGCAGGTCACCGAGTCGGCGTCGATCGTCGTGTCATATCCTCGTGACAATCGGTACGGCGGGCGAAATGGCTTGCTCGACACCATTGCCGCGGATATGACCGTCCTCGACGATGCCGCCGGTACCCGCGGTTTCAGCGTTCACCCGATCGCTGCCACGATCATCGCGTCCGACCATGAGCGCGAAGAACCCGACGACGCGGCGGTCACCTTCGCGGTGATCCCGTTGCGCATCACCTACTGGAGAACCCCGCCATGACCGCTTGCTCGTCGAAGCTGCAACATCTCTCGTACGTCACCGAGGCCGCGTGGGCCGAGGCGTCGACGTCGGCGACCGGCGCCGTGACGATCCCGATCACGGCCATGATCGACGCGTCGCAACTCGGTCGCAAGATGATCGACCCCGGCCGCGTGACGCAGTTCCGCAACGAGCGCCCGAAGATGATCCCCGGCACCTTCGACGGCGTCGAGTTCGCGATGGAGTTCGAGTGCGTCGGCCACGGGTCGGCGACCTCAGGCACGCCGACGATCACGGCTTACGAGTCGCTCCTGGCGTGGATGATCGGGACGTCGGCTTCGATCGTCGCCGGGACCACCATCGACGACTCGACGGCCACCGTCTCAAGCCTGCCCGTCACGCTGACCAGCGGTTACGGCTCGGGCTACCTCGTGCGCGTCGGCGACAAGGGCGACGGTCGCGGCGATGGCCAGTGGGCGGTGACGTCGTCGCATGCGACGGGAACACTCGCCCTCAAGACCGCGTTGCCCGGTGCGCCGACGGACTCCCCGGCCGACGTGGTGCATTCGTCAGTGGTGGTCCACACCCCCGAGAGCGACTGCTCGGTGACCTCGCGCCGGTTCTTTCTCAAGACCTCCGACCAGTCGTGGATCCTTCACGGCTGCTTCCCGAAGTCGCTGAAGGTCACCGGCGGCATCGGCCAGATCATGAAGTGGCAGGCGACGATCGGTGTGTCGTGGGTCGAGCCGGTGAACGCGACGTTCCCCGACACGTCGACCACCGCGCCGTGGACCTACAACGCCGCGCCCGTCGCCGGCGGCTCGGTGTTCCTACAGGCCCACGGCACGGCCACGCGACAGATCGTGACCGCCCGCCAGGTCGCCGTCGACATCACCCTCGGGATCCAGCCGGTGACCGGCTTCGACGCGGTGTCGACGTCGCAGGTGGTCGTGGGCGCCAAGCGCGTCCCCGACACGATCCGGCTCTCGCTCCTCGTCGACGCCGCCGGCGCCAGCGCGTCGCCGACGTGGTGGGGCGCATGGGCGACGAATGCCCGCTACCACGCGCTCCTCGGCTACGTCGTCGGGGCCGGCGCGGCGGTCGCGTGCTACCTCCCCAACATCGCATGGTCGGGTCCGCAGCCGACGCAGTCCGACCTCGACGGCCTCAACCGCGTCGCCCTCGAGTTCGAGGCCGGCGCCGACACCGCCGAGGCCGCCGACCTCGGGCGCTCGGCCATGCGCTGGGGGTTCGCGTGATCAAGATCCAGCCGCCGAGCGTGATCGGCACCTACGATCTTATCTCGTCTCTCGACGACGCGCTGATCTCGCCCGATGTCTCGCCGCTGCCCGACGAGACCGAGGCCGCGCGCGAGGCCCGCGTCGCGGAGCTGTGGGAAGCGTGGCGCCGCGACTTGAACGCAGCGCGCGAGACCGGCCGATGGGACAGCATGATCCGCAAGGGCGCCGTCCCGTCGCGCTTCCACCTGCGCCAGATCCCGGGCTCGACGTGGGCGCGCTTGAAGGACCTCGGCGACACCATGACCCAGGCGTCCTTCGCGGCCCTGATCGTGCGCGTCGCTCTCGTCGGCGCCACGGACTGGATCCCGGGGTTCAAGGTCGGCCCATCCGTCGAGCACGTCGACGCCATGGGCGCGCCGACCGGGCTGGGACGCGTCGGCCCCGAGTCCGTGATTGACGCCTTCTACAGCGCGCACCCCGGAGCCGTCGCCGACCGGCTCATCCTCGAGATCGCCGAGCAAGTGATCCGGCACAGGACAACCCAAGCGGGAAACTGATCGAGGGAGCGCGCCTCCTCCCCTACTACCTCGAGACGCGGAACCGATACCCCGAGACCTGCCACGACTGCCGAGCAAGGATCCCCGTGGAAGACCGTCAGCAGATGGGATGCACGTTCGAGGCGACGATCGCGTCGCCCGGGACGCGCTACGTCCTGTCGCGCGGCGGCCCGCCCATGATCGACTGGGACCCGCCGGCGTGCCCTCTGTACCTCGCTCGCCTGCCCGCGCTCGGTGAAGTCGTCGCGGCCCTGCCTCAGTGGAAGCACGGCAGCCTTGCGGCCTACTGCGAGGCCGAGCCGACGCGCGCGCTCCTGTCGGCGTGCGCCGCTCTCGACGGTGCGATCGAGGCACACGCGCACGACCCCAACCGCCCAAGGGAGGGCTGAGCCATGGGCCTCTTTGGCGATCTCGTCGGCCGCGTGGTGATGAAGTACGAGGCCGACACGAAGCAGGCCCGCGACGCGGTCCGCGGGCTGTCGGCCGAGCAGAAGAAGGCGGCCAAGGAGCAGGCCGAGGCGCTGGACAAGCAGACCGAGAAGGTCAAGACGTGGGCCGGCGAGTGGGTCAAGGGCGCCGCGATCATCGGCGGGACTCTCCTCGTCGCACAGAACAGCCTCGCCAAGTACCGCGACGAGACGCGCCTCGCCGCGGGCGCGGCCGGCGTCGACATCAACCGTCTCTCTGAGGCGTACGACGGGCTCCGCACGCGCACCGAGCTGATGACCCTCGCGCAAGCCGGGCATCAAGGCGCGTGGAAGTTGACCACCGGCCAGATCGAGTTGGTCGTCGACGGCATGCGTGCTCTCGAGGCGAAGGGGTACGACTCACAGAAGGTCTTTGAGCGGTTCACCGAGATCTTGCGCAAGGGCAAGACCGAGGGCATCGACGAGTTCGGCATCAGCCTCAAGGACACCGGCGACAAGGCAACCGACCTGCGCCAGCTCATGCGCGAGTTGGGCCGCCAGGTCGTCGACGTCGGCGGCAACTTCGACAAGGCCGGCGACTCGGCCCAGCGCGCGCTCGTCAAGATGGAGGACGGACTCACCCGCGTGCGCGCCGCGGCTGGCAAGGCCGTCAGCGCCGTGCTCGACCTAGCGTCCGCCGCCGGGACCGGCCTTGGCCGTCTGGTCTTCGGTGAGCTGCCGACCGCCGGGAACAACGATCTTGCCGTCGGCCAATACGCGCTCGCGTTGCAGATGCGACGCGGAAACATGTCGTCGGGATGGAAGGCCGACGCCAGTGACCTAGCAGGATCGGGCCGCCTGTTCGCCGCGCCGTCCGGCCAGGACGTGGCCGACGCCAAGGCTATCGACGCCTTCCGCCGCAACCTCCGTCGCCTCCGCACCGTCGACGAGTTGGACAAGGCGCTGGCCAAGTTGCCGAGCGACTGGAAGTCCGTCGACGCCAACCTGATCGACCGCGTCGATCGCTACCGCCAGGAGATCGCGCGCAAGACGATCGACGAGATGGCAACCGGCATGAAGTCGGCGCTTGCGCTCGCGTCGACGAAGGGCGGCGCCAAGCCGACGCCGCGCCGGCCCGGTGGCCGCGGCGGCGCGCGCGGCGACATCGACACCGGAGGGACGTTTCTCGACGAGGCCATCGGCTACGGGCGCGACTTCTACGCCTTCGCGATGAGCGAGGCGGAGCGCGCTGGCGAGGCTTCGCGCGGTCGCCTCGGCCTCGACATGATCGAGACGCAGAGCACGGGCCGCGGCATCTTGTCGATGCTCGGCGACGACGAGACGCGGGCATCGCTGGCCAAGTTGCAAGAGGAGTTGGCGGGCGCCGCCGCGAAGTCGGACGCCGAGTTCGGCGGGAAGTCGTGGCTTGAGAAGATGTTCGGCCCCGTCGATCAGATCGACGCGTACGACGAGGCGTTCATCGCCCTTGGCTCGACGGTGCAAGGCGTCTCGTCAGGCATGTTCAAGGCGTGGTCGGAAGGTGGAAAGCTCACCATGGCCACGCTCCGCGAACTCGCCGCCGGCGAGATCGCTCTCGAGGGCCAGAAGCTATGGGCGCGCGGCACGTCCGGCATCCTGACCGGTGCGTTCAACCTTGCCTTTGGCCGCCCCGAAGGCGCAGGGCAGATCGCCGCCGGTAGCGCGATGCTCGCCGGCGCCGCGGCGATCGGCGCCCTCGCTCGCACCATCGGCGGGTCATCGTCGACGCCATCGACCAGCGCGCCCGGGGGCCGCTCGGCTGCCAGCGGTCGCGGCGGCGACCCCTCGGGCGAGCGCGGCGGCGACCGCACCGTCATCGTGATGACCTCGGCGGTGATGGAGGCGAGCGAGCGCCAGCGCGAGCGCCAGACGTACCGCGCCCTCACGCGACGGGGCACGGTCTACTTGCCGCCGGGAGGTAGATAGCCATGGCCTCGGGTCGACTCGAAGCACAGATCACCGTCCCAACTGGCGGGTGGGCGAGCACGCTGGCGATCACCGGCGGCGCGGGCAGCCCGTACACCGTCACGATCGCGGCCGGCACGTACTACCCGACCACGTTCCTGTCGACGCTGTCGACCGCCATGAACGCCGCGGCGGTCGGCGATGGGACGTTCACCGTCTCGGCCTCGACCGCCGACGGCACCGGGACCGGCCAGGTCACGATCGCGCATACCGTCGAGACGTTCACGCTCACCCCGCCCGCGGCCATGCTCGAGTTGCTTGGGTTCGCGTCGGCGCTCACCCCGGCGGCGCTGACGTTCACCGGCACGTCGTGCATGGCCGGCCTGTGGCTGCCCGACTGCCCCCAGGACTCGGCCTACGGCGCCGACCCCGGGCACTACGAGATCGACGCCTCGCGCTCGGTGACGCCCGGCGGGCAGGTCTACGCGCTGGCCTACGGGCGTCGGCGCCTCCTCCCGTCGGTCCGGTGGTCGCACGTCACCCGGTCCCGCTCGCGCGTCGCAGGCGAGGCGGTGCCTGGCCAGTCCTTCGAGGCGTGGTTCCTTGCGACCCACGGCGGGACCCGGTCCTACTTCATCGGCGCCCCGCCGGTGCGCGTCTACGCCGACGCCGCCGACGCTTCGCCCTACGCAACGCTCTACCTCACGCGCCCGGACGCGACGGCCATGGACCGCCCGGCCGCCCCGTGGCATGGCCTCTACAGCGTCGAGATCGCGGGGTACGCGCAGTGAGCGCCGCCGCCCTACTCGCGCTCGATCACGGCGCGAAAGTACGTCGTGATCCCGTCGAGGCCGCGCGCCTCGAAGTCCACCGCGGCGTAGCCCTCGGCGCACGACGCGATCCTCAGGTCGCCGAACCCCGAGGAGCCGATCAGGAGCCCCGGAGCCATCGGCACAAGCAGGCCGCTGTGAGCGCCGCCGATGTACGCGCGCACGCGCCCTGGCTGCGTGTCGCTCCACTCGACGCGCATCGCTGTGTCGACGTCTCCGAGCAGGGCCAGGTCGCACGGGCCCTGGTAGGTCTCGGCGGCGTCGGTGGAGTAGACGCAGCCCCACGCCGTCGACCACTGGCCGATCCAGTCCACCGCAACGTCGGCGGCGACGGCGCAAGGCGCAGCCGATCCGCGCTCGCCGGTGTCGTCGTCGGGGTCGGAGCAAGCGGTCAGAGCGATGGCAAGGGCGGCGATCTGGTAGGTGTGCACCCGATCAACATCGCGCCGGTTTCGCCGGATCGCAAGGGGCGCGCATAGCATGGGCACGATCGACAGACTCAACGCCGGGCACGCGGCGCCGATTTACGTTGTCCAAATCGAGGGTTACGACCGCCTGCTGACCACGGCCGCCGACCCGGCCGCCGTGCTGTCCGCGTGGCAGGCGTCGAGTCTCCCGGGGTGCGCCGACGTCACCGCGGCGAGCGCCGGCCTTGCGGTCGACTGGGACCAAGAGCAAGAGGCGTCGCCTTGGGAACCCTTCGGCCAGCCTCCCATGATCCGCTTGTCGATCGTTCCGGGCCCCGACGCAACCGGCGCGATCACCGACCAAGTCGGGATCGATCTGCACAAGCGATCGGGCGGCATCGAGTCGCAGCTCGTCGGAACCATGCGCCCGATCACGAACCAGATCGCGGTCCGCTACTCGGACGCCTTCGACGCGTCCGGCGTCGCGCACGTCGGCCCCGAGGCGATCGCATACGACACGAACGACACGACCACCGACGAACTACAGGACGTCACCCGCGGCCTGTTCTCGCCCTTCCACACCGAGACCGGCGCGCGCTTCGCCCGGTCGCATCGCGGCGTCGCGTTGCTGCCGATGACTTCCGACCCTCTCGCGATCCAGTTGCCGCCGCTCGTCTCGTCGGAGCGCCGGATCTGGATTGGCCGCTGGGTCGCGGTGTGGATCACCGACGCACCGTCGGGAAGCTACGAGCAACCGGGCGACGGCGCCCACCTTGCCTTCGCGGGCTGGATCGCGGGCATCACCGAGGGCGCCGACGGTCAGACTGAGATCGAGTGCGAGCACGCCTTGCGCAAGATCTACGAGACCCGGCTCATGTCCGAGCCGTACCAGGCCAAGCTACGCGAGGGCCTACGCCTGTCGGCCGGGCAGACGATCGGGTGCTCAACGCTGCGTGCTGTCAGCGGCGGAGCGACCACGACGCACGAGGCCGACGTGTTGACGGTGGTCACCGGCACGCCGACCGGGTCCGACGAGATCCAGGAGGGGACGTGGACCGCTGGCGACCTCGGGATCGCGATCAATGAGTGGCTCCAAGATGAGTACGCGGCGGCCCGCCTGACGTTCTCGGTGTCCTTCGACGCACTGATCGACGTCGGCACGGGCACGCGCTCAGGCCTCAGCCTCAGCGACAGCAGCACGTCGACGGGCGGTCGCCGGGCAACGCTCCGGTTCTCCGATCCGACGACCGCCAGGATCCTCGGGTGGACCTCGACAGAGGCCACCGTCGAGACGTCGTCGCGGTCGGCTCGCGCCCTGAGTCAGCGCCCGCCGTTGCGGTTCTCGGTCCGCGTCCCTGGCGTCGATGCCGAGTGGACCATGTCCGAGCCGCGCGGCACATGGATCGACCAGTCGTCGATCCTGCCCCCGACGGTGCGCGACCCCGCCGGGCTTGCCGAGGGCGTGCTCAAGATCGGCGACAAGGGTTACGTGGTCGCGTCGCAGATCTCACCGACGCTGTTCAATGTGGAGTACTCGACGGCCGGCCTCGCCCCGTACTTCGGCGAGGACCCGTCCGCCTTCGGTGAGATCACCGTCGACGACCCGGGCGAGATCACGGTTTCGCAGGTGATCGTCGCGGAGGGCACGCTCGGCGACCTGCTCTTGCGGATCCTGCTGTCGACGGGCGGGGCGTCTCACAACCATCCGACATACGACACGCTACCGGCCGACCTGTCGTGCGCGATCCCGTACTCCATCCTTGGCGATGACTTCGTCGACGACGTCGCGACCGTCGACGGCACGGCCGATCCGATCTCGCTCGTGATCAGTGAGCCGACGCGCTTCGTCGACGTGTTCAACGCCGACTTCATCTTGCGGTGGTGCTTCCTTGCGTGGGGTGCCGGGCGCCTCCACCTGCGATCGTGGGGCACGCCGACGACCGGGTCACTCATCGTCGACGTGTCCGGCGCCGCAAGCGCGCGCCCGGTCCGCGGAGGATCGTCGCCACCCTTCGCGCGCGCGTCGGCCGATGAGCGGTTCGAGCTTCTGCGCAACGTAGTGACGGTCAAGTACGGCCGCAACGTCGACGGCGACCTAGCTCACGTCGCTTCGTTCCCCGACGTCGAATCGGTCGCGGCGCATGGTCACCGAGAGATCGTGGTCGAGGCCCGCAACACGCTGGCCGAGTCGCCGATCGGCGACTTCACCGGGACGCTGGCCCGCTTCACGCGCACGCTCCCGCTGTTCTCGCGGCCACACAAGGTCATCCGCGCGCCCATGGCCCTGCCGATGTTCGAGCGGTTGATCCCGGGCACCACGGTCAACGTGACCGCCAAGGGGATCCGCAACCCCGAGACCGGCGCGCGCTACGATCACACGCTGGCAACGGGCGGGCTGTCGTCGTGGCCCGGCGTCGTCGTCGCGAACTCGCACACCTGGGGCGGGGCGCGTCACGGGCTGGGCGGCGCGCCACCGCCGCCCGACGAGCACAGCGGCGACGTTGAGATCATGATCTTCGACCGCATCCTCTCCGCGCCCTACAGCCCGGCCGCGGAAGTCGACGCCAGCGCATCATCCGGCGGGTTCTCGGCCGGCTACAACGCGAGCACGTCGACGATGCGCACCGTCGCGCACGCCTACTCGGAGTCCTTTGACGCGGTTGACGCGAGCCACTTCGCCGCCGGCGACGAGATCCGCATCGTCGAGATCGACCCCGCCGCCTCCGGGTCGCCGACGGCATGGACGCGAACCGTCGCCTCGGTCAGCGGGTCCGACATCGTGCTCACCTCGGGGCTGTCGTCTCCTTCGTGGGACGCCGCCAAGATCTACCGCGTGGTGTCGGTCGCGTACCTCAGTGCGACGACGGCGCAGCAAGGCGACGCGTACCAGGCCGACAACGAGACTGGCCTCGTGCAGTCGTCGCGGCAGCCGATCGGGATGGTCGCCAGCGGTCGAGGCCAGGGCGGCAGCGTGTTCACCGTCGCCGCCGCGACGGAGCTTCCCGCACTGTACGCGAGCACGTCGTATGGCGACGGCGCCCCGCTGCACACCGGCGCCGCGGTCGACTCGGCACGGCTGGCGAACAACCTGGTGAGCTACAAGACCGCGTCGCAGATGCCGTCGCTTCACGAGGTGTCGTCGTCGGCGGCCGGCGCGGGGGTGTACCGGTTGATCGGGTTGCGCCCGATCTTCGTCGGGATCGGGCAACTGTCAGGCAACCAGACGATCCGTCTCTACCTGTCGCCGATGTTCCGCAGCAAGACCGGGGCGTCGGTCACGGTGCGGATCACGCTGGCCCGGCGCATGCCTCAGGGTGCCTCGCGAGACAACGTGACCCGGGTCTCGCCCTACGTCGACGCGTCGTGGACCACGACATCGACGACGCTCACCACCGGCACGGTCGCGACCCTCGACACTCGGCACTGTGACCGCGCGCCCACCGCTGGCACCGCGTGGCTACTCGTCGAGGCGACAGGGGACGCGGAGTATGCCGGCCTCACCCGGTGTCACCTTGGCCCCGTGGAGTCGCCATGAGCCTTGACCGCGTGCCGCAGATCGTTGAGTACCGACGCGACGCCATGAACGGGATGTACCCGTCGGCGAACTTCTACGCCGCGATCGTCAACGCACAGAACCACGTCGTGGCTCACCGCCACCGCGAGGTCTACAACTTCGAGACCGAGCTAGGCGCCGCGGCCTACGGCTACAGCGGCACGACGACGATCGCGCGCTTCCGCTTCCGCGCCGGCTACGGTGCGACGTCGGCCCGCGTGGTTGTGCTGATGGGGCGCGACAACACCGGCGCGGTCGCCTCGACCCCGTCGGCGAGTGTCACGTTCAACGGCGTCGACGCCGGGCCTTTCGCGTTCGGCGTGTCGTCGGTCGCCACCGACGACGAACCCGACAACCTGGCCACGTTCACCGGTACCGTCGCGCTGACGGGCGGCACGGTCTACGAGTGCGCGGTCTCAACCGTCGACTACGCGCGCGTCCTTGGTGTGTCGGTGCAAGAGTTGGGGTCGCTCACCGTCGACGAGGCGATCGACTACTACACGTCATGGCGTCCCGTCGCCAACGGCCCGATCTACGACAGCGACATCCAGCGGACGCTCGAGGGACTGTCGAAGATCTGGAAGCAGAACGGCGGCACCGCGTGCCACTGGGGCCTCAAGAGCGGGGCTGCGCGCACGCGTACCAGCGCGACGCCGATCAACATCGTCGACAACTCGTCGACGTCGGTGAGCACGTCGACGCCAGGGTGGACGCTTGATCTGCGATACCGCAACAGCCGTCGCCGAACCGGCGTGCCCGTGGAGCTGGCGGTCTACGGCTCGATCCCGGCCGGCACCGGCGCCGTAACTCTCGTCGACAGCGGCGGCGCCACCGTCGCAACGGCCAACGTCACGAGTCTGTCTGCGACGTGGTCGACCGCCGCTGTCACACTGCCCGCAACATTGGCGAAGTATGACATTCACGTCGCTGGCGACGGGACCAACATGGCCAGTGTGTACGCCGTCAGCCTGACGGAGTACGAGGCCTGACAGTGCCCCCACCCGACCGCCGCCAGCCCCACCGCGACTTCACCTGTCGCGAGACGACCCGCCCGGGGCCGCACGTCGACGACCTGTCCGTGACCGTCGACGAGACGGACGGCCCGCCGGACAGCGGCTCGGGCCGGCTGACGCCGGTCGACCATCACGAGATCCGG
>JACCEC010779655.1_pt1 | contig 23652 bp, 19 predicted proteins | sample 7450121 | NCBI WGS metagenome assembly JACCEC01 (sample SAMN15323455, study PRJNA562643) | freshwater metagenome | isolation source: river surface water | place: USA:Blue River Watershed | collected 2017-08-18 | reverse complement strand
TACCGCTGGTGGGAGCCGTTCGCCCTGGGCCTGGGCCTGCGCGCCTACGAGCAACTGGCAGGCCGGCAAAGTCTGGGCGCCACCCGCAGGCTTTCGCGCAAGCAGCTGATGGCGGCCCTTCCGCAGGTGAAGCCCGAGGGCCTCAAGGGCGGCGTGCGCTACTGGGATGCCCAGTTCGACGACGCCCAGTTGGCGATCGCCCTGGCGCGCAGCGCCAGCCGGCTGGGCGCGCTCACCCTCAATCATTTCCGGGTCGACGGCTTCGTACAGCAAGGCGGCCGCGTCACTGGCCTGCGCGGGACCGACACCGAAACCGGTGCCCCCTGCGAGGTGCAGGCGCGTTGCATCGTCAATGCGGCCGGCGTCTGGGTGGACGACCTGCGCCAGTCTGCCGCTGGCCCGGCCGGCACGCCGCCGCGGCTGCAGGTGAGCCAGGGCAGCCATGTGGTGGTAGACCGCGACTTCTGGCCCAGCGACGAGGCACTGCTGCTACCCCGCACGCGCGACGGTCGGGTACTGTTCGCCGTTCCCTGGCTAGGCAAGGTGATTCTGGGCACCACCGAGCAGCCACTCGAGGACCGGCCGATGGAGCCACGGCCGATGACCGAGGAAATCGACTTCATCTTGTCCGAGGTGGGCCGCTACCTGGTTCGCCCGCCCACTCGCGCCGACATCCGGAGCGCCTGGGCTGGTCTGCGGCCGCTGGTGCAGCCGTCCGCCGTGGCGGGAGGGACTGCCCGCATCAGCCGCGAGCATGCGGTGTGGACCGACCCCTCGGGCCTGGTCTGCGTGGCTGGCGGCAAGTGGACGACCTACCGGGCGATGGCGCGCGACGTGCTGGCACATTGCATCGCCGAGGACCGCATTCCACCGGGCCGCGACTGGCGGGTCGAGCGCAGCACCGAGCACCTGCCACTTGAACGCGACGACAGCCGGCTACGCGCCGGCATTGCCGGCGCAGACCGGCTGCTGGCCGAGGGCCTGAGCGAGCAGAGGGTGCGCTTTGCAGTGCGGCACGAGTTTGCACGCAAGGTCGAAGATGTGCTGGCGCGCCGGTCGCGGCTGCTGTTCCTGGACGCCCGGGCCGCACGCGCGGTAGCGCCTGCAGTGGCTGATCTGCTCCACGCCGAGGGCATCCTGCAGACCGGACTGGAGGACTTCATGGCCACCAGCGAGGGCTACCTGCCGTGACGCCTGTCGCTGGCCGGCGCCGCGTGCGGGGCTGGCGCAGTGGGGGCATCCGGTGAGGAGCACCCGCGTCTTGTCCCTGGTCGTGGCCTGGCCCTTGTTCCAGAACAATCTGGACAACACGATGCTGGGCACCGCGCTGCCCACCATGGCCGCCGCGCTGGGCACACCCGTGCTGCACTTGAACCTGGCCATCACCTGCTACCTGCTGGGCCTGGCCCTGTGTCTACCCCTGAGCGGCTGGGCGGCGGACCGCTGGGGCGCGCGCCGTATTTTCCTTTTCGCGGTCGCCCTCTTCAGCGTCAGCGCGGGCCTGTGCGGCATGGCAGGGGACCTGTGGACGCTGGTGGCCCTGCGCCTCGCACAGGGCGCGGGCGCCGCACTGATGCTCCCGGCCTCACGTATCCTGCTGCTGCGGCATGTGTCGGCAGGCGACATGGTCGAGGCCATGGTCTGGTTCACCATCCCCGGGTCCCTGGCACGCATGCTGGGGCCGCTGGCTGGCGGCGCACTGGTGACCTGGGTCGGCTGGAACGGTGTCTTCCTTTTCCACCTCCCGGTCGGCGCCCTGGGGCTGCTGCTGATGTGGCGATTCCTGCCTGCCGACGAGGAACGCCCGGCGCCCGGCGAGTCGCCCGACTTCGACGGCCGGGGCTTTGTCCTGCTGGCAGTGGGCCTGACCTGCCTGACCGGCCTGTTCGAGATCGGGATGAAGGGGCTCGTGCCCACCTGGGCACTCGGATTGCTCGCCCTCCTGGGCCTGGCGCCGCTGCTGGCCTATCGCCGCCATGCGCTGGCGGCGCCCGCGCCGATGATTGACCTGCGGGTGCTGCGCCACCGGATCTTTCACATCGCCACGGTGGGCGCTATTCCGTTACGGATCTCCATCGGCGCGGTTCCCTTCCTGCTGCCGCTGCTGCTGCAGGCTGGCTTCGGGCTCACGCCCATGGCCTCTGGCTTGATCACCGTCGCCGGCGCCATTGGCTCTTTGTTAAGCCGCGGCCTACTCGTTTGGCTGCTGCGGCGGGTGGGCTTCCGAAAGCTACTTGTCGGCGCGACGATCTGCTCTGCGCTCTGTTGCCTGGCGTACAGCCTTTTGCGCGCCGATACACCCGTGGCGGCCATGTTCGCGCTCATGCTGCTCGGAGGCGTGTGCACCTCGCTGGCCATGATCGCCCTCAACAGCCTGGGCTATACCGAAGTGGCCCCGGAAGAAACAGCCCATGCCAGCACCACCGGCACCGTGGTGCAGCAGTTGTCCATCATGTCCGGCGTGACCCTGGCGGCGGGCCTGCTGAGTGTGGCCAGCGTCTGGCGCGGCGGCGACGGTGACACGCTCGCCGCCGCCGACTTCCCGCCGGTGTTCATCGCTATTGCGCTCCTGATCTGCTTTGCTATTGCGCCCCTCCGCCGCCTGCGGGAGGAAGATGGCGAAGTGATGCGAAACCGGCCGTCGGCGCAGGACGACTCGCACTGAACGGGGCGGCGGGCTCAGGAGGACCGACCGGCCTCGTTCGAGAGGTGCGCCGCCAGCTCCAACCCGTCTTGGCTCGGAAGGCTGGCCCAGGCCTGGAAGGAGGCCGAAGCCGGGACTCGCCCGCTTTGCACCAGCGAGAGCCAGACACCCGCCGAGTCATGGAAGCTGTTGGCACCGCAGGGCCACATCGCCACGCTCATTGCCTCAGCCATCTTGGTCTCGGGCACGCCCCGGTCGTAGCACAACGTGATGGCCGCCTCGACGCCCCACTTGGACTTCATGCCCGACTGCGCGGACAACAAGGCCAGGCAGCACCAGGCCTGCGGCACGCTTTCGCAGCCCGCCACCAACGCATCGAAGCCTTCGCGGTAGGCCTGGTGGGCATCTACCCGAGGGAAGAAGCCCTGCCAATTGCCCGCGATGAACTCGTAGGCCGAGGTTCCCTTGACCCAAGCCGCCAGCCGAAACGCCGCCGCGGCCTGAGCGTCGGTACCCCCGTGGTCGAAGAACAGCTTGAGGTGGTGGGTACCCATCTCGCCCGCGACGCACAGGAGGGAGAGCCAGACGAACTCTTTTTCCAGCGGGTCGAGGTACTTTTCGTCGAGGACCAAGGCCTTGTACATCACCCGATAGCCGTCGGCCACACTCGGGAGGGCGGCCGCCATCGGGCCCTGCTGCGGGTTCACATAGCCGCGGCGTGACCGGAACTCCTCCAAACGGGCAACCACCTGTTCCGGCGTTGGCACCGGCGTGCCATCAAGCATCGTGGCGGGCTGCGCGGAGGGCGAGGCAGCGCTCATTTCATCGCTCATTTGACCGCCATGCCCGAGGCCGCCACGGTTTCGACCACGGCGGGACGGCGGCGCGCCAGGAAGGCGGCGAATTCGGCCGAGCGGCTACCCACAGGCTCTGCGCCCAGTTCCTTCAGCGTCTTGAGCACCTCGGGGTCGCGTGCCGCGTCGGCAACGGCCTTTTCCAAACGGGCGAGCACCGGCGCAGGCAGCCCCGCGGGCGCGAACAGCCCGGTCCAGGAGGAGGACTCGTAGCCTTTGACACCGGCCTCGATGATCGTGGGCAGGTCGGGCAGGAAGCTCGAGCGGCGCGCGGAGCCCACCGCAAGCGCACGCAGTTGGTTGTCCTTCACCAGGGGCAGCACGCCCGGCAGGTTCTCGAACTCCGCCTGCAAAATGCCGGCGCGCAAGTCGGCGATCGCCTGCGCGGTACCGCGATAGGGAACATGGGTCATCTTCACGCCGGCGAGCATGAGGAACATTTCAGCGCTGAAGTGGGCAAAGGATCCGACGCCGGCGCTGCCATAGTTAAGTGCGCCGGGCTTCTCGCGGGCTGCGGCGATGAGGTCCTGCACCGTCTTCCAGGGTGAGTCCTTGTTCACCACCAGCACCGTGGCGCTGTCGGAGAACTGGGAGACCGGCATGAAGTCCTTGTCGACGTTGTATTTGATGTCCGGCTGCATCGCCGGGTTGATCTGGATGCTGCCCGGTGTGCCGATCATCAGCGTGTAGCCGTCCTTGGCGGCGCGCGCCACCTGCTGCGCGCCGATCACGCCGCCCGCGCCGGTGACGTTGTCAACCACCACCTGCTGACCAAGGGACTGCGACATCGACCGCGCCAGCAAGCGGCCCAATACGTCGGTGCCGCCGCCGGCGCTGAAGGGCACCACCAGGCGGATCGGTTTTTCCGGGAATGCTGCCTGGGCATGCGCCATCGGGAAGGGGGCCAGAAGGGATGCGGAGGCGGCCAAAAGGGAGCGGCGGCCGATCAAGTGGTTTTTCATGCGGTACTCCAAGCTGAAAAGGTGCGGGAAAAATGTCTGCCGATATTGCGAGATTTAGCGAGCCGCGGCTTCGTCCAATTCAAAAACTCTTTTCGTCATAGACGACCAGACGGGCATGGCATCCTCCCTGGGCTTCAGACGGTTCAACCGCCTTTGTCATTTTGACCCGTTCACTCATTAGGTAGACTGTCCGGACACGGCCGCGGCAGCACGTTCTCACACGGGCTGGCGCGAACATCATTTTTATCCTGTTTCCAAGAAATTCCATGAGCAACCCTGCCCTCCACCTGGATCCCAAAACCACCGCCCTGGTCCTGATCGATTTGCAAAACGGTATCGTGGCCATGGACGTCAAGCCGCAACCGAGTTCTGAAGTGGTAGCACGCGGCCGCCGCCTTGCCGACGCCTTCCGGGCTGCACAGGCGCCCGTGGTGCTCGTCACCGTCGGCCATATCGACGGCAAGGACGCCCTCGCACCCACGCTGGACACCCCGCCGGCAGCAGCTGCCAAGCCGCCCGCCGGCTGGTCCGACGTCGTCGCCGAGATGAACGCACAGCCCTCGGACCTGCGCATCATGAAGCGCCAGTGGGGCGCCTTCTACGGCACCGAGTTGGACCTGCAACTGCGCCGCCGCGGCATCCGCACCATCGTGCTGGCCGGCATTTCGACCAACGTCGGCGTCGAGTCCACCGCCCGTGACGCCTTCGAGCGCGGCTACGACCAGGTGTTCGTCACCGACGCCATGGCCTCCCCGGCAGCCGAAGCGCACGCCAACACGCTCAAGTACACCTTCCCGCGCATGGGCCGCCAGCGCAGCACCGAAGAAGTGCTGGCCGCGCTGGGCTGATCGCTGGCTGGACGTCCGGCCGCAAGTTCGGTCATACGTCCGGCCTTCACGCCTGCACTGCATGTACCACCTGCCCCACCCGCAGCGACCCGACCCGATTCGTAAGAGGCCCTGAATGGACAAGCTCTGGGCCATGACGGTCTTCACGCGGGTGGCCGACGCGGGCAGCTTCTCGCGCGCGGCCGAGGCGCTGGACATGGCCAATGCCAGCGTCACCACCTGCGTCCGGGGTCTGGAGCGGGAACTGGGCGTCACCCTGCTCCATCGCGACACCCGGCGGCTTCGCCTGACCGAGGAGGGCGAGGTCTTCCTGGGCCATGCGCGCCAGATCCTGCAGTCGGTGGAGACCGCCGAGGCCGACGTCCAGGCCCGGGTCGGCGCGCTGAGCGGACGCTTGTCGATCGAGACCCCGATCTCCTTCGGACACGCGCTGCTGTGCCCTGAGCTGCCGCGTTTTGCTGCGCGCTACCCAGGTATCGAGACCTCGGTCACCTTGACCAATCAGCCGCACCACCTCATTGAGCGGGCGATCGACGTGGCGATCCGCATGGACCAGGTCGAAGACGCCGAGTTCATCGCCCGGCCCATTTTCGAGACCGACTACATCGTCTGCTGCAGCCCGCAACTTGCCGCCACCTTGGCGGCACACCCGGGCAAGCTGGACCCGCGTCGCTGCCTGGGCCTGCTGCCGGAGGAGCGCGCGGTCTCCATGCCCTGGCGACTGCAGCGCGAGGACGAGGCCGAGGTCGAGATCCGGCCGCAAGGGTCGCTTCATTTCAACACCAGCGACGCGCTGGTAGGCGCGGCGGCCGAGGGCGCCGGCGTGGTGTTGGTGCTGGACATTTTTGTCCGTAAGGCCCTCGCCGAGGGCCGCCTGGTGCAGGTCTACCCGGAGTGGCAGGCTGGCCGCAAGACCTTTTTTGCGGTGACCACCCGAGCACGTCTCGGCGCCGCCAAGGTTCGCGCCTTCACTGATTTTCTCGAGGAAATCATGGCTGCCGGGCAGCAGCGACCCAGCCCAAACAGGACGGTGGCCGTACGCGGCGCGCCGCGGGCGCGCAAGGCATAGAGCCGGTCATCGGCCGGTCAGCGGTCGTTCATCGCCGCTTCACCGATCGGGCGCGGGACCGGCTCCGACCCGGGCTCAAGACCAGTTCAGTTTGTCGAGGCCGTAGAACGACACCAGTTGGTCCACCCGCTCGGCCGGCGGCGGCTCGTTGAAGTAACCGCGCTGGCAGCGCTCGATGCCGCACTGGCGACGCAGGTCGACCATCATCTCGGCCTGCTTGACCCAGCAAGCCAGTGAATCGAGCACCGGTACGCCATCAACCTGGGTCACACCCTGAGAGGCCAGCAGCACGCACAGTGGCGCCTCGCCCGGAATCAGCACCTCGGCGCCAGCCTCGATCTGCCGGCGCGCCGCTACGCGAAAGCGCTCGATCAGGGGCGCGGGGTCGCTGAAGCCAGCGATGACGTCGTTGAAGCGAAAGCCAACGTCGGACACGCCGGCGAAGCGCTCGGCAAGCCCGTACTGGCGCACGTTGTCGGCCAGCAGGTGGGTCAGTTCGCTGATGAACACCATGATCGCGAAGCGCGAGCCCAGTTGCAGGGAGGTGAGCATGGCCGACTCGCCGTAGCCCACGACCGGAATACGCAGCAGCGAGCGAATCTCGCGCAGGCCCGGGTCGGGCAAGGTGCTGATGGAGTAGGCGTCATAGCCCTCGCGCTCGGCCTGCACGCCGGCGGCGAGAAACTGCACCGAGTGCAGGCGCTGGATCCCGGCGTGGCGGATGTCCAGGCCCGGGTACTCGGTACGGTAGGTGCCGGGTTGCATGCCGTGCATCACGATCTCGGTGTCGGGGCGGGCAATGCGCTTGAAGTGGGCGTCCAAAGCTGCACCATAGGCGCCGAGGTCGGAGAGGACGGTGAAACTCTGGTGCCAGATGCGCGTGATCATGGGCAGTTCAATCCTGTGGGGGTGGAGGGCTCAGTCGCAAGCAATGCCGCCGTTGACGTCGAGGACTTCGCCGGTGATGAAGCCGCTTTCGCGGGATGCAAGAAAGACGATGGCGTGGGCAACGTCCTCGGGGGTACCCATACGGCCCACTGGGAGCAGAGCGCGCAGGGTCTCGGGAAAGTTGCGCGTCATCGCGGTAGCGACCGGGCCGGGCGCAACCGCGTTGACGGTGATGCCAAAGGACGCGAGTTCCTTGGCCAGGAAGCCGGTCATCATGTGTACCCCTGCCTTGGAAACGCCGTAGGCTACGTTGCCTGCGCGCTCCAGTTCGGCCGGGTCGAGCCAGGCGCGGGCGTTGCCAGCGTTCTTGCCAACAACAGAGCCGATATTGACGATGCGGCCAAATCGCGCCTGCTGCATGGCCGGGATGACCGCCTGGCAGGCCAGAAAGCTGCCCTTGAGGTTGATGTCGATCACCCGGTCCCACTCGGCTTCGGGCAGCGTCGCGGCGGCGCCGAAGGAAACCACACCCGCCACATTGACCAAGGTGTCGATCGGGCCGCACTCGGCCTGCACCCGCGCCACCAGGGCGCGCAGTGAGGCCGCGTCCGTCACATTGAGGCGCACGCCTTCCAGCCGGGTAAGGTCAGCGCCAGAGCTGGCCTCGGGCGCGTGAGCGTCGGCCGCCACGACCCGGGCGCCACGTGCACGCAGAGCGGCGCAGGTCGCTGCGCCGATCGCGCCCAGGCCACCGGTGACCAGCGCCAGCCGACCCGCGAAATCCGACATTGGGGTCTGCACCTGCGTCATGCGGCTGCCACTCGGGTGGCCGCGTCGGCACCGGCAATGCGGCCGAACACCAAGCCTTTGAGCACCGATGTGGCGCCGGTGTAATGTCCGTAGTACAGGCCGATCACCTCACCGGCGGCATACAGGCCGTCAATGGGTTCGCCGTCTGCGTCGATCACCCGCGCCTGGGTGTCCACCTTCAGCCCGCCGAAGGTGAACACGTTGGAGGAAATGATGGGGTAGGCGTGGAAGGGCGCCTCGCCCAGCGGGCAGGCCCAGTTCGACTTCGGGGGGTACAAGCCCTGCGTGGCCACACCGTCGAGGACCAGCGGCTGCCAGTCCTGGCCGCTGCAAGCGGCGTTGTATTGCGCCACAGTCGCTTCCAGGCGGTCGGGTGGCACACCCATTTTGCCGGCCAGTTCGGCCAGGGTCGCGCCGGTGACCGGCGGCTGGTCGGTGCGGATGCCCAGTCGATAGTTGGGTATGCGCTGGTGACGCGCGTCGAGCACCACCCAGGCTGTTCCCTGCCGCTGCTCAAAGATGCGCCGGGTCACCGGCTCATAGACGGCGTCGACCGTGCCAGGCGCCTCGTCGGTGAAGCGCTCGCCGTCCAGATTGACCAGGATGCCGTAGGGGAAGATGAAGACCGAGGGCTCAGAGATGCCTGATCGCGGATCGACTGGCTCCGCGTGGTAGCTGCCGAAGTCGCCGCAGGCCGCGGCACCGATGTCCAGCGCCATTCGGATGCCCTCGCCCCGGTTGTAGTAGCCGCCCTTGCACACCGGCCGCAGGTAGACGGCGCGCGGTCCGATATAGCGGGCCATCATCTCGGCATTGCCCTCGAAGCCGCCGGATGCCAGAACCACCCGCCCGTGCAGGTAGCGCACGCCCTGGCCCCGCGTGCGGGCCTCCAGGCCAATAACCCGGCCATGAACGTTGCGCTGAAGGGACTGTGCTGTGGTCTCGTAGAAGAAGTGCACGCCCAGCGATTCGGCACGGGCGGCGAGTACGTCTACCAAGGCCTGCCCGCCACCGATCGGCAGCAGCCTGGGTTGGGACTTGGTGAGGAACTGTGTGGGTAAGAAGTCAAAGCGCGCGCCCATGGTCTGCAGCCAGGCGATGGTGCCCGGCGCCGCACGCGCAAATTCCTCGATCACGTTCGGGTCAGCCAGACTCAGGGCGCGGGTCAAAGAGGTGCCACGCACATCGGTCGCCGCCTGCTCCACCAGATCGGGGTCAATCGCGCCGCTGCCGTTTTCTGCCAAATGGGTTTCGAAGTCGTCGCTGACTTCGTCCAGGCTCTTCATCCGCAGGTAGGCCTCGGTGTAGCGGCTTTGACCGCCCCGCTCCTCGCGTGGCGCGCGCTCGAGGATGGCTACCCGTGCGCCGGCCTCGGCAGCGGCGACCGCAGCCGACAGGCCGGCGACACCGCAGCCGGCAACAACCACATCAAATTGCTCCAGCGACATTGACGCTCCTGGGGTTCTGATCACGAAAGCATGATGCGTCCTGTCCTCGGGCTGCGTCAGCAGGCCTGGACCGAAAACCGCATTCGGTTCGCACACCGGCAGGCCCCTTGACGGGGCTGCAGGCGCGCCGAGACTCAGTCGATGGTGACCCGGGCCTGCCGCACCACCTGGGCCCAACGGGCTACCTCAGAGCGGTAGAAGGCGTCGAGTTGCTCGGGAGTGCTGCTCACCGGCTCGGCGCCAAGAGCCAGCAACTTGTCGGCGATGGCCGGGTCTTTCACTGCCTCTGCGACCTCGCGGTTGAGGCGGTTGATGATGTCGCGTGGGGTGCCAGTCGGGGCGAAGAGCGCAAACCAGGCAGTGGCGTCGAAATTGGTGATGCCCCCTTCGGCCATGCTGGGCACGTCGGGCGCGACCTTGGAGCGCTGCTTGGTGCTCACCCCCAGCACGCGCAATTTGCCGGCCTTGGACAGCGGCAGCGCGGTGAGGACGTTGTCGAACGCCACCGGCACCTGGCCGCCCATCACGTCGTTCATCGCAGGCGCCGCGCCCTTGTAGGGAACGTGGGTGAGCTTGATGCCTGCGGTATGGGTGAACAACTCCATGAACAGGTGCGAGCCAGAGCCATTACCTGCGGTCGCATAGTGGATGGTCTTGCCGGATTTGGCTGCGTCGACCAGGTCCTTGATCGACTGATACGGCGCCGAGGGAGTGACCACCAGCATGAAGGGCGTCGAAGAGATCATCGAGATCGCGGCGAAATCCTTCAGCGGCTCATAGGGCAGCTTGGGGTAGAGGCCCGGGTTGATCGACAGGGAGATGGTGCCCAGGAGCAGGGTGTGGCCGTCCGGGGCAGCCTTGGCCACGGCCTCGGCGCCCACGTTGCCGGCTGCGCCGGCGCGGTTTTCAACCACCACCGGCTTGCCCAGGCGCTCGGCGAGCTTCTGGCCAATGAGGCGGGCGGCAATATCGGAGGCGCCACCGGCCGGGAAGCCAACGATGATTTTGATCTGCTGCGAAGGCCAGGACTGGGCCCAGGCGCTACAGGTCGCGGCCAAGGTGAGGCTGGCGGTGAGGAAAAGGCGAATAAAAGAGGACTTTTTCATAGGGGCAGTCTAGGGATACGTGGGGGCCGCGGTCCATGCGGACCTACCGAAGGCAGTTTTCAGTTTCGGTAAATTTTTCAAGGCCGTGGAGCGGGTTTGCACTAGATTTTCAAAATCAGGTCCAAGCCGGCCTTGCGGGGACTCAGCTCGGCCCGCTTAATTCAACCCCCAATAGAGCCCTTTGGAATGCATGTAGACACGCATGCCCTGAAGGCCCTTCTCGGTGCCGATGCCGCTGTCCTTCACACCGCCAAAAGGCGTGGTGATCGAGAGTTGCTTGTAGGTGTTGATCCACACGGTGCCTGTGTCCAGGGCACGCGCCACGCGCCAGGCCCGGGAAAAGTCCGAGGTCCAGATGCCCGAGGCCAGGCCGAAGTCGCTGTCGTTGGCCTGCGCGACCAAGTCGGACTCGTCACCAAAAGGCAGCACCACCGCCACGGGCCCGAAGATTTCCTCTTGGCAGACGCGGGAGCTGTTGGAAACACCGGCCAGGATGGTGGCAGGGTAGTACGCACCCTGGCGCAGGGCCGGGTCGGTGGGGATCACGCCGCCAGTGAGCACCTGCGCTCCTTCGCTGCGCCCCAGTTCCACATAGCGATGCACATGGTCGCGGTGCTTGAAACTGGCCAGCGGCCCCATGCGCGTATCGGCCTGGTCGGGCTCGCCCATGCGGTAGCCCTCTGCATACTGGCGAAGGCCCTCGAGGAAGCGGTCGTAGATAGCCTGCTGCACGAAGATGCGCGAACCCGCAATGCAAGACTGCCCAGCGCCAGAAAAAATGCCTTCGGCGGTGCCGGCGATCGCCTTTTGCAGGTCTGCGTCGGCAAAGACGATGTTGGGCGACTTGCCGCCCAACTCCAAGGCCACGGGTTTGAGCGCCTGGCCGCAGGTCTTGGCGATCAGCCGGCCGGTCGCGGTACCGCCAGTAAAACTCACCATGGCGATGCCAGGATGCTCGATCAGTTGCTGGCCGGTCTCTGCACCGCCGGTAATCACGTTGACCACGCCGGGCGGGAAGCCCGCCTCCATCGCAAGCCGTGCGTAGGCCAGGCCCATCATCGGGGTGACATCCGAGGGCTTCAAAACCACGGTGTTGCCCGCCGCCAGGATCGGGGCTAGCTTTTGCGCCTCCAGCGTAACCGGCGAGTTCCAGGGCGTGATAGCAGCGACCACACCCACCGGCTCGTAAAGCGTGACCGTCCAATAGGCGCCCCGGGACGGCGTCACGGGCGACTCAAAGGTCTCGCAGGCGGCCGCGTAGTAGCGGAAGGTCGAGGCGGCGCTGGCCACCTGCGCGCGGCACTCCGACAAGGTCTTGCCGTTGTCCTGCATCTGCAAAACCGCCAGCGCTTCTTGCTGGCGGGTCATGAGCTCGCTCATTCGATAGAGCAGGCTGGCGCGATCGTGCGGCTTCAGGTCTCGCCACGAAGGCGCGCCAAAAGCCTTGCGGGCCGCAACGACAGCGGCGTTCACATCGGCTGCACTGGCCCCAGCGACCGTCGCAAGGACACTGCCATCGGCCGGGTTGATCGAATCAAAGGGCTTGCCGCTGCCGGTGGTCCAGGTGTTGTCGATCAGGAAGGGCAGTGTCTGCATGGTGGGAGCCTGGCGCACTTATCGATTCAGCGGTTCGAGGGTTGGTGGCTTATTCCGGCCGGTAGACGACGGGGGCCAGGGTGTTGCGGTCGATGATCACATCGATCACGGCCGGCTTGCCGCTGGCGAAGGCGCGCCCGATGGCGGCCTCGAGGTCGCCCGGCTGGGTGACCTGCTCGCCATAGGCGCCAAACACCTTCGCCAAGGCGGCGAAGTCGGGGTTCTGGAAGTCGACCGCGAAGAAGCGGCCGCCGTAGCGCTCGTTTTGGAAGGCGCGCTCGTTGCCCAGGCCGTTGTCGTTGAAGATCACATAGACGATCTGGATGTTTTCGCGGACGGCGGTCTCGAGCTCACCGAAGTTGTACATCGCACCGCCGTCGCCGGACGCACACAGCACCGGCTGGTCGGGACGAGCCAGCTTGGCGCCCAGCGCCATGGGAAAGGCACCGCCCACAGAGGCCCAGTCGTCCATGCAGATGAAGGTACCCGGCTGGTAGCTCTTGAAATAGCTGCGGACGTGCTTTCCGCCGTTGCCCGCGTCCACCACGCAGATGCCATTTTTGGGCAGCGCCTTGCGGATGGTCTGAGCAACGAACTGCGATTGAATCGGCACCGCCTCGGGCTTGACCTTGGCCGCCAGCTCCACCTCCCAGTCGGCGCGGGCCTGGGCTACGTCGACCCAGGATTTCTTCAGGCCGGCCTGCTCTGCCCGCGCGTGGAGCCCCGCCACGAAGCTGCGTGTGGAGCCGGTCACGCCCACCGTCACGGGGAACACAATGCCGATCTGCCCCGACGCGGAGCTGTGGTGAACCAGCTTGGCGCTCTCGCTCAGGATGCCGTAGCTGAACATCGAGGAGAAGACATCAATGTGCGCGCCGATCGCGACGATGAGGTCGGCCTTGGGCACGATGCGGTTGGCGGCGCCTGAGCCGTTGCGGCCCAGGGCCCCCAGCGCCAGTTCCTGCGTGCTGCGGACGGCATCGGGGGTGTATTGCAGTGCGGCCACGGGAATGCCGGTGGTACGGGACAACTCGCCCACTGCGTCGACGAGTCCTTCTTCGATCACGCCCCGACCGACGAGGAACACCGGGCGCTCGGCTTTCGAAATGAGTGCGGTGACCTGATCGAGCTGGGCGCCGTCGCACACCGGCAAAACCGTGGTGCGGTAGCTCTCTGGCGTCTGGTCCTCCACCACGACGGACTCGTGCAACACATCACTGGATACGTCGACGTGGGCCGGCCCTTTGGGCTCAGTGAGCGCGATCCGGAAGGCCTTGCGCAGGATCTCCTGCACCTTGTCAGGCGTCTCCACCGTCTTGGCGAACTTGGTGATGGGGCGCATGAAGTTGGCCTGATCGATGTCCTGCATCGAATCGCGGTCACGCATGTAGTTTTCCTGGACACCGCAGATGCTGATGACAGGCGCGTAGCCTTTGAGCGCCGCGGCGATGCCGGTGGAAAGGTTGGTCAGACCCGGGCCTTCTGTGGCCGTCACGACGGCCGGCGCGAGCTTGATGCGGGCATAGCCGTGGGCCATGAATGCCGCGCCCTGCTCGCTGCGGGTCAGGATGAACCGGACCTCGGGCGTCTCCCGCAGAACATCCAAGATGGCCAGGTTCTGGGTGCCCGGAATACCAAAAACATGGTCAATTTTTTCCCGGAGCAACACATCCACCACAGCGCGTGCGGCTGGAATCTTTGGCTTATCGGAATTTTTATTCACAGTTGTTTTTCAGTTCTGCGTTGATCGTATGAATGTCACTTTGCCCAGCATACGAGAGCGGGATCTATACGGATTTTCCGAGCCATTCAATCCTTTTTGGGTGGCAAGCCAGACCGGCGCCATGGACCACGGCATTGGATGGCCGGAAAGAGTGGCTCATTGCGAGCCCTTGCCGCCAGGAGCACCGACCGAGCGGTACACGTTACCGTAGTAGCGCCGGATCTCCTCGAGCTGCGAAGCAGACGGCGGGGCGTTGGCCAGGCGCTTGCTCACGAAGCTGCCGCCCATGAGGCGGTTCATCCGCACCGCCATCTCACCCATCTTCACCAGTGAGGTGATGCCATTGAGAATGGGCGCGCCCTGACCAGCGTCGCTAACCTCGGCGTCGGCCAGCAAGGCCATCGCCACACCGCCCGCGGGAATCACCACCTCGGCGCCGTCGTTCACCAGCGAACCCGCGCACTGCAAGAAGCCGTCGATGATGCGTTGGCGGGCCTCCGGGTTGGTGAAGCCCTCCTTGAGGTCGAGGATGCGGTCCATCTCCAGCCGGGACACGCCGCGCAGGCGGCTTCGCAGGCCGGCGCGGTCGACGTTTTCGACGATGCGGGCGGTGAACTTCTCGTTGAGGGTCACCAGCGAGAAGTTGGCACCCATCATGCAGGCTAGGTGCATCGCGCTCTCGCACAGGCCCAGCACCGGAATGGAGGCGATCTCGCGGCACTCGCGAATGCCAGGGTCGGCGATATTGCCGATCAGGAAGGCGTCAAAGCCCTCCTCCTGGGCCCGCTGCACGTTCTCGAGCACCTCGCCGGTCTCGAGGTACTCCAGGTAGCGGTACTGGTCGGCAACGCCGCCGATCTTGGTGATGCCGTGGATCTCGACGGTCGTGTCGGGGTCCTTGATCTTGTCGACGATCCGCCGCAGCACCGGGTGGTATTGCCCCCAGGCTTGCGTGCGGGACATGCTTTGGTACCAGAGCTTCATCCTGCCTGCCTTGCGCCCCAGGCCAGCGCGAGGGGAGTCCTGCGCCGTGCCTTGATTGCCTCCCGAGTCTAGGGCGCGTGGCTGGCGGGCCAAGCGGGGTTTGCCTAATGGTGTGTTCGCGCAACGCGAATTTCTGATGCCCCTCAGACCTGGGAGCGAGCGAGATGAGGCCTAAAGTAACCACCGCTCTGACCCCAGGGATGCTGCGGGTCGGACACGAGGCCCTGCTACGATGAAAAAGACACTTCGCCATCCGAACTTCGCCATCCGAGCTTGGCCCCTCACCCTTCGCAGACCCCCATGATGCCCTCCCCGCCCGCCGCCCCAAGCGCAAGCGCTCCCCAGACCGCGGGCCCTGACACCACCGCGTTCATCTCGCAGGTGGCGCACTTCGCCCGAGAGGTCCTGGCTCCTCGCGTCGCGCAGTGGGAGCGGGAGCGGCGCCCAGGGCGCGAGCTGACCCAAGCAGCCGCCGACCTCGGCCTGTTTCGCATGGAAGTGCCCACCGAGCTCGGTGGCCTGGGCCTGCCCTTTTCTGCCAAGTGCGAGGTCGCCGAGCTTCTCGGCGGGATCGACTACGCCGTAGCTTTTTCCCTGATCAACACACTGAACGTCGCCACCCGCATCGCCCGCATGGCGTCCCCGTCGGTCAGCGCCCGCTATTTGAGCGGACTGATGTCCGGAGACCTGATCGGCTGCACTGCGCTGACCGAGCCGGGCATGGGCTCGGACTTCGCCGCCATTGAGACCCGCGCCACCCGGGTGGCCGGCGGCTGGCGCTTGGATGGCCGCAAGGCCTGGATCACCAACGCCGTCGACGCCGACGTCGTCTTGCTGTTTGCGCAAACCGACCCCGAGCGCGGGGCGGCAGGTGTCGCCGGCTTCGTTGTCGATGCGCACCGCCCGGGCTTTGCGCGCGAGGCGGCCTACGCCATGGCCGGCCAGCACGCGATCGGTGCTGGCGGCTTTGCGCTGGACGGCTATCTGGCCAGTGACGAGGAAATGCACCTGCCGCCGGGCCAGGCGTTCAAGGCGGCGCTGACCTCCATCAATGGCGCGCGCACCTATGTGGCGGCCATGTGCTGCGGCATGGTCGATGAGGCTCTGCGCGTCGCCCGGGACCACGGCCTGTCACGCCAGACCTTTGGCCAGCCCTTGTTCGACCACCAGGGCTGGCGCTGGCGCCTGGCCGAAGCCTCGGCCGAGCTCACCGCCTGCCGGCTGATGGTGGCCCAGGCCGCCCGCGTCATAGAAGCTGGAGGGGACGCACAGATGCTGGCGGCGCAAACCAAGCTGCAGTCCACCCGGATGGCCGAGCGCCACCTGCCGGCCCTGGCCCAGGCCATGGGCGCCGAGGGCCTGCTGGAGCACCACCCCTTCGGCAGGCATCTGGTGGCCGCGCGAATGGCCAGTTTCACCGACGGCTCCAACGAGATGCTGCTTGAGCGCATTGCTGCGGGGCTGAGGCAAGGGCGCTGAGGGCGCGGCGATCACGACCCCGAGACCGGCAGTTGCCATTTCGAAGAACACAGCGCACGCCCACGATGAAGGTCACGCCCATGCAATCACCCGCCAACCAAGACGACCAGCACCTGGAGACGGTGGACCTATGTGACGCAACCCTCGGCGATCTGGCTGCGGCCTTTGATGCGGGCACCTTGAGCGCCGAGGCCCTGGTGGCGCGCAGCCTGGTGCGCATAGAAGCTTTTGACCGCCAGGGCCCCTGCCTGCGGGCAGTGATCAGCCTCAACCCGCGGGCGCTGGACACCGCCCGGGCGCTCGACGAAGAGCGCGCACGCCAGGGTCCGCGTGGCCCCCTGCACGGGATCCCGGTGGTACTCAAGGACAACATCGACACAGGCGACATGCCCACCACCGCCGGCTCGGTGCTGCTGGCGGGCGCCATCCCGCCGGACGACGCCTTCATCGTGCAGCAGCTGCGCGCGGCTGGCGCCATCATCCTGGCCAAGGTGAACATGTCCGAGTTCGCCTCGGGCGGCACCTTCAGCTCCATCCTGGGCTACTCACGCAACCCGCACGACCTGGCGCGCAGCACCTCGGGCTCCTCGGGCGGCACGGCGGTGGCGGTGGCCGCGGGCTACGCCCCGATCGGCATCGGCACCGATACCGGCGGCTCGATCCGCGGGCCGGCGGCCGCACAGGGGCTGGTGGCCCTCAAGCCCACGCGCGGGCTGCTCAGTCGCGACGGCATCATCCCGCTCTCCCCCACGCTGGACACCGCCGGTCCGATGGCGCGCCAGGTTGAAGACCTCGCCGCGGTGCTGGGCGTGATGACCGGCGTCGACCCGGCAGACGAAGGCACCCGCGCCAGCGAGGGGCGCTCTTGCAGCGACTACACCCGCCGGCTCGACGCCCAGGCCCTGCGCGGAGCGCGCCTGGGGGTGGCGCGAGACTTCGCAGGCGCCGACGCCGATGTCGACTGGGTCTTCCAAGCCAGTCTCGATGCACTACAACGGGCAGGTGCGCAGCTTGTCGACGTGCGCTACCCGGCCTGGTTGCTGGCCCTCAAGGACAGCCTGTTCGATGCGATCCGGTTGCCCGAGTTCGCGCCGCACCTGGCGCAGTACCTGGCAGGTCTGGGACCGGGTTATCCAAAGTCCTTGAATGAGCTGATCGAGCGCGCGCGCTGCCTGCCCGCCGGCGCCGGCCCGAGCGGCGTGCCCAACCCGGGCCGCTGGGCCCAGTTCGAGCGCGAGGCCGCCAGCGGCCCGCTGACCGACTACCGCTACGAGAGCGCCCGGGTGCATGGGCTGGGGCTGGTGCAGTCCGTTGTCACCGGGCTGATGGCCGCGCACCAGCTCGAAGCGGTGGTCTACCCCACTGCCATCCGGCGCGCAGCCCTGGTCGCCGGCCACAGCGCCGACCCGACCGGACCGGCGCCAGGCTCGGCGGCCAATATCGCCAACCTCAGCGGCCTGCCCGACCTGGTGGTGCCAGCCGGCCTGACCGGCGACCGCCTGCCGGTCTGCCTGTCTTTTCTGGGGCCGGCCTTCAGCGAGGCGCGGCTGCTGTCTCTGGGCTACGCCTTCGAGCAGGCCACCCGCGCACGCAGGCAGCCAGTGCACGCCCCCGCCTTGCCTGGGGACGCCATCAGCCGGCCAAGGGCCCGATCGAGCTCGGAAGCAACTCCGAAATAGCCGACCGCATCCACTGGTGCCCGGGGTCGCGGTGCATGCGCTCGTGCCAGAGAAGCTTCACGTTGAGCTTCTTGGCTCGAAAAGGCAGGGGCACGGTACGGATGTTCTGCAGGTCGTGCAAGGCGAAGCGGGCGAAATTGGGCGCTGTCATCAAGTAATCCGAATTACGCAAGATCAGCGGCCCGGCAAAGAAGTGCGGCAGGTACAAGGCCACCTTGCGCTTCTTGCGGACCCGGGCCAGCGCCTGCTCCACCAGCCCGGGGCCACGCCCTGGGGGCTCCACCACGATATGCGACGCCGCCATGTATTGGGCCAGGGTGATCTTGTCTCGGATATGCGGGTGGTCGGCGCGCAGCATGACCACATACGGGTCCTGAAACAGGGAAACCTGCCGAAACCCTCCCATGAGCGAGGGCAGGTGCCCAATGGCGAAGTCGGCCTCCCCGGCGGCAAGCACATCCCGGTAGGCGTCGATGCCCACATGCAGCACGCGCAGGCTGACCTGCGGTGCCACCCGGGCGAGGTGGGCGGCGATGATGGGCAAATAGATCAATTGCCCGATGTCGGACAGCAAGATGGCAAACGAGCGCTGGGTGGTCGCCGGATCGAAGGGAGAGGTGCCCGCCAGCGAGCCCACCAGGGCGGACAGGGCTTTTTCCAGGGGCTCGACCATCGATTGCGCAGCGGGTGTGGGCACCATGCCCGCACCGGTGCGGACGAACAGCGGGTCATTGCATAGCTCGCGCAGCCGCTTGAGGGAGTGGCTCACGGACGACTGGGTGAGCCCGAGCTCGCGCCCGGCCGCCGTTACGTTGCGGTGCTTGGCCACTGCGAGCATGACCCGCACCAGGTTCAGATCGAATGCCGTATTTATCATGAACAGCAGCCATATCGCGTATGGCGAAAATTCATTGGACACATCATAGCGGCGCCCGATAGCATGTCCGAGGTCAACCCCTTGAAGTAACCACGTTTGCCAACGCCCGAGCCCATGCACGGCAACTCTCGCACAGAGTTCGCGCGCTACCTGCCCTTACCGACGCCCTGGCCATCGCCAGGGGTTCAGTCTTGCGCCTGCCTTGGGCGATCACCTGGTAAGGTGAGCTAAGTGACAACGCCACCCGCCCTGCTTGAATTCCGCGGCTACCGCCTCGGGTTCCGGATCGACGGGCAGGTGTGCGAGCTGATCGACGACCTGAGTTTCTCCATCCGTGCGGGCAGCGTGCTGGGGGTGGTGGGCGAATCGGGCTGCGGCAAGAGCATGACGGCACTGTCGGTGCTGCGTCTGCTGCCACAGGCGGCCACTGTCATGGGCGGTGAAATCCTGTTCGGGGGCCGCGACCTGCTTGCACAGTCCGAATCCGAGATGGAGCGGATTCGCGGCAGAGACATCTCCATGGTGTTCCAGGAACCCATGACCTCCCTCAACCCGGTCCACTCCGTGGGGCGTCAGATCGGCGAGGTGCTGCGAATCCATCGCCCCGGCATGGGCTCGGAGGAGCGCCGCGCCGCCACCATCGACCTGCTGCGCCAAGTGGGCATTGCCAACCCAGAGCAACGCCATGACCAGTTTCCGCACCAGCTTTCCGGGGGCATGCGCCAGCGGATCATGATCGCGATCGCAGTCGCCTGCCGGCCCCAACTGCTGATGGCCGACGAGCCCACCACCGCGCTGGACGCCACCATTCAGGCCCAGGTTCTGGCACTGATGCAGGACATCAAGGAGCAGACCGAAGGCTCCATCATGCTGATCACCCACAACCTCGGCGTGGTGGCCGAAACCTGCGACGAGGTGGTCATCATGTACGCCGGGCGGGTGGTAGAAAGCGGCAGCGCCGAGGACATCTTCGACCGGCCACAGCACCCCTACACCCAGGGCCTCCTCGCGTCGCTTCCCTCCCTGGCTGGCAGCTCGGGAGACCTGCATTCGATTCCTGGTTCGGTGCCCTCGATCGGTAATTTCGGGCCGGGCTGCCGGTTTGCGCCCCGCTGCGCGCAGGCGCGCGACGTCTGCACCCGCGACGTTCCTCGCCTCACGTCCATCGGAACCGGCCACCAAGTCGCGTGCTGGGCGGTCGGCCAGGAGATGACGCCGTGACCGCGCTGCTCGAGATTCGGGGCCTGACCAAGCACTTCGGGCTGAAGAAGTCGCTGTTCCAGCGGGAGCGGCAGTATGTCCACGCGCTCGACGACATCGACCTTGACCTGGTGCAGGGCGAGACGCTCAGCGTCGTCGGCGAATCAGGCTCGGGCAAGTCCACGCTGGGACGCACCATCGTCCGGCTTGAGCAGCCCACGGCAGGAACCATCCGCTTCGAGGGGCAAGACATCGGGGGCGCACAGGGCGCGCAAGACCGGCACCTGCGGCAAAGCATCCAGATGATTTTCCAGGACCCCTACGCCTCGCTCAACCCGCGCCTGAGCGTGGGTCACGCGCTGGCCGAGCCGATGCGGGTCCATGGCAAGGTGGCCGACGCTGCGGCCGCCCGGGCAGCGGTGGGCCAGTTGCTCGAGCGGGTGGGCCTGCAGCCCGACATGGCCAATTCCTACCCCTTTGCCTTCTCCGGCGGCCAGCGCCAGCGCATCGGCATCGCCCGTGCGCTCTCCCTGGGCCCGAAGGTCTTGATCTGCGACGAGGCCGTGTCAGCGCTAGACGTCTCGGTTCAATCGCAAATCCTCAACCTTTTCAGCCACCTCAAGCGGGAGCTGGGCCTCACCTACCTGTTCATCACCCATGACCTGGGCGTGGTGCGCCACATCTCCGACCGGGTGATGGTGATGTACCTGGGCCAGGTGGTGGAGCTGGCGCCCCGCGACGCCTTCTTCAAGCGGCGCCTGCACCCCTACACCCGGGCGCTGATCTCGGCCGCGCCCCAGCCCACCACCGGGCGCCGGGAGCCCCGCATCCTGCTGCAGGGCGAGATCCCCAACGCCCTGAATCCGCCCAGTGGCTGCCGTTTCCACACCCGATGCCCACAGGCAACGGCGGTATGCAAAGCGGTCGAGCCAGTGCTCCAGGAAGTTGAACCTGGGCACCAGGTTCGCTGCCACCTGTTCACAGCACCCGCCTGAAGGCCGAGCCCATGCTCCAGTACATCGTACAAAGGATCTTCAAGGGGGCGCTGACCTTCCTGGCCGCGATCACCGTCACCTTCCTGATCGTGCGGCTGATGCCGGGCGACCCGACCACCGCCTTCATCAGCGACTCAATGTCGCCACAGGACGTCGCCTACCTCAACACCCTGCTAGGGCTGGACAAGTCCCTGCTGGAGCAGTACTGGCTGTTCCTGCGCAACCTCGCACACCTGGAGCTCGGGCAATCTTTCTTTCTGAAGGAGCCAGTCGGCGACATCATCCTGCCTTGCCTGGGCTGGACCTTGCTCCTGGTGGGGACCTCCTTGGCCATCACCCTGATGATCGGCATCCCCCTGGGGGTCTACACCGCGCGGCACAAGGGCAATTGGATCGACCAGTCGGTGAGCACGCTCATCGTTCTGGGTATTTCCATATTCATTCCGCTGATCGCCTTCATCCTGGTCTATGTCTTCAGCCTCGAACTGGACCTGACGCCGGTCGGCGGCGCGGTCACGCCTGGCATCGACGATGACGAACGCCTGCTAGACATCGCGTATCACATGATTCTGCCGACCATCACCCTGGTGATTGTCAATCTGGCACAGATCGTCCTCTACACCCGCAGCAGCATGCTGGACGTTCTCAAGGAGGACTACATCCGCACAGCGCGAGCCAAGGGCGTCGGTGACCGGGCGGTGATCTGGGGCCATGCCTTGCGCAACGCGATGATCCCCACAGTCACGGTGACCGGGCTCATGCTCGGCAAGATGGTGGCAGGCGCCGTGCTCACCGAAACCGTCTTTTCATGGCCAGGCGTCGGCTCGATGATTTACGAGGCGGTCCAAAAGCAGGACTTCCCCCTGCTGCAGGGCGCCTTCATCGTGCTGGCGTTCAGCGTCATCGCGATGACGCTGGTGACCGACCTCGTCGTTGCCTGGCTCGATCCGCGTATCAAGCTCAGCGGAGGGGTTGCCAAATGAGGAAGGAACGCAGCTTTGCCCAGGCCATGGCCAGTCACCGCCTCGGGATGATCGGACTTGTCGGCATCACCCTGGTCATGCTGGTGGGCATCCTGGGCCCGATGCTTGTGCCCTACCCCTCGGGTTACAACGACGCAATGCCGCTGGCGCCGCCGTCAGCGGCGCACTGGCTAGGCACCGACTCGCTCGGCCTGGAACTGTTCGACCAGATCGTCTGGGGGGCCCGTACCTCACTCTTTATTTCGGTGACTGCGGTCATCGTGGCAAGCGCCATCGGGTTGCCGCTCGGCTTGATATCTGGCTACTTCGGTGGCCGCGCCGGCGCGCTGATCGACAGCGTGATCGAGATCGCAATGACCATCCCCACCCTGCCGCTGATGATCCTGATCTCAGCCATCGTCGGGCCCAGCACCACGACGGTGGCGATCGTCATCGGAATTTTTTCCTGGCCGACCTTGGCGCGGATCGTACGCAATTCGACGCTCAAACTGGCCAGCCTTCCCTATATTGAGGCCGCCGTCGTTCTGGGCATTCCCCGCCGGACGATCATGTTCAAGCACATCCTGATCAACGCTGCCGGGCCCGCCCTGGTCGACCTGACCATCGTGATGGCCACCGCCGTCCTGACCGAGGCGGGGCTGAGCTACCTCGGTCTTGGCGACCCCAATGCATGGTCCTGGGGCGGCATCCTCCAGACGGCCTTCAAAGGCGGACAGCAGTTCAATGCCTGGTGGCTGATCGTTTGCCCCTCGCTGGCGATCATGTTCTTTGTCGTTTCCTTCAACCTCCTGGGGCTGGGCATCAACGAGACGCTCAATCCCAAGAGAGACTGAAAACCCGCGCCCCATGCGCACCCTCACCGAAAGGAGATCTCCGATGACGAACAGACGATCATTCATGGAAATGGGCATGGCCTTGACCGCCGCCGCGGCAGCAGGGCCGGCGCTCGCCCAGTCAAGGCGCGGCGTGGTGCTCAATATCGGCTTGCTGGGCGACATCCAGACGCTCAACTTCTGGTCCAGCAACGATGTGAATTCAGCGGTACTGCAAGAGTCCGTCATGCCCCGCTTCGGCTACATGGACGCCAACGGCAACGTCAAGTCGACCCTGATCCGCAACGTGGAGGTCAAGGACAAGGCCACCACCTTCATCGTTTCACTCACACCCGACATCAAGTGGCACGACGGGGTCCCGTTTACCGCCGACGATGTGATCTTCACCAGCGAATATCTGGTCAAACACAAGCTGTTCCAGAACACGCGCTTTAGCAACGTCGCCTCCGTACGCAAGATTGACAACTTGACCGTTGAGTTCAAGCTCAAGGCGGCCCAGGTCGGCTTCATGGACGTGATGATGTTCTGGGTCTCTCCAATGCCCAAGCATCGCTGGGAAAAGGTGACAGCGCCGATGACGCTCAACGACGACGCGGGCGGCGTGACCGGGTTGGGGCCCTTCAAGCTCACCGACTGGAAAAAAGGCCAGTACTACATCGTCGAGCGCAACCCTG
>JACCEC010681426.1_pt1 | contig 23698 bp, 18 predicted proteins | sample 7450121 | NCBI WGS metagenome assembly JACCEC01 (sample SAMN15323455, study PRJNA562643) | freshwater metagenome | isolation source: river surface water | place: USA:Blue River Watershed | collected 2017-08-18 | reverse complement strand
CGAGGCGTTGCCGGCTGAGGTTGACGGTGAAGACGTCGACCCGCTCGAGGCGGCCGGGCACGGTGGCGGACTGGCCGGGGGCGACCGATGTCGTCTGGCCGGCGGCGCCGGTCAGCACGGCGACGGGGGCGCTGGAACGATTCACGAAGGTCTGGTTGCCGGGGGCGCGCACGAGGCGGGAAGTGTTGGGCCCGTTGTTGGCGTCGCCCGTCAGCGCGGACGGCCGGCGGGTGTCTGGCACGCTGTTGAAGCAGGTGCCCGTGGTCATTTTCCGCCAAGTATGGTCGCGGGGGGCAACGCCGCGGCAGCGCGGTCAGACGGTCGGCTTGCGGGCGCGCGCAGTTGCGGTATGAAAAAGGCCGGCGGGCAGGCTCGCCGGCCGGATGGGGAGAGAGTGCGGTGAGATGTTTACCAGCGGCCGCGGATGCCGAGGTTGAAGATCGGGTCCCCGAATTCGGAGTAGCGGCTGGGGACGCGGAAGTTCCTGAAGAGCGCCGGGTCGCTCGGGGTCTGGAATTCCTGGCGGCCTTCGCCGAAGATGTTGCGGATCTGGAGATACACGGTTGCGCGCGGGTTGACGGTATAGTTGATCGTGAAATCTGTCTTGGTGACAGCTTCGTTGAACGTCGTGGGCGCGGTCGGGTTGGCGCCGAAGGCGGTTTCGACCTCGCCGGTGTGGTTAACGGTGGTGAGGAAGTTGAAGCGGCCGTAGCGCCAGCCGAGGATGGCGTTGGCGGACCGGGTGGTGGCGCCCTGGAGCTGGGCGAGGCGCACGTTGAAGGTGTCGCCGGAAATCCACACGCGAGTGAAATTGAGCTGGAGATTCAGGGTATGAAAGGGCTTCGGCAGGAAGCTCAGGCCCTGGGCGTAGGAGAGTTCGAGACCGTCGACGGTGGAGCCGGCGCCGTTGGTCGCGAGGTTGACGGTGTAGCGCGGGGCGTCGGCGGGGTTGATGCCGTATTCCTCGGCGATGGCCTGCGCGTTGGGCAGCGTGCTGAGGAGGCCGACGGCGCCGCGCGAGATGAAGCCGTCGACGTTCTTCCGGAAAAGCGAGGCGGAGACGACGCCGGATGACTTGAGATACCATTCGCCGGTGAGGTCGAAGTTCGCGATCTTGTAGGGCCGGATCGAGGGATTCGGGATGCTGAGCGAGCCGGTGCTCGTGGCGGACGCGGAGTCGAAATCGGTGACGGTGGGAATGATGTCCGAGATCTCGGGGTGGCCGATGGTGCGGCTGGTGCCGGCACGGATGACGACGTCGGGGCGCGGCGTGTATTTGAGATTCAAGGACGGATACCAGCCGTCGTAGGCGAGGCGCGCGGTGGTGAGGCGCTGGCGGGCGACGCGGAGATCCTGTGCGGCGGCCTCGATAGTCTTGTCCTCGTAGCGGGCGCCGGTGACGAGCGTGAGCTGGCGGGTGACGTTGACGTCGACGCGGAGGTAGGCGGCATCGTTCTTCTCGTCGATGTCGCGTATGACGTTTTCGGTGAAGGTATTCGCGAGCGAGGGGTAGGCGGCGTAGACCTTGTAGGGGCTGAGCCACTCCAGCCCGCCAAAGCCGAAGCCGATGTCCTGACCGCTGTAGAAGTCGTCACGGTAGCGCTCGAGTTCTGGGCCGGTGAGGGCGGGGTGGAGCGTGTTGACGCCGAGGCGCTTGATCTTGCGGCCGACATCGTCGCGGCGGATGCCGGTTTGGAGGGAGACGGGCAGGTCGCCCTTGAAATTGTGGCGGTAGTCGAGGTTGCCGCCCTGCTTAAGGTCGCGGGAGGTGAACGGACGGGTGCGCCAGGAGTTGGCGGGGACGCTGAAGCTCGAGAGATCGCGGTAGTCGACACGGGCGGCGCCGGTCTGGGTGACGTTGATGGTGGGCAGGAGGCCGTTGAGGATGTTGGAGAGTTCGACGACGGTATTGCTGCCGGCGGGGCGGAGAAGGTTGAGGTTCACGCTGGTGTAGTAGCCCTGCGTGGTGTCGCGGTATTTGTTCTCGGCCTGGGACCAGCTGAAGCCCCCGAACAGTTTCCCACTACTGAATTCATGGGAGAACTGGGTGCCGAGCACATAGGTGGGGCCGTATTTGTTGCGCTGAGACACGTCGGTCGTGACGTTGCCTTGGCCGGGCTGGCTCACGACGCGGTCGGGGGTGAAGCCGGCGACGGGATTGCCGGTGGCGAAGGTGATGGAGCGGCCGTTAAAGGTGAGGTCATACCAGTTCCACTGGCCGGTGAACGACACGCGGGTGCGGGGGCCGGGACGCCAGTCGAGCTTGGTGGAAAGTGACTCGCGGTGGGTGATCTTCTGCTCGTCATACATCTGCAGCGACGCGAGGTAGGGGTTGGAAGGCGTGGCGCCGTTGGCGGAGAAGTTCCACGAGTAGCCGGCGCGCGGGTAGTCGTGCGTGACTTCGGAGAGGCGGTAGCTGACATTGAGGCCGACGCGGTCGGTGAGTTTGCGGGAGAAGTTGACGTCGACGTTGGGGCGGATGAGCAGCTGCTCCTTGTTGCCCCAGGCGCCGCGCTTATTGAACGTAAGATTCTCGCTGTTGCCGGTGAGCGAGAGATTGTAGGTGAACTGGGTGCGGGCCTCGCGATCGAAGGCGGACTTGGTGACGAGGTTGACCTGGCCGCCGGTGTTGTCGGCGGACATGTCGGGGGTCATGGTTTTGAAGACTTCGATAGTCTCGACGTTGTTGATCGCGACCTGTTCGAGCTCGAAGCGGCGGGAGTCACCGGAGGAGGTGCCGGAGGCCATGCGGCCGCCATCGACGGTGACGTTGGTGAAAATCGGATTCATGCCGCGGAGCGACACGGCGCGGGCGTCGTTGGCGGTGTAGTCGATGCCGATTCCGGGAAGAAACTTGAGGTATTCGCCGACGTTGCCCTCGGAGATGTCGCCGAATTGATCGGAGGCGGCGACGAGCTTCTGATTGAAGGAGGCCTTCTGCAGGGCGATTGCCTGCGCCATGCCCTCCTTGTCGGTGGAGACCTTGAAGGCCTCCAGGACAATGGTGTCTGAGCGGAGTGCGATGCGGACGAGCGCGGGCGTGCCGACGGCGATGCGGACGGCTTCCGTGTGCGGGGTCGTGCCGGGATAGGTGACGGCGAGCGTCTGGGCGCCGAGGGGGATGCCCTCGAGCCGGAAGGTGCCTTCGCGGTCGGTGGTGGTGCGGGCGGGGGAGCCGACGACGGCGACTTCGGCACCCTCGAGGTATTTGCCGGAGGAATCGAGGACGGCCCCGGTGACGGTGCCGGTGGCTTGGGCGCGGGCGCAGAGCGAAGCGGCGAGGAAAGCCGCGAGGGTGAAGAGCAGCTGGAGGGGGTGGGATTTCATGAGGTGGGGAAACGGGAAATGCGCGCCCATCCGGACGCGCACGGCGCAAAGTGTAGGAGGGTGGGCGAGCGTCAGCGGGGAGGCCGACGCGGGGTAAGGTTGGGTTGGGATGGGGGCGGGGCGTGGTGGGCAAAAAAGCGCCCACGTCGCGCGGGGGCGACGTGAGCGGGAGGTGCGGGGAGGACGCCGTCGGGTTTAGAACGTGCCCTTCAGGCCGATCGAGCACTGGATGCCGAACTCCTCGTGGCGGAAGCCGCTCGCGTAGAGCGCGGAGGAGGCGCTGTAGCGCTCGAGAACCTGGGGCTGATTGAGGATGTTGCGGGCGTTGGCGAAGAGGCGGAGTTTCTTCGACACGGTGTATTCGATGTTCCCGTCGATGTTGTAGCGGGAATCGTAATACTCGAAGAAGCCGTTGGTGGCGCCGTATTGGGCGCCGGTCTGCGGGGCGTTCTTCTGGCGGCCGCGGTAGTTCCAGGTGAGGCGGGCGCTGATCGGGCGCTTGTTCCAGCTGAGGCTGAAATTGCCGCTCTTGGAGATGAAGCGGCGGAAGTCGGCGCCGTTGGCGCCTTCGAGGTGCAGCATGGTGCCGTTGGTGCTGATGCTGAGGTTGCGGCTCCAGGCGGGGAGGAACTCGAAGTTCAGCTGGCGGACGTAGTTGAACTCCGCGCCGGAGATGCGGGCGTCGCCGACGTTGATCGTCGAGGTGACGGTCCAGTTGAGGTAGCGGTCGTCGAGGCCGATCTGGCGGGCGAGGTCGGCGGTGAGCGGGCCGTTCACGGTGCCCCAGAAATCCTTGAGGTCCTTCTGGAAGGCGCCGATCGAGGCGAGGCCGCCGCGGCCGAAGTAGTATTCGAGCGAGAGATCCCAGTTGTCGGCGGTCCAGGGCTTGAGGCCGGTGTTGCGGATGTTGACGGTGCCGGGCTGGTTGGGGTCGTTGTCGTTCTCGTTGATGTCGGCGTTGGGGATGATGTCCGCGTAGTCGGGCCGGCCGAGGGTCTTGGCGTAGGCGAAGCGGAGGATGAGGTCGTTGGTGAGGTTGTAGCTCAGGTGGAGGCTCGGGTAGACGCCGTCGTATTCGCGCGTGGCCTTGTAGCCGCGCTCGACGCGGGTGAGGGCGAGTTCCTGGAGCGAGCCGGCGGTGCCGGCATCGGTGCGGCGGACGCGCTGGACGCCCGGCGTGGCGGGATCGCCGTCGACGTAGGCGCCCGAGGCGGTGCGCTGGAAGACGGCGTCGGGATTGGCGAGGACGCCTTCGCCCTTGTCGTAGGTCTCCTCCCAGCGGAAGCCGGTCACGTAGCCAAGGCGGTTGTCGAAGAACTTGCCGCGGAGCTGGAGGTAGGCGGCGGTGATGCGCTCGGTGATTTTCTCGGAGCCGTTGACGCGGTTGGTCTCGGCCTGGACGCCGGGCTGGTTGCCGGTGCCGGTGGACTGGACGAAGTGCGTCGGGTTCTGGCGGTAGTAAGTCGCGAGCTTGTAGGGGTCGACCCACTGGATCGCGGGCTCGCCGAAATAGGGGTCCTCGCCGACGTAGTTGGTGTTGAGGAACTGCCCGGCGCCGTCGTCGGCGGTGCCGGCGATGCCGTCGCGGCCGACGAAGGTCCACTGCTCGTTATAGCGGCGGTTGTCGCGGTCTTCCTCGCGGACGGAGAAGCCGGTCTCGAGCTTGAAGCGGTGGCCGGCGACCTCGAGGTCGCGGCGGACATCGGCAAACGTGCCCTTGAGCTTGGCCTTGCCGTCGACGGGGCTGTTCTGCGCGGTGTTCAGCAGGAAGTTGGAAAGGACATACGGGTTGAGGGCGTTGCCGGCGGCATCGCGGGCGACCCAGTCGTGGTTGGGGAAATTGATGTTGTCGGCGCGGACGACGGCGACACCGGGGAGGGTGGTGCCGACGTTGGAGAAGTGGCCGCGGGCGAGTTCGCGATACCAGGTCTTGGACTTGGCGCCGTGGATGCCGGCGTCGACATCCCACAGCTCGCCGTCGAAGGCGTAGCGGAGGTTGACGACCTTGGTGTCACCGAGCTTGTGGCGCCAGGAGCTGCCCTGCGTGACGCTGGCGCGGCCGGTGGCGGACTGGACGAAGGTGGGGCCCCAGAGGAGCGGGGTGCCGGTGGCGGGCGTGGGCACGGCGTTGGTGCCCATGTTGAAGTTCAGATTCCGGTTGGCGAAGAAGGCCTTGTAGTAGTTGTCCTGGACGGCGAACGAAAGGATGTGGCGCGGGGCGAACTTCCAGTCGGCCTTGATGCTGATGGAATCGCGGAAGGTGTTCTTCGGGCCGTCCTGGAGCTGCCACTGCTGGAGGAAGGGATTCTGCGGGGTGGCGCCGGCCTGGGCGAAATTCCACGTGGTCTGCCAGCGGTGCTGCTCGTTGTATTGGTTCGAGCTGAGGCCGGTGATGACGAGGCCGAAGTTCTCGTTGACGGGGAGCGTGTAGTCGAAATCGAAGCCGGGAAGGACCTTGTAGCTGCTGTGTTTGCCGGGGCCGGGGGTCTTGGGCCAGATCTGGGCTTCCTCGCTGTTGAAGTTGAAATAGGCGCGGTAGTTGAACTGCGCGCCGCGGCGCTCGAAGGCGCTTTTGCTGATCATGTTGATCGCGCCGCCGAGGGAGTCGGCGGGCGTGGAAGGCGTGGGGACCTTGGTGACCTCGACGCGGGAGGCGTTGTTGATCGAGACCTGCTCGAATTCGAAGACGCGGCCGGAGTTGCCGGACGCGGAGCTGGTGGTGCGCATGCCGTCGATCGAGACGCTGGTGAACGTGTCGGCGAAGCCGCGCACGGAGACGGTGCGGACGTCGGCGGCGACGTAGTCGACCGTGATGCCGGGGAGATATTTCAGGAACTCGCCGACGTTGCCCTCGGTGACGTCGCCGAACGCATCGGCGGCCATGACGACCTTCACGTTGGGGGCGTAGCGCTGTTCGTTCGTGGCGAGGGCGTTGCCCTCGAACTCGCGCTGGGCGGCGACGCGGAAGGTGTCGAGCTGCACGACATCACCGTAGCGCTCGGCGCTGGTGAGATCGAAATTGACCGTGGCGGTCTGGCCGGAGCCGACGGTCGCGGTGGAGGCGCGGGCGTCGAGGCCGCTGTAGTTGGCGCGGACCTGGACGGAGCCGGCGGGGACGTTGAGGATGCGGTAGGCGCCGAACTCGTTGGTGATGGCCTCTAGGTTGGTGCCCTCGATGGTGACGCGGGCGTTGGAGAGGTAGCGGCCGGTGGCGACGTTGAGCACGCGGCCTTCGACGGTGCCGGTGCCGGCGGTCTGGGCGGGAGCGGCGAGCGCCGACAGGAAGGCGCAGGCGAGAAGCAGCGTGCGCAGGGCGCGCTGCAGGAGGTTTGCTTGGTTCATAGGGTTTGGGTCGGAAACAGTAACGCTCACGCCGTCGCGAACGCCGAAGGCGGATCGGAAGGCGGCCGGTGCGGGGAGGTCGCGCAGCGGGCTGCGAAAAGGGTCACCTTCGAGATTTTGCGGACACGTGTCTCCGTCAAGGGGCATCCCGGTCTTTTATTTTCGGACACTCCGGAAAAGTGGCGGGGCCGGAGGCAGCAGGCGGGAGGTGGGGGCGACCGTTGACACGTGCGCGGCGGGGCGAGCAAGGTGGCGACTGCGTCGTGGCCAACAGCAGGCAGAAGACTTTACCTTCGGTGATCCGTTCCACTGCGGAGTTTGCGCAGCATGTGGGCCTCGCGCGGACGACAGTGTCGCGGGTGCTGAACGGCCAGCCGGGGCTGAAGGCCAAGACGATCGAGCGGGTGCAGCGGGCGTTGGCGGAGACGGGGTTTACGCCGAACGCGTTTGCGGCGCACCTGAAAGGCAAGCGGACGGCGATGATCGGGATCTGCATGGAGGATCTGGCGACGCCGCCGGCGGTCGGAAAGCTGGCGGCGTTGCAGAAGCTGCTGCGGAGCCGCGGATTCTCGTCGCTCATCGAGGTTTTCACGCCGGGGACGGGGCGGGATGCGGTGCGGCACTTCCTCTCGCTGCGGGTGGAGGCGGTGGTATTTATCGGTCAGTTCCTGCGCGAGGAGATCGAGGCGCGGATCGCGGAGTTGATCGCGAACGGCACGCCGCATCTGGTGATCGATCAGGCGGGGCTGGCGCAGGCGAACACGGTGTCGCTCGATCGGGCGGCGGCGATGGAGGCGATGCTGGATCATCTGCTCGACCTCGGGCACCGGCGCTTCGGCCTGCTGGGTGTTTCGACCGGGCCCGGGAGCAAGATCGACCGGCTCGTGGGCATCGAGGCGGCGCTGCGGAAGCGGCGGCTCGCGATGGAGGAGTGCTGCCAGTCGCTCGACCACCTGCACGAGCGGGCGAACGATTTCGAATTCGGACGGAAACTCGCGGGGAGCTTTGCGGCGCTGGAGGAGCGGCCGACGGCGTTTGTCGGGCTCAACGATGCGATCGCGATCGGCGCGGTGCGGGGTTTTCAGGAGCGCGGGTTGAAGGTGCCGCGGGACGTGTCGGTGACGGGGTTCAACAACCAGGAGATCTCGCACATGACGTCGCCCACGATCACGACCGTCGATCAGAGCATCGAAAAGACGATCGAGGCCGCGGCGGAGGTGCTGCTCGGGCAGCTGGGCCGGCCGCTGCCGAAGCGGCCGGAGTTGCGCACGATCGCACCGCAGCTGGTGATCCGGGAGTCGTCCGGACCGGTGCGGGCCTGACGTGGGCGGGTGCGGCGCGGAGCCGCGGGGCGGTCAGGCGCCGAGGGCGAGGGCGCGCGGGCGGACGAGCTGCCAGTGCGTATCCGGAATGATGGGACCGACGTGCAGCACGGTTTCGGCGCCGACGAGGGAGGCGATGGCGCCGCACTTGGGCAGCGGCCAGCCGCGGAGGTAGCCGTAGAGGAAGCCGGCGGCCCAGGCATCGCCGGCGCCGTTGGTATCGACCACGTTGGCGACGGTGACGGGTTCGACGCGGTGGAGGGTGTCTTCGTGGGCGATCCAGGCACCGTCCTTGCCGACCTTGACGGCGGCGAGCACGCCGTGGCCGGCGAGGCGGCGGGCGAGCGTCGGGTAGTCCGAGGTGTGGTCCTGGAAGAGGGCGCGGATCTCGTCTTCGTTGGCGAAGACGACATCGAGGCCGCGCTTGAACTGGCCGAAGAGCCAGTCGCGGGAGGCGTTGACCACCTCGAAGGACGAAAGATCGAGGCTGGTGCGGCAGCCGGCGGCGCGGGCCGAGGCGAGCACGGCGTCGGCGAGGGCCTGGTTGAACACGAGGTAGCCCTCGATGTGGGCGTGCCGGCAGCCGGTGAAATCGGCGGCGGAGATCTCGGTGGGCGAGAGCGTCATGGCCGCCGCGAGGGACGTGCGCATGGTGCGCTGGGCGTCGGGCGTGACGAGGATGAGGCTGCGGGCGTTGTTGGTGGCGGCCTGCTTGAAGCGCTGGCCGTTGACGCCGGCTTTTTCGAAGGCGCGCCGGTAGACGGACGCGATCGGGTCGTTGCCGAGTTTGCCGAGGAAGGTGCTGCGCAGGCCGAGGCGGGCGGCGTTGTAGGTGGCGTTGGCGGCGGAACCGCCGGTGGAGTAGGCGGGCTCGCCCTCGAGGAGGCCGACGATGCGGCCCATCTCGGTGTCATCGATCAGCACCATGCCGCCCTTGTCGCCGGCGACATGGCGGCGGAGGAATTCGTCGGGAACGCGCGCGACGACATCCATGATGGGGGAGCCGACGCCGATGAGATCGAAGGAGGAGGACATGAAGACGCGGGAGACGGGGGGAGACGCGGAAGACTTGGGAGGCGGGGACGGCTTAGCTGGAGACGGTCATGCTCGTGGCGAGGAGCGGTTCTTCGTCGATCTCGATGAGGAGCGAGTATTCGCCGGGTTGGGGGAAGCCGAGGTTGCGGACCTCGTTGATCAGATTGATGCGGTTGAGCGGGCTCTGGGATTCGAACGGGCGCTCGAGCAGCGGTTGGAGCGGGCCGTCGTTGAGGCCCATGGAGATCTTCAATTTGTGCTGGCCCGGTGCGCAGTCGGTGATCGTGAGGAACCAGATCATGAACGGGTGCGTGACCGGGAAGTGCCGGGCCTGGATGTTGGAAAAGATGCCGAGAATCGTGTGCTTGCCGGAGCCGGGATCGATGTGGACGCCGTCACACGTGAGCCAGGCGAGGAGCTGCGGTTTGGATTGCATGGATCGCGGTAGCAGGGCGGGCGCCCCGGTGTGGAGCAAATGATTTTTCTTGGAGTCCCGGCGGGCGCGCGACTTGGTGGCGGCGTGCCGCTCGCCCAGGCTGTCACACAGACCTACACGTTCGATCTGAGCTCGTATCCCCCGTGGCTGCTCGTGCTCGCGGGCACGGTGCTCGCGGTGCTCGGAATCTGGATGCTGATGAAGCTGCTGAAGTGGACGCTGTGGCTGCTGCTCTTCGCGGTGCTGATCGGCGGCCTGCTGTGGTCGATGATGCTGTTGTTCGGCTGAAATGCGGCGGTGCGGAGCGCGCGCGGCGAACTTTTCCTTGCGCGCTGGAATCACGGAGCCTCAACCTCGTATCCCGTGAAATACATTTTCGTCACGGGCGGGGTGGTTTCGTCGTTGGGCAAGGGTCTCACGGCGGCGGCCTTGGGAGCACTGCTGGAATTGCGCGGGCTGAAGGTGCGCATCCAGAAATTCGACCCTTATCTCAACGTCGATCCGGGCACGATGAGCCCGTTCCAGCACGGGGAGGTGTATGTGCTCGAGGACGGGGCGGAGACGGACCTCGACCTGGGCCACTACGAGCGTTTCACGAGCGGCAAGCTGTCGCGGTTGAACAGCCTGTCTTCGGGCCAGATCTATGAGGCGGTGATCCAGAAGGAGCGGCGCGGGGATTATCTCGGCAAGACGGTGCAGGTGATCCCGCACGTGACGAACGAGATCAAGGAGCGCATCTATGCGGGCGGGAAGGACGTCGACATCCTGATCACGGAGATCGGCGGCACGACCGGCGACATCGAGGGGCTGCCGTTTCTGGAGGCGATGCGGCAGTTTGCCCTCGAGGTGGGGCCGAAGGATGCGCTGTTCATCCACGTGACGCTCGTGCCGTTCCTCAAGGCCGCGGGCGAGCTGAAGACGAAGCCCACGCAGCAGTCGGTCGCGAAGCTGCGGGAGATCGGCATCCAGCCGCACGTGCTCGTGTGCCGCACGGACCATCCGCTCGACAGCGACCTGCGGGACAAGATCTCGCTTTTCTGCAACGTGCCCGTGAAGGCCGTCATCGAGTGCCGCGATGTGGAGCATTCGATCTACGAATTGCCGCTCGCGTTGCAGAAGGAAGGCATGGACCAGCTCGTGCTCGATCTCTTCGGGCTGACGAATCCGCCGCCGGTGAAAAACATCTGGGATCAGATCGTGAGCCGGCTGCTCTCGCCCAAGCACGAGGTGACGATCGGCGTGGTGGGCAAATACATCGAGCTTCAGGACGCCTACAAATCCGTCTACGAATCGATCACGCACGCGGGCATCGCCAACAACTGCAAGGTGAACGTGCGGCGCATCGATGCGGAGGACCTCGAGAAACGGGGCGGGCTCAACGTGCTCAAGGACCTCGACGGCATCCTCGTGCCCGGCGGCTTCGGCGACCGCGGCACCGAGGGCAAGATCGCGGCGGCGAAATACGCGCGCGAAAACAAGGTGCCTTACTACGGGCTGTGCCTTGGGCTGCAGATCGCGGTGATCGAGTTTGCGCGCAATGTGCTGAAGCTGAAGGGCGCGAACAGCACGGAATTCGACCCGCATCCGGCGCATCCCGTGATCAACATGATGGAGGAGCAGAAGAAGATCATCGACAAGGGCGCGACGATGCGGCTCGGCAGCTACGAGTGTGCGCTCACGCCCGGCACGCTGGCCCACAAGGCCTACGGCGCCGACAGCGTGCGCGAGCGGCACCGGCACCGGTTCGAGGTGAACAACGCCTACGTCGGCCAGCTGCAGCGCGCCGGCATGATCGTCAGCGGCGTGAACCCGCGGCGGAATCTCGTCGAGGTGATCGAGATCAAGGGCCACCCGTGGTTCCTGGGCACGCAGGCGCATCCGGAATTCCAATCGAAGCCGAACCACGCGCACCCGCTGTTCGCGGCGTTCATCGCGGCGACGATCAAGAACCAGCGCAAGGCCGCGAAGCCGGCGAAAAAGAAATGAGGCCGGCGGCGGTCGCGGGCGGGATCAGCGGTGCGCCGTCCGGCGCGCGGGCGGCGGCGGGGGTTTCCCGCGGCTGCTCCGGGAGGGCGGACAAGGAGCTTTTCACCGCATGATCTTCGCGCCGGGAAAACTGCTGCTCATCGCGGGCCCGTGCTCGCTCGAGAACGAACCCGTGTGCCGCGCGGTGGCCGAGACGTTGGTCGCGCTCCGGCGCGCCCGGCCGGAACTGAATGTCGTGTTCAAGGGCTCGTTCGACAAAGCCAACCGCACGTCGCTCGCCGGCGCGCGCGGCACGGGACTCGAAGGCGGGCTCGCCCTGCTGGCGCTGGTGAAGCGCGACTACGGGTTTCCGGTGCTCACCGACGTGCACGATGCCACGCAGACGCGGCCCGTGGCCGACGTGTGCGACGTGTTGCAGATCCCGGCGTTTCTCTGCCGGCAGACGGACCTGCTGCTCGCCGCGGCGGCGACGGGGCGGACGGTGAACGTGAAGAAGGGCCAGTTTCTCTCGCCGCAGGAGATGGAGCACGTGGTGGGCAAGCTGCGCGAAGGGCAGGCGCGGGAGATCTGGCAGACGGAGCGCGGGACGACCTTCGGCTATCAGAACCTCGTCGTCGACATGCGCTCGTTTGCGATCATGGGGCGCAATGGATTTCCGACCGTGTTCGATGCGACGCATGCGGTGCAGCTGCCCGGAGCCGGCGGGGGCAGGAGCAGCGGGCAGCGGGAGTTTGTGCCGCCGCTGGCGCGCGCGGCGCTGGCCGCGGGGGCGGATGGGCTCTTCATGGAGACGCATCCCGATCCGGCGAACGCGATCAGCGACGGGCCCAACATGATCCCGCTCGCGGAGCTGGAGCGCGTGATCGATGGCTGCCTCGCGGTGTGGCAGGCGGTGCGACGGTAAGCCCGCCGGCACCCGCCGGATCGGTGGCGCAACCCGGTAGTGTGCCCTCCCTTGACCGGTGCGGTGGCGACCGCACACTCCGCGGCAACTCAAAACCCGGATGGAAACTTTCCTGATCGATGTGCCGATGCCCTCCATGGGCGCGACGGTGAACGAGCTTACGGTTGTGGCGCTGAAGACCAATGTCGGCGACCGCGTGGCCAAGGGGCAGCGCATCGCGGACCTCGAGAGCGACAAATCGGTCTTCGAGTTCGAGGCGCCGTGCGACGGCACGATCCGGGCGATCCTCGTGCAGGGCGGCGATGTGAAGCCGGCTGGGTCGCCGTTTCTCCAGATCGAGACGGCGGACGATTCGCTGCGGCACCTGACATCGAAGTCCGGCCTTGCGACGGCGGCCGCGGCGCCGAAGCCGGCGGTGGCGCTGGTGTGGACGCCGCGGGCGACCAAGCTGGCGCAGGAGGCGGGGCTCGATCCGGCGACGCTCGTGGGCATCGAGGCCACCGGCCCGGGGGGGCGCGTGTCGGGCGACGACGTGGCGCGATATCTCGCGGCGCGGAAATCTTGAGTGGACGGAACTCTTCCGGAGCTATTCCGTAGCGGACAAGATGAGTGCCACGGTTTGCATCGCCGGCGTCGGTTACGCGGTTCCCGCGCAGGTCCGGCCCAACAGCGAGATCCTCAAGGCGTTTCCCAATCGCACCGAGGAGGAGATGGTGCGGCTGACCGGAATCAAGGAGCGGCGTTACGCGGGCGACGACGAGTCGGCGACCGGTCTGGCGAAACGTGCGGTGCACAACGCGCTCGCGCAGGCGGGCATGTCCGTCGACCAGATCGACGGCGTGATCGTGGCGACGATCATTCCGGACCAGCCGGTGCCGTCGGCGGCGAGTTCGCTCGCGCGCGAGCTCGGCATCCCGCGGGCGCTGGCGTTTGACCTCAATGCGGCCTGCTCGGGCTGGCTGTATGCGCTCGAAGTCGGGCGGTCCTTCATCCGCGCGGGCACGGCGAAGAACGTGATTGTGGCGACGGCCGAGCTGCTCTCGCGGATCACGAATCCGGAGTGCCACGACACCGCGTTTCTTTTCGGCGACGGTGCGGGCGCGGCGATCCTGACCGCGGGCACGGGCGGGCACCGGCTGCACCAGATGGGGCTCTCGGGCGATGCGACGCAGTTCGACGCGATCCAGCGGCCGGGCGGCGGCGCGCGCATGCCGTGGCCGGAGAACTTCGGCGTGAACATGGATCAGTTCTACCTGCAGATGGACGGCGCGGCGGTGTTCAAGCACGCCGTGATCGGATTTGCGGAGCAGATCGAGCAGACGCTGGCGCGGGAGAACCTGAAGCCCGAGGACATCGCCTGGGTGGTGCCGCATCAGGCCAACGAGCGGATCCTGAAGGCGGTGAGCAAGCGCGTGGGAATTCCCTACGACAAATTCATCGTGACGATCGCCAAATACGGCAACACGAGCGCGGCGAGCGTCTCGATGGCGCTGGGCTGGGCGGCGGAGGAGGAGATTTTCGCCGACGGCGACCGGATCATCTTCTGCAGCGTGGGAGCCGGGCTCACGTTTGCCGGCGGCCTGCTGGTGTGGTGAGGGCGTGGCGCCTGGTCGGCGCGGCCGGGTTTCCCGCGGCCGGCGCGGGCGAGCCTACTTGAGCGTGGTCGCTTCGGCGCGGCGTTGGGCTTCCGCCTGCACCGCAGCGGGAGCGAACTGATCGCGGAGCCGCCAGTAGCCGGCGAGCACGCTGCCGATCACCGAGTGAAACACACTTGAGATCGCGCACGGCACGGCGGTGAGCGGGTCGGCGAAATGCCGGCGGGCGAGGACGACGCCGAGGCCGGAATTCTGCATGCCGACCTCGATCGAGACGGTGCGGGCGACGGTGGTGTCCCAGCGCGTCAGCCGCGCGAGCACATAGCCGAGGGCAAAGCCGCCGGCGTGCAGCGAGAACACGGCGCCGATGAGGCGCGGGGCGGCTTCCTTGATCGCGGTGGCGCTGCCGCCGATGATGCTCGCGCAGATCAGTGCGATCACGATGACGGAGAGCAGCGGCAGTGCGGACTGGGCGCGGAGCACGGCGCGCGGAGCGAGGCGATTCAGCCAGACGCCGAGGACGACGGGGAGGACGACGACCTGGAAGGTGCTGAGAAACAGCCCCCAGGCGTCGACCTGCACGAGCGTGCCCGCGAGCCAGGAGGTGAGCAGGGGCGTCATGAACACCGCGGCAAACGTGGAGCACATGGTCATCACGACCGAGAGGCAGACGTTGGCACGGGCGAGGTAGGTGACGACGTTGGACGCGGTGCCGCCGGGGCAGCACGCGACGAGGATGAGGCCGACGGCAAAGGGCGTCTCGAGGGCGAAGACCTTGGCCATGCTCCAGCCGAGAAACGGCATGATGGTGAATTGGCCGACGAAGCCGATGGCGACGGCGCGGGGCATGCGGAGCACGGCGCGGAAATCCTCGACGGTGAGCGTGAGCCCCATGCCGAGCATGATGACCGCGAGGCCCCAGACGATCCACGGACCCGAGAACCACGTGAACCATGCCGGCTGCACAAGGGCGAGGCCGCTGAGCGCGACGACCCAGACGGGGAACGCGTTGGTGAGGAGCGTGAGGAGGCGGGGCATCGGAAAGGCGAAAGGCGAAAGGCGGAAGGCGGAAAGGCGGAAGGCGGAAGGGGGAGATGTGAGGTAGGAGGAGGGAGGGGGAAAGCGGGAAAACAAAACGCCGCACCCGGGAGGGTGCGGCGGTAGGTGAGGGCGGGAGAGCGGACTCCGCGCGACGACGCGCTCAGAGCGCGGCGGTGTAGTTCTTCTCGGCGGCGTCCCAATCGACGACGTTCCACCAGGCAGTGACGTAGTCGGGGCGGCGGTTCTGGTAGTTCAGGTAGTAGGCGTGTTCCCAGACATCGAGAGCGAGGACGGGTTTACCTTCGATACCGGCGACGGCCTTGCCCATGAGCGGGCTGTCCTGATTGGCGGTGGAGCCGATGGAGAGTTTCTTGTCCGCGCCGACGACGAGCCAGGCCCAGCCGGAGCCGAAGCGGGTGGCGGCGGCCTTGGCGAACTCGGCCTTGAAGGTGTCGAACGAGCCCCAGGTGGCGACGATCGCCTCGCCGAGCTTGCCCTTGGGCGCGCCGCCCTTGCCCGGGCCCATGATGGTCCAGAAGAACGCGTGGTTGCTGTGGCCGCCGGCGTTGTTGCGGATGACGCCGCGGATGGCTTCCGGCACCTTGCTCAGATCGGCGATGAGGGCATTGACGTCGAGCGCGGCGAGCGCGGAGTGATCCTTGAGCGCGTTGTTGGCGTTGGTCACGTAAGCCTGGTGATGCTTGCCGTGGTGGATCTCCATCGTCTTGGCGTCGATGTGCGGCTCGAGCGCGGTCGGAGCGTAAGGCAGTTTCGGAAGTTCGAAGGCCATGGGAGTTTGGTTCGGATTGAGGATTGGGAACGAGCGAAGAGGGCAAACTGATGCACTGGGCGCGGGTTGCGTCAACTGGCAGGTTGGGCCGGTTGCGGCCGGGCGGACCCAGCTTGAAGACAGCGGACCGAGGTCAACGTGCCGGGGCGGCGGCGCGGAGGCTCAACGTTGCAGCGCTTGCAGCGCTTTCTGGATCGCGGCGACGTCGTGGAGCGCGTGGTGCGGGATCGGGTGTTCGGCGTTGAAGGCGCGGAGTTGGGCGGGTTTCTCGGGGGTGACGCGCGACTCGTCGATCTGGCCGTCGGCGGACCGGATGGGGCCGAGGTCGAGGCCGAATTGGCCGGCGAGGAAGCGGTAGAAGGCGGCGCGTTTCGAGGGGCCGTAGTCGTGGCCTTCGTCGGGCAGGTGGACGTTGGCGACGGCGGCGGGTGCGCCGTAGTAGCCGTAGATTTTCTGGAGGAAGGGAAACTCGATGGTGGGGTTGTGCTGCGTCCAGTCCTTGCCGTTGGAGACGAGCAGCAGGGGCTTGGGCGCGAAGAGCGCGGCGATCATGGCGTTGTTGACGAAATGATCGGGGCTGCGGTGGATCGGCAGGCCGCTCTCGCACTGGCAGCCGCCGAAGAAATACGACGAGACCATCACGACGGGCGCGCTGAGGGTCACGCGCGGGTCGAGGGCGGAGAGGAGAAACGTCTGCGTGCCGCCGCCGGACTCGCCGCTGACGGCGACGCGCTGGGGATCGGCGCCTTCGAGCGAGAGGAGGAAGTCGAGCGCGCGCATGGCGTTCCACGTCTGGAGCGTGAGCGCGAACGGATGCCGGTGGGCATCCTGGCCGACGAGCTGCATCGAGTCGCCGTAGCCGAACATATCGATCGCGAGCACGATCGCGCCCATACGCGCGAGGCTGGCACAGCGGGCCTGGAGGCCGGGCCAGAAGCGGGCGTGGCGTTCGTAATCGGCGGGTTGCTTGATCGCCGGATAGTGGCCGTGAGTGGAGAGGACGACGGGCGCGGGACCGCGCGAGTTCGTCGGGCGATAGAGGTTACCCGTGACGAAGTAGCCGGGCACGGACTCGAACATGACGTTCTCGACCGTGTAGCCGTCGTGCTGGCGGCGGCTGTGGACGACGGGGTTCAACGGCGTGCGGCGCGGCCACGGCGTGAGGCCGAGGGCGTCCTGCATGCGCGTGCGCACGTGCCGGCCGTAGGCGTCCCACGCGGCGCGGTCCGGGAACTGCGCGAGGGCGGCGTCGAGCATGGCCTTGCCCTGGTCGGGCTTCAGGTAGGCGCCCTGGGTGAGCGCGGGGCCGGAAGCCGGGGGCGGCGGCAGGCCGGGGGGATTCCACGCGAGGAGGGGCGCGGCGGTGGCGAGCAGGAGAGGGAGAAGTTTTTGGGGGGACATCGCGGGGACGGCGGGAAATCGGGGACGGGACGGCGGACGCTCAGGCGGTGGCGTGAAGCTGCAGCAGCTCGAGCGGGACGATCTCGAGGGTGCGCTCGTGCGTGGCGGCGAGCGAAACCGGGGCGGGGACGCCGGCTTCGAGGCACTCGAGCCAGCGGGAGGCGCAGACGCACCAGCGGTCGCCGGGCTGCAGGCCGGGAAAATCGTAGTCGGGGCGCGGCGTGGAGAGGTCGTTGCCGGCGGCGCGGCTGAAGGCGAGAAACTCGGCGGTGACCTCGACGCAGACGGTGTGGCAGCCGTGATCCTCGGCGCAGGTGTCGCAGTGACCGTTGCGGTAGAAGCCGGTGAGCGGGTCGTGCGAGCAGGGCTTGAGCGGACCGCCGAGGACGTTGCGCGAGGGCAGGGGCACCATGGGGCGGATGAAATCACGGTTGCGCCGCCGGATGCACGCAGAGATTTTCCGCGCCATGGCGACGATCTACGAAACCCTGCGGGCGGATGTGGTGACAGCGATGAAGGCGCGCGATGCGGCGACAACGACGGCGTTGCGCACGGCGGATGCGGCGATCAAGCGCGCGGCGATGGACGCCAACAAGGACATCGACGATGCGCTCGTCATCGCGACGCTGCGCAAGGCGGTGAAGAACCTCACCGATGCGAAGGCGGAATTCGAGAAGGGCGGCCGGGCCGATCTCGTCGCGGCCAACGATACCGAGATCAAGGTGCTCGAGAAATACCTGCCGCAGGGCCTCGATGCCGCGAAGATCGAGGCGTTGATCGCGGCCGCGATCCAGGAGACCGGCGCGCAGTCGAAGAAGGACATGGGCAAGGTCATCGGCGCGTTGAAGAAACTGCCCGAGGCCGGGCAGATCGATTTCGGCAGCGTGAGCAAGCTCGTGCAGGCGAAGCTGCCGTAAGGCGGCGGAAGCCACCTTGCGCCGCGCGGAAACGCTGAGCGGGTTGAGGGAAAACAAAAGGCCCGCCTGAAGGCAGGCGGGCCGGGGCAGCGGTCGGATGCGGCAGGGCTACGGGAGCCTGCGCATCAGACTTTGGGATACTCGTAGCCTTTGCGGTAGTCGCGGCGCAGGAGTTTGTTGGCGGCTTCGTCGTTGGTGATCCGTTCCTTCGCGCCGTCCCAGTCGAGGCTGCGGCCGAGTTTGAGGGAGACCATGCCGAGGAGGGCCATGTTGGTGGCGAGATGGACCTCGCCGATGTCGCAGACGGGTTTTTTCCCGGTGCGGATCGCGAGCAGGAAGTCCGCCCAGAGCTCCTTGATGTTCTGGGAGTCGGGCGCGTTGAGCTTCGGCTCCTCGCTGACGACGGGCTGCTTCGCGTCGGCCGGGTAGAAGGTCCAGCCCTTCTGCCAGCCCATGTGGAAGATGCCCTTGGTGCCGTAGAAGTAGCAGCCGACGTTCTCGCCCTTGTCGGTGTTGTTGCCGGCGAAGCGGCGGTGTTCCCACTGCACGTCGAACTTGTCGAAGCTGTAGGTCGCGAGCTGGTGGTCGGGGGCGTCGGTGGTCTGCTCGTTGGGCGTGAGGATGGCCGGGCCGGCGATGGGGCGGCCGCCGGCGCTGTAGATCTTTTTCGGATACTTCTCGCCGGTGACCCAGAGGATCTGGTCGAGCCAGTGGATGCCCCAGTCGCCGAGGGTGCCGTTGGCGTAGTCGAGGTAGTTGCGGAAGCCGCGCGGGTGAATGCCGCCGCGGGAGGCGCCGGAGTTGTCGCGCGGGTCGCCGCCGTTGAAGGGCCGGAGCGGGGCGGGGCCGCACCACATGTCCCAGTCGAGTTCCTTGGGCACGGCCACGGTGGGGCGGGGCTTTTCGGGGCCGCCGCCGTAGTGGACGAAGCAGCGGACCATGCCGATGTCGCCGACCTTGCCGGAGAGGATGAACTCGCGGCCGGAGACGTTGTGCGGGGAGATGCGGCGGTGGGTGCCGACCTGCACGACGCGGCCGGCGGCGCGGGCGGCGTTCACCATGGCGCGGCCTTCCATCACGGTGTGACCGATCGGCTTCTCGACGTAGACGTGTGCGCCGGCCTGGACGGCGGCGATCGTCGGGAGGGCGTGCCAGTGGTCGGGGGTGCCGACGATCACGATCTCCGGCTTCGCGGCGGCGAGCATCTCGCGGTAGTCCTTGTAGGTTCTGGGCGTCTCGCCGGTGCCGGCGCCGACGTTCTTCTGGGTGACCTCGAAGGCGCGGGAGTCGACGTCGCAGAGGGCGACGATCTCGCACGCGCCGCTGGCCATGGCCTCGCGGAGGATGTTGTTGCCCCACCAGCCGCAGCCGATGAGCGCGGTGCGGAATTTCCGGCCGCCGGATTTCTCGGCGGCGCGGACGGAGAACGGGGCGGCGGCGAGCGCGGTCGCGGCGGCGGACGATTGCAGAAACGTGCGGCGGTTCATGGCGGGGTTTCGGGGTGGCGGAGGGGCGGCCTGGGCGGAGAAACGCGTCGGGCGACGCGACGGCGCCGAGGAAACGCGCGGAGCGGCGGTCTGCGCAACGGTTTTTGCATTAAGGAAAATTGTGTGCGGTCTGCTTGACCCCCGGGGCGATTGGCTCACCGATTCGCGCCGCGCGACGGCCCACTTGAACCCGTCGCCGCGGGTCGTGCTTCGCAAGCGCGGCGCGCGGGCGCGCCTTTTCCGGGTGTGCCGGGGCAGACGGTGAGTGACCCGGATCGGCTCGCTTTCGCTTCGTTTCCAAATGCTTCAACGTTTCTCCGCTCCGCCCCGGCTGGTCCGCTGGGTCGGGGCGCTTTTTCTCGGCTGGCTGGCGGCGCTCACCCTGATGCGGGTGGCGACGTATCTGTTTTTCCATGACCAAATGGCGTGGGCGCAGGCCGGTCCGGCGTTGGCGCTCGGGTTGCGCTTCGACGTGCGCGTGCTGGCGGCGGTCGCCCTCGGGCTGCTGGTGCTCGGCCTGGTGCCCGGGCTGGGGCCGTTTGGCGGCGGCTGGCGGCGGAACGCGTGGCTGGGATTGCTGGCGGCGGTGAATCTCGCGCTGGCCGTCTTCTACGCGGCGGACTGGCTGCACTACCGCTATCTCGGCGAGCGGCTGAATGCGACGGTGCTCAGCTACGCGAAAGATGCGCGGATCGCGGCCGCGATGGCGTGGGAGAGCTATCCGCTCGTGCGGATCGTGTTCGGGCTCGGGGCGGTGGTGGCGTTGTTCACCTGGTTTGCGGCGCGGCAGCTGCGGCGGGCCGGGGCGGTGCCGGCGGACGGGCGGCGGCTGGCCGGCGCGGGATGGATGGCCGGGGCGGTGTTGCTGGCGGCGGTGGGAATTTTCGGCCGGCTGGGCCAGTATCCGCTGCGCTGGAGCGATGCCTTCAATCTGCGCAGCGATGCGGCGGCGAATCTCGCGCTCAACCCCCTGCAGTCCTTCACCAGTTCGTTGAGTTTCCGCGGGTCCGGTTACGACGCGGACCGCGTGCGGGCGCTTTACCCGGAGATGAGCCGCTACCTTGGGGTGGGCGCGCCCGATGCGGCGAGTTTGCGGTTTACCCGGGAGATCGCGGCCAACGCGGGCGGAGCGCCGCTGTTCCGCGCCGCCGGCGGCGACGGACCGCCGAATGTGGTGCTCGTGATCTGCGAGTCGTTCAGCGGCTACAAGAGCTCGATGTGGGGCAACCCGCTCGACACGACGCCCTTCTTCGCGGAGCTATCGCGCGGCGGCGTGTTTTTCGACAACTGCTTCACCCCGCACATCGGGACGGCGCGCGGGGTGTGGGCGACGATCACGGGCCTCCCGGACGTGGAGCCGAAGGAGACGGCGAGCCGGAATCCGGCGATCGTCGACCAGCACACGATCATCAACGATTTCGCCGGCCACTCGAAGTTCTACTTCATCGGCGGCAGCACGAGCTGGGCAAACATCCGCGGGCTGCTGACCAACAACATCCACGGCCTGCAGCTTTACGAGGAGGGGAAGTTCAACTCGCCGCGGAACGACGTGTGGGGCATCGGCGACCGGCGTCTGTTCATGGAGGCGCACGAGATCCTGAAGGCGCAGACGAAGCCCTTCTTCGCGGTGATCCAGACGGCCGACAACCACCGGCCCTATACGATTCCGAAACGCGATTTGGAGGAGTTCGAACTCAAGACGCTCTCCGCGGCGGAGCTGAAACGCGGCGGCTTCGATTCGCTCGAGGAGTTCAACGCCTTTCGTTACAGCGATTTCGTCTTCCGGAAGTTCATCGAGCAGGCGCGGACGGCGCCGTATTTCGACCGCACGCTGTTTGTCTTCATCGGCGACCACGGCATCGGCGGCGATGCGGGCACGATGTTTCCGCGGGCGTGGACCGATCAGAAACTCACGTGTTACCACGTGCCGCTGCTGTTCTACGCGCCGAAGATGCTGGCGCCCCAGCGCATCGGCAGCGTGGCGTCGATGGTCGACGTGCTGCCGACGATCGCGGGGCTGCTCGGCGTGCCCTACCGCAACCAGGCGCTCGGGCGCGACCTGCTGCGGCAGCAGGCGATCGACGGCGGGCGCTCGAATGCGGCGTTTGTGATCGATCACCACAGCCGGACGGTGGGGTTGGTGCACGGTTCGCACCTGACCCAGCACGGGCTCGGCGGCGGGCGGGCGGAGACCGTGTGGGCGGATTTCCGCACCCCCGGCGGCGGTGCGCCGCTGGCGGAGGCGCAAGCCGCGGCGCAGCGGCAACTCGCCGAGGGATTCTACGAAACGGCGCGCTATCTCCTGCGCCACAACCGCAAGCCGGTGCCCGCGTTGGCGTCGCGTTCCGAATGAGCCCCGACCCGAGCATGGACGACGGATCCGAGGGAAAGCGGTCGGGCGGTCGCGCGCTCCCGCCGCGGCAACGGGTGTTTTGGTGCGCGGTGACGCTCGTGGCGGCGTTGATCGCGTCGTCGGACTCCGTGCGGGAGTGCACGCGGGCGCCGCACGGTCTCGTGGCCGAGCCGGGGAAGCCGGCGACCTCGCCCGAAGGTGCGGTCCCCGAATTCCGGCGCGAGTGGCTCACGCCGCCGGCGCACACGGTGTCGGCGCACGGCAGCGCGGTGTGCACGCTCCCCGGCGGCGACCTGCTGGCGGTGTGGTATGGCGGCTCGCGCGAGGGCGGCAAAGATGTGGCGGTCTTCACCGCCCGCTTCGATCGCGAGGGCGGCGGCTGGTCGGAGCCCCAGCGCGTCGTCGACCGCGCGACCGCGGCGGACGAGCTGGACCGCGTGGTCAAGAAGGTGGGCAACGCGGTGGTGTTTCCCGACCGCAACGGCCGGGTGTGGATGGTCTACGTGACGGTCACGGTCGGCGGCTGGTCGGGCAGCACGCTCAACGTGAAGGTCTCCGAGGACGACGGCCGCACCTGGAGCCGCAGCCAGCGGCTCAACCTGAACCCGTTTCTCAACATCAGCACGCTGGTGCGCAACAAGCCGATCCTCGCGGCCGACGGGCGGATCGGACTGCCGGTGTATCACGAACTCGCGGTGAAGTATCCGCAGATGCTCTGGCTCACGCCCGGTGGCGGCGGCACGCTCGCGGACTACCGCGTGCGGAATCTCGCGACCGAGCTCGACCTGATCCAGCCCACGCTGGTGCCGCTCGAGGGTGAGCGCGTGCTGATGCTGCTGCGCGACCAGAGTCGCACGCGGCGCCTGCGGACGGCGTATTCCGCCGACAGCGGCTGGACGTGGTCCGGCGCGGAGGCGCGCGGACTGCCCAATCCCGACGCGGCAATCGATGCCCTGCGGCTCTCCGACGGCCGGATCCTGCTCGTCTACAACGATGCGGTGAGCGGCCGGGAGAACCTGCGGCTGGCGGTCTCCGCGGATGAGGGCGCGACGTGGCTGCGCGGCCCGATCCTGGAGGGCAACGCCGGCAAGGAGTATTCGTATCCCTGTCTCGCGGAAGGGCGCGACGGGCGTATCCACGTGACTTACACGTGGGAGCGGCGCCGGATCCGGCACGTGGCGTTCAACCGCGCGTGGCTCAACCTGGAGATGGGTCGGACCACGGAGGGGGCGCAATGAGCGCGGTGCTCGAGCCCCTGTTTCACGGGGCGGTGTGCGTCGTGGCCTTGTGGCTGGTCGGGCTGCGGCTCGCCGCAGCGTGCGGCCGGCCGGTGCGGCGGCGGAGCCTGGCCTGGGGCATGGGACTCGGAGCGGTCGTGGTGCTCTTCGTGCCGTGGGAACAGCGGCCGCTGTGGACGTGGGCGTTCAGCGTGTGTCCGAATCCGAGTTTCCTGCTGCTGGGCATCCTGATCGATGCGCTGCGTCGGACCCTCGGCGGCCGGCCGTGGCTGCGCCCTGCGGACCGGCATGCGACGCTCGGTTTCGCCGCGATCGGCGGCACGGTGCTTTATCTGCAGCCGATGCTGCTGCCGGGCTTCGATCTCTATTTCTGGGGTTGGCACCACGAGATCGCGGTGTGGACGCTGGCGGCGCTGGCCTTGGCGACGCTGGCGGTCGGGAGCCGGATCGGGGTGCTCTTCTGCGCCGCGCTGATCGGCTACGAACTCGCGGCGCTGGATTCGCGCAACGCCTGGGACTACGTG
>JACCEC012476001.1_pt1 | contig 23721 bp, 18 predicted proteins | sample 7450121 | NCBI WGS metagenome assembly JACCEC01 (sample SAMN15323455, study PRJNA562643) | freshwater metagenome | isolation source: river surface water | place: USA:Blue River Watershed | collected 2017-08-18 | reverse complement strand
TCGCCGAGGATGTGGAAGCGGAGGCGCTCGCCACACTTGTAGTGAACAAACTGCGCGGTGTTCTCACAGCGGCAGCCGTCAAGGCACCGGGATTCGGGGATCGAAGAAAAGCGGTGCTTCAAGACATCGCCATCCTGACCGGCGCGAAAGTGGTGGCGGAAGAGCTGGGGATGTCGCTGGAGAAAATCCGGCTCGAGGAGCTTGGCAGCGTCCGGCGCGTCGTCGTTGAACGGGATTCCACGACGCTCGTGGGCGGCGCTGGAGCCGCGGACGCCGTCGCGTCGCGCTGTTCGGAAATCCGACGGCAGATTACCGACACCACCTCGGCCTACGATCGGGAAAAGCTTGAGGAGCGCCTCTCAAAGCTCGCGGGCGGGGTTGCGGTGATCCGCGTCGGTGCGCCGTCGGAGGCGGACATGCAAAACCGCAAAGAGGCGTTTGACGACGCCATCAGCGCAATCCGCGCCGCGATGAGCGAGGGGATTGTGCCAGGAGGCGGGCTAGCCCTTTTGCGAACAGCGCCGGCGCTGGATGCCGCGGCTGCCCACTTGGATGGGGATGAACGCACAGGGGTGATGATCCTTCGACGCGCTATCGAGGCGCCCGCAAGGCAGATTGCCGAAAATTCCGCTGCGGATCCCGGCGTTGTGGTGCACCGGATGCTAGGGGGCACCGGTCACTTCGGATTCGACGCGGCAACCGGCGAATACGTTGACCTCATGGAGGCGGGCATCATCGACCCGACAAAAGTCGTCCGGATCGCTTTGGAAAACGCGGTCTCCATTGCAGGTACGCTCCTCATGGCTGAGGCAACCCTCACGGAAGCGCCCGAAACAGAGGCAGCCGGCGGCGCTGCCGGGCGCCGGCGCGACGAGATGGAGGGCGTTTAGGAAGGCGCGTTTTGGGCCTTTCACAGGCTGCTTGTTTGTTCATAGTCGAGCGGTTGTGCGGCTTGACCCCCCCCTGATGAAAACCCCTGCTTTTTTTCTCGCATGCCTTTTTGGATTCGCAATCGCCGCCAAGGCGCGAGCGACGCCGGAAAAGCCGAACATCATTTTCATTCTCAGCGACGACCTCGCCCAAGGCGACCTCGGATGCTACGGACAAGCGCTGATCAAAACGCCGAATCTGGACCGCATGGCTCAAGAGGGCACCCGGTACACGCAGGGATACAGCGGAACGACTGTGTGCGCTCCGTCCCGCGCTTCGCTGATGACCGGTCTGCACATGGGTCATTGTCCGATCCGCGCCAATCGCGAGATTCAGCCTGAGGGCCAGATGCCGCTGCCCGAAGGCACGGTGACTGTTGCGCAGATTTTGAAGGGCGCGGGCTACTCCACCGCATGCATTGGGAAATGGGGGATGGGAATGTTCGACACCCCGGGCAGTCCGTTGAAAGTCGGGTTCGATCATTTTTTTGGCTACAACTGCCAGCGCCATGCGCACTCGTATTTTCCAAAATACCTGTACAACGATGACCAGCGTTTCGAGTTGAAAGGAAACAGCGATCCTGCGCCAAACACGCCGAAAATCTACGCGCAAAACCTGATTGCAGACGAAACGCTCCGGTGGGTCCGCGCCCACGCCGGCGATCGGTTTTTTCTGTATTATTCGGTCACCTTGCCCCACGCAAAACTCGAGATCGACGATCTGGGTGAATACGCCCACACGGACTGGACGCATGAACAAAAAACATACGCCGCGATGGTGACCCGTCTGGACTCAGACATCGGACGCCTTCTTTCGCTGCTCAAAGAACTCCAGATCGACGAGCGCACCCTCGTCATGATGTCGGGGGACAACGGGTCCTCTTACCCGCCGAAATCGGCCGTTGGTGCCGCATTCAAACAGGCCGCGAACGGCCTCCGCGGCTTCAAGCGGGAGTTGTATGAAGGCGGTCTGCGGCAGGCAGCCATCGCACGCTGGCCAGGCCAGATTCCTTCGGGCCGGATCACGAGCGAGCCGTGGGCGTTTTGGGACTTTCTTCCAACAGCCGCGGAGCTTGGCGGCGCGCGTCTCCCGAATGGATTTGAGCCGGACGGTTTCTCGCTGGTCTCTTTCCTGAAGGGCGGCCATGCACCGAAGCGTGAATATTTTTACTGGGAATTGCTCGAAGGCCGCTTCCAGCAGGCCATTCGTTTTGGAAAATGGAAAGGCGTGCGCTGCGGACCCGCCCGCCCGCTCGAACTTTACGACTTGGAAACCGACCCAGCGGAGTCCAAGAACATCGGAGCAGAACATGCGGACATCGTGGCCAAGGCGGAGAAATGGATGTCCGCGGCGCGCATTGAGTCACCGGTATGGCCGGCAGATTATGACAGGAATCAACGGAAGTAGGCATGGATGCTTCGTTGGCGCGGAATTCATTGTTTTTTTACTTTCACTACTCCGGACGGTGACTGATAAGAGCGTGCACGCATATTACAAGCGGCACCTCGAAACATGAACCATCCCACGTCCGCCCGGAAATGCCGCTGGGGCATTCTCGGCACCGCCAACATCGCACGCCGAAACTGGCTTTCGATCCTCCTGAGCGGCAACGGCGAAGTGGCGTGCGTTGCAAGCCGTGACACCGCACGCGCCGACGCCTGGATACAAGAATGCCAGACGCAGCATCCCTTTCCCGTCCGGCCCGATGCGGTGGGCGGTTACCAAGAGCTGCTGGACCGAAAGGACGTTGATGCAGTCTACATCCCGCTTCCGACCGGGCTCCGCAAGGAGTGGGTGCTCCGGGCGGCGCGCGCAGGGAAACACGTGCTTTGTGAAAAGCCATGCGCGCTGTCAGCCTCGGATCTTACCGAAATGATCAAAGCCTGCGAGAAGGCCCAGGTTCAGTTCATGGACGGGGTGATGTTCATGCACGGGGAACGCCTGCCGGCGATCCGAGCTTTTCTGGACGACGAAACCACCATCGGTTCACTGCGGAGTATCAGCTCGCAATTCAGTTTCCGCGCGGACGACAGCTTCTTGAAGGGGGCCAACATTCGTTCCCAGCTGGCCATGGAACCCTTCGGTTGCCTAGGCGACCTGGGTTGGTACAACATCAGGCTTTCGCTGTGGGCCATGAATTGGGAAACGCCCGCTTTCGTGACGGGCCGCGCGACTTGTGAGACACCCGAAGGAGTTCCGCTCGAGTTTTCCGGAACGCTGTCTTTCGCGAGCGGATGCAGCGCATCGTTTTACTGCTCGTTTTTGGCGCATAACCAACAGTGGGCTGTTCTCAGTGGCTCGGCTGGAGCGTTGCGCTTGGACGACTTCGTACTGCCTTTCGACGGACGGGAAAGTCAGCTGACTGTTTCCAAGACGCATTTTTCCATAATGGGCTGCGAGTTCAGAATGCAGGCGAAGGACACGACGCATTCGTTCGCTGAGTCCGGCAGCGCCCATGGATCAGCGCCCGATGCAAAGCTGTTTCGCCGTTTCGGAGAACTCGCACTCGGGATCGCTCGCGATACTCACTGGCCAACCATCGCTTTGCAAACCCAGCGCGTGCTCGACGCGCTCAGACAATCCGCTCGGTGCGGCGGCGCACCGCAACCTGTTTAGTCGCGGGGTTCTACAGGCTGACTTGCGGGAGGAGCCGTGGCACTCGGCGGATTTTGCGATGCAGACGGCTCGTGTGATCTGACTGCGTTAAGAATGCTCGCGAGGGCGTAAATGTAGAACGGCAACACGACCCAGAAGGGGGTGCACCAAACATTGAGAACGATGTTTGCTGCACTCAGCCACACACCCCTAACCGTTCGATTGCGCTGCCATTGCCGTGTCGCCTGCAACGGGAGCTCAACAAACAGAAGATAGGCAACCAGCGCCGCCACCGATCCGACCAGAACCGGCGCGTACTCGGGATGATCAGGCGAATCCGTCGACACCGCAGCCAAAAACAAACTCAGCCAAAGACCGAACACGAGGCCAATGTGCGACTGCACCTTTGCGACCATGGCCAGCCTTTGAAGACACCGCGTGGGCACCGAAGAAACAGCAGCCTCCAAGGTTTGCTCAATCCCTGGATCGCTTCGCAGACGCCACTTAAGAAAATAGTACAATGCAGCCTGCGACACCGCGAGAAAGAAACCCGCGAATATTAAAAGCGTCTATTCTTCCATCGGCATGGCTTGTATTGGTGGGAGAGCTCCATCAGCGAATCACCCCCCGCACGGAAAACAAGCCGAACCGATCCTTATGCAAACGGCTGGTGCGTGCGGCCTCGACCGTGGACGCAACGCAAGACCGCCGACTTTGAAAGTCCACGCTTTCACTGCCATGCGCCCCCGCCCGGGGTGGGCCGATATCCCCGCTAGCTGCAGGGTTCGGCTCCCCAGGGCTTCACTTGTCCATCCACCGATTCGGGCGGCCCGTCAAAAGCTGCCCTCGAAAAGAACGATTCCGTTTTTTTGCACATCGCTCTTGAGGCTGGTGGTGGAGCCCGTGCTCGAGCATCCAACCAGCAGAACGGCCGCCAAGACCAACGAAGCTGAGAGGAACAATTTCATGTTTGATCACCTCCTTTCGAAGCCATCAGGCTACTTAGTGACAGTTAGACCCAAGCATGGCGGTGGCAACGCGGATTCGTGCATTGTAACAAAAACAGCGGCCCCCGATGTGATGCGATGAATGAGCGCGCCGCAGACCATCGACCAACCCTCTCAACCGAAAGCTGTGCCCGTCTTGCGCGCTCCAGCGCCGCGTGGGCTATTATCCCTTTGAGGTAAAGTTGGCGTAAAAGGCCGATTGATTAGGGTGGCCTTGCCGTCGTAGCGACCGTTAAGGTTATGAGACTGTTTCAAAGTGATGGGTTGCCCTTTAAAGACGGCAGAAACCCTACAGCTCCCTTCGCTTTCCTGAAACGGCCCCACGGGCATCACTGGCTGAATTCATGCTATTTCTACCGAAATCCACACAGATAGACGGTTTGACATTCCCGCTGTCGGGGCTGCCCATCCCCCGCCGTAAAAAACGCCATCTTGTTCGAGGTGATTACGAAACACCTGAACGCATTCTCGTCAAAGCCTTCATACGGCCCGGCATGAGGGTTCTCGAACTTGGTGCGTCGCTGGGGATTATTTCCACTTTCATCGCAAGACAGATTGGTTCAGGCGGATCGTTGCTTAGCGTCGAGGCCGACTCATCGCTGCTGCCGTTTTGGGAGCGTAATCTCGCCACAAACGGCTTCACTGGAAAATGTATCCATGCGCTTGCCTGCCCGATTTGGACGGAGACCGTGCCATCCAACCTGTTGGCAATGAAGTTCAACACCTGCGAAGACAAGCTCTCTGGCCGCGTCCAAACTTCGGCGAACGGTGCGGCTCGGAGTCTCTGGAAAACCGCGCTCAACCTCTGCACAGACCACCAGTTCGCCCCCGACGCGCTAATCATCGATATTGAGGGAACCGAAACGGTCTGGATCGAACGAGGTGCACAGATGCCAGCCCATGTAAAACTGGCAATTGTGGAATTCCACCCCCAGTACACAGGGGCCGAAAAGGCCGGACAATGCGTGCAGGCATTGATGGATCAGGGCTTTAAATCCGCAGGCTATCAAAATCATGTCATGGCTTTCACCCGCTGACTTCATAACCTGAGGCTGCATGCGGATTGATTCGGCAACACGCACACCTTGTTGGCTGTCTCTACTCGCACCACTCGCACGGCCTCGGCGTGTTCAAGCCTGAACCCCTCCAAATTCCTATGCGCCGCTCCTGCCTACTTCTCGCCTGCACAGCAATCACCATGTTCGCTCAAACACCCGCGGCCCACGCAGCCCAAACTGTTCGAAGCAACATCCCGTACATCGAAAACGGGCATACCCGAAACGTCCTCGACATCCACCATGCCGCCGAACCCGGCGCCGGTAAACCGGTCGTGTTCTGGATCCACGGCGGCGGCTGGCAAACCGGCGACAAAACCCACCTCCAATCCAAGCCGGAATGGTTCGCCTCAAAAGGCTTCGTTTTTGTGTCGATCAACCACCGCCTACTGCCCGACGTGGAAATGGAATCGCTCGTCCAAGACGTGTCCAAGGCCCTCGGCTGGGTTCGCAAAAACATCCGCGATTTCGGCGGCGACCCCGACAGGATACTTGTGGGCGGCCACTCTTCGGGCGCACAGCTCGCCGCGCTTCTTTGCTGCGACCAATCTTACGCCGAAACTGAAGGCGTCTCGCTCAAAAACATCATCGGCTGCATTCCGGTCGACGGAGACACATACGACATTCCCGCCATCATCGAAACCGCGGAAACACGCCGACGCGTCCATCTGCAGCCCCAGCCAAAGTTCGGCCACCGCGAGAAGTTTGGCAACACACCCGAAAAACATGCCGCATTTTCCGCAGTCAACCATGTGGCGCCGGGTAAGAATATTCCCCCCTTCCTGATTCTCTACGTTGCTGCGCAACCCGACAACTCCGCGCAAGCAAGCCGCCTCGCCTCTTGCCTCAAGGAAGCCCGCATTCCAGTCTCACTTTTCGCCGGAAAAGACACGGACCACGTCAAGCTCAACGACCTGCTGGGGACGCCCAACGACTCGGCCACTGCCGCCATCAGCACTTTCCTGGGACAAATCCTGACCCCCGTTTCTCGCTAGCAGATATCGCCAGAAACAGTCTGCAGGACCAGGGCCACAAAATCGTTATCGCACGCTTTTGCTCCTGTTCTCCGCCCCAAACCGGGCCCGCTGCGCCCCCCATGTAACTCGGCTCCCGCTTGGCCGAGGATTCTCGACTCGGGCCCTTGCTTCGATAGGGTTTTGGAATGCAAACCGACTGGACTGGAAAGATCGTCATCGTGACCGGCGGCGCCGGCGGCATGGGGCAGGCAGCCGCACGAATGTTCGCCGACGCTGGTGCCTGGACTTTTGTGTTTGGCCGCACCATTTCATCTCTGCAGGAGACAGCGAAACTTTCACCGCTCATTTTACCGGTGTGCTGTGATGTCGCAGATTCTAAAAGCGTGCAGTCGGCGATTAGGGAGGTTCTTTTAAAAGGCACACCCGACGTGTTGATTCATACTGCGGGGATCAACACGCCGGATCGTTTCATCGCGCATGCGGATCCGGCCCGCATCGCCTCGGAAACCACATGGGAGGAGGTCATGGACATCAATGTCCTGGGCGTCGTAAACATGATCCGCGCGGTTTCCACACCGATGGCCGCCCGCGGGCACGGCAAGATCGTGGTGGTATCCTCGACGGCTGGACATGGCTTTGACAGCTATGCTGGCGTGCCTTACACCGCCAGCAAATGGGCGGTTCACGGCCTTCTTTTCACGGCGCGCACCCAGCTGAACGCGCAGGGAATCATCGTTTCCGAGTACGCCCCCGGCGAGGCCAACACGCCGATCGTCGACAAGCGGCCGGTCCTGCCCAGCGCCGAGCACCGTAGCACGATGATTCAGTGCGAAGACTGCGCCGAGACGCTGTTTTTCATCGCGAGCCAGAACCACAGCATGAGCGTGATCCAGCTGCCGGCCTACCAGCCATTCGGTGGCATGCCCCCGCAGATCACATCGCCGTGGCTTGCAGGTCTGAATATTAGCAGCGTTACAGCCTCAAAAAGCCCGTAGAAAAATTGCTGACGCTCGTGTGCGCTGTTTTTTTGAATTAGAAAGAAAAAGAAATGCGAAGGATTGCGTGCTGTTGTGTGACGAAAAGGGGGGTGGATAGACCTGCTAATTGACGCTTGCACAAAAACTACAGCCCTCCTGACACAGTAATGTATGCGTCGCACTGCCTTGTGCGCCTCTCAAGGAAGCACCATATCAATGCTCCAGTCCGTTGTTCTCACCGCAGGCAGTTCGTCCATTTCTATCCACCCACGCGCCCTAAGTAAACTCTCTCTGGGTGAACGGATCGCTGAGCCGACCACAATATACCACCTGTCGTCCTCGGGAGAAAAATACCATCCACGAAATTTACCGCTCCATTTTTCAAGACTTAGCTTAAGGACGGGCTGGCCCTCGTCCTTCGGTATCACGTGGACCGATCCAGCTCGGCTAATGTTAATGCCCCACTGATATAACGCCGCGCCAGTCGGACTCTTTACGGTCAGAGTGCAATTTCCAAGTGTGGTTTCATCCGCAATTCCCTGCGAAAACCCAAAATGCTTAAGCCAACCCTGATTAGTGTTACGGTCCCAACGACAGAAGTAACCCTCACTAAAATTCAACCGGCTCATACCAGACCAGTTGAAGTCTCTTGTTCCCAGCGCTGGAAAATCAAACCTTTCCGAATATTCCGCTCTGCCGTTATTTTTAAATACATACGAGGAATGCCTCTCAACAAAGCCGTCTTCTGACCCGACGCTCAGCCGCGTGGCCCATTCACGGTTAGTGAGCAAATCTAAACTCAGCGTAGCCAGAAGACCGTTTGCGCGGTGCAGCCTCGCATTTGTCGAGGATCGTCCCTCATACAATGGAGCCACCAGTGTGATCGCATCCATCAGCCGAAAACCCGCCGAGCCGCTTCCTAAATGGCTTTTGAGCCTCGAAACCCACAGGACTCGCCCCGAAGGCAGCACCTGCATCATCAGCAAGGCATTTTTGTCGACCCCGTTGGCAGCATCGCTCTCACTCTGCGTGGATGCACTCATGTTGTAACAGCCCACAGCGGTTCCCAAGCGGACATTGTCAGGACCTACTGTTCCGCTCAGTCCCGTGACATTTTTGCTTGACGCACTTCCATCACTGATTGCGCCCTCAGCTCCAGCCTCGGACGGCACGGAAATCCGATCCACGACGCGGGCCTTCAGCGACACTGGGCGGGATGTGAAATCCAGTTCCAAAGACAGCTTTAGGAGCTCACCCTGATTGCCACCCACAATCTTTGGAGTACAAACCAATTTTTCAAGCTCAGCCTCAGAGGCACTAAAAACACCAAGGAAAGGTTTAACTGTCGGTTGGTACAAGCGGCAGGAGGGCTCTTCCGAGCCGGGGAGTGCAGGTGCTTGAATGTAGCGCAACTTTCCAGAAACAACGCCTGAGTTGTTCACTGTTAAAAAGACGCTGCCACGATAGGTCGCCCCGTCGCTTATCGCGGAATTGGAATCCTCAAGAAGCAGTTCATAAACGCCGGCTGCGTCGGCCATCGACCGCGTTTCAACAACAAAGGGCTCGCTGATGACTCGGTCCTCTGGTGAGCCATTGATGTACTTACGAGCATACTCCACGGCATATGTGCCAGATTTCACAAAGCGGCTAACTGGGATATCAATCATTCCATTATCCGAAACGGGTAACATTGCGTTCTGCATTTTAACGAACACACCGCGAGACAAACGCAGTAAACCATACGTGGTGCTTGCAGTCCCTGGATCGACCGGATCAATCCCCGTGGAAATGTTACCTCGCGCGCCACTCACAACAGCAACTCTGCCGGCTTCCATCTGCCCGATTGGCTGGACGAACGAGATCCCCCTTTCTCCCGAAACGGCAAGTTCGGCCGGGTTACTAATAACCGAGCCAAAAGCGTTTTGTACTCGGACATCGTACGAGCCGGTGTCACCAAGACCAACCCTCGGAATCGTGTAAGTCGAAAAAACAGCGCCAGAAATCGGACTGCCGTTTTTTCGCCATTGATAGCTCAGTGGCGCAGCCCCGTTTGCAATCACGGAGAAGGTTGCCGCAGCCTCTGAGCGCGTGCGGACATCTGCTGGATGAGAGGAAATACCGGCTTTCCAATGAATCACTGCGCCTTCACTTTCTAGTTTGCCGGCGCCGTTGGCGACTTCCACTTTATAAGAGCCAAAATCAGCTGGCGTGACGCTTGAAATGAACAGTGTTCCGCTTTTGGCGTTTGGTAGCACAATTCCGTTCTTTATCCAACTGAAGCTGAAGGGCGGGGTGCCCTCAACTGTTACTCGCAGAAGAGCGCTTTCTCCGAGCGCCGCGAAAACCGAATCAGGTTGCTCCACGATTATGACAGGCTTGATCACTGTGAGCGGCGCTGACGCGCTGATCACAGAACCACCCGCGCTTGTCACGATTACGTCGTAGGAACCTGCCGAAATATCCTGCACATCGACTATGGTAAGCGAATTGCCCGTGCGGCCCGGAATGTCTAATCCGTCTTTTCGCCACTGGTAACTCACTGGCTCTCCGCTTCGAACAACCACATTAAAAGCGCCCGTTCCACCCTTGCCCACTGTCACTGCTTTCGGTTGCGTCGTAATTACCGGGCGCGGCATCACACGAAACATGCCCGCCTGGACAGAATCGCCGACACCGAGAGAAAAAAATGCCCCTGCTGAAGAATTCTTCCAACTAACCGTATAACTCCTAACACCCAAGAGGCTATTGCTCAGCTCAAGCGATGAGACGCCTGAATCTCCTTTTGAATAAACATATGTGCCGGTTTCGATTAAGCCTGCGGCATCATAGATCTCGTAGGTGTCATTGATTGGGTGCAAGCGTATCTTCTGTATAACATAAGACACAGCGGGATAGGTTTCACCGATCACCTGCAATTCAAAGCCAGAGCCCCTGATGGAGTCGGGCGCTGCCCCATCGTAAAGGAGGAAGGATCCCTTTTGATAACCAAAGAGATCAGAGTAAGCGGAGACGGTTCGAAACTTTCCCGCTGTCCGGCTTGTGAAATCAAAAAATGCAGTCAAGAACCCTATCGTGCTGTCGTTCATGTTAGCCCGAGCAGTAGAAAAGTCCGTCCATGTATACGACCCACTCCCAGTGCTCGGGAACACTCCCGAAGAGGTAGGGATGATCGCGTACCGATCATTACTCTGTGAAATAAGAAGCAAAAAAGAACCCGTCGAAGCAAATATACCGAAGCCCTCGGTTATGGTGGCTTCGACTGCTCGACCTGCTACCGAATATGGCGCCTGCCCCATTAACGTTGAGGTAATCATCCAGCCAAACACTGATAAACAGATCAGCACGCGCAGAGCTGATGGGCTCCTCTCCGATAGCGATTCGTTTTTGATGACTGCTTTGGAAAACATCACAAGCGGTCCACTGAATCGCTCAGTTTTATGCGCGTCAAGCTTTCAACAGTTTGCGGTAGGAATCTGCGTTTAACCGCGCAGATCCCGGCGAGCGGAATTACCGCGCTGCCCTCTTTGCTGAAAATCCGGTGACATCCCAAACCCTGCCGGTAATGCCATACTGCGGCGCAACTCCGCTGGAATCCCTGTGCTGAAACTAGACCTTGAGAGCAAGAAGAATTGCTTCCCGCCACGGGATCGAGGGTTGGGCTCCGGCTTTTTGCGTTGCAAGCGCCCCTGCCGCATTCCCAAACGCAACGGCGTGCGCTTGTCCTTCGCTACTCGCGACCGCAAACGCGCCCGCGAAAGCGTCCCCGGCACCCACTGTGTCGATCGGTAACATTTTCGGTGGAACATACTCGACCAACCCGCCCTCCGTGACATGGAGCGTACTCTCCGCTCCACGCGTGATGACAAGCTGCCGGCTCTTCGCCTCCTGCAGCCTGCGGTTCGGCGCCAATTTTCGCGCCTCGCCCTCATTCACGATCAGCACGTCCACCTCAAAAGGGTCCGCCAAAAAAGCCTCCGTCAGGGGAGACGGATTTAAAATCACCCTGACCCCCGCGGCTCGCGCAATCTCTGCGGCAAAACGCACCACGGGCAATGGACATTCCAACTGCAACAGCAGTGCATCCGCTTCACGAATCAAGTCTGCATGCCGTTCCACCTGCGCTTTTGTGACCTCGTGATTCGCCCCCGGATTTACAATGATGGAATTCTCCCCCGCATCATCAACCACGATAAACGCAACGCCTGTAGGTGTTAAAGAATGCTGAATCCCGCGTGTATCGATGCCCTCCTTCTTAAGCGATTCGATGTAACGCGTGCCGGATTCATCCTCGCCAACGCATCCAATTAGTGCAGCCTTTGCGCCCGCTCGCGCTGCAGCGATTGCCTGATTAGCCCCCTTGCCGCCAAGACAAGAGAACATGCTGCGCGCCGCCAATGTTTCACCCGGCGCCGGAATCCTCGGCACCCGCAGGGTGTGATCAATATTCAACGACCCAACCACCACCACTTTTACGAGCGTTTTTTCCATCATCGTTTCCCCTGCCACGGCTCGATGCTGAGCTGCACCACCGCCTCGCGGACCCTCGCAGCCTGCTCGGGTTTCATCATAAGAAAACGATGCCGTCCCGCCGGATCCTTCGTCGGGTTAAACCGCGTGGCACCGTCGTTTTCAACGGTTACGATCCCCGCGGGCGACAGGTCAAAATAGCCGCGCTCGGGAAGCACCGCGTACAGAAGGGACGTCGGATCCCACGTGGGGCGGTCATGGGGCGGCGGGCTGTACAGGTAGTAGGCTTCCTTCAACGGGTGATGCGCCGCGTAATCCAAATCATGCTCGATAACCGTGTGCGGAAAAGCCGCGGCCAGGCCGATTTCATAGCCGCTCCACACCATCGGCGTGGGCCAATCGGCTGTTAACTTCTGCGCCGCTGGGACGTCCACCTTGACATTGTATTCGAGATGACGCGTGTCGGCGTTCACGGTCTGAAACGCTCCAGCCATGATGCTGAGCATTTTTACTTTTCTCCCCACCAGTGCTTTGGCTTCCGCGTCGTCCAGCAAGCGGGCCAGATTGGTGAAAAAACCGACCTGCACAACAACCACTCCGCCATCGGGCTCCTTCTTAAGAATGTCTTTGATCAAGCCGACCGCCTCCGGCGCATCCGCGCCGCTTTGCAAGTCATGCGGATACCGCTGCGATCCGTCAGGATTTTTTGCATCGGCGAGCAGGTTGAACTTACCCGCCTCCCTGGCGGCGCCGCCCCGCACCACGCCGATGGGTGTGTCGGGATAGCCGTAAAGCGTGTTCACTGCATCCACGAAAGCAGCCGCCTGTGGATGATCCTTGGTAATTGTAACCGCGAGCAACTGGCATGCGCCGCGCTTCTGCAAGGTGTGGATCATGCAAAGCGCCATGAGATCATCCACGTCGTTGCCCATGTCCGTGTCGAAGATCAGCCTCACAGGTGCAGTGAAGCCCGAGGGGACCGGCAAAAAGCCGGCGATGAAAATCACAAGAAATAAAAAGCTCTTCATCGGGTCGGCGGATTGACAGTGAGATGCATGATCGCCTCGAGGGCGCGACTTCTCTGCAAGGAATTCATGGTCAGAAATCTATCGCGCTGAATGCCCGTGCCGTTTTTTGGTGTGGTAAATCGCGTGAATCCGTCGTCCATCACCTGTACGCGACCAGGCTGCGAAAGGCCGAAATAGCCGCGATCGGGATACACGGCCCAAAGTACGCTGCTTTGATCCCAGCAAGGCCGGTCATGTTGGGCGCCGCTGTGGAGGAGGTACGCCTCTTTCACAAGATGACGTGGTTGGTAATCAAAATCCTGCTGTACAACGGCTCGCGGAAACGGCAGGGCCTCGCCAATCTCGAATCCACTCCAAACAATAGGCACTTCTTGCGGCCATTTTTCGGCAACGGTCTGCATGTAACCGATACCGTTCACGACGTTTGCTTCAAGGTGGTAGTTGGTCCCATTGCAGAGAGTGAATGCGCCTGCCATGACTGAGAGTACCTTCACCTTCCGCCCCACGAGCTGGATTCCATCTGGGGATTTTAGAAGGTTTGCGAGGTTTGAGGCAATGCCGACGCTGACGATGCTCACGCTCCGGTCTGGCTGGGCACTCAAGATATACCGCAGCAGCTCCACCGCGTCCGCCGCCTCCGCATTGTGTCTGAGATCGTGTGGGTATTCCGGCGCCTCCGCGAGCTTGAGATATTTGCTATCGCGCTGCTGCGCATCCGGATCGCGGGTGACGCCGACTGGCAAGTCTGGCCTGCCGTAAAAAGTATTCAGCGCATCGACAAAACTTGCTGTAAGCGGGTGGTGTTTAGAGATGGTTACCCCGAGAAATTCGCATGCACCCCGATCTGCTAGTGAATGGCACATGGCGAGCGCAAGCACATCGTCAACGTCTCCCGTAATGTCTGTGTCGAAAAGAATTCTTGGCTTCTCTGCACGCAAGATGGTCGTGAGATGAAGAACAACCAGGATTAAAACGAGCTGCTTAGTCATTAGTTTAGCCATGCATGAGTTGGGGGTGTTCGCGGGACGCCAATTAATGCGATGCTCGCCACCACGGCACCTTTTGTCGGCCTTACACCCTTTGGAGATCCCTTCTTCGCAGATTTCAGGTCGCTCGAGCGGGTTATACGTTACTCCACTTTAGCGGCTTCATTTGCGAATAACAAAATTTGGACCCTTGTTTTCCAAGGGGAGAAGGCCGTGCGTTCGACAAGTTCACCGTCGTTCACCAAAGCTTGTTGGTGTTGGTATCAATGTTTCTTTGCCTGTTGAGCATTCTAAGTTTCCGCTTTGTGCGGGCTACCAGGGGGCTTGTTGACGTCTGCTAGTTTTAACAAGGGCCCTGATGGGGCTTTTCGAACACAGATGGTTTCTTGAAAGCCAGCTATAATTCAACTACTTCCTCAGGATGTGTGTGGGGCTGTCAGACCGGATCAGCATGCACAAGTCTACGAGGTTCTAAAAACGATGTCGGTTTGTATTTTCGAGCCGATACAAGTCTTTTGTCAGAAGAGATTTGCCTTCCAACGTCTCTGTCGCGGGTCTCTTGGCTGTCGCGGCCAAAGTTTTATGGGAATAAGTCTGTGGGTAATCCTTGCAGAGCTGCGAATAACAACCCCTAGTCACGTTCATGGCCTTGCGCAGCCCTGTTTGTTCGCAAAAACGAGGCAGTTTTCCCCACTCGTTTTACCGCGTGGAACCCCCTTATTTAGGCGCTTTACGACCGTGGAACAAAGTTGTTCACAGCTTTAAGAAGAAGAATGTAGAAGGGTTTTTTATTTCTCTTTCTTCTAGTAGCGAACAACTCAACTAAAACTAGAAATCTAGGTAGTCGGTTTCCGTCACCTGTTTTCTGGTAATCTGTAAAATGTGCGCCTGGCGCCCATGGGGAGTCAGAGACACGTAGTTCTTTGAACCATGCCAGAGGAACTGTTCATTGGACAAAAGATCCAAGACGGTAAAGGAGGCGCTCGGATGAAGGTTTAGCAGGTGCATGGGAACCTCGATAAAGCCCTCCTGCGGATGCTGATAATCAAGGGAGATGATGATCAGCAGAGGGTCCAGCTCATCAGGGGAATGTTTTGAATAAAAAAGAATGGAGTCGTTGTCCGTATGATGGAATGCGAGATTATCAAAGGACTGCAGAGAGGAATGGCGGTTCCGGAGAGCATTCAGCTTGGTAATGAGTGGTTTGATGTTCCCCGGAGCAGACCAGTCTCGCGCTTTGAACTGGTATTTTTCACTATCAAGATACTCCTCCTTGTTCGGGAGGGCTTGGTTTTCACAGAGTTCGAAGCCCGAGTAGATGCCGTATGTTGGTGAAAGGGTAGCGGCGAGGATGAAGCGAATGACAAAAGCGGCTTGTCCCCCGAATTGAAGAAAGAAGGGCAGAATGTCAGGGGTGTTAGGCCAGAGATTTGGACGAAAAAAGTCCTTTTGAGGAGCTTGCGTGAGTTGAGTGAAATAATCCGTGATCTCGTGCTTGGTGTTCCGCCATGTAAAATAGGTGTAGCTTTGTGTAAAACCCACCTTCGCAAGGGCCAGCATCATTTTGGGTTTGGTGAAAGCCTCCGACAAAAAGATGGTGTCCGGAAACTGCTGTTGGACCTTGGAAATCAGAAATTCCCAAAACGCGACGGGCTTAGTGTGGGGATTATCAACGCGGAAAATGCGAACCTTGCGCCGTGCCCAGAATAATACCACTGCTGTGAGTTCCTCCCAAAGAGAACGCCAGTCAGGATTATGGAAGTTTAAGGGAAAAACGTCCTGGTATTTTTTGGGTGGGTTCTCCGCGTACTTAATCGAGCCGTCAGGACGTTGATAGAACCAGTCGGGATGGAGATGGACGTACGGATGATCTGGCGAGCAATTGATGGCGAAATCCAAGGCGACTTCCATGCCCCTTTGTTGAATTTGCTCCACCAGCCAGTCGAAATCTTCGAGTGAACCAAGTTCCGGAGCCACGTCACAATGACCACCCCCGTTCGGGCATGCTTGATGTCGGTTCCCGATAGCGTAAGGAACGCCGGGTTCGCCATGGGCGCAAGAGACGGAGTTGTTTTTACCCTTTCGAGCGGTGACGCCGATCGGATGAATGGGAGGAAAATAAATGACGTCAAAACCCATGCGTTTTGCGTCATCCACACGGTCCAGACATTCGCGTAAAGTCGAGCCCCGGGAACCGTCGCCCTGAGCAGAGCGCGGGAAAAATTCATACCATGCGGAAAAGAGAGCGGCCTTGCGGTCAACAATCACGCGGGGATAGAGAGGGACAGCCGTCGACAAAGGTGGAGTTTCGACCAGAGCCCTAATGGAGGATGAGGAGATGAAGAATTCGCTGGACTCCACACGATCTGCATGATGCTCTAAAAGAGCGCTTAATGCAGGCTGTTGAAGAGTTTCAAGAATGTTTTTTGACGAAGCTGAGCGGATGGAATTCGCGAAGGAAAGCAGAAGATCGGAATCTTGATTCATTCCGCCGGCACGGGCGTTCTGGGCAGCTTGCTCGCACAACAGGGAGCCTTCCAGCAGCTCTAATTGCATGTCGGAAATGCCCGCATTGACTTTTGCTTCAATTTCATGCTGCCATGTATGAAATGCGTCTTTCCAAGCTTCGATCGTGAGTTCGAATACGGCGTTTTCAAACAGGACGCAAGAGGCAGCCCAGCGGTCGTTGCCATTGGGAATCGCGCTCATGGGGACACTGTGCCACTCCGGTGATCCAAGGCGCCGCCATTTTAGGCAGGCCGCAATCAGATCATGGCCGTCCTTAAAAATATCCGCCTCAACAGTTAACGTTTGACCAACCACGCGCTTAACCGGATGTAAGCCGCGATCGTGGAAAGGAGAGACATTTTCGATAACCACCGTCGAAGGACGCAAAGCCATAGGGCTTCATTTTGCCCGAGTGCCAAATGGCTACCAGCGGTTTTTGGAAAAAAGCGATGCTTGGAGGCTTCGGGACGTTTTTAACACGGCAAGTAATTCAAGGATGATTACTTCCGAAACGGATGTAAGAGGCGATTCCACCATGATCGGGGGACGCCGGTTTTCAATTTCTTGAGTTCCGTGTCAATTTTTTCAGAGGGAACGATTTTCGCGGAAAAAACCCGCACGGGATCCATCGGTTTGTCGTTGGGATCGACTGCAAGAGAGTGAAGCGAATCCAGCACTTCCAGACCGCGGGTGACCTCGGCGAAAACAGTGTATTTTTGGTCCAGTTCAGGGAGTGGGCGGAGAACAATGTAAAACTGACTGCCATTTGAAAGTCTTTTTGGATTCACCGCATCACTCAGACGTCCCATCGCCACAGAACCGCGGAGATGTTTGGCGCCGAATTCCGGATTTAGTGTGTAGCCCGGACCGCCGGTTCCGAGGTCGCCGGAATCCTTCTTTTTACTCAGCGGATCACCAAGCTGCACCATGGTTCCCGGGAGTAAACGATGGACAAGGATGCCGTTGTAAAAGCCGTCTTTCACCAGCTTTTTGAAATTAGCAACGTGCGCCGGCGCGGAGGATCCGTTGAATTCAATGACCAATCCCGGGAGCCTTTCGGAGCTTTTTTCAAGCTGGATTAATACCGCATCAGCCGCGTGGGAATGAATTGAAGCACCGGCGACAAGCGCGACCAGCGGGATCAGGAGGGAGCGGGAATTGCGGATGGGCAGGAGCATAAGCAAGTGAAAAGGACGAAGCTGATGATGTGCAAGCACAGAGATGAAGGAAAGGCGGGAGAAGCTGAGGGAGTGCTTTTTACGTATTTAAAGCGATGGATGAAGCGAGAGAAGTTTCTTGGTGGAGCTCGCGGACTTCGAAGGCTGTTCCAGTTTCGCTTACAACGACGCGGAAATCAGCGCCACGCTTGAGGTAGGCGAGAGCAACCGCGCCCGTTTCAAGGCGCACGATGCTTGTAATGTGGCCGATGGTATGCTGGGCGTCCCGTGCTGGATGGGATGGAGCAAAGAGTTTACCGTCTTTCAGGTCCCCCGCAGCCGCAGTGCTGAGAACGACAAGACGCCGGTTGACGTGCCCGACGCTCTTGATACGTGAAAGAACCTCCTGTCCGATGTAGCAGCCTTTGTGGTAATCCACGTGCGTCTGGTCCAACCCCGCCTCAGGAGGGAGTGTATCCTCGGAAAGCTCGGCGCCCCATGCAGGAATCCCGCGGGAAATGCGCAACTGCTCCCAAGAGAGGTTGGAGTTCGCCGAGACACCAAGAATCAGCCTTGTCTCTTGAAGCGCAGCGTTGGGAACGCGCAAATCCCAGCCGGGGACGCCAAGACGGGATGAACGAACAACAGTGGTTTGCGCGATTCCGTCCAGCACTGGCGGCTGATCCAGACAGTGAAAAAGGGTGTGGCTCAGGGTTTGGTTTTCCAGGGAAACATCGTCAGCGACGATGTAACGTTCGAGTCTCGCGGGCAGGGTTTCCGCAACATCCGGATGGGCGTCCACCAGCAGTGCTCCGCTCAGGTCCGCGATCCAGACTGCCGCTTGCAGACGTCCCTTGGCGTTGGTGACGCAGGCCGGGAGGGCGCGGTCGAGGGAAAGTTTGCGGAGATCTTGGGTGACCTGACCGTTGAGATAGCGGAGCCGGTCCGGTCCGGTGAACAGGAGTTGGGTTTGATTTTTGAGTTCAAAACAACGTGTGTCGGGCGCTGGAGTCATAAGAAGAGGTGACGCAGGTGAATAAATGGGTGAAAAAGGCCCCAAAGGCCGCTATACCTATACTCCGGGAGAGCGAAAGGGGTGCTGGCGGGGCTTTAAACGCGTTTAAGGTTTTTTTAAGCCGTTTCGTTCGGCGAAGTGAGGGTGGTTTCGGGCTGGCACGCTGGCTCGGTCATCTGATGCCATTGGCTCCGGGGTTTTTCGATGAGGAGCGAGAGAAGAGCGATGTCGGAGGGTGTGATGCCGCTGATGCGGCTCGCTTGACCAATGGTCGCGGGTCGAACCTTGGAAAGTTTCTGGCGGGTTTCCGCGCGGAGACCGCGGACGCGTAAAAAATCGAGGTCTACGGGAAAAGGCTTCGCATCCTGCGAGCGGAGTTTATCCACGGCGGCGTGTTGCCGGGTGATATAGCCGGCATAGCGCAGTTCGATTTCCAATTCCTCCCAAGCCTCGGCTGGAAAGCCGGCGCGGATTTCGGCCGGCAGGTTTTCCCAGGAGGTTTCCGGACGGCGCAGCCATTGCGAGAGTCGGCCGTCGTTGAAGCGCGTGTCGTTGGCGAAACGCCGGAGCTCGACCAGTTGGTTCAGGCGGGTTTGGAACCGGCTCCAGCGGCTTTTTGGGATGAGTCCCAGGTCGTGGGCGATCGGCGTCAATCGGAGGTCGGCGTTATCGTTGCGGAGCAGCAGACGGTGCTCGGCACGGCTGGTGAACATGCGGTAAGGCTCCTCGGTGCCGCGGGTGATCAGGTCGTCTACGAGCACGCCCAGATAAGCGTCCGCGCGGCTGAGGACCAGGGGAGGTTTGCCCAGAACCTTGAGGGCGGCGTTGGCGCCGGCAAGCAGACCTTGACCGGCGGCCTCCTCGTAGCCGGAGGTGCCGTTGATCTGACCAGCGAAGTACAGGTGCGGGACGAGGCGGGTCTCCAGCGTGGCGTGCAGCTGCGTGGGGGGGCAGTAATCGTATTCGACAGCATAACCCGGGCGGAGGATTTCTGCCTTTTCAAGCCCGGGGATGGTCGCGAGGAAGGCGGCCTGCACTTCCAGCGGAAGCGAGGTGGAGACCCCGTTGACATAGAATTCCCTGGTGTGCCGACCCTCCGGCTCCAGGAAGATCTGGTGCCGGTCCTTTTCCTCGAACTTCACCACTTTGTCCTCGATGGACGGGCAGTAGCGCGGACCGACGCCCTGAATCCGCCCCGCGTAGAGCGGGGAGAGGTGCAGGTTCGCGCGGATGAGATCGTGGGTTGTCGTGTTGGTGTAACTGCTCCAGCAGGACATTTGTTCCACGTGGAACACGCCGTTCTTCCATTCGTTCAGGGTAAAGATCTCGTCCCCGCCCTTGCGGATTTCCTCCGGAAGATGGGTGAAGGGACGCGGCGGAAGGTCCCCGTCCTGCCGCTCGCATAGGCTGAAGTCGATGGTGCGGCCATTCAGGCGGCAGGGGGTTCCTGTCTTGAAGCGCCCGACCTCGAAGCCGATCTCCCGAAGGCTGTCGCTCAAAGTCGAAACGCCGTCTCCAAGGCGGCCGCCCGCGATGTTCTGCAGTCCCACGTGGAGCAGCCCCCGCATGAAGGTGCCGGTTGTGACCACTACGGAGCGTCCCCGTATCCGCAGCCCAAGATTGGTCTCCACGCCGCAGACCCCCTCATCCCCCCGAAGCAGGGTGGTTGCATTGCCCTGCCTCAGGGTGAGCCCGGGGGTGTCCTCCAGAACCGCCTTAGCCCGGAATTGGTAGGCCTTCTTATCGCACTGCGCCCTGGGGGAGCGCACGCTCGGCCCCTTTTTGGCGTTCAGCATCCGGAACTGGATGCCGGTGGCATCCGTGTTCAATCCCATGAAACCGCCAAGGGCGTCGATTTCGCGGACGATCTGGCCCTTGGCCTGACCGCCGATGGCGGGATTGCAGGACATCTGGCCGATGGAATCCAGGTTCTGGGTGAGCAGCAGGGTGGACGCGCCGAGGCGCGTCGCGGCCAGGGCGGCCTCGATCCCTGCATGGCCGGCACCCAGGACAATCACATCGTAAACAATCGGGTCGGTGTACATCGGGGGGGGATTGTACCAGCCGCCGGACGGAAACAGTAGGTAAAATTAGGGAGGGGTATTCACCAAAGCCGAAGCGGGTGTTCGGAGTTCCACGTGGAACATTCGGGTTGCGCCGCTGGCGGATTCCTGCAAAAGTGCCGCCGTGGATTCCTCCTCCCCTGAACCCCTCCGCCAATCCGCCGGGGCGCCCGACTATCCGGGCCGCCTGATCGCGGTAGAAGGCCTGGACGGCTCGGGTAAATCCACCCAGATCCGGTTGGTCAAAAGCTGGCTTGAACAGGAGGGGTACCGGGTCTTTTTCACCGAGTGGAATTCCTCCACCCTCGTCAAGCAGGCCACGACCAAGGGCAAGCAGAGGCAGCTCCTCACCCCGACCACCTTCTCCCTCATCCACGCCACCGATTTCGCCGACCGCTACCAGCGCCAGATCCTGCCCCTTTTGCGCGCTGGATTCATCGTCCTCGCCGACCGCTACGTTTATACCGCCTACGCCCGGGACGCTGTCCGGGGGGTGGATCAGTCCTGGGTCGAGAAAGTGTACGAATTCGCCCGCAAGCCGGATATCACCTTTTATTTCCGGGTGGAGCTCGAGGTGTCGCTGCGCCGCATCCTTGAGACGCGTGCAGTCCTCAAGTACCACGAGGCCGGGATGGATATGCGCTGGAGCGCGGACCCGGTGGAGAGCTTTAAGATGTTTCAGAGCAAGATCTCGATGGAGTACGAACGCATGCGGGATAAATTCGGTTTTGTGGTGATGGATGCCGGCCGCACCATCCCTGAGCAGCAGGAGGAAGTGCGCGGGATCATCCGGCGCAAAATCGATCTGCGCCCCTTCAAACATCAGCAGGCTCCCCAGACATGAAAACCCGCTGGTTTAGAGAACCTCTTCCCGAGGTGAAGGACGCGACCTTGCCGGGCCGCCTTTTTGTCTTGGAGGGGCCGGACGGTTCGTGGCGGACCACCCAGATCAATCAGTTGGTGCAGTGGCTGGAAAAACGGGGCTTCGCCGTGCGCACCTGCGGATTGGGCCGTTCCGAGTTGGTGGGCGAGGAGCTGGAGCAGGCCACGCACGGGACTGTTCTCACGCCCCTCACAAGAAGCCTGTTCTACGCAACCGACTTTTACGACCAGCTTTTGCACACCATCCTACCCGCCTTGCGCGCGGGATTCATCGTGCTCACCGACCGCTATATTTACACCCTCATCGCCCGAGACCTTGTCCGGAAGGCTGATCCGGAGTGGACTCGGAACCTGTATGGGCGGGCGCTTGTCCCTGATGTGGTCTTTCACCTGCGGGTGAGCGCCCAGCGGCTCGTGCAGCGGAATTTCGAAAAAAATTCCACTCTCGATTACTGGGAAGCTGGTATGGACCTGTGTCTCTCAGACAACATGTTTGACAGCTTCGTGAAGTACCAGCGGCTCATGAACGCCAGGTTTCTCGAGCTTTCCAAGGAGCATAAGTTCGAGGTGGTGGATGCAAACCGCCGGGTCGGCCTCATCCAGGCCGACCTTCGCGCTAAATTGGCAGCCCATTTGGGTATCGCCCCTTAGTCCGGCTTTAGGGGGAAACCCGATGCGCCTTGAGCTGCAGCCGGGCTTCCGGCTAGGTTTAGCGCCAAAGCATGGATCTTCAAAAAGCACGGGATTGGTTTGCGGGAAATTTCTCAACGCGCGGGGAGCTGGGAGCGTCCGTGAGTTTGTGGGGCGCCGATGGCGAAATCCTCTCGCTGGCCGGCGGGCACGAGGACGCGGCGGGCACGAGACCCTGGACCGCCCGGACCCCCGTGCTGATTTGGTCCGCGACCAAGGGGCCCGCCGCCGCCTGCTGTCTGCACGCTCTCCATGCGCAGGGGATTTCCTTGGACGAAAGGGTGGGCTGCGTGTGGCCCGAATTCACAGCCGCAGGCAAGGAGCAGGTTACTTTCCGGATGCTGCTGCAGCATGAGGCTGGGTTGAGCGCGTTGGATCAACCGCCCGCGGTGGAGGACCGCGAGGCCGTTGTGGCGGCCTTGGCAAAGCAGGCGCCCGCTTGGATTCCGGGGACAGCCCACGGCTATCATCCGCGAACTTTTGGGTTTCTAGTGGACGAGTTGGTGCGCCGCCTCACGGGTGTCGAGAGCCTTGGCAAATATTGGGAGCAGGTGTTTGCTGTTCCAATGGGGCTGGACATGTGGATCGGGGTGCCGGAGGACGCCCTGCCGAGGGTTGCGCATGTTTACGGATCCAAGAGCGTCCTGCCGAAGGGGGACCCTTTTATGACCGCGTTTATGACGCCGGGGTCGCTCACTTCCCGTTCTTTCGCATCGCCAAAGGGACTGCATTCGGCGGCGGCTATGAACGCTGACGCGCCCCGCAAGGCATGTTATCCGGGTTTTGGGGGAATTGCCACGGCAGGGGCGCTTGCGAAGTTTTACGCGATGCTGGCGCAGGGCGGAACCTGGCAGGGCGGCGTGCTGGTCCCGGCGGATTGGCTCAGGCAGATTATCACGGGCGGCGTGCAAGGCATGGACGTGGTGTTGCAAATGGAAACCGCGTTCAGCTTGGGGTTCATGCGGGATCCGGTGGATCCCGATGGCAGGAAAAAGCGGCGCGTGTTCGGGTCTGCGCACGGAGCCTTTGGGCACCCAGGCGCAGGGGGAAGCGTGGCATTTGCGGATCCCGAAAGGCGGATGGGATTTGCCTACGTGATGAACCAGATGGAACTGGGGGTTCTTCCAAAGGAGCGGGCGCAGGGGCTGGTGGACGCTCTCTTTGGCGGGCCTGCAGGCATGTCCGGGCACTGACCGGGGTAACGCGTGGCGTGCGGGCGTCTTCCGCAGTTGTGCAGGAATGTGCGAGGAGCCGAGGAGGATGCGGCGTCTATGATTCTATGAGCCGGGTTCCGAAGGGCGCGGAAGGGGCGACTGCTGCATGTAGACAGTGCGGGTCGGGAAGGGCATGCGAATCCCCCGTTCCTTTGCCGTGTACCAGATGC
>JACCEC012083375.1_pt1 | contig 23725 bp, 24 predicted proteins | sample 7450121 | NCBI WGS metagenome assembly JACCEC01 (sample SAMN15323455, study PRJNA562643) | freshwater metagenome | isolation source: river surface water | place: USA:Blue River Watershed | collected 2017-08-18 | reverse complement strand
GGCTGCCGTTGCTCTACTACTCGGTCACATGCTGCACCGACGTGTTCTCGAAGCGCAGCGCCTTGCGCACGGCCTGGGTCGTGGCCGACAGCAGCATCACGAAGGGCTTGGCCACCTTGGCGACGCCGGCCATGGGGCGCGAGATCCAGCGCGCAACGGCCTCGGGGTGCATCTGCCCGATGCGCTTGGGCACCAGTTCGCCGAAGACGATGGTGACGTAGGTGATGGCGACGACGACGATGGCGGTCGCGGCGATGTCGGCGCTGGACTGCGGCAGGCCCAGCGCCACCAGCTGCTCGGCCAGCGCGCTGCTGAAGGCGGCCTCGCCGACGATGCCGTTGAGCATGCCGATCGAGGTGATGCCGACCTGCACCGACGACAGGAACTCGGTCGGGTTGTCCATCAGGTCGAGCGCGGCGCGCGCGCCCTTGTCGCCGCTCTCGGCCAGCGCCGCGAGCCGGGCCTTGCGGCTGGCGGCGAGCGACATCTCGGACATGGCGAAGGCCGCGTTGAGCAGCGTGAGGAAGGCGATCAGCAGGAAGTCCATAATTCTGGAATGGCACTTTACCTGATCGGCGACCTGCAGGGTTGCGACGAAGCGCTGCAGCGCCTGCTGCAGGCGCTGGATTTCTCGCCGAGCCGCGACACCATCCACCTCCTCGGCGACCTGGTCAACCGCGGCCCGGACTCGCTCGCGGTGCTGCGCCGCCTGATGCGCTACGGCGCTTCCGCGCAATGCCTGCTCGGCAACCATGACCTGCACCTGCTGGCGGTCGCCGAAGGCGCGCGCGCCGCGCACCGCAGCGACACGCTGGACGCAATACTCACGGCACCCGACCGCGGCGATCTGCTGCACTGGGTGCGCACGCGCCCGCTGGCGCTGCAGGTGCAGGGCTGGCTGCTGGTCCACGCGGGCTTGCTGCCGCAATGGGACGCGGCACAGGCGCTCGCGCTGGCGCGGGACTTCTCGGCCATGCTGTCGGGAACGGAAGGCTCGGACTGGCTGCTGCGCATGTACGGCAACCAGCCCGACCGCTGGAGCGACGAACTCGCTGGCGACGATCGCTGGCGCCTCGTCGCCAACGCGATGACGCGGCTGCGCTTCTGCAGCGCCGACGGCCAGATGGAGTTCGCGAGCAAGGACGGCGCGGGTTCAGCGCCAGCGGGCTACCTGCCCTGGTTCGACGTGCCGGGGCGGCGCAGCGCCAATACCCCCATCGCCTTCGGCCACTGGTCGACGCTGGGCCTGCAGCAGCGCGACAAGCTGCTCGCGCTCGACACCGGCTGCCTGTGGGGCGGCTGCCTGAGCGCGGCCAGGCTGGACCCGCAGCCCGTCGGGCCGGCGCGGGTGGCCGGGATCGTGCAGGTCAAGTGCCCGCAGACACAGCGGCCCGGCGCCTGAACGCCAGTCCCGCCAAGCTTCAGGCCGCCGGCTCGGCGCCGGATTCGGCGGCAGGCGCCGGAGCCAGGAACAGCGCAGCGACCTTTCTGCGGCTCTTGATGTAGGGCGAGGCGCCGCGGGCCGCCGGCTGGACCTTGCTTTCCCATTCGGGCCTGGCATCAGGAGCCAGCCCGGGCTCGTAGGGCCGGTCGAAGAAGGGGTCCGCCGCGCGCGGCGCACGGACCCGCTGCGGACGCTCGCTGCGCAGCTCGGCGCGCGCCTGCGGATCGTGCCAGACGCGCTGGCCGTCGTTCTGGCGCCCCGGGCTGCCACCGAAGCGGCGCCGGTCGGACTCGAGCTCGATCAGCTCGACCTCGGCCTTCTTGCCGATCAGCTTCTCGACATCGGCCAGCAGCCTGGCGTCCTTGGCCGAGACGAAGGAGATCGCGATGCCCGATGCGCCCGCGCGGCCGGTGCGGCCGATGCGGTGCACATAGTCCTCGGCGTTGAACGGGATGTCGAGGTTGAAGACCGCCGGCACGTCCTTGATGTCGAGGCCGCGCGCGGCGACGTCGGTGCAGATCAGCAGCTCGACCTCGCCTTTCTTGAAGGCGTCGAGCGCCTTCAGGCGCTCGTCCTGGCTCTTGTCGCCGTGCAGCGCGGCGGCGTTGAGCCCGTCGCGCTCGAGCGCACGCGCCATGCGCGCGCAGCCCAGCTTGCTGTTGAGGAAGACGAAGGCCTGCTTGATGCCCTTGTCGCGCAGCAGCTGCTTCAGGGCCTGGCGCTTGTCGTCCTCATCGACGCGGTAGAAATGCTGCTCGATGGTGGACGCGGTGGCGTTAGAGCGCGCCACCTCGATCGTGACCGGGTCCTGCAGATAGCTGCCGGCCAGGCGCTTGATCTCGGGCGAGAAGGTGGCCGAGAACAGCAGCGTGGTGCGCTGCTTGGGCAGGTAGCTCAGGATGCGCTGCAGGTCGGGCAGGAAGCCGATGTCGAGCATGCGGTCGGCCTCGTCGAGCACGACATACTCGACCTGGTTGAGCACGCAGTTCTTGGCCTCGATATGGTCGAGCAGGCGACCCGGCGTGGCGACCAGCACCTCGACGCCCTTCTTGAGCTCGAGCGTCTGCGGTTTCATGTCGATGCCGCCGAAGACCACGGTGCTGCGCAGCTGCGTATGCTTGGCGTACATCGCGATCTGTTGCGCGACCTGGTCGGCGAGTTCGCGCGTAGGCAGCAGGACCAGCGCGCGCACCGGATGGCGTGCCGGCGAGGTCGAGGCGTTCTCGTGCTTGAGCATGCGCTGCAGCAGCGGCAGCGAGAAGGCGGCGGTCTTGCCAGTGCCGGTCTGGGCCGCGCCCATCACGTCGCGGCCCTGCAGCACCACGGGAATTGCCTGGGCCTGGATCGGCGTCATGGCCGAGAAGCCCATCTCGGCGATGGCGCGCGCCAGCGGCTCGGCCAGCGATAGTTCGGAGAAAGCTTGTGTCATTTGAACCGCTATTGTCGCACTTCGCAATCAAACAGGTGCAAGAAAACGCAGTTCCGCGGTCTTCATGGCGCAAGCACGCGACAAACTCCTTGGCACGGCGCCCGCCGACGGCTACAATGCTCGGTTCTGCTGGCATCATCCACAAACCCAAAGGAACATCATCATGGCAACCAAGCCGAAGAAAAAGAACCCCCGCCTGGCGTCTGGCCGCAAGCGCGCCCGCCAGGACGTCAAGCTCAACGCCGCCAACAGCTCGCTGCGTTCGAAGTACCGTACCGCTGTCAAGAACGTCGAGAAGGCTGTCCTGACCGGCGACAAGAGCAAGGCGACCGAACTATTCGCCAAGATGCAGGCCGTGGTCGACACCATCGCCGACAAGGGCATCTTCCACAAGAACAAGGCCGCTCGCGACAAGAGCCGCCTGTCCGCCAAGGTCAAGGCCCTGGCCGCCTAAACCGGCAGCAATCAGCCCGGTTCCGGCCCAGGCCCGAACCGCGTTTGCCCCGGGTGCGCTGCCAGCAGACAGCACAACCGCAAGAAAAGCCGCTTCCGGCAACGGAAGCGGCTTTTTTCGTCCGTTTCCGGCTGCCCGGGAAGCCCTTGGCGCGCTGCCGCAGCCGCAAGCTAGGGTTTTCAGGGGGGTGGCTTGTCAGTCGGCAGCAAGTCACTTGAATTCAAAATGAGTGGAGACAAGCCCCCAGGCGGCAGCAACCATCCAGGAGACCAACTTGACGCGACAGGACCCTCAACACCAGGGGCATGGGGCGCGCAGCAGCGCCGGAGCCACGACATGAGCCAGGACATCATCCTGCAGACGCAGGGCCTGACCAAGGAATTTCTCGGCTTCAAGGCCGTGTCGGACGTCAACCTGCAGGTCAGGCGCGGCAGCATCCATGCGCTGATCGGCCCCAACGGCGCCGGCAAGACGACGGTGTTCAACCTGCTGACCAAGGTCCACCGTCCGAGCAGCGGCCAGATCCGCTTCAACGGCCACGACATCACGCGCGAGAACCAGGTCCAGGTGGCCCGGCGCGGCATGATCCGCTCGTTCCAGATCTCGGCCACCTTCGCTCACCTGACCGCGCTCGAGAACGTGCGCGTCGGCCTGCAGCGCCAGCGCAGCGACTGCTTCAATTTCTGGTCATCACAGAAACGCCTCGACGAGCTCAACGGCCGCGCGATGGAGCTGCTGGAGGCGGTCGATCTCGCCAGCTTCGCCGACACCGTGACGGTCGAGATGCCCTACGGGCGCAAGCGCGCGCTCGAGATCGCCACCACGCTCGCACTCGACCCTGAGCTGATGCTGCTCGACGAGCCGACCCAGGGCATGGGACACGAGGACGTCGGGCGCGTGGTCGATCTGATCAAGAAGATCTCGACCAACCGCACCATCCTGATGGTCGAGCACAACCTGTCGGTGGTCGAGACGCTGTGCGACCGGATCACCGTGCTGCAGCGTGGCGCCGTGCTGGCCGAGGGCGACTACGCCACCGTGTCGAAGGACCCGCGTGTCCTGGAAGCCTATGTGGGAGCCGAAGCATGAGCAGCGCCTTCAAGCCCAGCGGCGAAATGCTGCGGGTGACCAACCTGCACGCCTTCTACGGCGAATCGCATATCCTGCACGGCATCGACCTGCACGTGAACCGCGGCGAGCTCGTCACGCTGCTCGGACGCAACGGCTCGGGCCGCTCGACGACGCTCAAGGCCATGCTCGGCCTGGTGGGGCGGCGCAGCGGCTCGGTGATGTTCAATGGCACCGAGATCATCGGGACGGCGCCGCACCGCATCGCGCGCCTGGGCCTGGGCTACTGCCCCGAGGAGCGCGGCATCTTCGCCGGACTGAGCACCGAGGAGAACCTGCTGCTGCCCCCCGTCGTCGCCAGCGGCGGCATGACGCTCGACGAGATCTACGAGCTCTTCCCCAACCTCAAGGAGCGCCGCAACAGCCCGGGTACGCGGCTGTCGGGCGGCGAGCAGCAGATGCTGGCGATGGCGCGCATCCTGCGCACCGGCGCCAAGGTGCTGCTGCTCGACGAGATCACCGAGGGCCTGGCGCCCGTGATCGTCAAGAAGCTCGGCGAAGTGATCCGCCTGCTCAAGTCGCGCGGCTACACCATCGTGCTGGTCGAGCAGAACTTCCGCTTCGCCGCACCGCTGGCCGACCGGCACTACGTGCTCGAACACGGCCATGTCGTGATGACGATCCCGAAGGAAGAGCTCGCGGCACGCACCGACGAGCTGCACCAGATGCTGGGCGTCTGAGCCCGCGCACCGATTCACCCACGAAGCCAACAGGAGACAAGATGAAACTCAAGCATATCGCCCAGGCCGCAGCGCTCTCGGCTCTCCTCGCCAGTACGGCGCAGGCACAGGTATCCGATGGCATGGTCAAGATTGGTGTGCTGACCGACCTCTCGGGCACCTATTCCGACCTGGCAGGCGCCGGCGCAGTGCTCGCGACTCGGATGGCCATCGACGACTTCATCGCCGCCGAGAAGCCCGCGTTCAAGGTCGAGCTGGTCTCGGCCGACCACCAGAACAAGGGCGACATCGCCGCCAACAAGGCGCGCGAGTGGTTCGAGAAGGACAAGGTCGATACCGCAACCGAACTGGTGACGACCTCGGTCGCGCTGGCCGTGCAGAAGATTGCCAAGGACAAGAACAAGGTGGTGCTGATGTCGGGCCCGGGCTCGACCGCCATCACCAACGAGAACTGCAACGACGTCAGCGTGCACTGGACCTACGACACCTACGCGGTCGCCAACGGCACGGCCAAGGCTGTCACGCAGACCGGCGGCAAGAAATGGTTCTTCCTGACCGCCGACTACGCCTTCGGCCATGCGCTGGAGAAGGACGCTTCCGGCGTGGTCAAGGCCAACGGCGGCGAGGTGACCGGATCGGTGCGCCACCCCTTCCCGGGCACCGACTTCTCGTCCTTCCTGCTCAAGGCGCAATCCTCGGGCGCGCAGGTCATCGGCCTGGCCAATGCCGGCGGCGACACCGTCAACGCGATCAAGCAGGCGGCCGAGTTCGGCATCACGCCCAAGCAGTCGCTCGCCGGCCTGCTGATGTTCATCACCGACGTGCATGCGCTGGGTCTCAGGACCGCGCAGAACATGTACCTGACCGAAGGCTTCTACTGGGATCTCAACGACGAGACCCGCGCCTGGTCCAAGCGCTTCTTTGCCCAGCACAAGCGCATGCCGACCATGGTTCAGGCCGGCCAGTATTCCTCGGTCATGCATTACCTCAAGGCCGTCAAGGCAGCCGGCACCGACGACACCGCCAAGGTCATGGCGCAGATGAAGAAGACGCCGGTCAACGACTTCTTCGCCAGGAACGGCAAGATCCGCGACGACGGCCGCATGGTGCATGACATGTACCTGCTGCAGGTCAAGAAGCCGGCCGATTCGAAGACGCCCTGGGACTACTACCACGTCAAGGCGACGATTCCCGCCGCCGAAGCCTTCCAGCCGCTGTCGGCGTCCCGCTGCCCGCTGGTCAAGAAGTAAGAACCGAGTCCCGACGACGCCGGACCCCGCACGGTCCGGCGTCATTGCCGCATCGCATCAAGGTAAGCCATGGAAATCTTCGGCATCCCGTCACAGGCCTTCTTCGGCCAGCTGCTGCTGGGCCTGATCAACGGGTCCTTCTACGCCGTGCTGAGCCTGGGCCTGGCCATCATCTTCGGCCTGCTCAACATCATCAACTTCGCCCATGGCGCGCAGTACATGCTGGGCGCCTTCGCCGCGTGGATCGGACTGACCTACCTGGGCATCAACTACTGGCTGGCGCTCATCCTGTCGCCGCTGCTGATCGGCGCGATCGCGGTGCTGATCGAGCGCAGCATGCTCAAGCATCTCTACCAGCTCGACCACCTCTACGGCCTGCTGCTGACCTTCGGCCTGGCACTGGTGGCCGAGGGCATCTTCAAGAACCTGTTCGGCGTCTCGGGCGAATCCTACGAGGCGCCCGAGATCCTGCAGGGCGGCGTGCACCTGGGCTTCATGTTCCTGCCGATCTACCGCGGCTGGGTCGTGGTCGCCGCGCTGAGCGTCTGCCTGGCAGCCTGGTACGTGATCGAGCGCACCAGCCTGGGCGCGACCCTGCGCGCGGCCACCCAGCGGCCCGACCTGGTGCAGGCGCTGGGCATCAACGTGCCGCTGCTGGTCACCGCCACCTACGCCACCGGCGCGGCGCTGGCGGCCTTCGCCGGCGTGCTCGCTGCGCCCATCATGCAGGTCAATCCCATCATGGGCTCCAACCTCATCATCGTGGTGTTCGCGGTGGTCGTGATCGGCGGCATGGGTTCCATCCTGGGCTCGATCGTCACCGGTCTGGGGCTGGGCGTGATCGAGGGCCTGACCAAGGTGTTCTACCCGGAGGCCTCGGCGGTCGTGATCTTCCTGATCATGGTGCTGGTGCTGCTGGTCAAACCCGCCGGCCTGTTCGGCAAGCAAGCCTGAGGAGGCCAAGATGACGCTGCCATCGCAATTCACCCACCGCCAGACCACGCTGATGTTCGCCGGACTGATCGTGGTCGGCTCGATCGCGCCCTTCCTGGTCTATCCGACGCTGCTGATGAAGCTGCTGTGCTTCGCCCTGTTTGCCAGCGCCTTCAACCTGATGCTGGGCTACTCGGGCCTGCTGTCGTTCGGCCACGCGGCCTTCTTCGGCGGCTCGGCCTACATCACGGGCTGGCTGTGCCGCGACCTGGGCCTGTCGCCCGAGCTCGGCCTGCTGGCGGGCGCGGTCTTCGGCGGCGCGCTCGGCGCGCTGTTCGGCCTGGTCGCGATCCGGCGCGCCGGCATCTACTTCGCGATGATCACGCTCGGCCTGGCGCAGATCGTGTTCTTCTTCGCGCTGCAGCTGAAGTTCACCGGCGGCGAGGACGGCATGCAGGGCATACCGCGCGGCCATCTGTTCGGCCTGATCGACCTGTCGGACAACCTGGCGATGTACTTCTTCGTCTTCGCCGTCTTCCTGCTCGGCTTCGCGCTGGTGCATCGCACCATCCACTCGCCGTTCGGCCAGATCCTGAAGGCGATCCGCGACAACGAGGCGCGCGCGACCTCGCTCGGCTACGACGTCGACCGCTTCAAGCTGATCGCCTTCGTGATCTCGGCCGCGCTGGCCGGGCTGGCCGGATCGACCAAGTCGCTGGTGTTCCAGCTCGCCTCGCTGGCCGATGTGCACTGGCACACCTCGGGTCAGGTGGTGCTGATGACGCTGCTCGGCGGACTCGGCACCATCCTGGGACCGGTCGTGGGCGCAGTGACCATCGTCGGGCTGGAGAACCTGCTGGCCGACAAGGTCGGCTCCTGGGTCACGGTCATCATGGGCGCGATGTTCGTGGTCTGCGTGCTCGCGTTCCGCCGCGGCATCGTCGGCGAGATCAAGGGACTGCTGCAGGGCAAGCGCTGACCAGGACTGCACAGCCGCCATCGCGTTGCGGTGGCGGCTTTTTCATGCGCGCTGCGCGCCGGGACTCCGGCGGCGGCCGGTCGCGGATCAGGCCGCCGGGCGGTCGGGCAGCAGGCAGGCCTCGACCACCTGCAGGTCGTTGTCGCGCGCGAAACCCATGACGAAGTTCCACGCCATCAGGTCGAAGTCGCGCAGGTCGGTGTGCACGACGACGCACTTGATGCCGTTGATGACCTTGGGGATGCACCAGGGCGAGTAGCTCAGGTGGGCGCCAGGCAGGTTGCCACCGGGCCGGAACTGGCTCATCACGCCTGCCAGCCGCTCCGCCCAGTCGCTCGGACGGAAGGTCCTGCCGCTGTAGGTGACACCCTGGATGAAGACTTCTTTGGCGGAGGGAGAGAGCATCGGGATGAGTCCTCGGGTAGGAACAAGAGCCGCGCATCCGGGATCGTCCGGCTGGTGCGCTGGCTGGCGCCCGGATTTTATCTTATGCAAGACCGGCCACCGGCAATGCGCCCCGGAGGACTCGCTCGCATCGCCGTGTCAGAAGCCGGGCGGGACTGCGCCTAAAATGCCAAGAGACGCGAACCGGCCGTCAGGTTGGTTCATGCCCGTTCGCAACGACTCACTCCAGTTTTTCGGGAATTCCCAGATGTCCTCAGCCGCTCCGGTCGAACCGCATGTCATGAACACCTACGGCCGCGTGCCGATCGCGCTCTCGCACGGCCGCGGCTGCCGCGTCTGGGACGTCGATGGCAAGGAATACCTCGATGCGCTCGGCGGCATCGCGGTCAACACGCTCGGCCACGCCCACCCCAAGCTGGTACCCGCGCTGCAGGAGCAGATCGCCAGGCTGATCCACACCAGCAACTACTACTACAACCCGGCCACCGAACAGCTCGCCGCGCAGCTGTGCGAGCGCTCGGGCCTGGACAAGGTGTTCTTCTGCTCCAGCGGCCTGGAGGCCAACGAGGCCGCGCTCAAGCTGGCGCGCAAGTTCGGCCACGACAAGGGCATAGCCCGCCCCGAGATCGTCGTCTACGAGAAGGCCTTCCACGGCCGCTCGATCGCCACGCTGAGCGCGACCGGCAACGTCAAGGTGCAGGCCGGCTTCGGCCCGCTGGTCGAGGGCTTCATCCGCGTGCCGCTCAACGACATCGAGGCGATTCGCCAGGCCACCGCCGGCAACCCGAACGTGGTGGCGGTGTTCTTCGAGGCGATCCAGGGCGAAGGCGGCGTCAACCCGATGGAGGCCGACTACATGCGCGACATGCGCGCGCTGTGCGACGCCAACGACTGGCTGCTGATGATCGACGAGGTGCAGTGCGGCATGGGCCGCACCGGCAAGTGGTTCGCGCACCAGTGGGCCGGCATCCTGCCCGACGTGATGCCGCTGGCCAAGGGCCTGGGCTCGGGCGTGCCGATCGGCGCCGTCGTCGCCGGCCCCAGGGCCGCCAACATCTTCCAGCCCGGCAACCACGGCACCACCTTCGGCGGCAACCCGCTGTCGGTGCGCGCCGGTCTGGAGACGATCCGCATCATGGAGGAAGACGGCCTGCTGGAGAACGCCGCCCGCGTCGGCCAGCATCTGCAGACCGCGCTGCTGACCCAGTTGCTGGGCGTGGCCGGCGTGAAGGAGGTGCGCGGCAAGGGACTGATGATCGGCGTCGAGCTCGACCGTCCCTGCGGCGTGCTGGTGAACCGCTGCGCCGATGTCGGCCTGCTGCTGAGCGTGACCGCCGACAGCGTGGTGCGCATGGTGCCGCCGCTGATCCTCAGCGTCGCCGAGGCCGACGAGATCGTCGCCAAGCTGGTTCCCCTGATCAAGGCCTTCCTGGCCGAGCAAGCCTGATCCCATGAACGCGTCCATCACTCCGCCGGTTCCGGTCCGTCACTACCTGCAGTTCAAGGACTTCAGCGCCGACGACTACGCCTACCTGTTCGAACGCGCCTGGCTGATCAAGCGCAAGTTCAAGACCTACCAGAAGCACCACACGTTGACCGATCGCGTGCTGGCCATGATCTTCGAGAAGGCCAGCACGCGCACGCGCGTGAGCTTCGAGGCCGGCATGTACCAGCTCGGCGGCAGCGTCGTGCACCTGACCACCGGCGACAGCCAGCTCGGACGCTCGGAGCCGATCGAGGACAGCGCGCGCGTGATCAGCCGCATGACCGACATCGTCATGATCCGCACCTTCGGCCAGGAGAAGATCGAGCGCTTCGCGGCGCATTCGCGGGTGCCGGTCATCAACGGCCTGACCAACGAGTTCCATCCCTGCCAGATCCTGGCCGACCTGCTGACCTGGCTCGAATACCGCGGCCAGCGCGCCGACGGCAGCATCGACCTCGGCGCGCTGCGCGGCAAGACCGTGGCCTGGGTCGGCGACGGCAACAACATGGCCAACACCTGGCTGCAGGCGGCCGAGCTGCTCGGCTTCAAGGTCCATGTCAGCACGCCGAGCGGCTACGAGGTCGATGCCAGCGTCGCGGGCGTGAGCTGCGGCGACTGCTGGCAGGTGTTCGACGACCCGATGGCAGCCTGCCGTGGCGCCGACCTGGTGACGACCGACGTCTGGACCAGCATGGGCTGGGAGGCCGAGAACGAGAAGCGCATGAAGGCCTTCGCCGCCTGGTGCGTGACGCCGGAGATGATGGCGCAGGCGCAGCCCGACGCGCTGTTCATGCACTGCCTGCCCGCGCACCGCGGCGAGGAGGTGACGGCCGACGTCATCGATGGCCCGCAGAGCGTGGTCTGGGACGAGGCCGAGAACCGCATGCATGTGCAGAAGGCGCTGATGGAATACCTGCTGCTGGGCCGGCTGGACTGATGCAGCCGCTGCTCGACGCGATCGCGCGCGCCGGACGAGCGGATGACGCCCGGCGCATCTTCCACGGCCGTGGCGGCCTGCACGCGGGCTGCGAGCATCTGGCGCTCGATGCCTATCCGCCGGTCTGGCTGCTGACCAGCTTCCAGCCGCTGTCCGATGCGGAGCTGGCCGCCGTCCACGAGGCGCTGGCCGCGCGCTGGCGCGAGATCGCACCGAATGAGCCGCTGAACTGGGTCTATCAGTGCCGCTTCGAGGGCCGGACCGGGACGCGCCTGATGGCCGGCAGCGTGCCCGAGCCCCATGTGGTGAGCGAACAGGGCGCGCGCTACCTGGTGCACCTGCTGCGCGGCCAGAACCACGGCCTGTTCCTCGACATGGCCGAGGGCCGGCGCTGGGTGCGCGAACACGCGAGCGGCTGCAAGGTGCTCAACCTGTTCGCCTACACCTGCGCCTTCTCGGTCGCCGCCTTGCAGGGCGGCGCGCGCCAGGTGGTCAACCTCGACATGAGCGCAGGGGCGATCGCCACCGGCCAGCAGAACCACGCGCTCAACGGTCTGCAGGGGCGTGCCAGCTTCCTGGCGCACGACCTGTTCAAGACCTGGGGCAAGATCACGCGCAGCGGCCCCTACGACCTGGTGGTCGCCGATCCGCCGAGCTACCAGAAGGGCAGCTTCGTCGCCAGCCAGGACTATGTCAAGCTGATGCGCCGCCTGCCCGAGCTGCTGAAGCCGGGCGGCCAGGCGCTGATCTGCCTCAACGCGCCCGAGCTGGGGTCCGACTTCCTGCAGCAGCTCATGCGTGATGCCGCGCCTGAGCTCGTCTTCGAGCAGCGCCTGCCCAATCCGGCGGCTTTTGCCGACGTGGCGCCCGAGCGCGCGCTCAAGGTGCTGCTGTACCGCGCCCCCGATCTGTCCACATCATGAGTCATTGCCAGAGCTGCGGCGCCTGCTGCGCCAACTTCCGCGTCGATTTCTCGATCTACGAGCTCGACACCGAGGGCGGATCGGTCCCTGCCGGCCTGACGGTCGAGGTCAACGGCAACACCGCGCGCATGCGCGGCACCGACCATGTCCCGATCCGCTGCGCCGCGCTGTGCGGCAAGCTCGGTGAAAAAATCGGCTGCGGCATCTACGAGTGGCGGCCCTCGCCCTGCCGCGAGTTCGAGGAAGGCAGCGACGCCTGCAACCGGGCGCGCGCGCGCCATGGCCTGGCCGCGCTCGGGGCCTGAAACCGAAGCCCCCTGCCGTGAGCGAGCTGATCGACATCTCGCCGCCCGTCGGCCCGGACAGCCCGGTCTATCCGGGCGATCAGCGCTGGCGGCGCGACTGGCAGAGCCGGATCGGACCGGGCTGCGCGGTCAACCTGAGCGCGATCACGCTCACACCCCACCTCGGCGCGCATGCCGATGCGCCGCTGCACTACGACGACGGCGGCGCCAGCGCGGGCGAGATGGAGCTGGAGCCCTTCATCGGCCACTGCCGCGTGATCCACGCCATCGGGTGCGCGCCGTGCGTGCAATGGAGCGACATCGCGCACGCACTGCCTGCCGGTGAGCCGGTGCCAGCGCGCATCCTGATCCGTACCTGCCGTCAGCAGCCGCGGCAATGGGATCCGCAGCTCATCGGCGTCACGCCGGATCTGGTCGATTGCCTGGCCGACCTCGGCGTGCGCCTGATCGGCATCGACAGCGCCAGCGTCGATCCGGCCGGCGTGGCGCTGGAGAGCCACCAGGCGCTGCGCCGGCGTGGTCTGCGCGTGCTGGAGAACCTGCTGCTCGATGCCGTTCCAGAGGGCGACTACGAGCTGATCGCGCTGCCGCTGCGCCTGATCGACTGCGAAGCCAGCCCGGTGCGCGCGGTGCTGCGGCGCCTGAGCCGGCCGCGCTGACCGGGGTCAGCCGGGGAGCTGCCGCAGCGCCCGCGCCAGCAGCGGCGCCATCGGCACCACGTTGCTGGAATGCGGGACGCAGTCGGTGCTCCAGACCGCGCCGACGCCGGCCTCGTGCAGCGCCTGCTCGGCACCCTCGGCGAACAGCGCATGGGTGACCGCGACATCGACCGACACCGCGCCCGCTGCCAGCGCCAGGCGCGCGGCCTGGGCGACCGTGTGACCGGTGCTGGCCATGTCGTCGAGGATGACGACCGCGCGGCCGCGCAATTCGACCTCGGGCAGCGCGATCGCCACGTCGCGGTCGCCGTGGCGCACCTTGCGGCAGACCGCGCCGTCATGGCCGATGCGCTCCGCCGCCTGCGCCACCCACTGCCCGGCCTCCTCGTCGGGTCCGAGCAAGAGGGCACCCGGACGCTCGCGCGCGATCCAGTCGGCCAGCGCCGGCGCGCCGCTGAGCCAGATCGCATCGGCAACCGGAATCGCCTCGCCCAGGGTCGCGATGCGGTGCAGGTGCGGATCGACCGTGATCACCGCGTCGAACAGCTGCGCCAGGAAAGCGCCGACGACGCGCTGGCTGACCACCTCGCCGGGCGAGAACGCCATGTCCTGGCGCATGTAGGCCAGATAGGGGCTGACCAGCGTGAGGTGGCGCGCGCCGAGCTCGCGCGCAGCGCGCGCCACCAGCAGCAGCTCGACCAGTTTCTCGTTGGGCTGCTGCAGGCCGCGCAGCAGCACGACGCGCCCGGGCAGCCGCGGCGGCAGCCTGAGCTTGAGCTCGCCGTCGGGGAAACGGTGGCGCGCGACGGCCACCGGGTTCAGGCCGGACTCGGCGGCCAGGCGCGCGGCCATCGCGGCCTCGTCATCGAAATACAGCAGCATCAGAATTCCACGAAAACATGGGGCAGCTCACCGGGCTGGCCGAGCTGGTAGCCGCTGGACCTGTCGCTGGCCTGGCGCGCGAAGTCGAGGTCGGACTGGAAGCCGGCGTGGACGCGATAGAGGAGATCGCCCACCGCCACCTGGTCGCCGAGCTTGCGCGCCAGATCGACGCCGGCGCTGCGGACCTTGGGCGCGCCCGCCAGCCGCGCGATGCGCGCGATCTGCAGATTGTCTATGCCCGTGACCACGCCGGCCTGCACGGCACGCCTCTCGAAGCTTAAAGCGCCGAGCTCGGGGTGCTCGTGTTCGAACGGCCGGGCGCCTTGCGCCTCGATGAGGGCGCGCATCTTCTCGAGCGCACGGCCCGAGTCGAGGATGTCGCGCGCGATCGCGAAGCCGTCGCCGCCACGGATGTCGGGGTCGCATTCGAGCAGGCGCCCGGCCAGGCGCAGCGCCTTCTGGCGCAGGTCCTGCGGCGCGAGCGGATGGTTCTCGAGCACGCGCATGACGTCGCGCGCCTCCAGCACCGGACCGATGCCGTTGCCGATCGGCTGGCGGCCGTCGGTGATGACGACCTCGATCGACAGCCCGAGCCGGCCCGCGACATACTCGAACAGCTTGCGCAGGCGCTGCGCATCGGGCATGGACCGCACCTTGGCAGTCGGCCCAATCGGGATGTCGAGCACCAGATGCGTCGATCCGGCAGCGATCTTCTTCGACAGGATGGAAGCGACCATCTGGCCGGGCGAATCGAGCGAGAGCGGACGCTCGACCGAGATCAGCACGTCGTCGGCCGGCGACAGATCGGCCGTGCCGCCCCAGGCCAGGCAGGCACGGTGCTCGCGCACGATCTCCTGCAGCCGCTCCAGCGGCAGTTCGACATCGGCCAGCACCTCCATGGTGTCAGCGGTACCGGCCGGCGAGGTGATGGCGCGCGAACTGGTCTTGGGGCAGACCAGGCCGTGCGCTGCGACGATGGGCACCACCAGCATCGAGGTGCGGTTGCCCGGGATGCCGCCGATGCAATGCTTGTCCACCACCAGACGCTCGTGCCAATCGACCCGGCAGCCGCAGGCGATCATGGCCTCGGTCAGGAAATAGACCTCCTCGCGGTCGAGCTCGCCGCGGTTGGTGGCGACGACGAATGCCGACAGCTCGATCTTGGAATAGCGGTGCTCGGCGATGTCGCGCACGATGGCCTGGAAGTCGTCCCGCCCGAGCCGCTCGCCGTCGATCTTGCGGTGCAGCGCCGAGATCGATGCCGGCGGCTCGGCCTGCGAGATCGTCACCGGCTGGCCTTTCTCGGCGCCGAGCTGGGCGAAGGCGTCCAGCGACAGCCCGACCTCGTGGCACTGCACGATGCGCGGATCGCTGGTGACGTTGAGCGTGGCCAGGATGCGGCGGCCGTTGGCCCGGATCTCGACCTTGGACAGCGCCTGGAAGCCCTCGGCGCGATAGACCGCGCAGTCGCGGTTCAGGTAGGCGACGTTCTCGCGATAGGTGTCGATCGCGACGCGGCGCAGACGCAGCTGGGACGAGATCCCGGCGGCGGGACTGGCTTCAGGCTTCATGGCGGACGGCTTCCGTTCAGGACATGCCTGCACGATACCCCAGATCAGGGCGGCGGCCCGCGATAGAGCTCCGGCAAGTCGATCAGGCGTTCGCCCAGCAGCGCCATGGCCAGGTCACGGCCCCAGCGCAAGGGACCGCGCGCATGGAAGATCAGGCCGTTGCGGCGCGAGCGCTCCTGGACCCAGCCGTTGCGGCGCCAGCGCGTCTGCGCCAGCGCCTGCAGCAGTCCGGGCCAGTCGAGCCGTCCCTCGGAGCGCCAGCGCGGCTGCGCCAGCAGCTGCCCCAGCGTCCAGGCGTCTTCCAGCGCCATCGCCGCGCCCTGCGCCAGATAGGGCCGGGTCGGGTGCGCTGCGTCGCCCAGCAGCGCCACCCGGCCCTGCGCATGCTCGTGCGGACCGCGCATCGGCGGCCTGGCGTTGAGCGGCCACAGCCGCCAGCCCGGCACCGCGTCGAGCAGGCGGGCGAAGTCGCCATGCACGGCGCCGAGCGCGGCGCGCAGCTGCGAGGCCTGCGCGGCCTGGTCCCAGCTCTCGGGATCGGGCGGGATCTCGCCCTCGGCCACCACGATGACGTTCATCCACTCGCCGGCACAGACCGGATAGTGCACCGCATGCAGCCCCGGCGCCAGCCAGGCAGTGACCTCGTTGCGGCGCAGATCGGGCGGCAGCTCGCTCATGCGCACCAGACCGCGATACGCCAGGTCGCCAGCGAAGACCGGCTGGCCATCGGCCAGCAGCTGCGCGCGCACCCGGCTCCAGAGCCCGTCGCAGCCCAGCAGCGCATCGGCCTGGTAGCGGACATCCCCGGCCTGCAAACTGACGCCGGCACCATCCTGCTCGAAGCCCTGCACGCGCTGGCGCAGACGGCAATCGACCCGGCCCTTGACCTGATCGAGCAGGATGCGGTGCAGGTCGGCGCGGTGCAGGGTCGCGTAGGGTTGGCCGTAACGCTGGCGCATCGCATCCAGCGTCAGCCGCCCGAGCAGACCGCCGGAGCGGGCATCGCGCACGCGCAGCGCCTCGGGGAAGGCCGCGACCTGACGCAGTTCGGACTCCAGCCCCCAGTCGTGCAGCACGCGGGTCGCGTTCGGCCCGAGCTGTATGCCCGCCCCCACCTCGGAGAATTCGTGCGCCTGCTCCAGCAGCGTGACCTTGAGCCCCGCGCGCTGCGCGACCAGCGCCGCGCCCAGGCCGGCCATGCCGCCGCCAATCACCAACAGATCGTCCATGGGCGGATTGTGCCGGATCGGGGCAGCCGGTTTCAGCGCAACGAGGGGACGGCGCGCAACAACAGCATGGCGCTTTCGCCGACACCGGCACCGAAGCGCTTGGCCAGGCGCGAAGCCACATTCTCGTGCTGCGTGTAATCGACGATGTCCTCGGCCTTGACGATCTCGCGCGCGACCTGGTCCAGGCTGCCGAAACCGTCGGCCAGGCCGAGCGCGACCGCCTTCTGGCCGCTCCAGGCCAGGCCGCTGAACAGCTCGGGCGTCTCCTTGAGCCGGTCGCCGCGTCCCTGGCGCACGACGGCGATGAACTGGGCGTGGATCTCGTCGAGCATCTGCTGGGCGTAGGCGCGGTGCGTGGCGTTCTGCGGGCTGAAGGGATCGAGGAAACCCTTGTTCTCGCCGGCGGTCAGCAGGCGGCGATCGACGCCGACCTTGTCCATCAGGCGGTTGAAGCCGAAACCGTCCATCAGCACGCCGATGCTGCCGACGATGCTGGCCTTGTCGACATAGATCCGGTCGGCCGCCGCAGCGATGTAGTAAGCCGCCGAGGCACAGGTCTCCTCGACCACGGCATAGACCGGCTTGTCGTGCAGCTTGCGCAGACGGTGGATCTCGTCGTTGACGATGCCGGCCTGCACCGGGCTGCCGCCGGGCGAGTTGATCAGCAGCACCACCGCCTTGGCGCCCTTGTCCTCGAAGGCCGTGCGCAAGGAGTCCAGGATGAACTGCGCGCTGGCCTCGGTGTCGTGCGAGATCTCGCCGCGGATCTCGATCATCGCGGTGTGCGGCGTGCTGGTCGCAGCCGAATCGGGCATCTCGCGATACGCCAGCCAGAGCACCACCGACAGGAAGCCCAGCCAGAGCAGGCGCAACCTGACCTTCCAGCGCCGCGCGGCGCGCTGCTCATCGAGCGCAGCGAAAGCCAGCCGCTCCAATGTCTGGCGCTCCCAGTTGGCGCCCTCAACGGCGGAGCTGGGGGCTGCCGGGCTGGCGCCGACGGAATCCTGTATGGGGTCTTGCATGGAAAATCAGATAGTGGCGGGAACGGGTGCCGGCGCTGACTGCCACTGAATGGCACCACCCCGCTCCCAGTGTGCTATTTTGACCAGCAAAACATGCGTCACCATGCTGGCAGCGGTAAAAATGTCGGGAAAATACAACATTCCGGATACCCGGACGTCCCGGCTGGCACGCGCCAGAATCCCGACAATAGCGCCCATGATGCAAGAAACCTCAACGCCCGCCGGCCGCGCGCTGGTGCTGGGCTCGACCTCGCGCTACCGGCGCGAACTGCTGCAACGCCTGCGCCTGCCCTTCGAGGTGCGATCGCCCGATGTCGATGAGACCCCGTTGCCCGGCGAGGCGCCGGCCGCAGTCGCGCAGCGCCTGGCGCTGGCCAAGGCGCGCGCCGTCGCCGTTCAGCGCCCGGACGCGATCGTGATCGGCAGCGACCAGGTCGCCGACCTCGACGGCGAGCCGCTGGGCAAGCCCGGCAACCATGAGCGCGCAGTCGCCCAGCTGCGCCGCATGAGCGGCAAGACCGTCAGCTTCCAGACCGCGCTCGCCGTGGTCTGTCTGGAGACCGGCTTCGAGGCCAGCGAGCTCGCCGTGGTCAGCGTCGTGTTCCGCGCGCTCGACGACGCCACCATCGAGCGCTATCTGCGCGCCGAAGAGCCCTACGACTGCGCCGGCAGCGCCAAGAGCGAGGGCCTGGGCATCGCGCTGCTGGAGCGCATCGACAACGATGACCCGACCGCGCTCATCGGCCTGCCGCTGATCCACACCGCGCGTCTGCTGCGCCAGGCCGGGCTGCAGATCCCATGAACGCGCCGAGAAAAACGGGCCGCCTGTACCTGGTGCCGACGCCGCTGGACTTCGGCTGCGAGGTCGATGCCGGCCTCGGCGCGGCGCTGCCGGCACAGACCATCGCCATCGCCGCCGGCATCACGAACTGGATCACCGAGAACGCCAAGAGCACGCGCGCCTTCCTCAAGCGCGTCGGAGAGCAGCAGGCGCTGGCCGCGCCGCTGCAGGAGCAAGGCATCACGGAACTGCCGCGCCAGGTGCACAAGAAGGGCGACCACGACGCCGGCAGCTTCGATGCCAGGCCGCTGCTGGGCGCCGCGCTGCGCGGCCAGGACGTCGGCCTGGTCAGCGAGGCCGGCATGCCAGCGATCGCCGATCCCGGCAGCTCGGTGGTGCGTGCCGCACATGCGCTCGGGATCGAGGTCGTACCGCTGGTGGGGCCGATCTCGCTCATGCTCGCTCTGGCCGCCAGCGGGCTCAACGGCCAGCACTTCGCCTTCGTCGGCTACCTGCCGGCCGATGCCGCTGGCCGCGCGCAGCGCATCCGCGAGCTCGAAGCGCTGGCGCAGAAAACCGGCCAGACGCAGATCTGCATCGAGACGCCCTACCGCAACGCGGCGCTGCTGCAGGGCCTGCTGCAGACGCTCAAACCCGCCAGCCGGCTCGCGGTGGCCTGTGGCGTGACGCTGCCGCAGCAGCGCGTGCACAGTGCGCTGGTGGCGGACTGGAAGCAGCGCGCGCCCACGCTGCCGCTGGAGCTGCCAGCGGTGTTCCTGATCGGGAAGTAGCCCGTTTCGATGGGGATGCCGGGATGGCAGGGGAGCTGACGGCCGATTTGTGGCCGCGCAGCGGACACCATGAGGCCGGCGGCTTCCCTGCCATCCCGGCTCATGATTCGCGTCTGCAACACGATCGGCGCCACGTTCTTTCCTGGAACGATCAGGCCGCGAGCTGACCGGCCTGATCGGCCTTCAGGCGGCGACGCAGCTGGCGCATGTAGCCGAAGGCGGCAACAACCCCCAGGATCGCGGACGGCGCCGGAGCCTCCCGGACCGGCGTGGCGCGCACCGCCCATTCCTCGAAGCCGGCGTCGGGCGTGACGCTGCCGCCACCGGCCAAGGCAATCGCCCCCGCGCAATTGGCATCGTGATCGGCGCCCGCTGTTGTCGTGCAGCCGAACCGGGTGTACAGATAGACATGACTGGCCGAAGTCGATTCAATCTGAGGCAAATAGACTGTCAGATCCGGCCAACCCGACCCCCCATTCAAGGCGTAATTGATCATGACCGCCCGGTCGAAGAAATCCAGATCGCCGTCATTGTCGGTATCCTTCAGGTCCAGATCGAAAACCTTCACCGTGCCATGGGTGTTTGCTGCTGCCCAGGACTCCAGCGTCGAAAGCCGGCCATCAAACGCTGGTCCGCTGGTCGTGTCACTGGGATCCTTGGAAATGAACACCTTCAGCTCGGACATCACCAGATAAGGGTCGGATTTCGATTCGTTCGCATCCAGCAGGAATTCCAGGTAATGCCGGTCGCACTGCGGATCATCCGAGCCGCTGCAAACCATCCCCGGTATATTCCGCCCATAAAGAACTGAAGTCTCGGATCTCGGCAAGGGGCGAGTCCTGTCGCCGCCCGTCACTTCCTGATAGCGGTACGGGCCGTCGCTGTCGCCGTTGATGCCCCTTTCCGATGGACTGCCCTGAAGCGTCAGGAAGGGATCCAGGGTACCCGTTCCCGTGCTGCCATCCCAATGGGCCGGAACGGAGGTCGTGAAGTAGGCCCTGAAATCATCAAGATATTCAAGCGACTGCGTCGTCTGCGGATCCCGCAGGTCGATGAGCTGCTGCGCCTGTACCGGAACGCTTGCCAGCGCCGCCGTCAAGCCGGCCATCACGATGATCGATTTTCGTTCTTTCAACATGCCACCCTCCCGATCTGATCCGATTCAATCCATGACAGAAAACATCTGGCAATCCAGGTGAATGAAAGCGCCCGGCCAGGCCGGCACCAAGATCCGGCGGTAGCGCACAAAATGGAAGCCCATGGTCGCGACGTTCAGCCGACCTGTCAACCTTGATGCCCATCTATTTCGACACAGGATATCCCAAATCAGAATAGGACATTTATCCCAAAAACCTCCCGGTCGGATGCAGACGATGACAATACCGTGGCTTTGGCAGCAGACGACATTTGCTGCGCAAGCAGAACGGGGGTGACTTACTGCCTGCAACTGCCGTCTATCATTGCCATTGAAAGCCAGCCATGCGGACAGCCCGGACAAGATGCATCAAAGACGGAAACCCGGTTTGCGAGCGCTGGAAAAGGAACATCTTCAATGCAAGGGAGAATCTCAATGGGCGACGACAGGCATTCGATACGGTTCGGTGGACTGATTGCGGCCAGCAGGCATGCCAGCCATTTCCGGCTGCCAGGGTTCCTGCTGCTGTGCTGGCTGGCCTCGATCGCCCAGGCACAGCCACTCCCGACCGAGCCCAGCGGCAAGCGCGTGGCGGCCCTGGTCAATGGCGCCGAGGTCAGTCTGGCTGAAGTCGATCTGCTGTACCGCCGCTCCGCAGCGCCCAACGCCCCGCCCGAGGCTGCCGCGGCCAGGCGCCGCGCCATACTGGATCAGCTGGTGCGCGCCGAACTGATGGCGCAGCGTGCGGTAGCCGAGAGCCTGGATACCCATCCCGACCTCAAGGTCGAGGCCCGCCTGCAAAGGCGCCAGGCCCTGGCGCAACTGTTCGAGGCCAAGGCCGCCAGGCGCATCCCGGGGGCCACTCCCGAAATGGTGCGCCAGACCATCGCGGACAACCCGCTGACCTTTGCGCAGCGCCATACGATCGAATTCGATCAGGTGCAGCTCGCACCCGCCGACCAGGCGCTGCTCAAGCAGCTCAACAAGGAGGCAGCCAAGGGCGTCGGCCTGGAGCGGCTCGTCGAGCTCGCGCAGCAAGCCAAGGCCGGGACGCGCCGGGCACTGCGCAAGCAATCGAGCGAAAGCATCCCACCGGTGCTGGCCAGGGCGCTGCTGGACTCCAGGCCAGGCCAGCCCATCGTCGTCCTGCTCGATGAGCGCAGCGGCGCCTTGCTGGCCATGCGCTCGATCATCCCGAAGCCACTGGTCGGCCAGGCCGCCGAGAAAGCGGCAGCGGCGCTGCTGAACCGGCAGCGCAGCCGGAGCGGTCTGGATGGCTTCACGCGGCACATGGTCCAGACCGCCTCGATCAACTACTACGGCGAGTTCGCCGCCACGGGCCAGGCGCTCGCTGACGGCGCGCCGAACGAGGCAACGGAGGTGGCGACGGGGCGGCAAACGCTCGGCCTGGAGCCGGATGCCATGCCGCTGCGCGGTATCCCGATGGCGCTGACCGCCGCCACGCTGCTGGTGGCCTCCAGCATGCTGGCGGTGCTGCTGCTGGTCACGAGCCTGCGCTGGACGCGTGGCGAGTTCTGGCTGCCGCGACTGCGCTTCTGGCGCCCGCCCGAGCTGCCGGCGCCACCTGCGGTGACGGTCAGCGCCCCCGCCAGCGACGAGGAAGCCGAGGAAGCCGAGCAGCCGGGCGAAAAATTGCAGGACGAGGAACGGGCCGGCCTGGTCGGCCACCTGTTCCTGCTGACCTGGACCGGCTCCTGCCTGGCCCTGCTGGGCTGGCAATTGCACATGGGCTGGCAGCGTCTGCCCTGGTGGGCGCTGTCAGCCGCGCTGCTGGCGGGACTGCTGCTGGGCGGCGCAGCCAGCCAGCTATTCGCCCAGTCCAGCCTGCGCCTGTGGCAGCGGCAGCGGATCTGGTGGCAGCCGGTGCTGTTCGGATCGCTGCTGCTGGTCAACGCCTCCATCGGCGGCCTGCTGGCGGCGCTGCGCTGAGGCGGTGCCCATGGCGGGGTCGGGGCGGGAGCTGACGGCCGATTTTCTGGCCGCGCAGCGGACAGATGAGGCCGGCGGCTTGCGCACCGACCCCGCCCGGACCCCGAAGTCGGGAATCAGTGGCGGAAGTGGCGCACGCCAGTGAAGACCATCGCCACGCCGCGCTCGTTGGCGGCGTCGATCACCTCGTGGTCGCGCATGGAGCCGCCCGGCTGGATCACGCAGCTCGCGCCGGCATCGACCACCACGTCGAGACCGTCGCGGAACGGGAAGAAGGCGTCGCTGGCCACCGCCGTGCCCTGCAGCGTCAGCTTGGCGTGCTCGGCCTTGATGCTGGCGATGCGGGCCGAGTCGAGGCGGCTCATCTGGCCGGCGCCGACGCCCATCGTCATGCCGTCCTTGCAGAACACGATGGCGTTGGACTTGACGTACTTGGCGACCTTCCAGGCGAACAGCAGGTCTTCCATCTGCTGCGCGGTCGGCTGCTTGACGGTCACGACCTTGAGGTCGGCCAGCACCAGGTCGTGGTTGTCGGCGCTCTGCAGCAGCAGGCCGGAGCCGATGCGCTTGATGTCGAGCACATTGCGGCTGGCGTCTGCCGCGCCGGCGGGCAGCTCGATCTTCATCAGGCGCACATTGATCTTGGACTTGAAGACGGCCAGCGCCTCGGGCGTGAAGTCGGTCGCGATCAGCACCTCGACAAACTGCCTGGAGACGGCCTGCGCGGCCTCGCCGTCGAGCGGACGGTTGAAGGCGATGATGCCGCCGAAGGCGCTGGTCGGGTCGGTCTGGAAGGCCTTGCTGTAGGCCTCGTGCGCGTCCTTGCCGACGGCGACGCCGCAGGGGTTGGCGTGCTTGACGATCACGCAGGCCGGGACGTCGAAGCTCTTGACGCATTCCCAGGCCGCATCGGCGTCAGCGATGTTGTTGTACGACAGCTCCTTGCCCTGCAGCTGCACGCCGGTCACCAGCGAGCCCGGCGCCGGGTTCATATCGCGGTAGTAGGCCGCGCCCTGGTGCGGGTTCTCGCCGTAGCGCAGGTCCTGCAGCTTGACGTAGTTGGTGTTGCACTGGCCGGGAAAGGCCTGGCGCTGCGGCTGCGCCTCGTCACCCGGCACGCCGGCGCCCAGATCGACCGAGGACAGGTAGTTGCTGATCGCGGCGTCGTACTGGCTGATGCGGTTGAAGGCGGCCACCGAGAGCTTGAAGCGGGTGGTGGGGCTGATGCGACCGGCCTTGAGCTCGGCGACGACTTCGGCGTACTGGCTGGCATCGGTCAGCACCGCGACGTCCTTCCAGTTCTTGGCGGCGGAGCGCACCATGGCCAGGCCGCCGATGTCGATGTTCTCGAT
>JACCEC010183007.1_pt1 | contig 23740 bp, 25 predicted proteins | sample 7450121 | NCBI WGS metagenome assembly JACCEC01 (sample SAMN15323455, study PRJNA562643) | freshwater metagenome | isolation source: river surface water | place: USA:Blue River Watershed | collected 2017-08-18 | reverse complement strand
CGCACCACCAGCACGATGGTCGAGGTGTAGGGCGAGCTGTTGTGCGGCAAGCGCTTTTGCCAGTCTTTGGGGATCAGGTTGCCGTTTTTGTGCAGGGCGTCGGTGTCACCGGCCAGCGCCAGCGTGGCCACATCGGCGTCCAGACCGTCGATGATGGAGCGGGCTTGTTTGCCCGAGCCGCCATGCGACTGCTTGAAACTCACGTCTTGGCCAGTTTTGGCTTTCCAGTGCTTGGTAAAGGCTTGGTTGAACTCGGCATACAGCTCGCGGGTCGGGTCGTAAGACACATTCAGCAAGCTCAGCGGGGCTTGCGCTTGGGCCACCCCAGAGACGGCGGTCAAAGCCAAGAGCGCAGTCAAGTGGAGAAATTGGCGTTTGGTTTTCATCAGGTTCACTCCCTCAAGTCACATCGAAATTGAATGGACCGGATTCTGGAATCGAACCATTAAAACTCAAACTACTGTTTTTCTATTTCTTAATTCATTAAAGATATATAAGAGGGATTCCCTCTTGAAATCAAAGCCACCCCCCTCCCGAACACCCGAAGAAAAGAGGGGCGGCAATGACTCACGGCTTTTGATGAGCTCCGGCCGCACCATGAGCACCATGAGCACCATGAGCACCATGAGCACCATGAGCACCATGAGCACCATGAGCGCCGTGAGCGCTATGAGCACCGTGCCCAGCGCTCCCGTCAACCCGCAACATGCCTTCGAACGAAGCGAATTTTTTCAAGGTGGCCGCGGGCAATCGGCTTTCAGCTGCCACCAACTTCTTCACCAGCGCGGCGGCCATCTCAGCCGTCATCCCGGTTTGCACCAAGGCTTGGGCCTCACGCAAGCCGTCGCCCGCACAGACCACGATGACCCATTGGCCATGGCGCTTTTGCAGCAGCGCACGGCCGCCGCGCGCATCTTGCAGCCAACCGGCCAAGGCCCAGTCAGCCTCCACCACCACAGGGGCCACTTTGAGCGGGGATTGGGGTTGGTCAAACTGCTTTTTCATGACGCGCACTACCTCTTGCGCATCGTTGGCGGGGTGTGCGGCAACAGGCTTGTGTTCGTTGGACGCGTGCACGGGTGTCGCCAAGGCCAAGCCACTGATCAGGGCTAACAAGAGCATCGAGAATTTGAGGTTGTTTTTCATTTTTAAAAATAATTTGTTGAGTGATGAATAAGCGCTGCGCCGAAGGCGGTCTTGGCCGGTAGGTCTGTCATGCGGCCATGGCGAAGGGTGGCTCGGTGACCCACACACTGGGTGCAGGTTTTCTCGGTTGCCTGCGCTCTGGCAGCAAGTTGTTGAGCTCTCTGCACACGGTTTCAAAAGTGGAGTCCACCACCCGAGCCATTTCTTTGAGCGTAGGCAACTCTTTGCGTGGCACGGCCAAAACTCGACCATCCGCCTGCTTGCCCAATACCGTCAGCAAGTAAGCAAGACGCTGCGCCATTGGGCCGGTGCGCAAGCGGTGCATGTCGCAGGTTTGACGTTGCTGCTGCAAATAGCCTTGCGTCATGGTGGTGAAGCGGTCCAGGTCTTGGCTGACCACATGGGGAATGGCTTGGGCCTTGACCAAGGCCACCGCCGTAAAGGCATAGGGCTCGGCGCAAAGAGACTCCACGCCAACCAAGTCTCCGGCCTGTGCCAGTTGCACCAAAATTTGGCCATCTTGACCTTGGCGTTCCAGTTTGAAGACCCCTTGGGTCACACGCCACACGGGGCCAACACCACCGGCGGTCAACAAACATTGGCCTCGGCTCACATCGATGGTTCCACCCACCGGAATTTGTTTCAAGTAATTCACACGCTGCTCCTGACTGACTTGGCCAGAGCGACCTCATGGAAAGAGGCATCTGGCAGAAAGCAGGTCGGCACAGGCCGGCCTGCCACGACTGAGATCAGGCGTGGACAGGGGGTGCGCGAGAGAGCACCGTCCAGTGCAAAACAGTTGGTGTGGCGCGAAAAGTCAGCACCCCCAAGAGAGGCGGTGCTTGTGGCAAGCCTTGCCACAGCACAGGGGTCGTTGGCGGGGCCATCCGGTCAGAGGCCAGCACACACAACGCACAGTGGTCCACCAGGTTGTGACCCGACGGCAGGCTCTGTTCTGGCTTTTCCGAGGTGGCCAAGTTGACTGCAACGGACGGAGATCCGTTAACGCTACAGACCTCCATCCATGGCAAAGCACTGCTCTGGCTCAATGCCCGTGCACGCGAGACTGTGGGGGCCAAAGCCGCCAGCAGCATGGCGCACACCAGCCACACGCTGAGTCTGCGCAGTTGAGCAGTCGTCCAATTCATTGCAAGTTCAGGCCACCGTCAGGCCGCCTTATGGACTTCAGTGTTTGTGATCACCATGCCCATGGCCATGTCCTGGGGCTTGCGGCATGGCGGTGGTCACAGGAACGCTGATTTGTTGTTGGGTTTCCACGCCTTTGGCATCCTTGAAGGTCAAGGTCATCGCCACGCTGCTGTCTTTTTGCAGGGGGGTCTTGAGGTCCATCAACATCAAGTGGTAACTGCCGGGCTTGAGTTCGACGACTTGTTTCGCCGGCAAGTTCAGGGCGGGCATGGCGCGCATTTGCATGACCGATCCTTCCATCTTCATCTCATGAATTTCGGCCACTCCCGCTACCGGGCTGGACACGGCAACCAAGCGAGTCGCCTGTGGTGCAGTGAGTTTCATGAACGCACCGGTGGCCTTTTGGCCCTGAACCGTGGCGCGTACCCAGCCGCCCTCCACTTTCACCTGGGCCATGGCGGTGCCCGCCAAGCACAGACCAGCCAACAGGCCCGTGATGATTTTGAATGTCGTTTTCATAGGGTGTCCTTCAAGAGTTGAATAGGAATGGCATCAATGGGCGTGGGCCGCCGCACCTGCTTTGGGCATGATCTCCAACTGGGCCGCGGGTGATTTCAGGTCGGAGAGTTTTTGTCCGGGCTTGGGAATTTCAGTCCAGTCGTTGCGGCCTTGTTCACACAGTTGTTGAACCGGCCAATACATCATCCCTGGCTTTTGGGGCAAGGTGCCGACCAAGACAAATTCGTCGTAATGGCCGTTGGGCAGCATGTCTTCCGCGGTTTTGGCGGTCCAGCTGATGCGCGTCACATCTTCGGTGATGGTGCGGCCATGGCTGGTGTAGGGCTGGGCCAACTTTTCACGCGTGACTTCCAAGCGCCACCCAGCCTTGGGCATGGGCTTGGCGCCTTGAACGCCCTGCGGAATGTCCACCACGATTTGGCGGGTGGGCGATGCGCCACAGCCGTGGCCCACCTTCAAGGTGGCTTTGTAACTTTGACCTGCAGAGGCCACGGGGTATTCAAGCACGGTGTGGGCCGAAGTCAGGCCTGCAAATACGAGGGCCGACACGGCCAAGAGTGAGTGAGTGGTGTTCATCGCAAAATCTTGCTCATTAATTGGGGATCGATCACGTCAGACCCAAGGCGGCTCTGACAGGAAAAGGGGTTCAGTACGCCACATGCCGCACAACCACTCCACCGCGGACCACGCGACAGGCGCGTGAAACACAGGGTGTATGAAAGCGGTATGCCCCAGCCCAACACCTCAGCGGTGCTGGCCAGAGAGGTCAAGACAGTGCGGGGGGGCCGCGAGGCGGTAGAGGAGCGCCCGTGATCCAGGCGATGTGCGCCACCGCCAAGGGTTGCAGGGCGTGGGCCAATGCTTGGACGGGCTCAAAGCCGCACCCTGCAGGAAGCAAGGGGGCGCTGACATGGGTGCACAGGGGACAGTCCATGCTGCCGGTTGCGACTTGGGAGTCACCCGCATCGTCCAACAGCACCATTTGCACGCCGCCCATGGCCGAGCAGACCATCTGGGAGGCCTGCGGCTTGACCCACGGCGAGGCAGCCGCAGCCCCAATGAACAACGCAAACCAGACCAGCATGAAGCGGGTCAAGGTGTGGGCGTTACGCAGGGCTTGCAAAAATGACATGGCCAATATTATGGCACCGGGTCTGAAACCCGTCACACCTTAAGCCCGGGTATGGAGGCTTAAACGAGTGCTTCCGTGAGGCCCGCGCAACGCGCGGCCGCCTCGCTCATGCCCTCTTCGTCCACCGGGAAAAATCCCGGAATGCCGTACTTGTTAAAGTGGGCATAGGAAGAAAATGCCATGGACCAGTCGCCAAATCGGCGCTCGGTTTCGGGTCCCCGCGACAACAATTCGATGTTGTGGTGGCGATCGTCGCGTTGAATGCTTTGCCACAAGGCCTCCACCGCGGCCGTCGGCCCCTCGATGCACTGCACAAAGATTTCTTCGGTGTAGAGCAAATGCCCAGTGATGCCCAATTCGCTGTTGCGCTTGCGGCATTGCACCAATAAATTGAACAAATGCAAACTGCCTAATTTATGGGTGGCTTGAGATCGGTAAACAAGACGTTCCAGCATGATGGCGCGCATTCTGAACACTTTTGTTGATGCAAGACTTACAAGCCCATGCCCCTGAGTGGCTGCAAATAACCAGTGCAGCGCCCGTCTGGTGACGGTCATCTGAGTGACCGCACTTTTTTTGAACGCCGATTACGCTGTCCACTTATTTCTATGGAGGCCCCATGCTCACACTTTGCGGATTTGCAGGCAGCAATTACTACAACAAAGTCAAATTTGCCCTGCTAGAAAAAAACGTCGCGTTCACCGAAGAATTGGTTTGGGTCGGGCAGACCGATCCCGCTTGCAGCCCTTTGGGCAAAGTGCCCTATATCAAGACCCCGCAGGGGTCGTTGTGTGAGTCGGCGGTGATCATGGAGTTCATCGAAGACCAATACCCGCAAAACCCCTTGCTGCCCCGCGACCCCTTGGCGGCGGCCAAGGTGCGTGAGTTGGTGACTTTTTTAGAACTGCATCTCGAGCTGGTGGTGCGCAACCTCTACCCAGAGGCCTTCTTTGGCGGCAAAGTGGGGGACAGCGCCAAAGAAAAAATCTCGGCTCAGCTGGAAAAAAATGTGGCGGCCTTTGCCCAACTGGCGCAGTTCAGCCCCTATGTGGCAGGCGACAGTTTGAGTTTGGCCGATTGCGCAGCCGTGGTGCATTTGCCCTTGGTCAGTTCTGCCACCAAAATCATTTATGGACGCGACTTTTTGGCCGATTTGCCGGTGCGTGACTACCTCAAGCGCATGGGTGAGCGGCCTGCACTGCAGCAGGTCAATGCCGATCGCAAAGCCAACACCGAATTGATGATGGCGCGCATGAAAGCCAAGTCTTGACACCGGCTTGATGGGCCTGAAACCGAATGCTTCGGCTGCTATGCTTGACGCCATGCGCAGTTTTTTTCATCTTGCTTTTCATGTCACCGACCTGAACGAGGCCCGCCGTTTTTACGGCGGTGTGCTCGGCTGCAAAGAGGGTCGATCCACAGACACCTGGGTCGACTTTGACTTTTTCTCGCACCAAATTTCTCTGCACTTGGGCGAGCCCTTCAAAACCAGCCTGACCGGCCGAGTGGGCGACCAATGGGTGCCCATGCCGCACTTTGGCTTGGTTTTGCAACAAGCCGATTGGCAAGCTCTGGCCGACCGTTTAGAGGCGGCTCAACTGAACTTTGTCATGAAGCCTCAGCTCCGCTTTGCGGGTCAGCCCGGCGAGCAATTCACCATGTTTTTCGTCGACCCCTTTGGCAACCCCATTGAAGTCAAAGGCTTCGCCGATCTGGACTCGGTGTACGCGAGCTGATCTGCGATGGAACACACCTTTGCTTCAGCCACGATCTTGCTTTTGCTGATCACCGACCCTCTGGGCAACATCCCGATTTTTGTCAACAGCTTGCGGGCCGTCCCCCCCGAGCGCCGGGCGCGCGTGATCTTGCGCGAGGTGTTGATTGCCTTTGCCCTGCTGCTGGCCTTCATGTTTGTCGGGCAGTCGTTCCTGAAGGCCATGAGCCTGTCGGATGTCTCTTTGCAAATTGGCGGTGCTGTGGTGTTGTTTTTGATCGCCTTGCGCATGGTCTTTCCCCCTCCTTCCCAAGACTCGCCTGTGCCGCTCACCGAGCCCTTGATCGTGCCGCTGGCGATTCCGGCTTTGGCGGGCCCCTCGGCCATGGCGACGGTGTTGCTGCTGGTCAGTCAAGCGCCCGAGCGCCGCATGGAATGGGTGGCGGCGCTGACCGTGACCATGGCCGTGTGTGCTGTGGTGCTGCTGCTGGCCGAGCGTTTGCAACGCGTGGTCGGCTTGCGTGTGGTCTCGGCGTTTGAGCGCTTGATGGGCTTGATCTTGGTGTCCATCTCGGTGGAGATGCTGATCCGGGGCCTGAAATCTCTGGCGCAATCTTGGCCCCATTAATGAGCGCATCAATGGGCGCATCAATGGGCGGATCAACGGGCTCAGTTGTTGCGGCTTTCGACAGGCACGTCTGCCTTGTTGCGGGGCGTGCCGATGGGTCGACCTGACTGTCCTTTTTGGGTGGCCGCGATGTCTTCCTCGCTGGGGTATTGGCCCAACAACCAATAGTCAAAAACCCGGCGTGCAATGGGTGCCGCAGACACCGCGCCAAAGCCAGCGTTTTCCACCACCACGGCCAAAGCAATCTTGGGCTCTTCAGCCGGGGCATACGCCATGTACAGGGCGTGGTCGCGTTGGAACTCGGCCAGCTTGGCCGCGTTGTATTTGTCTTTTTGACCAATCGTGACGGCTTGGGCTGTGCCGGTTTTGCCGGCGCTTTGGTAGCCCGCACCTGCAAACACTTGGGCCGATGTGCCCGAGGTCACCACGCCCACCAAGCCATTGCGCACCACTGCGATGTGGTCCGGCGAGTAGCCCAAGTCAATGGGCTCCGACAAGGTGTTCAACTGCTCGGCATGGGTCAGTGGGTCTTGGGTGGCGCGCACCACCCGCGGAGAAAACTTGCGTCCCCCGTTGGCAATGGTGGCCGTGGCCGAAGCCAATTGCACCATCGTGAACGCGTTGTAGCCTTGGCCAATGCCGAGCGAGATGGTTTCACCGCCGTACCATTTTTTCTGCTCTGGGCGTTTGTAGTAATTGCGCTTCCACTCGGTGCTGGGCAGCACGCCCCGCACTTCGCCCGGCAAATCAATGCCGGTGATTTGGCCAAAACCCAAAGGCTTCATGAAGTCGTGAATCGTGTCCACACCCATCTCGTTGGCCAAAGAGTAGTAGTACACATTGCTCGACAAACTGATGGACCGCACCATGTCCACCGGGCCCAAACCGCCGTCACCGTGGCTGCGGAAAGTATGGCCCCCGTAGGTCCAAGAACCCGCATCGTTGATGATGGTGGTGGCGTTTCTCTTGCCCGTACTCAAGGCCCCCAAAGCCATAAAAGGTTTGTAGGTGGAGCCCGGAGGATAGGTGCCGCGCAAGGCGCGATTGAGCAAGGGTTTGTCTGGTGACTCGTTCAGGGCTTGCCAGTTTTCGACATCAATGCCCTCGACAAACAAATTCGGATCGAAGGTGGGCTTGCTGACAAAGGCCAACACTTCGCCAGTGTTCGGATCCAGCGCGACCAGGGCACCACGGCGGTTGCCAAACAGGTCTTCAATCATTTTTTGCAACTGAATGTCGATCGACAACACCACGTTTTGACCGGGGATGGCCTGCCGGCTGGACAGGCTGCGGGTGGCCCGTCCACCGGCCGATGTTTCAACGCGGTTCACGCCCGTGATGCCATGCAATTCGCGCTCGTACTTGAGCTCGACGCCCAGCTTGCCGATGTATTCGTTGCCGCGGTAATTGCCCGACTCGTCTTCTTCTTCAAGGCGCTCTTTTTCTTTGGCATTGATGCGACCGATGTAGCCCACCACATGGCTGGCCAATTCACCAAAGGGGTATTGCCTGAACAAGCGCGCCTTGATTTCGACGCCAGGAAACCGATAGCGTTGGGCACTGAAGCGGGCCACCTCTTCGTCGCTCAAGCGGGTGCGAATGGGCAATGAATCAAAGCTGCGCGACTCTTCGCGCAAGCGCTTGAAGCGACGACGGTCTTTGCTCTGAATGTCCACCACCTTGGACAAGGCTTCAATGGTGGCCTCTAGATCGGGCACTTGTGAGGGGGTGATCTCGAGCGTGTAGGCCGAATAGTTGCTGGCCAAGACCACCCCATTGCGGTCCAAAATAGTGCCGCGTGGCGGCACCGTCGGAATCACGGCTGTGCGGTTGTTTTCAGCCTGCTCTTGCAAGTCGTCGTGGCGCACGATTTGCAAATACGACAAACGCAGCACCAACAACAAAAAACAAAACAACACGACCGCCTGCACAATGCCCACGCGTTCCCGAAAACGGTGAAGCTCGGCCTGGTTGTCGCGCAACTCGGCCAGAGAGGTCAGCTTGATCGACATGGTCAAAGAGGCCGAATGTTGTCGGGATCAAAGGCGCGTCGCTGGGGTGCCAGCAACAAGGCCCCCACCAAAGGCCACAGAGCAGCTTGCAGCAATGGTGCAAACAGTTGACTCCAATGCGGCAGGGCATCGTGCACGATCAATCGGGTCACCCACTCCAACAAAGAGGCGATCACAAAAAGCGGAATAATTTGCACCGCCTGTTCACGCAAGGGGAACCAAAGCAAACGCCGTTGCATGGCCAGCGCCATGGCACTCAGCACCACATAGGACAAGGCGTTTTGCCCCAACAAACTGGACTCGTGCACATCCATGGCCAAGCCCAAAATAAAGGCCAAGACCAAGCCCACACGGCGGGGCTGATAAACAATCCAGAAGACCAACACAATGGCCAACACATCCGGCAAGCCGCGCCAGCCCAGCAAACCCAACAGCATGTTGGCGAGCAGCCCCAAGACCAAGGTCATGGCAATGAACTTGGGGTTGGCAGGCAAAAGCAAGGGCCGTCCGGCCGGCATGATCATGGCTTGACTCCTGCGGCTGTGGGCGTTGAGGTGCGGCCTTTGCCCAATGGCTTGGTCTCATGGACAGGCGGCGGGGCAGCAGGCCAATCTTTCACCGGCGTCAAGACCAGCAAATGACGCCCCCTGGGCTTGGCCACCAAAGTGGCATGCACGCGCGCAAATGAAGAGTCGACACGGCGGTCAATTTGGCTGACATGCCCCACATGCAAACCCGGTGGATAAATGCCATCGATGCCACTGGTGGTCAACAAATCACCTTGCTTGATGTCGGTGGCCGAGGGGACAAACTTCAACTCCAAGGCGCCCCCCGCAAGAAACGGGTCGCCAATGGCCACATGACGGGTGCCGGTGCGGGCATTCATGACGGGAAGACTGTGGCTGCGATCGCTGAGCAGCGTCACCTCACTCACCAAGGGGTAGACGCGGGTCACTTGCCCCACCACGCCCGCAATGTCGATGACGGCCGAGCCTTGCTCGATGCCCGCAATTTGGCCACCGTCCACCACGATGCGGTCGGTGTAGGGATCCATGGTTTCATACAGCACCTGAACCGCTTTGGCGGGCCCAGCAATTTGTGTGCGCAGATTCAACAGCTCACGCATCTGTGCGTTTTCTTGTTGCAATTGCTCCACCAGCTGCAAGCGTTGGGCTTGCGCGATGGTGCGGGTCTGAAACTCTTGGGCCGCATCTTGTGCCGCCTCGAGGCTGCCAAAGTATTGAGCCAAACCTTGAACCACGCGTGCCGGTTGCAAGGACAACCACTGCAAGGGGGCCAAGACAATGGCCACACCGGTCCTCAGGGGCTGTGAAATCTGAAACCGATGGTCAGAAGCCATCAGGGCGATGGCCAGCAACGCCAACAGCACGAGCTTCGATGTCGCAGGCAGGCCCTGCCTGAAGATGGGCGGGGCGCTGCGTTCAAGGGTATCCAGAGCCATGGAGTCAATGCGCCGGATTCAAGTGGGGTAGTGAGTGGGTGCGCGCGTTGGCCACGGCCAACGGCTGGATTTATTCGCTGGTGAAAATGCTGCCCAGTTGGTCCATGCGCTCAAGTGCCATGCCACAGCCTCTGGCCACGCAGGTCAGCGGGTCTTCGGCCACCAACACAGGCAGGCCGGTTTCTTCGGCCAGCAAACGGTCCAGGTCACGCAACAAGGCACCGCCACCGGTGAGCATCATGCCGCGCTCGGCAATGTCTGCGCCCAACTCTGGAGGGGTTTGTTCCAAGGCGGTTTTCACGGCCGAGACGATCTGGTTCAGCGGATCGGTCAGGGCTTCCAAAATTTCATTCGAGCTGATGGTGAAACTGCGCGGCACGCCTTCGGACAAGTTGCGGCCCTTGACTTCCATTTCTTTGACTTCGCTGCCGGGGAAGGCCGAGCCAATGTTTTTCTTGATGGCTTCGGCAGTGGGCTCACCGATCAACATGCCGTAGTTGCGGCGGATGTAGCTGATGATGGCTTCGTCAAACTTGTCGCCGCCCACGCGCACACTGCCTTTGTAGACCATGCCACCCAAAGAGATGACGCCCACTTCGGTGGTGCCGCCACCAATATCGACCACCATCGAGCCCGAGGCTTCCGACACCGGCAAACCCGCACCGATGGCTGCGGCCATGGGTTCTTCAATCAGGTAGACCTCAGAGGCGCCTGCGCCCAAAGCCGATTCGCGAATGGCACGGCGCTCAACTTGCGTCGAACCGCATGGCACGCAAATGATGATGCGGGGGCTGGGGCGGAAAGTGCTGCGGGGGTGCACCATGCGGATGAACTGCTTGAGCATTTGCTCGGTCACCGTGAAGTCGGCGATCACGCCGTCTTTCATGGGGCGAATGGCTTCGATGTTGCCGGGCACTTTGCCCAACATGGCCTTGGCTTCGTGGCCCACCGCTTGCAATGTCTTTTTGCCTTGCGGCCCGCCTTCGTGGCGAATGGCCACCACCGAGGGCTCGTCCAGCACAATGCCTTTGTCGCGAACAAAAATCAGGGTGTTGGCAGTGCCCAAGTCGATGGCCAGGTCGCTGGAAAAATAACGGCGAAAAGAAGAAAACATTCGGGGTCCTTTGACGCGCCTTCCCTATGCCCATTTGTGGCCTGCTGGGGTGGGCGCGACTGTGAAATCAGGTGTGTCAATGGGCCAGACTCGGAGGCTGAACTGCGAGCGGCACCAAACCTTGGATAATACCCGATCCCCCGGTGAAACAGGCGCCTCAGCGCCTCGCTCGGACTGGAAATCCCGTCATTTACAACTCATTTCAAACCATGTCCCTGACCCCACAGGATATTGCCCGAATCGCGAACCTTGCGCGGCTGGAGCTCCAACCTGAAGAAAGTGAGCGCATGCTTACTCAAATCAATGGTTTTTTTGGCATTGTCGAAGCCATGCAGGCGGTGGACACCACCGGCATTGCGCCCATGGCGCACCCCGTGGCCGCCATTCAGGACATCACCTTGCGCCTGCGCCCCGATACCGCCAGCGAACCCAACCAACGCGAACTGAACCAACGCAGTGCGCCTGCCATCGAGCGCGGCTTGTTTTTGGTTCCCAAGGTGATCGAGTGAGCGGCGCCATGACGATTTCAAACCTGCATGACATGAGCGTGGCCGAACTGGCGCAAGCGCTGCACAGCAAAAAAGTGAGTGCGGTCGAAGTGGCCACCGACTTTTTGGCGCGTTTGGGCGGCAACCCGCACAACGCTTTTCTGGACATCGACAGTGAAGTCACATTGGCCCAGGCACAGGCAAGCGACGCCCGCTTGCAAGCCGGCACGGCAGGGCCGTTGGAAGGCGTGCCTGTCGCGCACAAAGATGTGTTTGTGACGCGCGACTTCACCACCACCGCGGGCTCCAAAATTCTCACCGGCTACCGCTCGCCTTTTGACGCCACGCTGGTGCAAAAACTCGGCGCCTCGGCGCACGGCGGCGCGGGCATGGTCACGCTGGGCAAACTCAACTGCGACGAGTTCGCCATGGGCTCGGCCAACGAAAATTCGGCTTTTGGCAAAGTGACCAACCCTTGGGACACGGCCCGCGTGCCGGGTGGCTCATCGGGCGGCAGCGCGGCTGCTGTGGCGGCGCGTTTGGTGCCCGCTGCCACCGGCACCGACACCGGTGGCTCGATTCGCCAACCCGCCAGTTTTTGCGGCATCACCGGCATCAAGCCCACCTATGGCCGTGCCAGCCGTTACGGCATGATTGCCTATGCCTCTAGCTTGGACCAAGGCGGCCCGATGGCCCGCTCGGCGGAAGATTGCGCCTTGTTGCTCAGCGCCATGTGCGGCCCTGACCTCGACCGCGACTCGACTTCGTTGGATGTGCCTGCAGAAGACTTCACCCGCGCCTTGAATGGCTCGCTGGAAGGCCTGCGGATTGGCATGCCCCAAGAATTTTTTGGCGAGGGCTTGGCGGCCGATGTGCGTGCGGCCGTCGAGGGTGCTTTGCGCGAATACGAAAAGCTCGGCGCCAAGCTGGTGCCCATCAGCTTGCCGCGCACCGAGTTGTCAATTCCGGTGTACTACATCATTGCCCCCGCCGAAGCCAGCTCCAACTTGAGCCGATTTGACGGCGTGAAGTTTGGCCACCGCGCGAAGGACTTCACCGACTTGGTGGACATGTACAAAAAAACCCGCGCCGAAGGCTTTGGCAACGAAGTCAAGCGCCGCATCATGACCGGCGCCTATGTACTGAGCCATGGTTATTACGACGCGTATTACCTGCAAGCGCAAAAGATCCGCCGGATGATCGCCGACGATTTCCAAAATGCCTTCCAGCAGTGCGATGTGATTGCGGGCCCCGTGGCCCCCACCGTGGCGTGGAAGCTGGGCGAAAACGCCAACGACCCGGTTGCCGATTACTTGGCCGACATCTTCACGCTCCCCGCCTCATTGGCTGGTTTGCCAGGCATGAGTGTGCCCGCCGGCTTTGGCGCTGGCGGCATGCCGGTGGGCCTGCAGTTGATTGGCAACTACTTCAAGGAAGGCCAATTGCTGAACGCCGCTCACCGCCTGCAACAAGCCACTGACTTTCATCTGCGCCAGCCGGAGGGACTGAAATGAGCCAACTCGTCCAAGGCTACGAAGTCGTGATCGGCTTCGAAACCCATGCCCAACTGTCCACGCACAGCAAGATTTTCAGCCGCGCCTCGGTGGCCTTTGGCGCCGAGCCCAACACCCAAGCCTGTGCCGTGGACATGGCTTTGCCCGGCACGCTGCCGGTGATGAATATGGGTGCGGTCGAGCGTGCCATTGAGTTTGGTTTGGCGGTCAACGCCCACATTGCCGAACGCAGCATCTTTGCGCGCAAAAACTACTTCTATCCCGACCTGCCAAAGGGCTATCAAATCAGCCAATTTGAGATCCCGGTGGTGCAAGGCGGCGAGGTGACTTTTTACCTTGAAGAAGGCAAAGAGACCGTGCGCAAAACGGTGCGTTTGGAACGCGCCCACTTGGAAGAAGATGCAGGCAAATCGTTGCATGAAGACTTCATTGGCCAAAGCGGTATCGACCTGAACCGCGCGGGGACGCCTTTGCTTGAAATCGTCACGCAACCCGACATGCGCAGCAGTGCCGAGGCCGTGGCCTATGCCAAAGAACTGCACAAAATCGTCACCTGGGTCGGCATCTGCGACGGCAACATGCAAGAAGGCAGTTTCCGATGCGACGCCAACGTCTCGGTGCGCAAACCCGGACAAGCCTTGGGCACGCGCCGCGAGATCAAAAACTTGAACAGCTTCAAGTTCATGCAGCAAGCCATCGACTACGAAGTGCGTTGGCAAATCGACCAACTGGAAGACGGCCACAGCATCCAACAAGCCACGGTGCTTTTTGATCCCGACACGGGTGAAACCCGCGCCATGCGGACGAAAGAAGATGCTGCCGATTACCGTTACTTTCCAGACCCTGATTTGCCCCCGCTGGTGATTGGTCGGGACTGGGTGGAACGCGTCAAGGGCGAGATGGCCGAGTTGCCCCGCGTGATGGCCGAGCGCTTCACGCGCGACTACGCTTTGCCCGAATACGACGCCACGCAACTGACGCAAAGCAAAGCCGTTGCGGCTTATTTTGAAGCCACCGCCAAAGCCTGCGGCCAAGCCAAGCTGGCCAGCAACTGGATCATGGGCGAGGTCTCACGCCGCTTGAACGCGAGTGAATTGGCCATTGAACAAGCGCCCGTGAGTGCGGCTCAACTGGCCGCCTTGATTGGCCGCATCAGCGACAACACCATCAGCAACAACGCCGCGCGCCAAGTGTTTGAGGGCTTGTGGAACGGTGAGGGCGAAGTTGACGCCTTGATCGAAGCCAAAGGTCTGAAGCAAATGAACGACACCGGCGAGTTGGAAAAAATCATCGACGAGGTGTTGGCCGCCCACCCGAAAAACGTGGACGAATTCAAGGCCGGCAATGCCAAAGCCCTGAACGGCTTGGTGGGCCCGATCATGAAGGCCAGCAAAGGCAAGGCCAATCCGGCTCAGGTGAATGCGCTGCTGATGAAGAAACTGGGCGCTTGACGCCCCGGGCCTCAGTCGCGCTGGAGGGGCACCACCTCTTGCGCGATGGCCCCGAACACGCTCTCGCCGTTCAGGCCCTTCATCTCGATGCGGATGGTGTCGCCGAATTTCATGAATTCGGTGCTGGGCTGGCCGTCCAAAATGGTTTCAATGGCGCGCTTTTCTGCGATGCAGCTGTAGCCCTTGGGCCATTCACGGCGGCCGTCTTTCTCGATGCTTTTGTTGCTGACGGTGCCGCTTCCCACAATGGAGCCTGCTCGCACATTGCGGGTTTTGCAGATGTGGGCAATCAGCTGGCCAAAGTGAAAGGTCATTTCAGGGCCCGCCTCGCACAGGCCCACTTTGCGGCCGTTCCAAGTGGACTGCAGCGTCAGGTGCACGCGCCCGCCTTGCCACGCCTCGCCCAATTCATCGGGCGTGACTGCCACGGGACTGAAGGCGGTGGCGGGTTTGCTCTGGAAAAAGCCAAAGCCCTTCGCCAACTCATTGGGAATCAAGTTGCGCAAGCTCACGTCGTTGGCCAGCATGATCAGGCGCACCCCTTCAATGGCCTCGTCGGCATCGGTCTGCATCGGCACATCGCCGGTGATCACTGCGATTTCTGCTTCAAAGTCAATGCCAAATGCTTCACTGGCGCACACCACCGGATCGCAGGGGCCCAAAAAGTCATCGCTGCCGCCTTGGTACATCAAGGGATCGGTGTAAAAACTGCTGGGCACTTCAGAGCTGCGGGCCGCGCGCACCAACTCCACATGGTTCAAGTAGGCCGAGCCATCGGCCCACTGGTAGGCCCGGGGCAGAGGGGCCATGCAACGCTCGGGGTCAAAAGGAAAAGCGTGCCGTGCTTTACCTTGGTTCAAGGTGGTGTAGAGGTCTTCCAGTTGCGGCGCCAAAAAGTTCCAATCGTCCAGCACCTGCTGCAAGCGGCTGGCAATGCCAGTCGCATAATGTGCCGTGCTCAGATCGCGCGAGACCACCACCAGTTGTCCGTCGCGTGAGCCATCTTTGTAGGTCGCCAATTTCATGTGGAATGTGTCCGTTCGGGTCGCAATGGGCTACAGTGTGCACCACCGAGAAGTTACGCATTGTTAAACCCATTTAACTAAACGAAACCTGATTTTAGGCGATATGGACACCGACAGCCCGGCTTCACCCCCGCAGGATCCTGACAAAGAACGTGCCGGCATTCAGTCGGTGGAAGTGGGTTTTGCCTTGCTGGAAGTGCTGGCGCAAGCCCCTGCACCCTTGATGTTGCGTGACCTCGCTGCGGCGGCCAACATGAGTGCCGCCAAAGCCCACCGCTATTTGGTGAGCTTTCAGCGTTTGGGCTTGGTGGTGCAAGACAGCAGCAGCACCCGCTACGAACTGGGGCCCGCCACATTGCGACTGGGCTTGGCCACTTTGTCGCGCTTGGATGCCGTCAAGATGGCGCGCGATCGGTTGCCCGCTTTGCTGGAAACCACGGGCCACACCTTGGCGCTGGCCGTCTGGGGCAACCGCGGACCGACCTTGGTGCATTGGCAAGAAAACCCTTTGGCGATGCCGGTCAGTTTGCGGCTGGGCGATGTGATGCCCCTCTTGTCTTCGGCGACCGGCCGCTGCTTCACCGCCTTTGTGAGCCATGGCGGAGCCGCCGACAAAACGGCGCCCATGATTGAAGAAGAATTGGCCTTGGCCCGCAAATTAGGCCGCAGCGACTTGCCCCACACGCCCAGCCAACTGAAAGCCATGCTCAAAGAGACGCGGCAACAAGGTTTGGGGCGGGCCGTGAATGTGCTGCTGCCTGGCATCGCTGGGTGGTGTGCGCCGGTCTTTGATGCCGATGGGCACTTGGTGTTGGGCGTGGTGGTGTTGGGTTCTTCGGCCACCTTGGACACCACATGGGACGGCGCCGTGGCCCAACATTTGCGCCAGTTTGCCCAGCAACTCTCGACCGATTTGGGCTGGCAGGGCTGATGCACACCCTTCGGCCCCCTGCCGCCCAAAACGCCGTGACCCGGGTGGGGCCGCCTTCGCGGCGAACTTTGTGGCTCCTGTTGTTGGGGGTGTTGGGGCTGCACGGGCTGCTGATGTTCGGTCTGTCAAATCCGCTGGCCTTGCGATTGCCCACCGATGACGCTTATGCCGCCGGCCCGCTGCAAACCCGCCTGTTGGCCGCTCCCGCCGCCCCCCAAGCGGCCCCTGCACCGAACCGCAGCACAGCGCCGCGCACCCGCATTGCCACCGAACCGGCACCTGCAAATCAACCTGCGCCTAAACCTTCTCCTCAATCTGCACCCGAGCCCAGCCCCAAAACGAGCGCAGACCCCAGCCAAACCCCCTCAACCCTCAACTCGCCCAGCCCCGCAGAAGCCCCCGTGACGGCCGAAGCCCCACCCAACACCAATCTCAATACACCACTCGAGACCCCGGCGCAGAGCGCAGCCCAGGCCTCTGGCCAAGCAGCATCCACATCGGCACCCACCGCCACACCCATTTCGACACCCGCTTCCGCCTCTGAACCTTTGGCGCAGGCGCGCGACGCCTCGCCCACTGCCGCCGCCATCGCCGCCAACGCCACACTGCCCATGATTCCGCTGGGCGCCTTGCCACCGTCCTCCTTGATGACTTACCGCATGACGGGCCTGTCGAAGAACATGACGTACTACGCCAATGGCGAATTGCGTTGGCAATACAACGACAGCGCCTACGCCATGAGTTTGACGGTGAAAGCCTTTTTGCTCGGCACTCGGCAATGGAAAAGCGTGGGGGTTTTGAATGCCACCGGATTGGCCCCGGTCCGTTTTTCCGACCATTGGCGCAGCGAGCGCGCGGCGCACTTCGATCGCGAAAACAAAAAGGTCGTGTTCAGCAACAACGCACCCTCCGCGGCCCTGGAATCTGGGGCGCAAGACCAAATCAGTCTTTACCTGCAAATGGCGGCCGCCATGGCGGGCGACCCTTTGCGTTTTCAGCCCGGAACCCGTTTGCAGATTCAAACCGCCACCCTGCGCGACGCGCTGCCTTGGCTGCTGACATTCGAGGCCACCGAAACCCTGAAGCTGGAAGAGCAAACTTTGGCCACGGCCAAATGGGTGTGTCTGCCGCGCAACCGTTTTGACGCCCAAGTGACCTTTTGGATGGCAGAGAAATACGCGTGGATGCCGGTTCGCATCAAAATCACTCAGGCCAATGGCGATTTCATTGACCTGACGCTCAAGGCGCAAGAACCACTGCCGATGCTGCCTGTATCGGCCGCGGTGACCGAGAAAACCACACCCTCTTGAAGTTCATCACGAAAGCCCCATTTATGTCCCACAAGTTGAGAGAGAATGAAGGCATGAACCTGCTGTACGAATCCGAAACCTTTGCCGTGATGCATGTGCTGGCCAACGCACCGGCTGAAACGCAGCCCGTGACCAGCAAACCCCTGCTGGAACGCCATGGTTTTGAAATCGTGGACAAACGTTCGGGCAAAGAGGTGTACCTGGACGGCTCTTGGGCCGAGATGTTCCAGCAACAAATCCAAGCGTGGCAATTGCACACGCCCACGCAAGAAGAAGTCGAAGACACCCTCGAGGGTTACTCGGGCCTGGCCCAGCAACCCGTCGTGGTGCACTGAGCGGAATCAGTCCGCTCGGTCAGGGCCAGGGCTGGTGCTAGGGCTTGCCCCACCGGTCCATTGGTAAATGGGGCCCACCAAGATCAACACCGCCACCAACCGGCACACCTGAAAAGCGGTGACCACCGGCACCCCGAGTTGCAGCACCTTGGCCGTGATTGCCATCTCGGCAATGCCGCCCGGTGCGGTGCCCAAGATCAGGGTGGCGGAATGCAAACCCGTCAGACCCGACAGCGCCCAAGCAAACCCCAGCGACAAGGCCATCATGGCCAGTGTTCCGATGGCCGCTGAGGCCAACCAACGCGGCGCGGTGTGCACAAACTCTCGCTGAAAACGCACCCCCAAACTGACCCCAATCACCAGCTGAGCCGCATTGGACAAATCGGTCGGCACGGCTGAGACCTGCACCCCGGTCAGCGTCAGGCACATCGAGGCCAGCAAAGCGCCCATGAACCAGGGGTTGGTGCGCTTCAAGCCCGTCATGACCAGGGCGCCTGCAGCCGTCACACCAGCCAGCAGCCACAACTCGGACCAGTCGGTCACAGGCGGACGCGGCAGCAACCGGGCATCGACCTGCAAACCCCAATGGCTTTGCGCCCACTGCATGGCGAAGGGCACCGAAATCACCACCAAGACCAAGCGCACACTGTGCGCCGCCGCCACCAAGTCGGTGCGGGCACCGTGGCGCTCTGCCAGCAAGGTCATCTCAGAGGCGCCGCCAATGGCACTGGCAAAGTAACGCGTGGCTCGCCAAGCCGAGGGCGACAGGTGTGCAAAGTCAGCGGCATGCTGGCGCTGCAACCACCGATCGAACAGCGCCCCCAAGGCCAAAGCCCACAGCACGGCCAACACAATCGCCCACCACAGGCTGGCGACAAAGGCGGTGACTTGCGGCGTGAAATACAAACCCAAGGCCGCCCCAATCACCCACTGACCCGCATTGCGCAACACATTGGCACTGCGTGTGGGCGCCCCCAACACCGAGGCCACCGCCGTCGCCAGCAAAGGCCCCAACATCCAAGGAATAGGGGTTTGCAGCGCCACACACACCTGAGCCGCCACCAGGGCCAGCAACAAGGTGGCGGCGGTACGCCCCCACAAGGTCATGTGTTGAGCGTCCGCACGCTCAGGCATGCCGACGAATGCTGTCCGCCACTGTTTGCACAATTTGGTCGATGTGCGCGTCTTCCACAATGTAGGGCGGGCAAATCACCAGGTTTTCGCCCGCCGGACGCACCCACACGCCCTTGTGGAAACAGTCCATAAAAATGTCATAAGCCCGCTTGCCCGGTGTGCCAGGGATGCTGGCCAGCTCAACCGCACCAGCCAAGCCCAAGGTGCGAATGCCCACCACGTTGGGCAAGCCTTTGAGGGCGCTGTGCATGGCGTCGCCCAAAACGCGGCCTTTTTGGCCAGCCCGCGCAAACAGGTTTTCTTCCTTTAACAAGTCAAGCGTGGCAATGGCCGCAGCGCAGGCCACAGGGTGACCGGAGTAGGTGTAGCCGTGGAAAAACTCGATGGCGTGCGCCGGCGAATTGGCGTTCATCATCGCGTCGTAAATGAAGTCGCGGCAAATCACGCCGCCCAGTGGGATCACGCCATTCGTCACCGCTTTGGCAAAGTTCAACATGTCCGGTACCACGCCGTAGTGGTCGGCACCAAAGTTCACCCCCAAGCGGCCAAAGCCGGTGATGACCTCGTCAAAAATCAACAAGATGCCGTGCTTGTCGCAGATCTCGCGCAAGCGCTTCACATAGCCTTTGGGCGGGATGTACCAACCCGCGCTGCCCGCGATGGGCTCGACGATCACCGCCGCGATGTTGCTCGGATCGTGCAGCACCAAGATGCGGTTTTCCAACTCCAGCAGCGGGTCTTCCGCCCACACCGGTTCTTCGTGGTGGATGTAGGCGTGGTTCACCGGGTCGTGGATGAAACGCATGTGGTCGACGCGCGGCAACAGCTGTGCGCCGTAGACCTTGCGGTTGGCGGGCAAGCCGCCCACGCTCATGCCGCCAAAGTTGACGCCGTGGTAACCCTTTTCCCGGCCAATGAACACATTGCGGTGGCCCTCGCCCCGCGCGCGGTGGTAGGCCAGGGCCACTTTCAAAGCCGTGTCTGCCGCTTCCGAGCCCGAGTTGCAAAACAGCACTTTGTTCAAGTCGCCCGGGGCCATGGCGGCAATCATTTGGGCCGCTTGAAACGCTTTGTCGTTGCTGGCCTGAAAGGCCGTGGCGTAATCCAGGGTGTCGAGTTGCTTCTTGATGGCCTCGTTGATGGGTTTGCGGTTGTGCCCCGCGCCCACGCACCACAGGCTGGAGATGCCGTCGATGACTTTTTTACCGTCATGGGTGGTGAAGTGCATGCCCTCAGCGCCCACAAACACGCGGGGATCTTGGCGGAAGCTGCGGTTGGGGGTGAAGGGCAACCACTGGTTGTCCATGTTGAGATCGGTATGGGCCACGACAAACTCCTAGAAATCAATTGCAGCGCGCAGTTTAAAGCCCTGCACGGGCATCTGGCGCGCCCGCGCGACTGGCCAGCCCTTGCGCTTTCGGCCCACAGCCCCGCCGCAAGGGGTCTCTACAATAAGCCTTTTGAATTTTGGGCGCCTCCACGTGTACGGGCGCCCCCTCAATTGCTTTGTGCCATGACCACCACCTACATCCTGACGCTTTCTTGCCCTGACCGCACCGGCATCGTGCATGCCGTTTCGGGCTTTTTGCTGGAACGGGGGGGCAACATCGAAGAAGCCGCGCAATACAACGACCACGACACCGGCTTGTTTTTCATGCGGGTGCAATTTGCGTGTGCCGCAGTCGATGGCGAGACATTGCAATCGCAGTGGGGCGACTTTGCCCAAACCTTCCAAATGAAATGGGACCTGCACGCCACCACGCAACCCATGCGCACGGTGCTGATGGTCAGCAAAGAAGGCCATTGCCTGAACGACTTGTTGTTCCGCTGGAAGAGCGGTCTGCTGCCCTTGGACATTCGCGCCATCGTCAGCAACCACCGCGAGTTTTACCAATTGGCCGCCAGCTACAACGTGCCGTTTCACCACATTCCTGTGACCGCGGCCACCAAAGCCCAAGCCGAAGCCAAGCAGTACGAGATCATTCAAGCCGAAGGCGCCGAGTTGGTGGTGCTGGCCCGTTACATGCAAATTTTGAGCGACGACCTGTGCCGCAAGTTGGCCGGCCGGGCCATCAACATTCACCACAGCTTTTTGCCCAGCTTCAAAGGGGCCAAGCCCTACTACCAAGCCCATGACCGCGGCGTGAAACTGATTGGTGCCACCGCGCACTATGTGACGGCCGACCTGGACGAAGGCCCGATCATTGAACAAGACGTGGCCCGGGTGGACCACAGCAAAACGGTGGAAGACCTGACCACCATCGGGCGCGACACCGAAAGCCAAGTGCTGGCCCGTGCTGTCAAATGGCACAGCGAGCACCGCGTGCTGATCAACGGCCACAAAACCGTGATCTTCCGCTGAGCCATCTTCTGCTGACTCATCTTCTGCTGATTTAACTTCTGGTCCATCCCCTTCAGCGCCAATGTCCGCCACCTCCCGCATTCCGCCCATTCAGTGCCTGCTGACCTTTGAGGCCTTGGCCCGTCTGCGCAGCGTCACACAGGCCGCAGAAGAGTTGTGCGTGACCCCCAGCGCGGTGAGCCACCGCGTCAAACAGTTGGAGCAAATCATTGGCACCAAGCTGTTTGGTCGAGCTGATTTTTCACTCACCACCGAAGGCATCGAATACCTCGCCCACGTGCGCGAAGGCTTGGTCTCTCTGCAGCGTTTTCCCAGCGCCAGCGCGCCATCGGGTCGGCGCAAACTGCGCTTGGCGGTGACGCCCACGTTTGCGCGCTCGATCTTGATGCCCCGTCTGAAGACTTTTTTGGACGCGTACCCCGAAATCGACATCACGCTGCAAGTGAGCATTCCCTTGCTCGATGTGGTGGCCGAAGATGCCGACCTGACGGTGCGCTTTGGCACCGGGCGTTACTCCGATGTGGAGCACGTTTGCTTGGCCAAAGACGAGGTGACGCCCTTGGCTTCGCCGGCGTGGCTGCGTGAAAACGGCCCGTTTGCCAGCGCAGAAGATTTGCAGGGTGTGGCCTTGCTGCGCAGCCCCCTGGAGCCCTGGCGCACCTGGTTTGCCGCACACAATCTGGACTGGCCTGAGCCCATGGACGGCTCGTCGTTCAACGACATCGGCCTGATGTGCGATGCCGCCGCGCAGGGTTTGGGGGTGGGCTTGATCCGCACCAAACTCGGCGCCCCTTGGCTTGAGAGCGGCCAACTGGTGCGGCTGTTTGAGCGCAGCGTGCCCAGCCCACACGCCCATTACCTGTGCTGGCGCACCGGCACCATGGAGCGCTGGGAGTGCGCCACTTTTGCCGACTGGCTGAAAAGCGTGTTGGCCTGATGCGGCCTTTTTCACAAACGCTTCAAAGTTTCTTCAGCCCACCGCCGCACCCTTGGCCTTAAAGTAAGGGCACTCTCAACCGGGATTGAATGCCATGAGCGCCAACACCCCCCAAGAAATTCAAGAACTCACCGCTTCCGAGCGAGCTGAACGGCAACGCGCCGTGGTGCATGCCTTGCGCGATGTGTTGCCCGCCTCATCCATCCTCTTCACCGCGGAAGACACCACGCCTTACGAGTGCGACGGTCTGACGGCTTACCGCGAGCGCCCCTTGGTGGTGGCCCTGCCCGAAACCGAAGCGCAAGTGCAAGCGGTGCTGAAAGCCTGCCACGCACTGCAAGTGCCGGTGGTCGCGCGCGGCGCTGGCACCGGCTTGTCGGGGGGCGCCATGCCGCACCGCATGGGCGTGACCTTGTCGATGGCCCGTTTCAACCAAATCAAAACCGTTGACCCCATCAGCCGCACCGCGGTGGTCGAATGCGGCGTGCGCAACCTCGCCATCAGCGAAGCCGCAGCCCCCTATGGCTTGTATTACGCCCCCGACCCGTCCAGCCAAATCGCCTGCACCATTGGCGGCAACGTGGCCGAAAACTCGGGCGGCGTGCACTGCCTCAAGTACGGCCTCACGGTGCACAACGTGCTCAAGGTGAAAGGCTTCACCATCGAAGGTGACCCGATCGAATTTGGCAGCGACGCCCTCGACACACCGGGCTATGACCTGTTGGCCGTGTTGGTGGGCAGCGAGGGCATGCTGGCGGTGACCACGGAAGTCACCGTCAAGCTGGTACCCAAACCGCAATTGGCCCGCTGCATCATGGCCAGTTTTGACGACGTGCGCAAAGCCGGTGATGCGGTGGCTGCCGTGATTGCGGCGGGCATCATCCCAGCGGGCCTCGAGATGATGGACGGCCCCATGACCATCGCGGTCGAAGACTTTGTGCACGCCGGTTACGACCTCAGCGCGGCCGCCATTTTGTTGTGCGAAAGCGATGGCACGCCCGAAGAAGTGGAAGAAGAAATTGGCCGCATGAGCGACGTGCTGCGCCACTGCGGCTCTACCGCCATTGCCGTGAGCCGTGACGAAGCCCAACGCCTAAAGTTTTGGAGCGGCCGCAAAAACGCCTTCCCCGCCTCGGGCCGCATCAGCCCCGACTACATGTGCATGGACTCGACCATTCCGCGCAAACGCTTGGCCGACATCTTGCAAGCGATCTCCGAGATGGAAAAGAAATACGCCTTGCGCTGCTTGAACGTGTTTCATGCCGGCGATGGCAATCTGCACCCCCTGATCTTGTTTGATGCAAACGACCCCGACCAATTGCGCCGCTGCGAGCAATTTGGTGCCGACATTTTGGAAACCAGCGTCGCGATGGGCGG
>JACCEC011810387.1_pt1 | contig 23747 bp, 21 predicted proteins | sample 7450121 | NCBI WGS metagenome assembly JACCEC01 (sample SAMN15323455, study PRJNA562643) | freshwater metagenome | isolation source: river surface water | place: USA:Blue River Watershed | collected 2017-08-18 | reverse complement strand
GGCCAGCAGCGGAAAATAACCCGCTCCGGTCGTGATAACGAAAACCCCGCCCCGGCGGGGTTTTCTTCAAGGGGAGTCGGAAGATGTCGAAGCAGTCAATCCGTTACAAGCGCGTCCTCGTCAAACTGTCGGGCGAGGCTTTGATGGGCAGCGGCGAATACGGCATCGACCCTGCGATCATTAAACGCATCGCGCTCGAGGTTCAGGAGATCTTGAACCTCGGAGTCGAGGTGGCCGTCGTCATCGGTGGCGGCAACATCTTCCGCGGCGCGGGTCTTGCGCGGGCGGGGATGGATCGCGTCACGGGTGATCACATGGGCATGCTCGCCACGGTGATGAACTGCCTTGCGATGCAGGATGCACTCGAAGCGATCGGCACGCATGCGCGTGTAATGTCGGCAATCCGTATCAATGAAGTTTGCGAGGAATACATCCGTCGCCGCGCTGTGCGCCACCTCGAAAAGGGGCGTGTGGTGTTGTTCGCCGCGGGCACGGGCAATCCGTTCTTTACGACCGATACGGCTGCCTCCTTGCGTGCGATCGAGATCGGTGCAGAACTGCTCGTCAAAGCCACCAAGGTGGATGGCATTTACTCGGCTGACCCCGTCAAGGATCCCTCGGCCGTCCGTTACCCTACATTGACCTTTGACCGCGTGCTCGATGAGCGCTTGAATGTCATGGACGCTACGGCCATCGTGATGTGCCGAGATAACAATCTGCCGTTGCAGGTGTTCAATCTCGGTAACGCCGGTGACTTGCTGCGCATCGTGCAGGGCGAGAGCATCGGCACGGTCGTGCGTAACAGCTGATCAAAACTTAAGTTTAGGAAGGTCCCGTCATGATCGACGATTTCAAGAAAGATGCCACCACCCGTATGGGCAAGTGCGTGCTGCAGTTCCAAGCGGATCTCAAGAAGCTGCGTACCGGTCGAGCGCATCCGAGCCTCGTCGAGAACCTGCGCGTCGATTACTACGGTAGCGAGAGTCCGCTGCAGCAGCTGGCCAATATCAGCGTCGAGGATGCGCGCACGCTCGTGATCTCGCCTTGGGACAAGGGGGCCGTGCAGGCGATCGAAAAGGCGATCTATAAATCTGAGCTCGGGCTTACGCCGAACACGGCGGGCATGGTGATTCGCGTGCCTTTGCCGCCGCTCACCGAAGAGCGTCGCCGCGACATCACCAAGGTGGTTCGTGGTGATGCCGAGAACGCGCGCGTGGCCGTGCGCAACGTACGGCGCGACGTGTTGCAGGACGTGAAGGAAGCGCTCAAAGAAAAGCTCATCAGCCAAGATGAGGAGAAGAAAGCGCAGGAAGAAATCCAGAAGCTGACCGACAAGCACGTGGCCGAAATCGACCAGGTGCTCGCAGCCAAAGAAAAGGAAATCATGCAGGTCTGAGGCAGGAGCCTCCCTCATGCCGGTTCCCGCGCATATCGCGATCGTCATGGACGGCAACGGCCGCTGGGCCGAAGCCCGTGGCGAGCCGCGCACGTCAGGTCATCGCGCTGGTATCGAACCGGTGCGGGCGACCATTCGCGAGTGCGCGCGATTGGGTGTAGGCGCACTGACGCTGTTCGCATTTTCGAGCGAAAACTGGCGACGTCCCGAGACGGAAGTGTCGACGCTGATGGGGCTCTTCATGGAGGCTCTCGAGCGCGAGGTGCAGGAGCTGCACTCGAACCAAGTGCGATTGCGCATCATCGGCAATCGGCAGCGACTGGCCGTGGGTTTACAGCAGCGTATCGCCGAGGCCGAAGCCTTGACCGCTGGTAATACCGGTCTGCAGTTGCAGGTGGCCGTGAGTTACGGCGGTCGCTGGGATGTCATCGAGGCCGCCAAGCGCTTGGCGGCACAGGCTGCAAGCGGTGCGATCAGAGCGACCGATATCGACGAAGAGCGTTTCGCGCGCGAGTTGCAACTTGCCGATCTGCCGGACCCGGATCTCTTCATTCGTACCGGTGGTGATCATCGGATCAGCAATTTTCTGCTCTGGAATATCGCTTACGCGGAGCTTTTCTTTACCGATGCGCTGTGGCCCGACTTCAACGCCGAGATTCTGGCGGAAGCGATCGAGGATTTTCGCGGCCGTGAGCGACGCTTTGGTCTGACCGGTAAGCAGGTGCGCGAGGAGCCTCGATCGTGAGTCGCAAGCCGGTCGGTCTGCAGCAGCGTCTCATCACCGCACTCGTCTTGCTCGCGCTGTTGGTCGCGCTGGTTTTTTTGGCGCCACCTTGGGCGACGATCGCCGTCATCGCCTTGGCGATGTTGGGTGGGGCCTGGGAGTGGTCGGCGTTCCTGCATCATGATCGACGCCGTGTGCGCGCGGCCTATGTTGCGCTGGTTGCGCTCGGTTTGGTCGCCGCATGGTCGGTGAGTACGACGATCGATTCGCTCTCGATGTTGCTGCTCGCTGCCTGTGCGTGGTGGGTGATTGCTTTGCTTTGGATCATGCTCGCGCCGCAACGGGGCGGGGCAATCTCGGCGGCGATTGCCGGGCTTTGCGCGTTGGTTCCGGCAGGTGTGGCGCTCGCGCGTGTGCGGCTCGAGCCTAATGGCGGTGAATTGTTGGTGTTCATTTTGCTCATCGTGATGGCCGCTGATGTCGGCGCCTATTTCGCAGGTCACGCCCTCGGCAAAACCAAGCTCGCGCCACAGGTCTCGCCCGGAAAAACCTGGGAGGGCGTGATCGGTGGATTTGTGGTTTCAGTGTTGGTGGCTTACGGGGGTTCGCGCTGGCTCGGTTGGCCGACTACACCCATGATGTTGCTGGCCTTGGGTGCTGCGGCGTTTTCGGTGGTCGGTGATTTGGTCGAGAGCTTGATGAAGCGTCACTCGGGCCTCAAAGACAGTGGTCGTTTGTTCCCAGGTCATGGCGGTTTGCTCGATCGCCTCGATAGCCTCACGGCCGGTGTGCCACTACTCGTGTTGGGTTTGCTGAAAGCGGGTTTGATCGGCGCTGCTCTCGCTCCGGAGTTCATCGAGTGAGCGCGCAGCCCTCAGTGGGTGCACCGATCGGTGTGGCGGTACTCGGATCGACAGGCACCATCGGTGACAACACGCTCGATGTGATTGCGCGTCACCCAGATCGATTCCAAGTCGTCGCACTCGGAGCGCATCGCAATGCGCCTAAGCTGCTCGCGCAGTGCCGGCAGTTCAAGCCCGCGCACGCTGTACTGGTCGATGCCGAGGCGGCTGCGCAGTTGCAGGCGGCGATTCGCGCAGAGGGACTTCCGACGCAAGTGCATGCGGGTGTGTCGGCGCTTGATGCGATCGCGACGCTCCCCGAGGCGCCCTATGTGATGGCGGGCATCGTCGGTGCTGCGGGGCTCGCCTCATCGCTGGCTGCCGCTCGCGCCGGTAAGCGCTTGATGATTGCCAACAAGGAGCCGCTCGTGATGGCGGGCTCCCTCTTCGTCGAGGCAGCGAGTCGCTCCGGGGCGACCTTGCTGCCGATCGACAGTGAACACAATGCGATTTTCCAGTGTTGGCCTGCGGGCTCTCGCACGGGCGTGGCGCCGGCGGGTGTGCGACGCATCCTGCTCACCGCTTCGGGCGGGCCCTTCGTCGATTGGCCGCCTGAGCAGATCGCGGCGGCGACGCCCGAACAGGCCTGCAAACACCCTAAATGGGTCATGGGCCGCAAGATCTCGGTCGATTCAGCCACCCTCATGAACAAGGGTCTCGAGGTCATCGAGGCGCGCATTCTCTTCGGTTTACCCCTCGAGCAGGTCGAGGTGGTCGTGCATCGTCAGAGTCTGGTGCACTCGATCGTCGAATACGTCGATGGCTCGATGCTCGCGCAACTCGGTTCGCCGGACATGCGCACCCCGATTGCCTATGCCCTCGGATGGCCGGAGCGACTCGACTCCGGTGTACAATTTCTCGACCTGGTGCGGGCCGGAAACCTGCAGTTCGAGGCGCCGGATATGGCGCGCTTCCCCTGTTTGCGCCTCGCTCGCGAGGCAGCGGTGGCAGGGGGGCTTGCGCCGACGGTGTTGAACGCAGCCAATGAGGTTGCGGTGGCGGCGTTCCTCGAAGGCCGGTTGAACTTTGCGGGGATTGCCCGGGTCATTGAGGCGGTGTTGGCGACGGCGCCAAGCGGTGCCGCCTCCGATCTCGCAGTCGTGTTGGCGGCGGATGAACAAGCGCGCGAGAGTGCTCTGCGGCAGTTGAGTCGCACGGCTGGGATGGCGGTCTAGCACCGCGAGGAGGCGAACGATGGATCTCATTTGGACGTTAGCCGGCTTCATCGTGGCCGTCAGCCTGCTCGTGACCATCCACGAGTTCGGTCACTACTGGGTCGCCCGTAAGCTCGGTTTCAAGGTGCTGCGATTCTCGGTCGGTTTTGGCACGCCGCTTTGGAAGAAGACCGCGGGCGCCGATCGCACTGAATATGTCTTTGCCATGTGGCCTTTGGGCGGCTACGTGAAACTGCTCGATGAGCGCGAGGGTCCGGTGCCGCCGGAAGATCTCGCGCGCTCGTTCACGCGCAAGAAGCCGTGGGAGCGCATCCTCGTTTTGCTCGCGGGGCCCGCCTTCAATATTTTCTTTGCCATCATCGTGCTCGCCGCGATGCTGTGGGTCTCCGGTTCACCCGAAGTGCGACCGGTCGTGGGTCGTATCGTGACGGATTCTGTCGCAGCCCAGGCAGGCCTGCAGAGCGATGACGTGATCGTCGCGGTCGAAGGTAAGGCCGTCAATAATCAAACAGAGGTGCTCTTCGGTCTGATCGAGGGCATGAGTGAGTCTGGACCCATCGACTTGCAGGTGCGACGCGGCGAGTCTGAGGTGCGTGATCTGCAACTGCGCATCGATGACCCGGAAGTGCGTCGTGCGCTGACCGAACCCTCGGCGTTGCTGCCGGGTATCGGCATGCGTTTCTGGTCACCGCCCATTCCGGCCGTGATCGGCAAGGTCGATGTGGGTGGTCCTGCCGATGTGGCGGGTTTGCTCGCGGGCGATCGTATCGTCGCCGTCGATGGCGTCGAGATCACCGATTTCCCGATGCTCGTCGAAGCCATTTCCGTGCGTCCCAATCGCGAGATCTCGGTGATTTATGAACGTGAGGGGGCGCAGGGCAGCACGGTGGTGACGACCACCGCCGATCTCGCCGAGGGGCGCGAAGTCGGCCGTATCCGCATTCAAACACCGCCACCGCCGCCGTGGCCCGCGTCGATGATCGAGGTCGTGCGCTTCGGGCCGCTCGAGGCTGTGGGTGAGGCGAGTGTGCGGGCGTGGGACATGACCGTGCTGCAGGCCAAAATGTTCTGGCGAATGATCTTTGGTCAGGTTTCTTTGAAGAATCTCTCGGGACCTATCTCGATCGCAGAGTACGCAGGCGACTCGGCTCGCAGCGGCGTGGCCGAGTTCTTGGGGTTTCTCGTCGTGATTTCGCTCAGTCTCGGTTTTCTCAATCTGTTGCCGATTCCCATTCTCGATGGCGGTCAGATCGTCTACCAGTTGGCCGAGTGGGTGCGCGGCTCGCCGCTCTCGGATCGCCTGCAGGCCATCGGTCAGCAGGTGGGTGTCGCCTTGCTCGTGATGCTCATGGGCGTCGCGCTTTTCAATGATTTCGCTCGGCAGTTCGGCTGACCAGGGGTCTCACTTGTCGCTTTTTTCCAGATTGATTGTCGGTGTTCTTTTCTCGATCGCAGCCACCGCTGCGATGGCGCAGGATCCGCCCACGCTGCGGGTCGACAACATCCGCGTCGAGGGTCTGCAACGAGTCTCAGAGGGTACGGTCTATAACTACCTGCCTGTGAACATCGGTGATCGCATCACGCAGCAGCGCGTGCGCGAGGCCATCCGTGCGCTCTACGACACAGGCTTCTTCCGTGACGTGGAACTGCGCTTTGAAGAGGGCACGTTGATTGTTGCCGTGCTGGAGCGCCCCTCGATCGAGAGCTTCGAGCTCAAGGGTAACAAGGACATCAAAACCGAGGATCTGACCAAGAGCCTGCGCAACGTGGGCCTGGCCACGGGCAAGACCTTCGATCGTTCGGTACTTGAAGACGTCAAGCAATACCTCACCGATCAGTATTTCAGCCGCGGCAAATACGCCGTGCGCATCGCGACCGAAGTCGAGGAGCTGGCCGATAATCGCGTGCGCGTGAAGATCGACATCAAAGAAGGCAAGCGCGCGCGAATCCGTCAGATCAACCTCGTGGGTAACAAGACCTACACCGAAGACGAAGTGCTCGAGGATTTCGAGCTCAAGACGCCGAACTGGCTGTCTTGGTATCGTCAGGACGATCGTTACTCGCGCGAATCCCTGCAAGGTGATCTCGAGAAGTTGCGCTCCTACTACATGGATCGTGGCTATGCGAATTTCGATATCGAATCGACGCAGGTTGCGATCGCGCCCGAGAAGGACGACATCTTCATCACGGTGAACGTGAACGAGGGTGAGGTCTTCAAGCTCGGTGAGATCAAGCTTGCCGGTACGTTCGTCGTGCCTGAGTCGGAGCTCAAGAATTACCTCCTCGTCAAATCGGGCGAGACCTACTCCAAGAAAGACATCACCAGCACGCAGGAGTTGCTGCAGAACCGACTCGGTCTCGAGGGCTATGCGTTCGCGAAGGTCGACCCCGTGCCGACGCCGATCGAGGGTAAGAACGAAGTCGGTATTACCTTTTTCGTTGAGCCCGGCAATAGGGTCTACGTTCGGCACATCGTCTTCAACGGTGTGACCAAGATCAACGATGAGGTGCTGCGTCGCGAGATGCGTCAGCTCGAAGGCGGTTGGCTCTCGAACATGCTAGTCGAGCGCTCCAAACAGCGTCTGCAACGCTTGCCCTACATCGAGAAGGTCGAGTCTGAGACGAAGCCCGTGCCCGGATCTGCCGATCTCGTCGACGTTGAGTTCGATATCAAGGAAGGTCCGTCGGCGCAGTTGGGTGGTGGTATCGGCTACTCGGAGTCGCAGTCCTTCATCCTCAACGGCAACTATGCCGACAGCAATTTCCTTGGTACCGGTCAGCGTGTCTCGCTCGATCTGAACTCGGGTCGTTACTCGAAGGTCTACGGCATTTCGCACACCGATCCGTACACCAATATCGATGGTGTCGCGCGCACCCTCTCGTTCACGTATCGCGATGTGACGCAGTTCGTATCGGCCTCATCGGATTTCTCCTCCGAGTCGCTCTCGATCGGCGTCGACTACGGTTATCCGATTACGGAATTCCAGGGTTTGCGTGTTGGTTTGTCGGCTCAGCGATCCTCTTTGATCACGGGCGAGGGCAGTGCGCAGCAGGCGCGGCAATGGGTGCAATCGAACGGTGACTACCGTCAGCAGATCGTGCCCGAGCAGGATTTCGGCGAGGGTTTCGTGATCCCGGGAACCACGCTCGATACCACGCAGTTCGACAGCTACGACCTCGTCATCGGTTGGAGCTACGACAGCCGTAACCGAGCGCTGTTTGCGGATCGCGGTATGCGTCACTCGTTGTCGTTGAGTTACGCGTTGCCGTTCAGTGACGTGCAGTACGCCACGGCCAACTACGACTATCTGCAGTTCGTGCCCATCATCGGTAGCTGGACCATGGCATTTGCGGCCGAAGTGGGCTACAGCCAGGAGCTTGGCGATACCACGGCGCCACCGCCGTACCGCAACTTCTTTGCCGGTGGTCCTGATACGGTGCGCGGCTTCCGTGAGAGCCGTCTCGGTCCGAAGGACAGCTTCGGTAATCCGTATGGCGGCAACCTGAAGGTGACGGCGCGCGCCGAGCTCTTGATCCCGACGCCGGAGAAGTGGCGTGCGTCAGCCCGTGCCTCGATCTTCTTCGACATCGGCAATGTGTTCTCGACGACGGATTTCTACAAGTTCACCGGTGCCGATGGCGTCACGCCGGTCGAGTACAAGTTCGGCTATGATAAGTTGCGTCAGTCGACGGGCATTGCCGTTCAGTGGCTGGCGCCGCTCGGGGTCTTCCGCTTCAGTTATGCGCTGCCGCTCAACACCTTTGAAGGTGACGGCGTGCAGTTTGCGGACGAGGAAGAGCGATTCCAGTTCACGATCGGACAAGCGTTCTAATTTTTTCGGATAAGAGGTTCGAAGCGAGATGCGTGTGAATCTGAAGACGATGGTGCCGGCCTTGGCCGTGATGGCAACCCTGTTTACGGCGCCGGCGGCGTTAGCCGAGGCGAAGATCGGCGTGCTCGACTTCGGTCGACTCATGGACGAGAGCCCGCAAGGCAAGGCGCTCATCGAGTCGCTGCGTTCGGAAGCCGCAACCAAGCAGCGCGAGTTGCAGGGTCAGGCGGCCTCGTTGCAGACCAAGCGCGACAAGCTCGTGAAGGATCGTGCCACGATGACGGCGGATCAGATTTCGCGTGCCGAGAAAGAGCTGCGTGATGGTGAGCGCGATCTGGCGCGCCGTCAGTCCGAGGTCAACGACGACTTCAACGCACGTCGCAACGAGGAGATGACCAAGTTGCAGCGCTCGCTGATCGAAGAAGCTCGCAATTATGCGAAGTCGCAGAACTACGATCTCGTCGTCACCGACGGCGTGATCTACGCGACGCCGGCGCTCGATATCACGCCGGGCGTGCTGCAGAGCCTGCAGTCGCGCGGTGGTGCTGCGGCCGCGCCGAAGCCCGCGACCCGCTGATTTTTCACCGGCGCAAGCCGATGATGGTCACGCTCGGAGATTTGGCAGTCCGTTTCGGGCTCGCGCTCCGCGGTGATCCCGATCGCCCCGTTGATCACGTCGGCACTTTGGCCGGCGCCGGTCCACGGGGCATCGCATTTTTGGCGAACCCAAAACGCATCGACGAGTTGGCGACGGCCAACGCGGCGGCAGTCATTTTGCCGGCGAACCTGGTCGAGCAGTCGCCGGTCGATTGTTTGATTGCCGATAACCCACACGCGGCGTTCGCGCGCATTGCCGATGTGCTGCATCCAAAAGCGATGGGCCCAGCGGGGATTCATCCCTCAGCGGTCGTCGCTCCTGATGCGCGCATCGACTCGAGCGCACACGTCGGACCTTTGGTCGTAATTGGCGCGCGTGCTGTGATCGGCGCGCGCGCGTACATTGGCCCAGGATGTGTCATCGGCGACGAGGTCGAGCTCGCAGCCGATGTACGACTGGTGGCGCGCGTGACGGTGCTGGAGCGGGTCACGGTCGGTGCGCGCTCGGTGCTCGATGCTGGCGTCGTCGTCGGTTCCGAAGGCTTCGGTAACGCGCACGAGGAAGGGCGCTGGGTGCACGTGCCACAAGTGGGCACGGTACGCATCGGTGCCGACGTGGAGATCGGCGCGAATAGCGCCATCGATCGCGGCGCGCTCGAGGACACGATCATTGGCGATGGCGTTCGCATCGATAACCTCGTGCAGGTGGGGCACAACTGCACGATCGGTGCGCACTCGGCGCTAGCGGGTTGCGCAGGTCTTGCGGGCAGTTCGCACGTCGGCGCGCGTTGTCGCATCGGTGGTGGCGCCGGGATCGCTGGGCATTTGCGCATTTGCGACGATGTGACCATCACGGGCTACACGTTCGTGACGGGTGATATACGAGAGCCCGGGGTTTACTCTGGCGGGATTCCTGCCGAGAGTGCAGCAGACTGGCGGCGTATCGTCGGTCGCTTGAAACGCATCGATGGCCTCGCGCGCCGCGTGGGTGACCTCGAGAAGAATTTGGATTCGACGAAGAGTGAGGAATGACAGCGTGAGCGATAAGGACATCATCAGCTTGGATATCAATGCCATCCTCAAACAGTTGCCACACCGGTATCCGTTTCTGCTCGTCGATCGTGTGCTCGAGTGCCACAAGGGCGATCACATCCGTGCCCTGAAGAACGTCACGTACAACGAGCCGTATTTTCCGGGGCATTTTCCGTATCGTCCGGTCATGCCGGGGGTGATCATCATCGAAGCACTCGCACAGACGGCCGGCATTCTGGCCTTCGTGACGGCGGGCGTCGTACCGGATGAGCACACGCGCTTTTTCTTCGTTGGTATCGACGAGGCACGGTTCCGACGCCCCGTGGAGCCGGGTGATCAATTGATCCTGACGGCGAAACTCACGCGCCAGATGCGGGGTATCTGGAAGTTCTCGGCGGCCGCTTACGTCGGCGATGTCGAAGCCGCGTCGGCCGAGTTGATGGTGGCCCCCGAGACGGGCAAGGGGCAGGGCTGATGAGCGAGTCCACTCGAATCGACCCGCGCGCGGTTGTCGCGCCGACTGCCAAGCTCGGCGAGGGTGTCGAGGTTGGCCCGTTTGCCATCATCGGTCCCGATGTCGAAATCGGCGCCGGTACGATCGTAGGGCCGCATGCCATCGTGACGGGCTGGACGAAGCTCGGTAGCCACAATCGTATCTTTCAGTTCGCTTCGATTGGCGATGCACCGCAGGATAAGAAATATGCCGGTGAGCCGACTCGCGTCGAAATCGGCGATCGCAACGTGTTCCGCGAATACGTAACCGTCAATCGCGGTACGACGCACGATAAGGGCATCACCCGCGTGGGTAGCGACAATCTCTTCATGGCGTCCTCGCACATTGCGCACGATTGCATCGTCGGCAGTCATTGCGTGTTTGCGAACCTCGCGACGTTGGGTGGGCATGTCGAGGTGGATGATCACGTGATCCTCGCGGGCTTCACGGGGGTGCACCAGTTCTGCAAGATCGGCGCGCATGCCTTCATCGCCAACAACACGGCAGTGACGCGCGATGTACCGCCCTATGTCATGGCGGTGGGTCATCCGGCGGCGCCGCACTCGATCAATGCCACGGGGCTTTCGCGTCGCGGCTTCACGGCCGAACAAGTGCGCAACATCAAGAATGCCTACCGCACGCTCTATCGCATGGATCTTCCGCTCGAAGCCGCGATGGAGAAGCTGCGTGAGGCCGCCAAGACGCAAGCAGAGCTCGTGCCCTTCGTCGAGTTCGTGGCTCGCTCGACCCGCAGCCTCATCCGCTGATTCACATCCATGGTCTCGCAGGCCGCACCGCTGATTGCGATCGTGGCCGGAGAGGCCTCCGGCGATAACCTCGGCGCAGCGCTCATCGCAGCGATCCGCGAGCGTGTACCTAACGCCCGTTTCATTGGTGTACCGGGTCCGCGCATGCGCGAGGAGGGCTGTGAGGCGCTGGCGTCGAGCGAAGAGCTCGCGGTCATGGGGCTCGTCGAGATCTTGCGTCATCTGCCGAGACTGTTTTCTTTGAGGCGTCGTCTGCTGCGCGAATTTCGCGAGCGCGATGTCGACATCTTCATTGGCATCGATGCGCCTGAGTTCAATCTCGGGATGGCGCGTCGTTTGAAGGCCGATGGCATACGCACGGTGCAATACGTCAGTCCGCAGGTGTGGGCGTGGCGACAGGGTAGGGTGCACGAGATCGGCGCGGCCTGTGATCGCATCTTGTGCTTGTTGCCTTTCGAGCCGGCGTTCTACGAGCGGCATGGGATTGCTGCGCGCTTCGTGGGGCATCCGTTGGCGGATCAGTTTCCGTTGCAGACCGATCGCGCCGCCGCGCGGCGGGCACTCGGCTTGCCCGACACGGGCGAGATCGTGGCGGTATTGCCGGGTAGTCGAGTCGGTGAGGTCACGCGCCTCGCGTCGCCCTTTGCTGGTGCGGCAGCGTGGCTCGCTTCGCGCAGGCCGGGCGTGCGTTTCGTCGCGCCGATGGCGAGCGCTGCTACGCGCGAGCGCTTCGAGGCCGAGTGGCAGCGATGCGCGCCGCAGACGCCGGTCACCATCGTCGACGGTCGCTCGCGCGACGTGCTCGCGGCAGCCGATGTCGTCCTCGTCGCCTCGGGAACGGCGACGCTCGAAACCTTGCTCACGCGACGGCCGATGGTGGTGGCGTATCGCTTGGGCGCGATCACGGCGTTTTTGCTGCAACGGTTTGGCCTGGTGAAGGTCCGATTTTTCTCGCAGCCGAATTTGCTCGTCGGTCGCGAAGTCGTACCGGAGTTTTTCCAAGGACGTGCGAACCCTGAAACACTCGGTCGAGCGCTACTCGAGTGGTTTGTTGAACCGGCTCGTTGGGCCCACCTCGAGAGGGAGTTTGAAGAGGTACATCTGGCGCTGCGTCAGGATGGCGCGGCGCTCGCGGCCGATGCCGTCGTCGAGTTGTTGCCGTGACCGCGTGGCTTCCGTGAACGAGTCCCCGTCATGAGTCGACTCATTGTCGGCGTCGATGAAGCCGGGCGTGGGCCGCTGGCGGGGCCTGTGGTGGCTGCGGCCGTTATTCTCGACCCCGAGCAACCCGTAGCGGGGCTCGCAGATTCCAAGGCGCTCGATGCCAACGAGCGCGAGCGGCTCGCGTTGCTGCTGCAGGAGCGCGCGCTCGCTTGGTGTGTGGCGGTCGCAAGTCCCGCGGAGATCGATGCGATCAATATCTTGCAGGCGACGATGCTGGCGATGCGGCGCGCCGTGCTCGGCTTACTCGGGCCGGCGTCGGGCGCCACGCCCTACGGCTCGGTGCGCGTCGAGGTCGATGGCAATCGGCTGCCCGCCCTCGAGGGGGTCGCGGGGATTGCCGAGGCGGTGGCGATCGTGAAGGGCGATGCGACGCAGCCGGCGATCAGTGCGGCCTCGATTCTCGCCAAGACGGCGCGAGATCACGTTATGGAACAACTGGATACGCGACATCCTGAATATGGATTCGCGATCCACAAGGGTTATCCGACGCCGGCCCACCTCGCGGCCCTCAAGGCCCATGGGCCGAGTTCAGTCCACCGACGGAGTTTCGGACCGGTAAAATCGGCGGCGCGATGAGCGCCTTCGTCCACCTGCGTCTGCATACCGAATACTCGCTGGTCGACAGTGTGGTCCGCATCCCTGAGCTCGTCGCTCGCGTGGCGGAGCTCGGCATGCCGGCGGTCGCCGTCACGGACGAGCACAATCTCTTTGCGATGGTGAAGTTCTATCGCGAGGCGCTCGCCAAGGGCGTCAAGCCCATCATCGGTGTCGATCTGCAGATCGCCGAACCCGGCGAGCGAACACCGCCGAGTCGTCTCACGCTGCTCTGCATGAACGATGCGGGATATCGCAGACTCACGCGTCTCGTGTCGCGCGCCTACCTCGAGGGACAGCAGCGCGGCGCGCCGCGCATCGATCGTGCCTGGCTCACACCGGAATCAACCGAAGGTTTGATTGCGCTGTCGGGCGGACGCGAGGGCGATGTTGGCCGAGCCTTGCAGCAGAGCAAGACGGCTGAGGCGCGCGGCTTGCTCGACTTCTGGAAGCGACTCTTTCCCGATCGCTACTACCTCGAAGTGACTCGTACCGGTCGTGACGAGGATGAGGCCCTCGTCGCCTCGACCGTCACGCTCGCGATCGATGCGGCACTGCCCATCGTGGCCACCAACGATGTGCGCTTTCTCTCGAGCGATGATTTCGAGTCGCACGAGGCGAGGGTGTGCATCCACGAGGGCGCGTTGCTTGCCGATCCCGCGCGACCGCGTCACTACACGCGCGAGCAATACCTGCGCTCGCCCGAGGAGATGATCGAGCGATTCGCCGATCTGCCCGAGGCGATCGAGAATTCCGTCGAAATCGCCAAGCGTTGCAGTCTGGTGCTGCAGCTTGGCGAGAGTCGGCTACCCATCTATCCGGTACCCGAAGGCCAAACGACCGAAGAGTTCTTGCGCGCTGAATCGGCGCGCGGTTTGCAGCAGCGTCTCGAGCGTCTCGGTAATGTTGATCAAGATGCCTATCGCGCGCGTTTGCAGACCGAGCTTGAAGTCATCTGTGCGATGGGCTTCGCAGGTTACTTCCTGATCGTGGCGGATTTCATCCGCTGGGCGCGTGGCAATGGCGTGCCCGTGGGACCGGGGCGTGGTTCGGGTGCGGGCTCTCTAGTGGCGTATTCGCTCGGCATCACCGATATCGATCCGCTGCAATACGATCTGCTGTTCGAGCGCTTTCTCAATCCCGAACGCGTCTCGATGCCCGACTTCGACGTCGACTTCTGCATGGATGGGCGCGATCGCGTCATCGAGTATGTCGCGGACAAGTATGGCCGCACGCGTGTTTCGCAGATCATCACCTACGGCACCATGGCGGCGAAGGCGGTGGTTCGCGATGCGGGACGCGTGCTTGGTCTCGGCTATGGTTATGTCGATAAGATCGCCAAGCTCATTCCGTTCGAGCTCGACATCACACTCGACTCCGCACTCGAAAAAGAGGCCGAGCTCAAGCGTCTCTACAAGGAAGATGATGAGGTTCGTAACCTCATTGATCTCGCCAAGTCGCTCGAAGGCTTGACGCGTAACGCCGGCAAGCACGCCGGTGGCGTCGTGATCGCGCCCTCGGTACTCGAAGATTTTACGCCGCTTTATTGCGAAGACGGCGGTGGATCGGTCGTCACCCAATTCGACAAGGACGATGTCGAAGCCGCAGGTCTCGTGAAGTTCGACTTCCTCGGCCTGCGCACATTGACCGTGATCGATCACGCCGTGCGTACGATTAATGCGGCGCGCACGAAGCGCGGTGAGGCGCCGCTCGATATCGCCGATCTGCCGATGGACGATGCGGCGACGTTCCAGTTGCTCAAAAACTGCGAAACGACTGCGGTCTTCCAGCTCGAATCGCGTGGCATGAAGGATCTCGTGCGACGGTTACAGCCCGATCGCTTCGAAGATATCGTGGCATTGGTCGCGCTGTTCCGCCCGGGTCCGCTGCAGTCGGGCATGGTGGATGACTTCATCGCCCGCAAGCACGGTCGCATCGACGGTCCGATCGATTATCTGCACCCGAGCCTCGAGCCGGTGTTGCGCCCGACCTATGGTGTGATTCTGTATCAGGAACAGGTGATGCAGATCGCGCAGGTGCTCGCGGGCTACACCTTGGGTGGTGCCGACATGCTGCGTCGCGCCATGGGCAAGAAGAAGCCCGAGGAGATGGCCAAGCAACGCGGCAAGTTCGTCGAGGGTTCCGTTGAGCGCGGCGTACCTGAGTCGCAGGCCGCCTACATCTTCGACTTGATGGAGAAATTTGCCGGCTACGGTTTCAACAAATCGCACTCGGCTGCCTATGCCTTGCTCTCGTACCAGACGGGCTGGCTCAAAGCACATCATCCCGAGGCATTCATGGCCGCGGTGCTCTCGGCCGATATGGCGCACACCGACAAGGTGGTCACGCTCAAAGACGAGTGTGATCGCATGGGCATCACCGTCTTGCCACCGGATGTGAACTCGTCGGCTTATGCCTTCGAAGTGGCCGGTGAGCGACAGGTCCGTTATGGCCTCGGCGCCATTCGTGGCGTGGGTGAAGCGGCCGTCGAGGCGATCACGAGCGAGCGAGTTGCGAATGGCTCTTATGCGTCGCTCGAAGATTTTTGTCGCCGGCTCGATCTCAATCGAGTCAATCGGCGTGTGCTCGAAGCGCTGATTCGTTCGGGCAGTTTCGATACGCTAGGCATCAATCGCGCGACCTTGATGGCGCGACTGCCCGCGGCGATGCAGTTGGGTGAGCAGGCCACGCGTGCCGAGGCCACAGGTCAAGTGGATCTCTTTGGATTAAGCGCGCCCTCTGCTGCGGTGAGTTCTTCAGATGATCACCTTGCGCCCGCGCAACCGGAGTGGAGCGAGACCGTGCGCCTTGCCGGTGAGCGTGAGACCTTGGGTCTGTATCTCTCGGGTCATCCGATCAATCGATACGAGAAGGATCTCGGTCGCTTTGTGACGGGTCGCATCGCTGATCTCATCAGTGATCGACCGAGTCAGGGCGCGCCGGAGCGCGGCTGGTTTGGTGGCAGGCAAGCGACGATCGCCGGCTACATCCACGAGGTCCGCAAGAAGGGTAATCGAACCTCCATCGTGCTCGACGATCGTACCGGACGCATGGAAGTGACCTTCTTCGACGAGGTGATGCAGCGGTATCGCGAGCTCATCGTCAAGGATGCGCTGGTGTTGATCGAGGGGCAGTTGCGGTTCGATGAGCAGGGCGATACCTGGCGTCTGTCGGCCAAAAAAATCAGTGAGCTCGATCGCCTGCGCGAGCAGCAGGCGCTGCGCATCGTGCTCGTGTGGCCGCGCGCGCAAGGTGCCGATCAGAGCCTGATGCTGCAGCGTCTGGCTGACACGCTCGCACCCCATCGGCCGGGTCCCTGTGCGATCGGCGTGCGCTATCAAGGCGAGCGGGCGAGTGCGGCGCTCGAACTCGGTCCGGAATGGAAAGTGCGCGCGAGTCCGGAATTGCTCGAGGCGCTCGAGCAGTTGGTCGGCCCCGAGGGCTTGCGGGTCGTCTATGGTCCGCCGCCGGGCACGGCCAACTCGGCTTACGGCTGATATCCACCGCTGATAAGATCAGGTCATGCCCATTAATTTCCTCGATTTCGAGCAACCGATTGCGGAGCTCGAAGCTAAGATCGAAGAGCTGCGCCACGTTACTAAAGACGCTGCGGTGAACGTGCAGGATGAGATCGCGCGTCTGCAGACCAAGAGCGAGCAGCTGACCCGTAGCATCTTCGGCAAGCTCTCGCCGTGGCAGATCACACAGCTTGCGCGTCATCCGCAGCGACCTTACACACTCGATTATCTGTCGGCGGCCTTCACCGAATTCCAGGAGCTGCATGGCGATCGGATGTTCGGCGACGATCGCGCGCTGATTGGGGGCCTCGCTCGCTTGAACGGCGAGTCGGTGGTCGTCATCGGTCATCAGAAAGGGCGTGACACCAAAGAACGCGTGCGTCGTAACTACGGCATGCCGCGACCTGAGGGTTATCGCAAAGCCTTGCGACTGATGCACCTAGCCGAGCGATTCTCGTTACCGCTCATCACCTTCATCGACACCCCCGGTGCTTATCCGGGTCTCGATTCGGAAGAACGTGGTCAAAGTGAGGCCATCGCTCGTAATCTTTTCGAGATGGCGAAGCTGCGTGTGCCCATCGTGAGTGTGGTCATCGGTGAAGGCGGCTCGGGTGGCGCGCTCGCCATCGGTGTCTGTGATCGCCTGCTGATGTTGCAATACAGCACGTATTCGGTGATCTCGCCCGAGGGTTGTGCATCGATACTCTGGAAGAGCGCCGATAAGAAAGAGATGGCTGCCGATGCGATGGGTCTGACGGCCGATCGTTTGAAATCTTTGGGTCTCGTTGATGAAGTGATCGCCGAGCCCTTGGGTGGTGCGCATCGCAATGCGGCCGTGATCGCGCGTTCGCTGCAGGACGCCTTAGCGCAGCATCTGGCTGTGCTGCGTGCCAAGCCGCTCGAGACGCTGCTCGCCGAACGTGCGGCACGCATCGCGGGCTTTGGTGTCTACTCGGAGGCTGGCTGAAGCGCGCCCCCGATGGGCTCGCGAATGAGCTCATAGACCCGCTCGCGCTGCGCGTCGCGCAGCGACTCGATGCGCTCGCTCAGCAATCCTCCTCGAAACCCTTGCGCCTTTGTCTGGCGTTGAGCGGCGGTCTCGACTCGATCGCACTGCTGCAGCTACTCGTGCAGTGGCGTTCACGCCAGCGCGCTTCGCATCGGGTCGAATTACGGGCGATCCACATCGACCATCAATTGCGTCCCGCGTCCAAGACGTGGGCCAAGCACTGCCGTGCGGTGGCACGCGAGGCGGGTATTCCCTGCACGGTCGTCAAAGTCACGGTGCCCAAGCGACGCGGCGAATCGCTCGAGGCCGCGGCACGCGATGTTCGATATGCCGCGCTCGCTGCGCGCCTGCGCCCGAACGAGTGGCTCGTCACCGCGCACCATTTGGACGATCAGCTCGAGACGCTGCTGCTGCAATTGATGCGCGGTGCCGGAGTGGCCGGTCTCGCTGGGATGGCGGCCGCAACCTCCGTGCCTTTGCCGTTATGGCGACCTCTGCTGCAGGTGTCGCGAGCGGAGTTGTCGCAGTGGCTGCAGGCGCGAGGTGGGCGCTGGGTCGAGGATGACAGCAATCTCGATGAGCGGTTCGACCGCAATTACCTGCGGCATCGTATCGTGCCGCTGCTGCAGGCGCGCTGGCCGTCGGCGTCGAAGACCGCGGCGCGCAGCGCGGCGCATCTCGGTGAGGCGCGTGAATTGCTGCAAGCCTTGGCCGAGATCGATGCGGCGCAGGTGATCGAAGATGGCGTGGTACAAATCGCAGCCTTGCAGACGCTCGATGTTGCGCGCCAGCGGAATCTGCTGCGTCATTGGATCGCGTTGCAGGGTTTGACGACGCCCGATGCGGTACACCTCGAGCGGATTCGAGTGGAGCTCCCCGCGGCGCGCACCGATGCCCAGCCCATCGTGCGCTGGGAGGGCGGTGAGGTGCGTCGCTTCCGTCAGCGTTTGCATGCACTCGTGCCGCCCTTGGCGCAGCGTGATGAGCGGTCCTCCGCGCAGCGTATCGAGCAGCGTTGGCGCTGGCGTCGGCAACCGGTGCTCGAACTCGGCGCTGGGCTCGGTCGCTTGCGATGGGTCCAAGATACGAACGGTGAAATTGCCGCTGCGCGCTTACCAGCTGTGTTGCGGGTCACGAAACGGGTCGGCGGTGAACGCATTCGATTGCGCGCGACGGGTCCGAACCACGCGGTCAAGGCGTTGCTGCGTGAGCGAGGTGTCGTGCCGTGGGAGCGTGAGTGCGTTCCGCTCATTTTCGCTGGCGAGACCCTCGCGCTCGTGGCCGATCTGTTCGTCGCCGCGGCGTTTCGTACGGATCCGGCCGACGATCCGCCGCAGCCGCGACTGCGTCTCGTGTGGGAGCGTGACGTCTAGAACAGGCGTTGAGAAAAGAGGCTTTTTTTGCTAGTCTGACTTCCCGTCGTGCCGGCTTCCGAAGACGGCGCTTAGCTAGCGGCGGTTCACCATGCCTCGTTTCGTATTTGTCACGGGCGGTGTCGTTTCCTCGTTGGGGAAGGGCATCGCCTCTGCGTCTTTGGCGGCCATCCTCGAGGCTCGCGACCTGAAGGTCGCGATGGTCAAACTCGACCCCTACATCAACGTCGATCCGGGCACGATGAGCCCGTTTCAGCACGGTGAGGTGTTCGTCACCGACGATGGTGCCGAGACAGATCTCGACCTCGGTCACTACGAGCGCTTCGTGCGCACGGTCACTGGGCGGCATAGCAACTTCACCACCGGCCGCATCTACGAGCGTGTGATCGCCAAGGAGCGACGCGGAGACTATCTCGGCGCGACGGTGCAGGTCATTCCGCACATCACCGACGAGATCAAGGCGAGCATTTTCTTAGGCGCCGGCGATGCCGATGTCTGCATGGTCGAGATCGGCGGCACGGTCGGTGACATCGAGTCCTTGCCGTTCCTCGAGGCGATCCGTCAGATCGGCGTGGAGCTTGGTCGTAGTCAGGCGATCTTCATGCATCTGACGCTGGTGCCCGTCGTCGGCGGCGGTAGCGAGATCAAGACGAAACCGACTCAGCATTCGGTCAAAGAATTACGCGGCATCGGTATCCAGCCCGACATCCTGTTATGCCGGGCGCAGCACCCGTTGCCGGCGGAGCATCGACGCAAGATCGCGCTGTTCACCAACGTGGAAGAGCGTGCGGTCATTTCGGCGATCGACGCGCGCGATATCTACGAAATTCCGATGCTGCTGCACGAGCAGGGCCTCGATGAGATCGTGGTCGAGAAGTTGCGGCTCGAGTCGAAAGCGACAGCAGCGGACCTTTCATCCTGGCAGGCCGTGGTCGAAGCCAAAGCGAACCCGAAGGGTGAAGTTGATATCGCGATGGTCGGCAAGTACGTCCAGAACCGCGACTCATATATTTCGCTCAACGAGGCGCTCACGCATGCGGGCGTCAAGAATCGCGTCACGGTCAACATCCACTTCATCGAGTCGACCGATATCGAAGAGCGAGGTACGGCTGCGCTTGCGGGTATGGATGCGATCCTCGTTCCTGGCGGCTTCGGCGAACGCGGTGTCGAAGGCAAGATCGCTGCCGTGCGCTATGCGCGTGAGCGCGGCATTCCCTATCTCGGGATCTGCCTTGGTATGCAGCTCGCGGTAATCGAATACGGACGGCATGTGTTGGGTCTCGTCGGTGCGACCAGCACCGAGTTCAATCGCACGACGCCGCATCCGGTGATCGCGCTCATCACCGAATGGCAGGACGCTGCGCGTGGCACGCAGCAGCGCGACGAGCAGTCGAACCTCGGCGGTACGATGCGTTTGGGTGGCCAAGACGTCACGCTGACGACAGGTTCGCGTGCCAGCGAAATCTATGGCGGCACGCGCATACGCGAGCGTCATCGTCATCGTTACGAGTTCAACAACACCTATCTCGATCGTTACCGCGCGGCCGGTCTCGTGTTCTCGGGGCTCTCGCCCGATGGCTTGGTCGAGATCGTCGAGCTGCCAGGCCATCCGTGGTTCGTCGCCACGCAGTTCCATCCGGAGTTCACCTCGAACCCGCGTGATGGGCATCCGCTCTTCACGGGCTTCATCGCTGCTGCGAGGAATCAACATGCGTCTCGGTAATGTCGAGGTGGGCGCGCGTGAGCCGCTGTTTCTGATTGCAGGTCCTTGCGTCATCGAAAGCGCTGCTCTGTGCGAAGAAGTGGCAGGACGCATGGTCGAGATCACTCGTGCGCTCGGCATTCCCTACATCTTCAAGGCGTCCTACGACAAGGCGAACCGTTCCTCGCGCAGCAGCTTTCGTGGCCCCGGCATCGAAGCGGGCCTGAAGGTGCTCGAGGATGTGCGTGCCAAGTTCGGTGTGCCGGTGCTCACCGATGTGCACGAAGACACGCCGCTTTCGGAAGTGGCAGCCGTGGTGGATGTGTTGCAGACGCCGGCTTTTCTTTGTCGTCAGACTAACTTCATCGTGGCGGCTGCATCGCAGGGTAAGCCGGTCAACATCAAGAAGGGTCAGTTTCTCTCGCCTTGGGAAATGCAGAACGTCGTCGACAAGGCGCGCTCCACCGGCAACCCCGGCATCATGGTTTGTGAGCGTGGCTTCAGCTTTGGCTATAACAATCTCGTCTCGGACATGCGCTCACTCGCGGTGATGCGCGGCACGGGGTGCCCGGTTGTGTTCGATGCCACGCACTCGGTGCAATTGCCGGGTGGGCAGGGCAGTGCCTCCGGTGGTCAGCGCGAATTCGTACCGGTGCTTGCGCGCGCTGCTGTCGCGGCGGGCGTGGCGGGTCTTTTCATGGAAACCCATCCCGATCCCTCCAAAGCCTTGTCTGACGGCCCGAATGCTTGGCCGTTGCCGCGCATGGCTTCACTGCTCGAAACGCTGCTCGAGCTCGACCGTATCGTGAAATCCAAACCTTTCGAGGAAGATCAAAAATGAGCCGCATCATCGACATCCGAGCCCGCGAGATCATCGATTCTCGGGGCAATCCCACCGTCGAAGCGGATGTGATCCTCGCGAGCGGCGCGGTCGGTCGCGCCGCTGTTCCCTCGGGTGCCTCGACCGGTACGCGCGAGGCGGTTGAACTTCGCGATGGCGACAAGAAGCGCTATCTCGGCAAGGGTGTGCTGAAGGCCGTGCGCAACGTGAATACCGTGATTCGCTCCACGCTGCTCAAGCGTGATGCGCGCGATCAGGAGGATATCGACGCACGCATGATTGCGCTCGATGGCACGGACAACAAAGGTCGTCTCGGTGCCAATGCGCTGCTCGCCGTATCGCTCGCTGTGGCGCATGCGGCGGCTGAGGATACCGATCAGTCCCTGTGGCGTTATCTCGCGCGTGGTCGCAAGCCGGTGATGCCGGTGCCGATGATGAATCTCATCAACGGCGGCGCGCATGCCGACAACAGTCTCGATATCCAAGAGTTCATGATTCTGCCGGTCGGCGCCAAGAGCTTCAGTCAGGCGCTGCAGCAGGGCGCCGAGGTGTTCCACACCTTGAAGGGCATTCTGAAGGGCAAGAAGCTCACGACGGCCGTGGGTGACGAGGGTGGTTTTGCACCGAACCTCGCCTCGAACGAAGCAGCGCTGAAGTTGCTGCTACAGGCGATCGAGAAGGCGGGTTACCGCCCGGGTAAAGACATTTATCTCGGCCTCGATGTGGCCAGTTCCGAGTTCTTCAAGAAGGGTCGCTACGAGTTGCATGGCGAGGGTCGCAGCTTCACGGCGGCGCAGTTCACGCGCTACCTGCGCAAGCTCGTCGACAAGTACCCGATCATCACCATCGAAGATGGCATGGCCGAGGGCGACTGGACCGGTTGGGCGGGGCTCACCGAGGAGTTGGGCGCTGACTGTCAGCTGGTGGGTGATGATCTCTTCGTCACCAATACGGCGATTCTGGCCGACGGCATTCGCAAGGGCATCGCGAACTCCATCCTCATCAAGGTCAATCAGATCGGCACCCTGACCGAGACGCTCGAAGCGATCGAACTCGCCACGAGTTCGGGTTATTCGGCCGTCGTTTCGCATCGCTCGGGTGAAACCGAAGATTCGACCATTGCCGATATTGCCGTGGCCACTGCAGCGACCCAGATCAAGACCGGTTCCATGTCCCGATCTGATCGCATCGCCAAGTACAACCAGCTGCTGCGCATCGAAGAGGAGCTCGGCGGCAAGGTGCGTTATGCAGGGCGCGAGGCTTTCCCCGTAAAACTCTGAGTTGAAAGACTTTCTTTTGCTCGAATCAAGGTTTAATCTGTAAATCCATAATGATCAGAGTGTTCGCAGGGGGGCTCGTTGCACTGACGGTGCTGTTGCAGTACCGCATCTGGCTATCTGCGGATGGCGTCAGTGAAGTGCATCGCCTGAAGCTCGCCGTCGCTCAGCAAAGCACCACGAACACCGAGCTGAAACGTCGGAACGATCAACTCGCTGCAGAAGTCGCCGATCTCAAGGGTGGTCTCGTTGCCATCGAGGAACGAGCTCGCAGCGAGCTCGGCATGATCGGTCCCAGCGAATCTTTCTATCAGGTCGTGCCCAAGGTCATCACGGCGCCACCCGCCAGTGAGCTGACCGATCGAACTCGCACGGCTCAGCGCTGAGTTGACCTCGCCCGTGACGCCGCCGCGCTACTGGCTCGTGATGCCGGCAGCCGGACGCGGCAAGCGTTTGGGTGGTGCTACTCCCAAACAATTTTTGACCGTGGCCGGGCGTCCTTTGATCGCTTGGTCGTTGCAGCCTTTCTTTGATGATCCGCGCTGTGCGGGCGTCATGGTGGCCATTGCGCCCGATGACGCCGATTGGATTCGTCTTCGTGCTTCGCTGCCACGCCCGGTGCTCGAAACGAGCGGCGGTGCCGAGCGAGCCGACTCCGTACGCTTGGCGTTGCAGGCGTTGCTCTCGCGTGGGGCAGCGCATTCCGATTGGGTACTCGTGCACGATGCGGCTAGGCCCTGTGTTTCGAATGCCGAGATCAAAGCCCTCGTCGATGCCGTCGTGGCGCATGCCGAGCGCGACTCGCCAGCGGGTGATTTGAGAGCAGGCGGACTACTCGCGGTGCCATTGGCCGATACGCTCAAGCGCGGTCGCTCACACAGCGAGGCCACTGTGCCGCGCGAGGGGCTTTGGCGCGCCCTGACTCCGCAGATGTTTCGCTTGGGCGCTTTGCTGCAGGCCTTGCAACAGGCAGAGTCCGAGGGGCGTAAACCGACTGACGAAGCGCAGGCGATGGAGTGGGCAGGCAGCGAGCCGCTACTCGTCGGCGGCGAGTCGACCAATATCAAAGTGACGACCTTCGCGGATTTGCGACTCGTGGAAGGCATCTTGCAAGCGCGCAGCAAAGGAGAGTCGCCATGAGTATTCGAGTGGGATCGGGCATCGACGTGCATGCCTTCGGGCCCGGCGACCACGTGATGTTAGGCGGTGTTCGCATCGCCCACTCGCAGGGTGTGAAGGCGCACTCCGACGGTGATGTGCTCTTGCACGCTTTGTGCGATGCGCTACTCG
>JACCEC012356718.1_pt1 | contig 23752 bp, 20 predicted proteins | sample 7450121 | NCBI WGS metagenome assembly JACCEC01 (sample SAMN15323455, study PRJNA562643) | freshwater metagenome | isolation source: river surface water | place: USA:Blue River Watershed | collected 2017-08-18 | reverse complement strand
CTGAACCTGAAGATCACCCGCGCCAAGCTCGAAGCGCTGGTCGAGGAGCTGATCTCCAAGACCATCGAGCCCTGCCGCATCGCAATTCAGGATGCCGGCGTGAAGGTCGCCGATATCGATGACATCATTCTCGTCGGCGGCATGACCCGCATGCCCAAGGTGCAGGAGAAGGTGAAGGAATTCTTCGGCAAGGAGCCGCGCAAGGACGTGAACCCCGATGAGGCTGTAGCCGTAGGCGCGGCGATCCAGGGTTCGGTGCTTTCGGGCGACCGCAAGGATCTGCTGCTGCTGGACGTGACGCCGCTGTCGCTCGGTATCGAGACGCTGGGTGGCGTGATGACCAAGATGATCAAGAAGAACACCACGATTCCGACCAAGTTCAGTCAGGTGTTCTCGACCGCCGAAGACAACCAGCCGGCAGTGACGATCAAGGTCTATCAGGGCGAGCGTGAAATGGCGTCGGGCAACAAGAGCCTGGGCGAATTCAATCTCGAAGGCATTCCGCCTTCGGCCCGTGGCACGCCACAGATCGAAGTGACCTTTGATATTGATGCCAACGGCATTCTGCATGTAGGCGCGAAAGACAAGGCCACCGGCAAGGAAAACAAGATCACCATCAAGGCCAATTCCGGCCTGAATGAAGACGAGATCCAGCGCATGGTGCGTGACGCCGAGGCGAATGCCGAGGAAGACAAGCGTCTGAAAGAACTCGCTGAAGCGCACAATCAGGGCGATGCGCTCGTGCATTCCACCCGCAAGGCGCTGGGCGAGCACGGCGACAAGCTGGAGGCCGGCGAGAAAGACAAGATCGAAGCTGCGATCAAGGATCTTGAAGAAGCCCTGAAGGGCAGCGACAAGGCGGCCATCGATGCGAAAGTGGCGGCGCTGTCCGAGGCCGCGCAAAAGCTGGGTGAAAAGATGTACGCCGATATGCAGGCGCAGCAGGCGGGTGCGGGTGCGGCCGGAGCAGCGGGTGCCGCGGGAGCGGCCGGAGCCGGAGCACAGAGTGGCGCCAAGCCTGCAGAGGATGATGTTGTCGATGCTGACTTCAAGGAAGTAAAAGACAAATAATTTCTCCCCCCGTCGCACGGCATCGCCGTGCTGACGTCGCCGGGCCGGAGCGCGTGTTTGCCTCCTGCCCGGTTTTTTGCTTGGATACTTGAAGATGGCTAAACGCGATTTTTACGAAATACTCGGCGTAGCGAAAAATGCGTCGGAGGATGAGATCAAGAAGGCATATCGCAAGCTGGCGATGAAATACCATCCTGACCGCAATCCTGACAGCAAGGGCGCCGAAGAAAAATTCAAGGAGGCCAAGGAAGCCTACGAGATGCTGTCGGACGTCCAGAAGCGCGAGGCGTACGATCGCTTCGGTCATGCAGGCGTTGATCCCAATATGGGCGGTGCGGGTGCCGGGGGTTTTGGCGGCGGCGGTTTTTCTGATGCCTTCGGCGATATCTTTGGCGACATCTTTGGCGGCGGCGGTCGCGCGCGCGGCGGCCCGCAGGTCTATCGGGGCGCCGACCTGCGCTACAACCTCGACATCACACTCGAACAGGCAGCCAATGGTTTCGATACGACCATTCGCGTGCCGTCATGGAACGAATGCGATACCTGCCACGGCTCGGGTGCGAAGCCCGGCACCTCGCCCACCACCTGCGGCACCTGTGGCGGGCACGGTCAGGTCAGGATGCAGCAGGGGTTTTTCAGTATTCAGCAAACCTGTCCGAAGTGTCACGGCACCGGCAAGGTGATCCCCGATCCGTGCACCAGCTGCTCAGGTTCGGGCCGCGTGAAGCGCAACAAGACACTGGAAGTAAAAATCCCCGCGGGCATCGACGATGGCATGCGCATCCGTTCGACAGGTAATGGCGAGCCCGGCATGAACGGCGGCCCGCCCGGTGATCTGTACGTAGAAATCCATATCAAGCAGCATGCGGTATTCCAGCGCGACGGCGATGATCTGCACTGCGAAATGCCGATTTCTTTTGCCAGGGCCGCACTGGGTGGCGAGATCGAGGTCCCCACCTTGTCAGGCAAGGTGTCATTCACTGTGCCTGAGGGCACCCAGACCGGCAAGACCTTCCGACTGCGCGGCAAGGGCATCAAGGGTGTGCGATCCGGTTTTCCGGGTGACCTGTTCTGTCATGTGCTGGTCGAGACGCCTGTCAAGCTCACTGACAAGCAGAAAGACTTGCTGCGGGAATTCGATCAGCTGACGCTGGCGGGTGGTGCCAAACACAGTCCGCAAAGCAAATCCTGGATGGATAAGGTAAAAGAGTTTTTTGAATAAAAGCAGATTTTCTGTATTGACGAACGCCCGCACTATTGCGGGCGTTTTGCTTTTCGATACCCGAACATTTGTTCAGATGCGTATTGGTGTTAACGTTTTTCTCATGATGAATTGTGAAATTTGCTTGATGCTTTGACGTCGCAAGAGAAAACGGTAAGTTTTTCGGTCCCGGATTTCGCGCTGGCTGTAAAAGCCGGATCTGAATCAACATGAACGACCAACACCGTATGCAAACCATCATTCACCTATGGAGTACTACTGTCGCCAGGATCCGCTCAGTTATGGGCGAACGCGACAACGAACTGGAGCAGGTCAGTATTCGCATGCTGATCGGACTGGGTGCGCTGATCTATTTTTCAAACACTCAGTTCCCCGGTAATCTGGACAGCCGGGGCTTTCACCTCGACCCGGTCTGTGTGCTACTGGGCTTTGTGATCACGGCGGCTGCACTGACGATCTGGGTGCTTATCTGGCCCGGCGAAAAGCTGTCGCGCAGGGTGATCGCCATCGTCCTCGATGTGGGAACACTGACGTATCTGTTCGTCATCTCGGAAAGCAAAGCAGCGCCATTATTTTTTCTGTATCAGTGGATCATCATTGGTCACGGATTCCGGTTTGGCACCAAGTACTTGTTTGTGGCGCTGGTTATGTCCCTGATCGGCTTTGGTGCCGTTATTTTTCTCGTGCCGTATTGGCGAGAGGAGCTGGGACTATCCGTCGGATTGTGGCTCGGCACTCTGCTGATATCCCTGTATTTCAGCACCTTTGTCAGCCGGTTGAGAAATGCGCTGAGTCGCGCTGAAGAAGTCAATCAGGCAAAGCGCACCTTTATCTGCTCTGTCAGTCATGAGCTGCGCACGCCACTCAATGCCATCATCGGGATGGTCGATCTGCTGAAAAGCACGACACTCGACCGGGAGCAGAGAGAAATACTCAATTCGATGACCACCACTTCCAAAGTGATGCTGTCACAGGTAGAGGATGTGCTCGATTTTTCCAAGATAGAAGCCGGAAAGATGTCCGTCGAGCTGATCTCTTTCGATCTTTATCAGCTGATCCAGGGAATACAGGATATCTTTTCTTACCAGATTGACCCTTTTCAGATAGAGCTCAGTCATAGTATCGCAGAAGACGTGCCTTATTGGATCGAGGGCGATCCTCACCATTTGCGACAGATACTCGTCAACCTGATCGGTAATGCGGCCAAGTTCACCGAGCAGGGAAGTATCTCTGTACGAATAAAAAAAACCGGAGGAACCGAGTCCCGCGTGCGGCTGTGCTTTCTGATCAAAGATACAGGTATCGGTATCTCGGAAGCGGCCAATTCAAAAATTTTTGAAAGCTTCACGCAGGCTGATGAATCTACCGCAAGAAGATTCGGCGGTACCGGTCTGGGAACCACGATTTGCAAGCAACTGGTTGAGCTGATGAACGGCAGCATAGGATTCCACAGCCTGCAGGGGCAGGGCAGCACGTTCTGGTTCGAGCTGGAGTTCGGCCTGCCTGAGCGAACATTCATGAACACGGTGGATTCATTCGAAGCGATCCGGACGCTCATTGTCAGTCCTGCAGATGCTGATGAGGCGCTGGTGGGGAGCGTCGTCGATTTATGTGGCCGGACGCCCGGGCTTGCGCGAAACACGGTCGAGGCTGCCGCATTGATGGAAAAGGCGCTGCTCACTGGTCATCCGATACGTCTGGTGTTTCTTGATTTGCCTCGTCGGAGCGATCAGTCAACCGCCGAGCATGCGCATGTCGTGCGCAAAGAAACAGAGATACTGCGCAAGGCATCGCCGCATGGAAAGGTGACACTTATCCTGCTCGCGGCCGATCAGCAGACGAGCAGTGATCTGGATTCTCTGATGGAGCTTGCCGGACTTTACTCGGTGCTGTCTGTGCCGCCGGTGACTGAGTTTCTCAGAAACCTGTTGCATGCGCATGCCGTTGATCTGAACCGTAGCAAGGCAGCTGCGGCTGTTGCAGAGTCGCTCTCCTCGCCTGCGCAGGAGACTCCGGCTGTACTGTCAGCATCTGAATTTTCAGGCTACGACATTCTGGTTGCCGAAGACAATCCGACCAACCGTAAAGTTTTACAAAAGATCCTTGAGCGAGCAGGCCATCGCTGCACCCTGGTCAGGGATGGCGAGGAGGCGCTGGATATCGTCGACAAGCGAATTTTCGATGCCATTGTTCTGGATATGAATATGCCCGTCATGGCAGGCACGGATGTCGCGCGATTATGTCGTCTGATGCATGGCCAGTCCGCAAGAATACCCATCATCATGTTTTCCGCCAATGTGACAATGGAAGCGCGACGGGAAAGCATAGAGGCCGGCGCAGATGAATTTTTACCCAAGCCCATACAAGTAGATGTTTTTCTCAATACCCTGGATCGCCTGGTCACCGGCCACCGTCAAGACTGGCCCGACAATGGCGCGAACAATGCCGGATTACCGCTACGGCCGCTGCTCTTGATAGACGAGGAGGTCGTACTGAATCCGCAAGCGCTTGCTGGTATCGAGCACATGAGTACTGACCCAAAATTTCTGGATGATTTGATTGTTGAATTTATTAATGAAAACCGGCGGATGCTGGACGATCTTGAGCAATCCATGCAGGCGCAGGATCTGGAGATATTCAGGGAGATCGTGCATGCGTTGAAAGGATCTGCGCTCAGTGTCGGCGCCATCGCGATGAAAACGGCTTGCAAACGTCTTGAAAAACTGGATCCGCCTGTGATTGCAAGCTATTCGCACGAAATCATGCAGCAGCTGCGACAGATATTCATGCTGCTGTGCGAGGAATTGGAAAAATACCGACAAAAGCGCGTTCAGCGTCACTGCGAATGAAAAAGTGCATCGGGACAGGTTGGGATATTGACACTTTTTGATTCAATCCAAAGGAGCAAATAATGAATCTTTCTGATCTTTTAGACCTGATCACCCGACAGTCCTGTGAAGACATCGAGGCTCTGCCTCAAATGCAGGCAATGCTGTCCGGTACGCTGACCAAAGACCACTATATTGGGTTTTTAATGAATTTGTACCCGATAGTGTCCCATTTTTGTCCCACGATGGCCTTTGCCGCGGGGCTTTGCGCTGATCGGTATGACGTGGTCCGAAGCTATCTTTATGACCATATTTTCGAAGAGCGTGAGCACGAACATCTGGTGCTGGCTGATCTTCGCGCATTTGATGTTGATGTGTCTGGCATTCCGGCGCGAATCCCGGAGTTGCCTGTGCAGGCCATGCTTGCATACAACTATCATCATGCAACGGTAAATCCGGTGCATGTGCTTGGGATGATTTATGTTCTCGAAGTGCTGGCTTTTTTATATGGTGGCCGGGTTGCGCAATCCATTTCGGTATCGATGGGCCGGAAGGTTGATGAAGGATTTACGTTTCTGGATTCTCATGCGCAGCTTGATGAAGATCACACGGCAAAATTGAAAAATCTCTTTATTCTGCTTCACAAGACAGAGGATGCCGTATTGCTGAATAGTGTGGAGACAAATTTTTATCTATTCAGAAATATCATTGGTTTCAAAAGAAAAAATGCCGTTCAAAATATTCATCATGAAAGCAATGTTCAGAAATATTTCGTGATTGATTGACTGAGTACACCAGAGTATGTTGACCTCCCCTTGAGAAATGACTTGCGTGATTTATCAAAGGGTGTCATCTGACCTGACATATCAGATCGAGCTGATTTCATCGATTGCGCTGATTGTCTTCTGAGAACCTGTCTCGTTAGGCCGCTGGCTGCGTTAGCACTGCCTTGCCGTACATCTGTACTGTCTGCGGCAGTGCCGCCTTGCCACCGACCTAACGAGACAGCTTCTGAGTGTCTGTTTGAAAATTGTCGCATAACAGATTTTCAAACAGACACTGAGCGCCCGACTATTCAGGCGGCCACCAGATCGCCGGTGTATTGCGCATCGGATGATTTAGGCAAAATTCTCATCTCCTGCTGATATCGTTGCGAATTCAGAAGACGGCGCGTGGTCGTCAGATCTTTTTCGCTGATTGACATCGCCGCATCAACCCACAAGGAAATCACATTTTGCAATTCGGTATCGGTTACCGGATTGACCAGCTGACGACATTGGTAAATATTTTTCAGTGCGTTCATATGCTTTTCTTGTTTCTTCATCAGGTCATTGGCCATTTTTTTTCCTTCTCCCGGCGATGCAATAAAATCAATGACACCAAGTTTATGAAGATCTTCGGCCTTGTAGGTATTTCCGCTGGTGATCAGATCTTCAGTAACTCGCATGCCTACTCTGCGCGATAAAAGGCTGTATGCCCCCATTCCGGGAAACAGGCTGAAAAGAATTTCCGGGAATCCCAGGCGGGTGCCTTGCTCGGCGATGATGATATTGCTGGATAAGGCGAATTCAAATCCACCGCCTAATGCATCGCCCTGCACCACGGATAGCGTGATTGCGCTGGCATTGAATCCGGTCAGACGCGTATGAATGGCCTCCACACACAGGCGCGCATAGTGCATCAGCGCCTCCTTGTTTCGCTCGCGAATCAGGCTGATGAACAGCGCAAGATCGCCGCCAAGATTGAATACTTTCGGATGGCGGGAAGCTATCACGCAGTAATTGACAGGTTCCCAGCTGTCTTCATGCAAAAAGTACCCGTCTTTCTCCTGCAACAGATGAAATCCATGATGAATTTCTTCGACAAGATCCTGATTGAAGCACGGGATACTGTTCGGCTTCATATAGGTCCATAGCGCTTTGAGAGAGGGGTCATATTCCTGCGCAATCTGCTGATATTGACGCCGTGGCGGCGAGTAAATATCCGATCGTTGGGCTTTTTTCACTTCCGAAGCTGAGATATCTAGCATGAGGTTCTCCTTTGCAATAGACTTGAGAAGCATTGAATGCAGTTACTTTCGCGGCGGTCCGCTACCGGTTTCGTTTTGGCCGCCTGGAATCATTGCTTCTTTGTAGCCAGTTAAACTTATTAATAAAGTTAAATAAATATTTCTTCTGGTTCCGCTTCTTGCACGCTGCTGTTGCTTGTGACCTCCGTGCTTGATGTAGTCGAGACCGACGGCGTCCTGTTTTTGTTATCGATCAATGACTGCCAAGCTTTGCAGAGTCTAGGAGACTGTCGGAGTTTTTTAAAAAGTATTAGTGATCATCGGATTTTCACTAACATTGATTTGAAATTCGAAAAATTTGTTGTTGGTACAATGCGCTCATATTTTTCCGGAGTCCCGAATGAGAGACCAAAAGATAGACAAGGCTTTGCGCCAGCTGGTAGCTAACAACAAAGAGTGGGCCGCATCGATGCTGGCTCGCGATCCTGACTACTTCAAAAAGCTGGTTTCACAGCAGTCGCCCGAATTTTTGTGGATAGGCTGCTCCGACAGCAGGGTGCCGGCAAACACCATCGTGGGCCTGGAGCCGGGCGAGCTTTTTGTGCACAGAAATGTCGCCAACGTGGTGGTGCATACCGATCTGAATAGCCTCTCTGTGCTGCAGTTCGCGATCGATGTGCTGGGCGTGAAACATGTGATCGTCTGTGGCCACTACGGATGCTCGGGCGTGCAGGCGGCGATGGACAAGCGACGCGTCGGACTGGCCGACAACTGGCTGCGACATGTGCAGGACGTGCATCTGAAGCACTGGTACTACTTTCCCGACAGCCTGCCGCTGCAGGAGCGCAGAGATCGTTTGTGTGAACTGAATGTGATCGAGCAGGTGATCAACGTCTGCCAGACGACCATCGTGCAGGATGCGTGGGAGCGCGACCAGGATCTCACCGTGCACGCGTGGGTCTACAGCCTTGAGGATGGATTAGTGCGCGACCTCGGTCTGGCGGTCAGCGATGTGGAGTCACTGTCAGTGCAGGTGGCGGCCAGTCTGGCGCGTTACGACCGCGAGGTATAACTGACGCAGACCGTCAGAAGCAGTGCTCCGGCGCAGGGAAGCTCTGCGATTTCACTGCCTGTACATAGGTCGTGAAGGCATCGCCGATGCAGATCTGTCCCTCCATGAAATTCCTGACGAATTTCGGTCGGTGCCCGGGGAAAACGCCCAGCATGTCATGCATCACCAGCACCTGACCCGAACAATCGGCGCCGGCGCCTATGCCTATGGTCGGTATCTGCAGAGCGTTTGTCACTAAGGCACCCAGTGAAGCCGGAATCGCTTCCAGTACCAGCAGCGACGCACCGGCATCCTGCATCGCCAGCGCATCGGCAAGCAGAGCATCGGCTGCCTCGCTGGTCTTCCCCTGCACGCGGAATCCGCCTAGCTGATGTACGGATTGTGGAGTCAGGCCGAGGTGCGCGCAGACCGGAATTCCTCGCTCGACCAGATGGCGCACCGTCGCGGCGAGCCAGCGGCCGCCTTCGAGTTTCACCATTTCGGCGCCTGAGCGCATCAGCCGCGCGGCATTCGTCATCGCCTCGTCTTGCGTCGAGTACGAAGCAAAGGGCAAATCCGCCAGCACCATCGTAGTGCGCACGCCACGCGCTACGCAGGCCGTGTGATATGCAATGTCATCCACGGTGACAGGCAGCGTGGTGCCGTGACCTTGAACGACCATACCCAGTGAGTCGCCGACAAGGATAATGTCGATGCCCGACTCATCCATCAGACTGGCGAAGCTGGCGTCATAGCAGGTCAGCATCGTGATCTTGTCGTTTTTCTCGCGCATGCCGGCCAGCACGGTGGTCGTACGCTTCTTGCGGGCGGATACCGGGTCAGGATTCATCGTAGTCAGTCTCCGCGGCTGAAGAATTCCCGTTTGCCGCGCATGCCGGCGATCCGCTTCATCAGCAGCTCGAAATCCTCGCTGCGTTCGACGGGATTGAATTTTTCTGCATTCACTATCAGCAGCGACGTGGTTTCGTAGTGATGGAAGAAGCGGCTGTAGCTTTCGCACAGACGTTCAAGATAATTGTCCGAGATGCCGGATTCTGCTGGTATGCCGCGTCGCTTGATGCGCTCGGCCAGTGTGGACGGTGCAGCCTGCAGATAGATCACCAGATCGGGCCGCGGGGCTGACTGGCTGAAATGATCGAACATCTGCCGGTACAGGTTCAGTTCATCATCGGCAAGGGTCAGCGCAGCGAAGATCGGATCTTTGTCAATCAGGAAGTCCGAGACGACCGGGGCAGAGAACAGATCGGTCTGCGCCAGATCGCGCAGCTGGTTCATCCGCTGGAACAGAAAGAACATCTGCGTCGGCAATGCGTAGCGGGCTGCATCGCGGTAGAAGCGCTCTAGAAAAGGATTGTCCTCGGGCTGCTCCAGCAGCGGCTGCGCGCCGGTCTCGCTGGCAATGCGGCGCGCGAGGCTGGTTTTGCCGACGCCAATCGGCCCCTCGACGACGACATACCGGTATTTGTCGAAATTCATGACTTGAGATGATACGTGAATGCGTTGACATATCAACTACTGAGCCGTCAGCGCCGGCCGGGCGCGCTGCAGTATCAGGCCGACGGGTTCAGGCGTTCGATTCGCTGACTGCTCACACTGACCAGATAGTTGCTGGCGGCGCCCTTGCCGGGTATATGAGCGTCCGGCGCTATCTCCAGCAGCGGCAGCAGCACAAAAGCGCGATCGCTCATTCGGGGATGAGGCAATTCAAGGCCGGGCGTGCTCATCTGCAGATGATCATAGAGCAGCAGATCGAGATCGAGCGTTCTCGGCGCATTGCGAAAAGGTCTTTCGCGTCCGAAAACCCGCTCGATGTGCTGCAGGTTCTCCAGCAGGGTCTGGGCAGACACATCGGTGTTGAGTCCGACGACCGCGTTGATGAAATCATCGCCGCCGGCATCGACCGGCGCGCTGCGGTAGAGCGACGAGCGGGCCGTCACCCGCGTGCCGGGCAGAGCGTCGATGGCCTCGATGGCCGCATGCACTGTATTAAGCGCGTCACCCAGATTAGCGCCGATGCCGACATACGCCGTGCGGGTCATCAGTCAGCGCTCTCGGTCCGCGCCTTGTTGCGATTGCGCCCGCCGCGACGGCGGCGTTTCTTCGGCGCGGAGGCTTCATCATCGGTGGGTTTGCGGTTGATCAGTGCCTCCCGTTCCGGACCATCGGCATCGATGAAATCGGTCCACCACTGGCCTATCTCTTCATCGATCTCGCCGGAGGCGCAGCGCAGCAGCAGGAAGTCATAGCCGGCACGCATGCGCGGATGCTCGAGCAATTTGTAAGGGGACTTGCCGACGCGGCGCTCGAAGCGGGGCTGCATGGCCCAGATGTCGCGCATATCAGTGGCAATGCGCCGCTGAAGCGCCAGCTTCTCGGTCTGGCCATCGAGCACATCGTCGGCGGCGAGATGCAGCGCCGGGATCGGATACTCGCCTGCTGCGCGATAGGCCTCCCACTTCTCAAGCACCTGATGCCAGAGCAGCGACGCAAACAGAAAGCCCGGCGACACCGGCTTGCCCTGACGCACACGCTCATCCGTATTGGCCAGCGAGAGCGTGACGAATTTTTCGCCGAGCGGCTGTTCGAGCACGACATCGAGCAGCGGCAGCAGCCCGTGATGCAGACCTTCCTTGCGCAGCCGCTGCAGGCAGGCCATTGCATGGCCGCTCATCAGCAGCTTGAGCATTTCGTCGAATACGCGCGCGGCGGGCACGTTGTTGATCAGCGGCGCCATCACGGCCATCGGCGCGCGGGTGGCCGGGGCGATCTTGAACTCAAGCTTGGCAGCAAAGCGCACCACCCGCAGCAAGCGCACCGGGTCTTCGCGATAACGTGCCTCCGGTGTGCCGATGATGCGCAACATGCGCGCGCGCATGTCCTTCATGCCACCGTGATAATCGAGCACGACCTGCTCGGCAGGATCGTAATACATCGCATTGATCGTGAAGTCACGCCGGGCGGCATCTTCATGCTGCTCACCAAAGGTGTTGTCGCGCAGCACGCGGCCATGTGCATCCTTGGGCGCGTCGTCAGTGGAGCTGCCGCGGAAGGTGGTGACCTCGATCAGCTCCTGACCGAACATCACATGCACGATCTGAAAACGACGGCCGATGATGAACGCGCGGCGGAACAGACGTTTGACTTCTTCCGGTGTCGCATCTGTCGCGACATCGAAATCCTTGGGCTTCAGTCCCAGCACCAGATCGCGGACTGCCCCACCGACGATGAAGGCCTTGTAGCCTGCCTTTTGCAGTGTTTGGGTGACACGCACTGCGTTGGGTGATACATCGTCGGGATCGATGCCATGCTCTCCCGGACCGAAGGTCTTGGGGCGGGTGGCGTTGCCGGGACTGGCGCCGACACCGAGGATGCGGCGTATGAGTTTCTTAATCATCGAACAGCTGCAGTATGGGCCAGCCCTGCGCGGTCGCATGCGCGGCAAGGGTGGCGTTCGGGTTGGTCGCGACCGGATGCGTGACGGCCGAGAGCAGGGGAATATCATTCTGCGAATCGCTGTAGAAAGTGCTGCGGCCGAAATCCGACAGCGACTTGCCCAGCGAGGCCAGCCATGCCTGAGTGTTGACCACTTTGCCCGGGCCGAAAGGCGGTGTGCCCAACAGCCGGCCGGTGATCGAGCCATCTGCAGCCACTTCCGGTTCGGCCGCGATCAGGTGCCCGACACCAAGCGCTCTGGCGATCGGCTCAGTCACGAAGCGGTTGGTCGCGGTAATGATGGCCACCATCTCGTCTGCATCCTGATGCTTTGCGACCAGCGCGCGCGCTGCAGGGCGGATGGCCGGCGTGATGATGTCTTCCATGAACTCCGCGTGCCAGTCATCGAGCTGACGGCGCGGAAAGCGCGACAGCGTGCCCAGCGCAAATTCGAGATATTCGATCGGGTTCAGCGTGCCATTCTGGTACTGCGCGTAGAACTCCGCATTGCGAGCGGCAAAGGCTTCGGGATCGACCGCGCCGGCGCGCACCAGGAACTGTCCCCATTCATAGTCGGAATCGAGGGGCAGCAGGGTGTTGTCGAGATCGAATAAAGCGAGGTTCATGAAAGCGTATTGGCGTCGCCCAGTTGCAGCAACTCGCGCAGCAAGGGCATCGTGATCGGGCGCTGAGTTTCCAGCGAATAGCGGTCAAGCGCATCCAGCATCGCGGACAGCGATTGCATGTCACGCCGGAAATGCGTCAGCAGGTAGGGTAACACGCCGGGCGACAGCGACAGCCCGCGCGCTTGCGCCGATTTCGACAGCGCATCGATTTTTTCTTCGTCTGACAGGCCATGAACCTGATAGACCAGTCCCCACCCCAGACGCGTACGCAAGTCTTCGCGCAGCGATAGCTGTGCCGGCGGCTTGCCGGTAGCGGCCACCATCACGCCGCCCGCGTCGCGTACCTGATTGAACAGCGCAAACGCCGCCTGCTGCCGGTGCGGCGCGAGCTGGTCGCAATCATCCAGCAGGTAAAGCGGAGTGCCGTCCGACCAGACGAAATCGCGGGATGAATGCTGCGGGGTGAGCAGCAGCGCGTCTGCAGCGCCGGCCAGCGCGCGCAACAGATGGGATTTTCCCGCGCCCGCATCGCCCCAGATCGTGACGAATCGCTGATCGAGAGAGCTGACCCTGCGCTCGGCAATCAGCCGCAGCAGTGACAGCAGCTCGGCATTTTTGCCTTCGACAAAGTTGTTCAGGGTTTGCGGCCGGGCTGCGCCCCAATCGAGCAGCAACTGCCTCATGATTGATTGTAAAAACGGCTGGTCAGATAGTGTTGGCGCAGTCGGCCAAGAACGACCGAGAGTATAGCCGACGCCGGAAGCGCGAGCAGTATGCCGACGAATCCGAACAACTGGCCGAACGATAACAGCGCAAAGATGACGGTCAGCGGATGCAGGCCGATGCGCTCGCCGACCAGTCGCGGCGTCAGATAAAAGCTTTCGATGAATTGTCCGAAACCATAGACCACGGCGACTGCGATCAGACCGTGCCAGCTGTCGAAAAACAGAATCGCCGATACCAGCGCCAGCGTGAGGCCCAGTCCGAAACCGATGTAGGGAATGAACACCAGCAGGCCGGTGATCATGCCGACGGGCAGCGCGACTTCAAAGCCGGCAATCGCCAGCGCGGTCGAGTAGTAAGTGGCCAGCAGCAGCATCACCAGCAGCTGGCCACGCAAATACTGCGCGAGCAGACTGTCCGCTTCGCGCGCCATATCGATCACCAGTCCTATCCAGCGGCGCGGAACGAATTCCGCCAGCCGGGCGAAGATCCGGTACCAGTCCAGCAGCAGATAAAACAGCACGATAGGCACGAGGAACAGGGTCGCCGCCCAGCCGAGCACCGCGCTGCCGCCGACGCGAACCCAGGTCAGCATGCTGGCGCCCAGTCCTTCGGCACCTGCCAGCTTCTGCGCGATCAATGCCTTCATGCCTGCGCTGTCGAGGTGCACGGTCAGGCCGATCTGTTTCAGCGCGGGCCGCACTGCGCGGTCGAATGCATCGAGCAGTGCCGGCAGCCGCTCCTGCAGCACCGGAATCTGTGCGCCCAGCACCGGCAACAGCACGAGCACGATGGCCGTGATCGCCAGCACCAGCGACACCAGCGCGACCAGCACCGACAGCGCGCGAGGCATGCCGCGCTCGGACAGCCAGTCGACGCCGGGATTGAGCATGTAGCCGATGATGGCCGCGGCGACGAAAGGGGTCAGCACCGGCCCGAGCGGCACCAGCAGCACATAGGCCAGCGCGGCCACGCCCAGCCAGGGCAGCAATTGCCGGAATTCCGGTAGGGGAGCAGAGGCCATGGGCGCAGGTAAGAGGGGTGTTTTGGTAAAATACGCGCCTCGGTGACTGGCCTGATCGGCTGCCGCTCGCGCATCAGCGCGAATGGCGATTTGTCTGGCAGTCCCTGACTGGCGCCTTGTCATAGGGACAAGCGCGCATTCTACCGTTTCCTCCGCGATTCCCGACATGTCCTCGAATTCCAAGGTTTCCCTTTCCTATCGCGACGCTGGCGTCGATATCGATGCCGGCGATGCGCTGGTCGAAGCCATCAAGCCCTTCGCCAAACGAACGATGCGCGAAGGCGTGCTCGCGGGCATTGGCGGTTTTGGCGCGCTGTTTGAAGTCAGCAAGAAGTACCGGGAGCCGGTGCTGGTGTCTGGTACCGATGGTGTGGGCACCAAGCTCAAGCTGGCTTTTCATCTGAACCGGCATGACACGGTCGGCATCGATCTGGTCGCGATGAGCGTGAACGATATTCTCGTTCAGGGCGCCGAGCCTTTGTTCTTCCTCGATTACTTCGCCTGCGGACGTCTCGACGTAGCGACGGCGACCGATGTCATCAAGGGCATTGCGGCGGGCTGCGAGCAGGCTGGTTGTGCATTGATCGGCGGCGAAACCGCCGAAATGCCGAGCATGTACCCGGATGGCGAATACGATCTCGCCGGTTTTGCGGTCGGCGCGGTCGAGAAATCCAAAATCATCGATGGCAAGAAAATCCGTCCCGGCGACGTCGTGCTTGGTCTGGCTTCATCGGGCGCGCATTCCAACGGCTACTCTTTGGTGCGCAAGATCATCGACGTGGCCCAGCCGGATCTGAATGCCGATTTTCATGGTCGCCCGCTGGCCGACGCCTTACTGGCGCCGACCCGTATTTATGTGAAGCCATTGCTCGCGCTGATGGAAAAGATCGACGTGCACGGCATGGTGCACATTACCGGCGGCGGACTGGTGGAGAATATTCCCCGGGTGCTGCAGCCGAACCTGACGGCCGTTCTGCAGCGCGACGCTTGGACGCTGCCGCCCTTGTTCCAGTGGCTGCAGCAGCACGGCGGCGTGGCGGATGCGGAGATGCACCGCGTGTTCAATTGCGGCATCGGCATGACCGTGATCGTTGCAGCGCAAGTGGCCGATCAGGCGCAGGCGGAACTGACGCGTCTGGGAGAGACGGTCTATCGTATTGGCGAGATCCGCGAGCGTCAGGGGGATGAGGCGCAGACGCTGGTGCAGTAAGCTCTCTCAATACTGCGCATTACGCACCTCATTCTCTGCCAGCGTCTGCATCGGCGCCGCCGGCACCTCTGCGCGGCCGACGGTCGCCGGCGGATGAACGCGCACCGGCTGGCTCAGACTGTCCTGACTGGACAGCACATTCGCCGTCATCTCGGGCGCCGCATTCCACACGGGATTGTCGATGCCTTCGAACACCGACCGCAGCTGCCGGCCCCAGGTGCTGCGTATCATCCCGAAGTACTGATTGCTCTCGTCGATGCTCGCAAAGCGGTTCACCGCCAGCGAATCCTGTTCATACACCATCAGATCCAGCGGAAAGCCGACCGAGATATTCGAACGCAGCGTGGAATCCATCGAGATCAGCGCGCACTTGGCGGCTTCATCGAGAGGTGTCGAGGGTGTGATCACGCGGTCGATGATAGGTTTGCCGTATTTGGCCTCGCCAATCTGGAAGTAAGGATTCTCGTCATGCGATTCAATGAAATTGCCTGCCGAGTACATCTGGAACAGCCGGCAGCGTTCCCCCCGGATCTGGCCGCCGAAAATCAGGCTGACGTTGAAATCAATGCCGAACTGCTCCAGTGATTTCGCGTCGCGCCGGTGAACTGCGCGTATCGACTCGCCGACGATCTGCGCAGCCTCAACCATCGATGAGGCGGTCCAGATGCTGGTGCCTTCGGGTGACAGATATTCACTCACCATTTGCCGTATCGCCTGCGAGAGCGCAAGGTTACCTGCGGTCATCAGCACCATGATGCGATCGCCGGGATGATCGAACACGCTCATCTTGCGGAAGGTGCCGATATGATCGACACCCGCATTGGTGCGCGAGTCAGACAGAAAGACCAGCCCCGAATTCAGGCGCATTGCTACACAATAGGTCATGATGTTCTGTCCGCTCAGGCCGCCAGTGGCAGCAGGAAATCGCGGCTGACCCGGTTGCCGAGCTCGTAGACTTGCTCAAGAAATTCGGTCAGATAATCATGCAGCCCGCGCTTCAGGATATCGTCCATGCTGCTGAACTTCAGATCGGCGTGCATACGTCCGGCGAAGCGCTCAGTCTCGCTCGATACATCGTTGCGTACCTGGGCGAGATTGTTGACCACTTCACTCATGCAGGCGATCAGCGAGCGCGGCATGTCGCCGCGCAGGATCAGCAGTTCGGCGACACGCTCGGGCGTGATCACGTCGCGGTAGGCTTTGCGATAGGTTTCAAAGGCCGATACCGAGCGCAGCACGGCCGCCCAGTGATAGAAATCCATGTCGGTCGCTGACAGCAGCGCGCGGTCGGTACCGTGGAACTTGATGTCCAGCAGACGGGCGGTATTGTCGGCGCGTTCGAGAAAAGTGCCGAGACGGATGAAGTAGAAGGCCTCGTCTTTCAGCATCGTGCCGATGGTGACGCCCCGCGACAGATGCGAGCGATGCTTGACCCATTCAAAGAACTCGCTGGGGTCGCGCTCCAGCAGGCCATCGTTGAGCAGGCTGTTCATGTCCAGCCAGGTCGTGTTTTGCGTTTCCCAGACCTCGGTGGTCAGCGTGCCGCGCACCGCGCGCGCATTCTCCCGCGCCTGCGTCAGGCAGGAGGCGATCGACGAAGGATTGTCCGGATCGCGCACCATGAAATCGAGCACATCCTTGCGCGACAGCAGACCGTACTTCGCATCGAAGGCTGGCTGCAGTTCCGATATGCCCAGCACGGCACGCCAGCCTTGCTCGGCCAGTTCGGCCGATTGCGGCAGCAGCTGCGTCTGTATGTTCACTTCCAGCATGCGGGCCGTATTTTCCGCGCGCTCTGTGTAGCGCGCCATCCAGAACAGATGATCGGCAGTTCGACTCAGCATGCCGCGTCCTCCAAATTCAGTGTAATGATCTCCAGCGAGTTTGAGCATGTCATTTCTCCAGAACCCAGGTGTCTTTGGTGCCGCCGCCTTGTGAGGAATTCACGACCAGCGAACCTTCTTTCAATGCCACTCGCGTCAGGCCGCCGGGCACCAGACTGACGGTCTTTCCCGATAAAACAAACGGTCGCAGGTCGATGTGGCGCGGCGCGATGCCGGATTCGACAAAGGTCGGGCAAGCCGACAGCGCAAGCGTAGGCTGCGCGATGTAGCCGTCGGGTTTGGCGATCACGCGCTGGCGGAACGCTTCTATTTCTGCTTTGGTCGACGCCGGGCCGACCAGCATGCCGTAGCCGCCGGCGCCATGCACTTCCTTGACCACCAGTTCAGGCAGATGATCGAGCGTGTACTGCAGGTCTTCTTTTTTCCGGCACTGATACGTGGGGACGTTGTTCAGGATCGGTTCTTCCGACAGATAGAAGCGGATCATGTCAGGCACATACGGATAGATCGACTTGTCATCCGCGACGCCGGTGCCGATCGCATTGGCCAGTGTGACGCGACCGGCACGATAGACCGACAGCAGCCCCGGCACGCCCAGCGATGAATCGGGGCGAAAGGCCAGTGGGTCGAGAAAATCATCATCGATGCGGCGATAGATCACGTCCACGCGCCGCGGGCCGCGCGTGGTGCGCATGTATACCTGCTCATCCATCACGAACAGGTCCTGACCCTCGACCAGTTCCACGCCCATTTGCTGCGCAAGGAACGCATGCTCGAAGTAGGCCGAGTTGTACATGCCCGGCGTCATCACAACGACTGTGGGGTCGTCCACGCCGACCGGTGCGACCGAGCGCAGCATGTCGAGCAAGAGATCCGGATAGTGCGCGACCGGCGCGATCTTGTGCCGCGCGAACAGCTCAGGAAACAGGCGCATCATCATCTTGCGGTCTTCGAGCATGTAAGACACGCCGGAAGGCACGCGCAGATTATCCTCGAGCACGTAGAACTCGCCTGCGCCCGCACGAACGATATCCACGCCGGCGATATGTGCATACACGTCCGAGGCGACCGCAATGCCCTGCATCTCCGGGCGGAATTGCGCATTGTTGATGATTTGATCTGCCGGTATCACGCCCGCTTTCACGATGTGCTGCTCGTGATAGATGTCGTGAATGAAAAGATTCAGCGCCTGCACGCGCTGCTTCAGGCCTTGCTGCAGCTGCGCCCATTCGGCAGAGGGAATGATGCGGGGGATGATGTCAAAAGGGATCAGGCGCTCGGTGCCGGCATCGCTGCCATAGACCGCAAAGGTGATGCCGACGCGGCGAAAATTCAGGTCGGCCTCGACCCGCTTGCGGGCCAGCATGTCGGCGGGTTGTCCGGACAGCCAGCGCTCGAATTCGCGGTAATGGGGACGCACCATGGCGCCCCCCTCTTCATGCATTTCATTGAAAAAGCTGACCATTGCCGCGCGACCCTGTTGATGGAGTGGTTCTTGTCATTCATTCCATCAATCAAGAAATATGCCAGCGGCAAAATACTCAGGTATCAGGGGCTGCGCAACCTGTCCACCAGCGCTTTTTCTCTGGCGGTAGGCGGTTCCGTGAGCAGAGAGACGATGATCATCGCCGCAAACGCCGCAGGCACGCCAAAAATACCGGCGGACGCCGGCGCCATGTGAAACCACTGCTGGCTGCTGTTGCCACCGAACGCGGGGCTGGTTTGCACCAAATAGATGAGGCAGACGAAAAATCCGGTCAGCATGCCGGCGATTGCTCCCTGCTGGTTCGCACGTTTCCAGAAAATGCCCAAAACCAGTGCGGGGAACAGCGTGGATGCCGCCAGCGAAAATGCCGTGCTCACCAGCGACAGGATGTCTCCGGAGCGGAAAGACGCGGTATACGCAGCCAGCAGCGCCACCACCAGCAATAGCAATTTCGATATCGTCACCTGCCGCTGGCTGGACGCGGCAGGGTTCACCATCCGGTAATAGGTATCGTGTGACAGAGCGCTGGAGATGGTCAGCAGCAGACCGTCTGCCGTGGAGAGCGCCGCAGCCAGCGCGCCGGCCGCGATCAGTGCAGAAATCACATACGGCAGCCCGGCGATCTCCGGCGCGGCCAGCGCGATCATGTCGCCGTCAAGCGCAATCTCGGCCAGCTGCACCAGACCATCCATATTGATGTCGGTGATACTGATCATCGGCTTGGTCTTGTCGATGTTGGCCCAGTAGTTGACCCATCCGGGCAGGTGCGCATAGTCGGTGCCGACCAGAGTGCTGTAGATCTCGAACTTGACCAGCACCGCCATCGCCGGCAGCGCCGTGTACAGCAGCATGATGAAAAACAGCGCCCAGAACACAGAACGACGCGCTTCCGGCACCGAGGTGGTGGTGTAGGAGCGCATCAGCACATGCGGCAGTGCGGCTGTGCCCATCATCAGGCAGAACATCAGTGCAATGAAGTTGTTGCGCTTGATGTCCGAGCTTTGCGCATCCTCGCCGGGAAACGGCTGGGTATGCGACTGCAGCGGCCGCGAGCGCGCCAGATTGTTTTCCACTTCCTGCTCCCACAGCCGTTTGGCTTCTTCGGGGCTCTTCGGATACTCTGCCAGTGCGCGGCTGGCCGCCTTGATATCGATGAGCGAAGCGTTGCTGGTCTGGAGCTCCTGCAAACGGCGGCGTGCCTCGGCGCGGCCCTGATCCCAGGACTGCGGCAGCCGGAAAATTTTTGACTGATAATCTTCGGCCCGCTGGCGGTAAAGTTCGCGCACCTCGCGCTCACTGCTGTCGTCCGCCAGGATGTATTCCTGCGCGGTGAGTTTCGCGACGGCCGAACCATACGCGATCTGCGGCACTGGCACGCCCGTCTGTTTGGCCGACAGCCAGGCCACGGGAATCGTGAACGCGACAATGATAATGATGTACTGCGCGATCTGCGTCCAGGTAATCGCGCGCATGCCGCCCAGGAAGGAGCACACCAGGATGCTCGCCAGCCCGAGGAAGATGCCGACCGAAAAGTCAATGCCGGTGAAGCGCGAGGTGATCAGGCCGACGCCATAGATCTGCGCGACCACATAGGTGAATGAAATGATCAGCGTCGCCGCCACCGAGAGCATCCGCACGGTATTGCCATTGCCGTGCCCGCAGAAACGCGCCGCCAGATATTCCGGCACCGTGTAGCCGCCGAACTTGCGCAGGTAGGGTGCGATCAGCAGCGCGACCAGACAATAGCCGCCGGTCCAGCCCATGATGTAGGCCAGTCCGTCGAAGCCCTGCAGATAGAGGCCGCCGGCCAGACCGATGAAGCTCGCCGTGGAGATCCAGTCGGCAGCGGTCGCCATGCCATTGAACAGTGCGGGCACACGACGGCCCGCGACGTAGTACTCGCCGATGTCCGAGGTGCGGCTGAACACGCCGATCGCTGCATAGACAACGATTGAGGTGAACAGAAAAAGATAGCCGAGCCAGAAGCGAGGGAAGCCTTCATGCTCCAGTATCGCCAGCGACACCAGCAGCAGGCCAAAGCCCACGGTGTACATGCTGAAATAGCGGCTCAGCAGACGGGCGAAGTCAGTCGGCTTCATGTCCGTCCTTTCCGCCTTCGTTTGCGCCGGCCTCGCGCTCCAGCCGGTTCACTGCATACGCATAGCCGCCAATGATCATCAGGTAAATCAGCGTCGTGCCCTGCGCCGCCATGTAGAACGGAACGGGCCAGCCGCCCAGTGTCAGACTGGCCAGCTCACGCGCGAAAAAAATGACGCCCAGATTCACTGCGAACCACAGCGCCAGAAGCGCCATCGTCAGTGCGCGCACGCGCGACCAGTAATGTCGCCTTGCTGCATGCACGGAGTGATTATCGTCAGGTGGCGTCTGCACGAACGGGTGCCTTTCAGAGCGCAGCGGCCAGCGGGAAGATGATACGGAACAGGCAGCCCTTGTCACGCGGGCGGTCGGCAATGACGATCTCGGCCGAGTGGTGCGTGACGATCTCCTTGACGATCGCCAGTCCGAGGCCGCTGCCTTCAGTGTCGCTGCCGAGTATCCGGTAGAAGCGATCAAACACATGCGCGCGCTCGGCGGCCGGTATGCCCGGTCCGTCGTCTTCGACTTCGATCACGGCGCGGACTGCGTTGACGCCCACTGTGTCAGTGCGCACACGAACCGTCACATGTCCTTCCGGGGTCGAGTAGCGAAGCGCATTGTCGATCAGGTTGTTCAGCATCTCGCGCAGCATGGTCGGGTTGCCGCGCACTGTAGTCACCTGATCTTCAGCTTCAAAGCCCAGATCGATGCGCCGCGCCATCGCTGCCTGCACCCAGTCCTGCACGGTGTCGCGCGCCAGCATCCGGATATCCACATTCTCCAGAGGCATCGATTGCGCCGAGCGATTCTCGGCACGCGCCAGCGCCAGCAGCTGATTGATCATGCGCGTGGCGGACTCCGAACTTTTCGACAGTTGTTCCAGCGAACGCTGTATCTCTTGCCGGTCCGACTGACGCATTGCCAGCTCCGACTGCATGCGCATGCCGGCCAGCGGCGTCTTCATCTGATGCGCTGCATCGGCGATGAAGCGTTTTTGCAGCTGTATGCTTTGCGACAGGCGTCCCAGCATGTCATTCAGCGAGCGCACCAGCGGCGAGATCTCTTCCGGCACGCCGCTGGGATCGATCGGCGACAGATCATCCGGCCGTCGCGAGCGTATCCGTTCCTGCAATGCCGTCAGCGGCGACAGTCCGCGGGTGAGCGCGAACCACAGCAGCGTGAGCGCTACGGGCAGGATGATGAACTCCGGAAGAATCACGCCCTTGATGATCTGATTGGCCAGCGTGCGGCGCTTCTCCAGTGTCTCGGCTACTTGCACCAGCGCCATGCGATGTGTGCCGTAGGCGGCGTTGGGGCTGCGCAGCGGCTGAAGGTTGACGTACAGATAAGCGACCCGTACCTCGGTATTGCGCAGCTGCGCATCGCGCACCATTACCGACCAGGGCACGGGCACGTCGTCCTCGGCGGGGGGTGGCAGGTCGGCATCGCCAGTGATCAGTTCGCGCCGGGGGCCGATGACCTGGAAGTAGACATTGTCAACATCGTCAGCGCGCAGCATGTCCCGCGCAGGCACCGGCAGATCCACGCTCAGCACGCCGTTGGTTTCGCGCACTTGCTGCGCCAGCACGGTCACGCGGTCTTCCAGCGAGCGGTCGAAAGGCTCGTTGGCGATGGATGTCGCAGCAACGTAGGTAATGCCAATGCTGATTGGCCACAGCAGCAGCAGCGGCATCAGCATCCAGTCGAGGATCTCACCGAACAGCGAGCGCTGATCCCCCCGGGCCGAGATGGCGTTCTCGCCCGAAGTCTCGGGCGAGCGGGCAGGGCGGCTGTCGGTCAGCACGGCAGGTGTCAGGCGGTGCCTGCGGCACCGGGCTCGGCGGCAGCCGGCGCGAATTTCTCCAGGCAGTAACCGAGGCCGCGCACCGTCGCGATGCGCACGCCCCCCGCCTCTATTTTTTTGCGCAGCCGGTGCACATACACCTCGATCGCATTGTTGCTGACTTCCTCGCCCCACTCGCAGAGATGGTCGACCAGCTGTTCCTTGGACACCAGTCGGCCGCTGCGCTTGAGCAGCACCTCCAGCAGGCCCAGCTCGCGCGCCGAGAGATCGATCATCTGGTCATTCATGTAGGCGATGCGTCCTACCTGATCGAAAGTGAGCGGGCCATGCTTGATCACCGTCGGTCCGCCACCCGCACCACGCCGGGTAAGTGCGCGCACCCGAGCTTCCAGCTCGGACAATGCAAACGGCTTGGCCATGAAATCGTCAGCGCCCAGATCCAGTCCTTTGACTCGCTGCTCGACCGAATCGCCCGCCGTCAGGATCAGCACCGGCACCCGCGAGTCGCGCGAGCGCAGCCGCCGCAGCACCTCCAGTCCCGAGAGCTTGGGCAGATCGAGATCGAGGATCAGCAGATCAAAATCCTGGGTCGACAGCGCGCTGTCGGCGGCCAGTCCGTCGCCGACGCAGTCGGTTACATAGCCGGATTGGCGCAACGACCGGGTCAGGCCATCGGCCAGCACGCTGTCATCTTCGGCGAGCAGGATACGCATGCGTCTTGTCGGTGTGATGTGGTTGGGTGGGGCGCTTGCGCGGGCAACCTAGTCTATTGGGTTTGAAGATTGCCAGCAACCAAGCATTTTCGGGGGAATTAACATAGAAGTTTTCTAAAGGGTAATATTCGGTCGCAAAAATCCGCTTGCATCATCCACTGTTTTTTTATACAGTGCTGTTCGCAGTGAGGCCGACACAAAAAGACGGCCCGATGACCCTCCCACCGCACCGAGAGAAATTCATGGACGACAAAAAACTGGCGAATTCCGAAAAGGGCAAAGCACTGTCAGCAGCGCTGGCGCAAATCGAGAAGCAGTTCGGCAAGGGCTCGGTGATGCGCATGGCCGATGGCGCGGTCGCCGAAGAAGTTCAGGTGGTGTCCACCGGCTCGCTCGGTCTGGACGTGGCGCTGGGCGTTGGCGGCCTGCCGCGCGGCCGGGTGATCGAAATCTACGGCCCCGAATCCTCGGGCAAGACCACGATGACCCTGCAGGTCATCGCCGAGATGCAGAAACTCGGCGGCACGGCGGCGTTCATCGACGCGGAGCACGCGCTCGACCCGCAGTATGCGCAGAAGCTCGGCGTGAAGGT
>JACCEC011527643.1_pt1 | contig 23774 bp, 18 predicted proteins | sample 7450121 | NCBI WGS metagenome assembly JACCEC01 (sample SAMN15323455, study PRJNA562643) | freshwater metagenome | isolation source: river surface water | place: USA:Blue River Watershed | collected 2017-08-18 | reverse complement strand
GGGCGGGCTTCAGCAAACCGAAATGCTAATTCGAGAGGATATTCAGGAACTGTCTCTTGCTCAATCGCGGCCCTTACCTCGTTAGCTATTTGGAATTGATTGTCAAACACCACCATCGCTCCCACAACTTGCTCCTTAGAAGAACTATCAACAATCTCTGCTACAACATAGATACCGTCACCATCACCGGCCGCGATGCTGACATAGTTTCCTGGTGCGCGAGTGCAACTGTCACAATTCTCAGCTGGTCCTGGTCGCATAGACATGCAGTCACACCAATCGTGAAACTTGTTCGACAGTCCCATCTGACCTCCCTCTACATTGAAGAAGCCGCGAACCCGGAACTTATAACCCGATTCAATAAAATGATTGATGGTACCTCTGAATGGCATTTGCATCCCTGAAAATTAGGTTTAGGTTGAGCGAGGCCCAAACTGGAGGACCGCGCTCAACGGAAGAATGGCTAACTAAAAATTGTCCCCGCCAACAAGCCGCTTCTCGAGCATGTCTGCTATGTTTGCTACCAATTCAAAGGCTTCGTTGATCTCGCTCGCGTCGAGGTCGGCTAATGGCGCAACGTGCTTAACAACATAAAAGTTTCCCATAATCTGCATGCCTAAACTAAATTCAGAATTTGCCTCAAGTGCCTGCTTCGCGGTCACGTCATCGAGGCTCGCAAATGGAGATGAAAACTGAACATTTGACTCGCTTACCTCAACGAAAGACAACTGTGATCGCCCGCCACCAAGATCGAAAATTAGTTTCATGCCACCACCATCTAATGGCTCAGTCTTAAAGTTTGACTTTATGAAGCTGATTGCTTCTTGCTGTGTTGCCATGATTCCCCCAAATTATCTCCACTGAAAGCCAGCCCCCCAGTGTGCTCAAAGACTATCTAAAGACGGCGACCTTTACCAGGCCATAATTTGACCCACGGCATCAAATTTCAATGTCCGCAACCAGTCATACATCAATTTGGTTGAAAGGCAGTCGTCCTTGTTGTAGTCAGCAATTACTTGCATAATTGCCCTTGCCTTAGCCGAATCCTTTTCATCGGCGAGGGCGACCCGGGAGAGCTCAAACTGGTACATTGCGTCAGCTCCACCTTTTACCAGCCCGCCGCGATTCAACTTAGAATCGGCATCGTAATAGGCCTCGAGGTTCTTGATGCTGTAACTGCCTGATCCCGGCACAAACGACGCTTCTGTGACTTTCATCAAATCAAACATTCGAGCATTGATTCGCTCAACGTCAGCCGCGCGGTGTCCGCCATAGCGCTTTGAAAGCATCTCGAGTTTTTTTGGCTCGGGATTGTTGTAGTGGTAAATGTGCATCTCAGGGTGAGCAGCGATTTTACCTAAGGCAAAATCCAAGAAAAGGTCAAACTTTTCTTGCTCTTCCGTCTGTTCCTCAGCAATAAAGACTTCAAACTTTTCGTCGGTACCGACAAGTCCGAACATAAAAATGAACTCACCATTGGAATCCACAGGATTAAACCACTCGACGTCAAAAAACAAGTCGCCCTCTGACGCCGCTGGTATTTCTGGTGAGCCAGCAATTTTTGAAAGCAATGCCAATTTGCCATCAAACTCCACTTGCATGACTTTGGCAGCATTCCAATATCGCTCTGCATATTCAGGTTTTAAACCAGATATCTCAGGAACTGCGTCGAGGTTTGCTATGGCAGAAATATCAGCGAGGCCAGCGGAGCGGATTTTTGGTCCGTGTGTGTGGTTCACATTTGGCAATAACTCCAGAACACGCTGGGACTTGAAGTTCGTCGTGCAAAGTCCTGGGTAATCGCAATAAACCTTGTCACAGGTGGACTTCTTCGTGCATGTCCAACTAGTCACAAAATCTTCGGTAATTGTGCGTGGTGTTACAAGAAGTAAAACTCCCATCAACGTCTCCAAAGCATCCCGATAGAGTTTCATCGACTCTGCAATTTCGTATCGAACAAAACCCTTTGAAAACCGGAGCACAATGCCGATTTGGTTTTCAGATGCAAGGCCCAGTTCTTGGAGTTCGTTGAGATACGTGGCTAACTGAACCTGATATTTGGGATCCCCTTCAGACGAATTCTTCACGTCCCACGGCGTGTACTTTGGTTCTTCTGGAACGTCTGCAACTTTCACGGCCACAATAGTGCCATCGTCCTCTTGTTTCAGATCGTAACCCTCAAGCACGAGCAAGTCAGCGTAGCCAGACCACTCATGGCCGTTTATCTCGCTCTGAAAATACCCTTGCGCAATGACAGGCACAGACTTTCTCATTGCCTGAATGGTCTTATTGCTGTCTGGTCCGTCAACTTCGAGAAAGTCCCCCGAAGGCAAGCTGCTCTTGATCTGATCAAAGACCAGTCGTTCCCGCTGGTTCCCCTGAATTATTGGAAGTTTTTCCGAAAGGTCTTCCTCGAATGGCTTCACTTTTTCTACAACCGTTGCCACTTCGGCTTTTACAGCCATTGACAGACGAACACAGTGTTCACACCCAATCGCCTTGAATAGGTCTCGGCTTGCGAAGGCCCAGTTTCCATTTGAACCGATTCTCATCTTGAACTACCGCGCCTTTCCACAGTTTCCGCAAAACTTGGCGGAATCCTCAATAAATTTGTTGCCACAATTACTACAGAATGCTGCAAGAGTGGGAGAATCCGATAGCCCTGAAGCATCCCCTAGTCCAAGTCCAGATTTTGAGGATTTTGACAATCCCGAAGGGGTTGGCGGGTCAGGTTCTTCTTCAAAATACCCACCAGCAGCCTCACATCGATCACGATAAACCTTGGCCAGGTTCTCATCGTCGTTTTGCTCGTAAATAAGTGCAAGCCAATAACTAGCCTCAGCTTCGGCAAACTTATCATCACGGTCAAGAGCTGCCTCGAATTTTTCAATTGCCTCGGAAATCAGGCCCTGCTTGTACTTAGCAATACCCCAATTGCTCAAGGAATTGGTTGATTCATTCGGTACATCCATTCGAACACTTGAATCTAGTAATCGATCAATTGTGAACCATTGCTCAGCTGGAATTAGCGTGCTAAACACAAAGGAATTAATCGCGTTTGGCACCCAGAAACCTGCACCATTTGCTGCCACCCAATCCTGCTCTTCAACCACACCTCTGTTTACAGCTGCCTCGGCTCGCAAATTTGTATCGTTCAACAAGAAACCCAGACGCGGGACTGGCACCCAATAAGACAGCCCTAGAGCGTCACCGCCTTGTTCGTAATCAGAGTCAAATTTGGTAGCAGAAAGTAAAACGTCATCGAACGAATATCCAAAATCGTCTCTGCGGTAATTCAGGTATCCGTCTTCGAGTATGGTCGCCATTTTTGTTAGACCATTTGAAATGACCTCAAGAATTGTCTGAATCTCGGATGTGTCTTTTGTCCTAAATGTCCAACCAAACTCCACTACGTTAGGCATCAAAGATCCACTTGCGCTTACCTCGTTGAAGGCTCCGCGTGCGTAACTCTTTCTCTTGTTGATTAGAACTGGGCGAGGGTAGTTCTCAGCCGGAAACTCAAGGCCGAATGCAATTTGTCTGGTAAATGACGCAAGGACGTTTGATGGGAACGGGGTCTCTGCCATATAGAAGAGTCTTTTTGCAAGGAATGGGATAAGGGCCTTTGTTGACCATTGGCCAAAGGTTAGTGCCCCTCGAGATAAAGCTTCCTGGCTGATCTCGCATTGAAATACCTCATCGCTGTCTGATGCTCGAACCTCTCTGAAAGTTAGATGTTCAAATGGGCGAGTCGCCGCAAGAAGGTTTGCTGACCAAAGGCATGTTTCCTCACCTTTTGAATTTCTAAATACTTTAAATCGCTGCTCTACAGGCATGCCAAAGTAAGTTTGCCAAATAGCAACTCCCGCAGTCTTTAGGCCGGGGATTTCAACGAGACCCTCGTCCAGCGCTACTGTCGTTTCAAAATTCCATTGGACCCCTAGTGAAGCAAGAGTTGATGTGATGGCAGGTCCGAGGATTCCTTCATCTAAGTTGATTTCCTCGCCAAGATCCGATTCTTGTATTTCCAACCCTGGAATAGCCAATTTGGGTTCGCCGTCATTCCCAACGGGCCCTATAGCTTTCCACAGGAAGGCAACTCTCTCGTCTGCATCGACCGCACCAGGTTGCAATGTTTCCTCTAAAGGAATGAGTCCATAGTCTTCGAACCAGGTATTTGCTTGCATATCCACTAATACGCGGGCCATGCTCTCCCAGCCGATACTGCCCTCAACAAAACCTTCTGGCGTGGTCATTTTCTTTCTTGAGCCAAAACCTAATCCAGCCATTACTCCCCCCAAACGCTGAGCCGATGAATCCCCCACCAGCTTGTTCCAAAACTATACAGGACCCCTCTGACTGGGAATCTTACATAATGTAGGGCCTTGTCCCCAGGTTTTGAACTCTAAGCCGCCCTGTTCTCAGAATCAACCGGACGTGTTCTAGTGTCTGTTGGCCGCGAGGATGACGTGAAGTTTGTTGGTCTATGTGAAGCCCGTGGTATTCCAGTGCTGCGCATTGGTGTCACCGACAACTCTGGCGAACTTGAAATTCAGGATGTTGCCACCTGGCAGCTAAATGATCTGCGTGGTGCCCATGAGGGTACTTTGGCGGAGTTATTTGGTTAACACCGGCTCAGTATTTAATAGCCTTGTCCCATGGTGAACCGGCTTTTTTGGAGAATTCAGATGTCGCCTCGGCTACCCTCCTCGAGTAACCTAACTCTAAAATAACTCGGTCAAAAACTTCTGGCGTTTCAATTAATTCAAGGATTTTTCGCTTCCGCAAAGACACTGAGTCGACTTGCCCCACTATCAATGATTCCCAAAATTGTGAATCACCGTATGTACAGATTAAATCAAAAATTTTACTTGCAGATTTTGCCGATTCGGCGTCGAACAAAAGGTATTTCAACCGTGTGATCAGGAATTTAACTTCTGAATCTTCTTTGGCTTGTTGGAATTCCCTGTCACGGGCTTTCTTTGCTTCTTCAATTTTCTTCATTAGGTTTTCTACAGAAACGCTATAAAAATCAAACAGGAAATCAACTATGTATCCGCGTGTTCGAATTTCGAAAACATTTTTTTGGTTAACTACAAGCAGAAGAACCTCATTGAAAGACAATCTGAACAACTTTTGACTGCTAACGTAAAAATAACTAATAAAAGCTTCCCGATCTAAGGCACCCTCCAAGAATTCTTCTTCTCTAAGAGCTTCTTCCCTTGAAATATCCAATAGGGTTTCTTTCACTAAATATGGGAAAGCCTTATCGCCTCTTCTCGCCAGTTCAATCAAATCTAAAAGCCCTATCTGAACTCCATGGGTAGGCAATGTAGTCCACTTGAGTAACGAATCTGCATCCTTACTTTCGAAACCGCAGACTCTCAGGCAAAAGCTCAATAGCTTAAAATCATCTAAATCTTTCTTGGCTGCTGCCTCCAATCCAACGAGTTCGATCACAATTTCCTCATGGGTCATGGATCTAGAATCCGCTATTTCTGCGAGTGCCCCCTTAAGACTTGTGGTGGATAAAAGGTGTGCATAATCTGGGTAGAAATATTCAACGAGGGAGACCACCTCGCGCTCTGGTCTGCCATGCAAAATGACTGAAGTCCCCACATGCACCTCCAATCACTACACGACTAAACATATTTGTAGATAACTGCTATGAAACTTTTTTAGCCGAATCACTTGACAATGTGTCACCCATATGTGAAGCTACTCTACTGCCTATCGGACGATGGCAGACGAGAAAAGCCCGGATGGGCAATTGAAAGGACATTATGAACAACATTACAAAACCCATCATCCTGAAGTTTGAGCAAGCTGCTGAGCAGCAGTCAGGCTTTGTTCTGCGTGTAAATGGCCTCGTAAAGGCAAAGCACTTAATCCCGTTGATCGATGAACTCGACCTACAGGCGAATCCTCGGGATTCAAAAGTTGGTCCGGTCACTTCAGACATTCGTGAATCACTCGAAACCACCCCAGAAATCTTTGCGTTCAAGTCAAAAGGCATCCTATTAGCAGCATCTGAGTACACCCGAATGGATCGCAATCGATACGCATTGAACTTCAATGACCCAGACCTTGAAGGAATCTTAGATGGTGGTCACAACACACTAGCAATCGGTCTCTATATCTTGGACCTCGTTTTCGGGGACGACGCTGATTCCAAGCTCAAGAACGTGAAACTTTGGCAGGACTTCAAAGATCTTTGGCAAGCATCAAAATCAGAAATCATAAATTTTCGCCAAAATCACATAGATGACCCTTCTCTTGATGTTCTGATTCCACTGGAACTGCTTGTTCCGAGTCAGCCTGACGACTTTATCGTCCTAGAGGAATTCAACAAATCCCTTCTAGACATTTGTTCAGCACGCAATAATAACGCGCAGCTTCGCGCCGAAACTAAGGCAAACGCCCAAGGCCTATTTGATGATCTAAAGAACAAACTTCCTCAGAACATCGCTGACCGCGTGGAGTGGCGAACAAATGATGGTGGCGAAGTCAAAGTTGTTGATGTTGTGGCTCTCGCTTGGGTACCTTTGCGTTCAATGCTTTCGAAGATTTCAATTACCGACGAGAATGGAAAGCCGATCGATCCAGTTAGTCGTTCAGCTATTTACAGCTCCAAAGGTGAATGCATGGCACGTTTTGAGCGCCTAATGAGTTCGCCTCAGGTAACAACTGACGGTGCCAAGCGAGAGTTGCGGAACAGCTCAGTTCTTTCTGCATTAGAAATCGCGGGTCAGATGCCGGCACTTTACGATCTTGTTTATGAGCTATTCCCAGATTCTTATAACAAAAATGACGGAAAATTCGGCCGCATCACAGAAGTAAAGAAAATGAATGGTGCCAAAGTGAAGCAAACCAAATTCGCCAAAAAGGGAATTGCCTGGAAGTACCCAGATGGTTACGTAGTTCCTTTGATCGCTGGTTTGGAAGCCTTGCTGACATCGACTGACGCTGGTTCGGTATCATGGAAGATTGATCCGGCTAAATTTGTCCGCGACAACATCGACGACATTGTTGATTCATACAAGAGCATGATCGAGATGGTCGGCTATGACCCTCAAAAAGTGGGTAAGGCTGCAGCGAGTTATCAGGCCGCTTTCAATGCAATTAACCTGATTTACCTCAACAATAGATAGCATTCAAACTTCGCGTCGCATGTCCGCATGCGACGCGAAGTTGCTTTATACGATGGCTGAATATTTCAATTAATTTGAGCAGACCAATTGAAATCTGGATTGCGATCAATTACCAAGTCTTCACGGGATGTACGCAAAGTCGATTAATGGCAGCTTGGGCCGCTCGGTTATCCAATCATTAGGACAAGTTCAGAGTCTTAGTAAATTGCTAGGCTCATCTACAAGGAAATAAACCGTTTCGGGGGAATGATGCAAAGTTTTTTAGGTAAGTCACAACAGCAAATTACGATATCTGCCCTTGGCGCCACAAAGGCCACAGTTTTCCTAGGAAACCAGCGATCGCACGAGGTGGAAGTCGCAGTTATTGACTCTGCCATCGAAGTCAAGGAAGCAGACCTTCGAGCACTTTGGAGAGAAAGAAGCAATAACGGCGACCGGAAAGTCCTTATTGCAGTCGATCACGGTGACCGTACGACGTTATTCGGACCAGCCCACGATAGAAAACCTGCAACCCTAAAATCTGGAATTGCCCGGCGCCTAATTCAAAATTTTCTAGATGCGAGCGATCTACTCAGTGCAGTGCGCGACCTTGTCAGTTTTTTTGATGCCAACAGCACGAGCGACTTGGGCGGCATTAAGAATAAGGGACTATTCGCCAGCCATCACCTGCGTGAAAACTTACCAATGAGGCGCGATTGGAATCTGCTTCGCGACCAGGGCTATGAATTGTCAGAAAAGCGACACAGAGGCCTGATTGAAGCTTTAGGTTTTGAAATTGCAAAAGAAGAGCGAAATGCAATGGTGTTGCGCACTGAATCTCCGGAGAGCCGAGTGATTGCTTTAGTGCTTGAGGATAACGAGGTTTTCGAAGCGCCAACCTCACGTTTTCCAAGCAGCCCGGTAAGCCTTGGGCTGTCGATGGCTGCAGAGTACAACGTTCCATGGTTAATTTTGGTTCGTAAAGATCAAATTCGACTTCATCCTTGCAAAGACGGGGTAGGCGTAGGTCAAAAAGGCCAGGCGGAAACCTACTTTGAATTAAACTTGTCACTTCTCGATGATGACAACGTTGGGCTTTTGCCTTTAATCTTTGGTGCCAAGTCACTGAGCCAAGGCGGTGAAGTCGATAAACTGCTGGATGATTCAGCTAAGTTTGCTGCCAACTTGGGAAGTCGCTTACGCGAGCGCGTCTACGAACAAGTCGTTCCGCCAATTTCTATTGCTGTTGCAAAGAAATTCCAAGAGCTAGGTCAGGAATTAAATCCGCAGACGCTCCGGACTGCATATTCGATGTCGCTAAAGATACTATTCCGACTTCTCTTCCAGGCTTACGCAGAAGACCGAGGACTTCTTCCCGCTGGCCGCAACGAAGGCTTCGACGCCAACTCTCTGCAAGAGCTCAGCAAACGTCACATGGATACTCCCCCTTCAGCATTTGGCCAAAGCGCAAGCATTTGGTACGACCTTGTGCAAGTTTGGGATGCCATCGACGTGGGCAATGAGGTCTGGCAAATTCCAGCGTACAACGGCGGCTTGTTTGGCTCCGACCCAATTTCGCATCCAGAAGGAGCTGCAATTAAGCAACTCCAGCTTCCTGATTCTGTACTTGGCCCGGCTCTCCAAGGGTTGTTGATCGATGCTACAGAAGACGGGGTTCGCGGCCCCGTTGATTTCAGAGCACTTTCGGTAAGAGAATTTGGCACCATATACGAAGGGCTGCTCGAATCCTCCTTGTCGCTGGCGGATGTTGACCTAACGGTGGACTCAAATAACGCCTGGGTGCCAGCCCAAGGGGATGACACTGTCTTCGCATTCGCTGGTTCGCCTTATTTTCACTCATCATCGGGGGAACGTAAGGCAACTGGCTCATACTTCACACCAAAGCTTGTAGTTGATCATTTAGTTCAAAAAGCAATAGATCCAACCATTGACAAGCACCTCGATCGTATTGCTACTTATCTTCGTGCAGGCGATACCTCCACTGCGGGTCGCGAGTTTTTTGATTTCCGAGTTGCTGACTTGGCAATGGGCTCTGCACACTTCCTTGTCGCCGCCGTCGACCGAATTGAAGCAAAAATGCGCGCATTTTTGGCGCAACCCGAAAACGCTGTTCCCGCGGTTGTAGAAGAACTAGGTAGGCTGCGTTTAGCAGCGGTGGACGCACTTAAGGGAGATGAAATCGCTATTTCTGAAGTCGAAGACTTCTCCCTACTTAGACGCCAGATTGCTCGTCGTTGTATCTACGGCGTCGACGTGAACTTTATGGCAGTCGAACTGGCCAGATTAGCGATTTGGATCCATACCTTTGTGCCCGGTTTGCCCATGTCAACACTTGACCACAACCTTGTTCACGGTAATTCACTAAGTGGCATTGGCTCAATCGATGAAGCCTTAGATGCACTTTTGCCAAGTCGACAAAGCCATCACACATCGTTTTATGATGAGAAAATCGAATCTGGTCTTAGGGCTTCAAGGTCTCTTCTTATTGATGCTGCTGCGATCAGCGAAGCTGATAAACGCGAAATTGCTTCTGCACGGCAACTCTCTACACAAGCCACACTTGCAACCAAGGATATTGGTTTTGTTTTTGATGCAGCCATAGCTGGACGACTCGGCATCATCGATAATGGTCAATTTTTTGATTTCAACTCCTTTGCTGCAGCCGGCGCCCTGTCGGAAGTGAGAACTGCAATCGAAGTGTTGAAGCCCGCGCATCTGCCCCTTTTGTTTCCGGAGGTTTTTCTCCGAGAAAACGGTGGGTTCGACGCACTGGTCGGCAATCCGCCATGGGAAAAAATGCAGGTTGAAGAACATACCTGGTGGGGGCTTCGTATCCCTGGACTCAAGGGCATGCCCATGAGTTCAAGAACTAAGAAACTAAGAGAATTTAGGTTAAGTAGGCCGGATCTCGAACGTGAATATTCGCGAGAAATAGAAAAAGTTGCTCTCCTAAGGTCTTCTATCATAAAGACGGCCTACCCTGGTCTGGGCCGCTCCAACATTGACATGTACCAAGCTTTTGCTTGGAGAAACTTGCTCGCTTGTCGACGCGGCGGTCGCCTCGGATTAGTTCTCCCGCGTGGGGCCTTCTCGGGTTCTGCTATGTATGAATGGCGAGAGTCAGTCATTGAAAATGGTTCGTTCGAATCTGTCACTTTTGCTCTAAATCGAGGCAATTGGATTTTCGAGAATGTTGATTCTCGGTACGCTGTAGTTTTTGGAGTAATGACAAAGGCAATTCCGGGTCCTATCAAGCTTAGAGGCCCGGTCACTTCAGTTTCAGAAATGGGTGAAGCTAAATTCTCTTCCATTGAAATTTCTGAATTTAAGCAATGGTCCGAAACCCTGGTATTTCCAAACTTGCCCGATGATAAATCAATAGAAATTTTCAGACAATTAATGCATTCTGCAAAGTTTGGGGAGAAAACTCTGAATTGGAACTTTGCAGCAGTTCAAGGTGATTTGAATGGCACGACAAACAGCGACTTGTTTAGTACCTCAGGCAAGACCGAAATAAATACTTTTCCAATTTATGCTGGAGCAACTTTCAACCTTTGGGAACCGAATGCGGGTGAACCTTATGGATTTTCAAATGGTGAAACAATTAGAAATTTTCAGTTTGAACGACTATTAAATGCAAGTCGAAACAAAAAATCTGCCTACTATGGTCTACCCGTTGACAAACAAAATTTGCCGATTGATCAGGTACGTTTAGGGTTTCGAGACATAACAAATGCCACTAACCGACGAACGACAATAGTCTGCCTGTTACCTCCTGGTATCGCTGGAACTCACCGCGTATCTTTTCTTGTGGACAGACTTCGAGAACCGCGTAATTCCGCATTCTTATTGGGTGTAATGTCTTCCATCCCATATGATTGGTTCACTAGGCGATTAGTTGAGATGGTGCTCAACTTTGAGATCCTAAAAAGCACCCCTGTTCCACACGACAAAATTGATACACCAATCGGTCAGCGTTTAATTCACCTGTCGAGCCTGGTTTCTGCCGTTGACGAGCGCTTTAGTGAATGGGCCAAAGCCATGGGAGTTGCGGCTGGTTCAGTAAGCAACGATGAACAAAGATTCGATGCCATCTGCGAAATAGATGCTCTCGTCAGTCATTTGTACGACCTCAGCGAAAGTCAGGTAGAGCATATCTTTATATCTTTCCACAGAGGGTGGGATTACAAGCCTCGATTGAGTCGCGTAATGAGTTATTACCATGAATGGAAGAGGGGCCTGGATGCGTAGCAATATTGCAATCAACGACCAGAGTGCGGGTAGAACTGTTGCCGGCAGCATCAACGAATTGTTTAATTCCATTCGAACTGAAATGGTAAGCGACCCATCTGTTTCTATTGCTACTGCATACATAAATCCAGCTGGTTATGCCCTTTTGGCAGATGAATTAAACGCAGTCCCGCGTGTCCGATTATTGATCGGGGCAGAACCAGAATTCGAAACTGAACAGGCCGTATCAGCAAGTGACTCAGATCATCAAAAAAGACTTAAAGAAGCAATGACTTCCCATGAGGCATGGTTGGCCTCAGAGAGAGACCTAGCAGGCTTTACACGTGAAGCTCTAGACTCTGCTCGAAAAATGGTTGATTGGCTTGAATCATCAAATGCCGAAGGCGCAGCCCGAGTTGAAGTGCGTAGATTTAACAAGGGCTTTCTGCACGGTAAGACCTACATGATTCAATCCGGACGGACCGAAGCCGCGGTTTCAGGTTCTTCTAATTTTACTTTCTCAGGTCTTACACGAAATGCAGAATTGAATCTTGCAACTGAAGGTCACCCGGGCCATGTGAGGGAAATAGCTGAGTGGTTCGATTTCTACTGGGAACAGAGTGATGAATATCCACTTGCTGATATTTACAAAACTCAATGGCAACCGCATGAACCTTGGGCAATTTTCATTCGAATGCTTCGCGAACTTTATGGTAACGACTTGTTTGAGGAAGAGCATTCGCAAGGAAAATTAGGCCTCACCAACTTTCAGCGCGATGGAGTTTCTCGTATGAAGCGCCTGCTTGTCGAAAACGGAGGTGTTTTGGTTGCGGATGAAGTAGGTCTCGGTAAGTCGTATCTTGCTGCTGAGGTTGTTCTCGAGGCTACTGAAGAAAAGCGTCAACGGGCTGTAATTATTGCCCCTGCAGCAATCAAGTCGAGTATGTGGGATCCGTTTCTAGACAAAATGGGATTCCGTCGCAATGTCAAAGTGTATTCATATGAAGAGATTCGTGGCCGCATGGAGGAACCGAAGGCCCCCTCCGAGGCGGCTTCGAAGTCCGATAATGCAAAGTATGAGTCCGACGTGATCGAGTGGGAGAAGTTCAAGGCCGAGGTGGAAGATTATGCCTTAGTTGTTGTAGATGAGGCCCACAATCTGCGCAATCCTGGAGCCCAGCGCTCCGATGCTGTTGACCGATTGATCCTCTCGGGTAAGAGACCTAAGCAAGTCATACTACTTACAGCCACCCCCGTCAATAATTCTCTTGCAGACCTCGAGACATTGATTAAGTATTTTGTTCGTGACGATGCAAGATTCGCCTCCTCTGGAATTCCATCGATTCGAGATTACATAAAGCGCGCATCAGACATGGATCCTGACAACCTAAGTCCTGAACATCTTTTCGACTTGATGGACCAAGTTGCAGTTCGTCGCACACGGAAATTTGTAAGAGACAACTACGCAAATGATTACATTATTGGCGCAAATGGTGAGCGTGAGCTGATTAAGTTTCCAACGCCTAAATCAGCACGCATCGACTATGACCTGGATCCAAAAGGGCAGAAGCTCGTCCAGAGCATGCTCTACGCACTTTCTGCAGATGAACTTGACGATTCCAACAACAATTACCTTGCACGAAAGCACGATGCGCGGCACCTTATGCTGGCTCGCTATCAATCCAGTAGGTACCGCATTGATGAAGTTCTTGAACTCAACCAAGTCCAAAACGCGGGGTTGTTGAGGTCTGCTTTGTTAAAGCGCCTGGAGTCGAGCCCTCACGCTCTTCACCGTTCGCTTGAACGCCTAATTGATGCCCACAAGGCTTTCCTAGCCGGTCTCAAAGCAGGTTATGTACTAACCGGGACTGCACTTGCCGACTTGACAAACAGCGAAGCCGAGGATTTTGAGGCAATTCTCGAAGACTTTGACCAGATAGCTCGTGAAGACGTTGAATCAATCACATTATTTCATGGCGAAGAATTAACCGAAGATGTCGAAAGCGACTTGGTATTGCTTGGGGAACTAACAGAATTAGCAAACGCCGCAAAACAAGGGCCTGACTTCAAATTCAACGCATTAGTCGAACTAATTATGCAAATTGCCAAAGAGGCGGAACGGCCAGACCAGTCGATAGCGTCAGCAGGAGACCGGCGCAAGGTGATTATTTTTTCTTCGTTCGCCGACACGATCGATGAGCTTCATGAAAGATTGACCGCCGAGCTTAAGACTTCAAATAACCCTTCCTTGAAGGTTTATCGCAACCGCCTTGCAGAGCCTGTATATGGAGGTACTCAGAACAGCAACCGAACTCGCAAATCCGGTGGTGTGGATCAAGCCCAGCGTGCCCAAATCCTGTCAGGTTTTGCACCGAGGACAGCTGGGAACGCTACAGGCGAGGCAGCACTGCGGCTAGACAAATACGACATTTTGCTGACTACAGATGTCCTCGCAGAAGGTGTGAATCTTCAACAAGCAGGTCGAATTATCAACTACGACCTCCCGTGGAATCCAATGCGCATCGTGCAACGACATGGCCGAGTGGACCGCATTGGTAGCCAACATGATTATGTGCACTTAAGTCTTTTCTTCCCAAACCAAATGCTAGACGAAATGCTTGGGCTGGAGGCCCGACTGCAACGTAAACTTGCACAAGCGCACGCAGCAGTCGGTGAGCATATCGAAGTTCTGGCCTCGGGAAGAGCTCAGACAGATGTTATCTTGCACGACAAGAGCATGGCAAAATGGGATGCCTTCCTCGAAGGGCGCGGTGGAGTCAATGCCATCTCCGGTGAGGAATTTAGGCGCAGGCTTTACAAGCACTTACTCGACAACCCATCAGAACGTGATAAAGCTCCGCTGCCATACGGAAGCGGTTCTGGCTTTGAAAGCGATCGCTTACTTAAAAATGGCTATGTTTTTTGTGCTCGAATTGGACACCATGGTAAACCTTGGTTCCGTTTTGTTCAAGCAAATGATGATTGGAGTGTTGCTCACACGGATGGACAATTACGGCAGCCGAATATCTCAGGCGACTCACTCGTAGCGTTGACCGCCGCTGACCCCGGAAATCCGAGAACTCAGAGGCAACTTGAGCAAGCGGCTTATGATGGCGCATTTGATGCCTGGCAAATGGCTAAGCAGCACATTTTTGCAGAATGGAGTTACCTAGCTGATCCGAGAAATTTGAGTCCCAAGCGTCCAAAGGCGTTCAAGGATGCACAGAAACTGCTGGAAGAAAATTCAAATTATTTGGAAGATCGTGAACAAAAGGATCTTTATGAGCGACTAATGGCTGTTCCATCAAGGCCAGTCGAATTAATCGTGGGTCGTATTGTGAGAGATGATTCAATGTCCGTGAAAGAGAGAATCCTTGCAGTTAAGCAAGCGATCGCAGATGCTGGGATCCAGCCACCTCCCAAACGAGAACCCCTCGAGCCGGTCAACGAGCATGAAATTCGCCTTATCACTTGGATGGCTGTTGCGGCCAAACCGGGTGAAGTTGAGTCATTAACGAAACTTGATTAGTTGTCGTTCAAACAGTCGCCAGCCTACAGCTAGACCGGTTCTCGCGAATCGAGATGTAAGGGATTCGAGAGTTTCATCAGTATTAAGAGCTGACACTAGCTCCTCGTGTTCTTCGGCAGTCCAACGCAGCCGGTTGTTGGACGCAGTTGTTTCATCCTCAAGATCTCCGGTGAACTTGAAATATTCCCTAGTCAAACGGCAGATTACATCTTTCATGTCCCACCCGAATTTAATGGCAATTGCTGCCGGTGAAAGTCCGGCCTGATATGAATCAATTAGGTCTTCGATTTCTCGTTGGTTCCAACGTCTTTCACCCGACCAAAGTTGATTTGCGGTGAGGCCGGTTTTTGTGTCACGAGTTCTCGTGAAAGTCTTCTCTATTGGTTCTGGTTCTGGTTCTGGTTCTGGTTCTGGTTCTGGTTCTGGTTCTGGTTCTGGTTCTGGTTCTGGCCAGGCAACCTCTGATGGATTAATTGAAGTGGGGATAGTGTCGCTTGAGGAGTTGCATCTGATTAATGCCACCACTAGTGCCAAGAGCAGTGCAAAAATAATTGCTGAAACAATATCCATACTTAACGCCCCCTGCACCTAAATAGAATGCCCGCTTGGCCGGCTAGCCAGGCAAGTGTCCTTTGAACCAAATGTCCCTATGGACACGCGCAAGAAGAATCGGTTCCTCTTGGTCACGCTCATGAAACAGTTCACCATAGGCAGTGGCACCAAAAAATTCACCCTCATGTATTTGTTGCGCCAACTCCTTAATTACCGCTGCAGGATTTTCAGTTGCGTCAACGCTAAGTAGCTTGCCTGACGTCAGTTCTCGCACATCGACGCCTGTAAATATGTATTCAAAAGGCAAGGCAAATCCCTGAACATTCCTATCGCCATCGTTTGGTGGTTCTTGCCCCAGCCAACCAATTAGGTATGCCTGGCCGAGTTTGAACCCCATAACAGCACCATCCTCTGCAACTTTAGCTTCACCGCCAAGCGGGTAGTAGCGAAGCCAGGATTTTATTACCTCGTCGGGATCGCTTCCTAACTGGCTTTTTATTGAAATGCCTTGCTCCGTCACGTCGTTCAAAATTTTTGAAATTACGATTTTTCGGGTACCTTTTGTCCCCGTCCATTCGGACCCTACAGGGGGTCTCTTCTGAATAGCAGCTTTTTTTTCTTTCAACCTCGTTACAAATTCTGCGTCATCTGAATTCTGCGGCCAATTCGATGATTCCTTTTTAGGTTCATAAATTCCAGAATTAATTGCACGCGCTCTATTTAGAGCCTCGAGAAGATCAGAGCTAATGGGTAAATTGGACCCTGCAGCAAGGACTCTGAACAATCCGACGATTTGAACAAACGTCGTAAGCGTAGGTTCTAGACTTCCATGAAACCAGGAATTCAGCTTACGTCGCAGCGTGGCTGCATTTAGTTTCCATTCTGGGCCGAAACCTGTTATGCCAAAGTGAACTATCCCTTTATCATCTAGACATTCTTTGAGGAGAAATCTAGGATCGTGCACATCATCGTAAGTTGGAAATCCTGCATCTTGTCTAGCTTGCTTTAATGTCTGAAACCAATTCAGAGAGGCGTTTGTTTTCAGTTTAAGGTCTACCTGTTCACCAAGTTCAAATCCAAATTTTCGTGCAAAATAATGAATTGTTCCTGCGATAGCGATCTCATCATCAGACTCCAGAAGACCCAATTGATCAGGTGCCATGTTCCAGTCCTAATTCAAACATGACGGCCATTATTCGGGTAAGCGTGAACATTGCAGCAACAGCTTCTGTGTCGTTGGCCTCAAATAGTACAGCCAACGCATTGCGTGTTCTAGAAGTGTCACCGACCAACATTTCACGAGTGCCAATCTTCTTTGCGCCACAAGATGTCAATAAGTCATAAGCATTTGCCCCTGCTAAATAGTCGAGTTCAGATTCGGTTGGTCGGTTGAGTGTCTGATAATTTCTATCGTTGAATTTCATTACGTTCATTTCGGCAAGCCATACCCCCCCATCAACAGGTATTAGAGACAAGCGTCCTGCTTTTATGAGTCGTTCGTATTTTGAGAGTCCGTCGACCATTTCTATGGCCCTGACCTCAGGACGCGCCTGAGGCCAGGTAATAAGGCCAAAAATCATTTCCAGGTCGTCGGTGGTGGTGATACGAAACTTCGAAACTTTTCCTGCTTGTTCTTCCGGTGCGGCATCATTGGGATTCATGGGGCTGTCCTGGATAGACACTGAACCCCCGATGATTTCAATAGTTGCACGATTAATTTGCATGCAAGGCTCCCCCACAACAGCTTCTATGCAGAAACTTACCATTTACAGCCATCCGTACACACCCTTCTGCGGATCTACTCAAAAATTTTTGAAGCCTTTAGATGAATAAGGGCTAGTTGCGCATTAATTGCCATCTCTTCGAGGTTTACAACCTTCAGCAGAGTTACTGCCATCTCGTAGCTCTTTTTTGCCTCAAGCAAGTTGCCCGATTCCTCTAGAGCTTGAGCGCGGCAATATACAGCTTTGGCTGCTGAACGGTTTTCTGAAGAATCACTGTTGTTATCAATCAGTGCATCGAAGTAGCTGATCGCTTTCTCATAATTACCAAGACCAGCGTACACAAGGCCGAGTTCAATCATGTTCTCCCGTTCAGCAATAGTATCTTTTGTAAAAGCCGCTAAGGCGCAAGCCTCTTCTGCGTACTTCAGCGCAGCTCGTAGGTTACCAGCGTGACGTTCAATACCAGCCAGACGGTACTTCACAAATGGCATGCGGTCTGCTCGAGTGGTCTCTTCGAGTACAGGAATTGCAAGGAGAAAATATTTCTTACTCAAATCGTAACGCCCCGAAACGTAGTGCAGGTTCGCTAGATCACTGTAGGCCTGCCCCAGGAAGAATTTATTTTCGCATTCAATGAATGCCCCGATCGCTTTCAAGTACTCAGCCTCTTGTAGCTCTGGTTGACCGGTGGTGCGGTAGCAGTCTGCCAGGTGCCAGTGCATGAAGGCACGCTCGCTGGCTGGCTCCAGTGTTTCCGCGTATTCCAAAGAGCGAAGTTCAGTCTCGATTGCCTCATCGTCTCGCTTTAGATCGTGAAGAGCCATGCTCTGCAGGTGCATTGCGTCAATCCAGAGGCTCTCTCCAGGGCGGGCTGCGAGAAGTTCAAGCAAGGTTCCGGATACGGCAACGGACTCATCAAATTGCCTATTGCTCCAGAGGAAAAAAGCAAGGTCGAACATGTGGCGTTCGCGAAGTGGGTTCTTTAGATCGGTGGATTTAGCCCACAATTTGTTTAGCTTTTTGGTATCTAGAATTGTCATTCTTGCGGCTCCCTCTGCCTAGTGACTTATCCCCCCGGAGAGTTAAATCTAGAGGTACCCTCTGACATTTTGCTGGGGTCTAGAGGCCTGTGATTTGCGGTTGGTAGAGTTTGGGTATTAGTTCTAGGGGGCATTATGAACGACTGGGCACCGCGTCTCGAATGGAAGTTTGAAACTTCAACTCAAGAAGATTTAGACAGGTATCGACGCTTCTGGGGAGACTAGTACCGATGGACCGCTTTGCTACCAATTGCGTGGAAGTCGCTCGAGATTAGGGATTTCGCAATCAAGCCAGGGAAACGCACGCGCGAGGATGGCGATTGGGATAGCCGCCCGTTTGCTTTGTGGTCAATGGCAATACACCTTTTGGTTTTGGGTATGGGCTGGAACGATGTAGGTAAAGGTTTGCGCACCTGGCGTGAAACGGGATACCGAAATGAAACTCATCCAATTTTAGATTTCTTGTTTAGGACCTTTGGTACAAACATAGGAGCACTCGAGATTTACTACGCAAATGGCAACGGTCACATGACGGCGGAGGTTGCTCGCCGCATGACTGTTCCTATAGTTTCAGAGCGCACTTATGCAGCAACGACAGCTCGCTCTGATGACTGGAGCTTCTTGCCAGATTCTCGAGTGCTAGACAAGGAATTCGTAGAACAGCTTTTGGAGGCTGGTGATCTACTACATCTAGACATGCACGTGGCCGATTCAATTGGAGGTGAACAGGTTCGCCTAGATAAGCCTTGGGTCAAACGAGTTGGAGACGAAGAGGAATTTAAATTCGGCCTGAATCAATATGTTGGTTGGGGGTTGCAACTAGCGAGAGAAGATGAACTTGAATTGATTGAAGAAGATGGCAACCTCGTGGATGTAGAGGTTCGAGTTTCAATTAAGGACATTGGTGAACTCGGAACCTTCTACCTAAATAAATCAACTGGAAGATGGTTCATGTTCTCTGAGTCCTACGGTGTACCAAGCCTTCAATGGGACGCCCATCTTTGGGGACATTAAAATATTGAGCAAAGAAAAGCCCCGGGGTAACGACGAAGAAACCCGGGGCTTTTCGCTGGCCAAAGGGACCAGTTTTGTTGCACCAAACGAAGGAACTACAAATGACAGTGGGAGACAAAACCCACAAACCAAAGGGAGAAAAGGAAACCTTTGATCTGACTAAAGGTTATGGGTACCCTCCGACATTTATCGGTTGTAGGCCCTGAACCAACCTCTGGCGGCATCAGCCGCAATATCGTAGCGGTTGGCTTCCGCTGAATATTCACGGTGATAGTTAGGGCTATCTTCGTTTGGCATAATCCAACCGAGTGGCTCAAGTACATCGCGCTGTGCCTGGTTAGGTTCTTTGCCGGCGGCCTCTGGGGCAGCTATTTCGCTGTAATACTCGCCGTTGGAACCTCGGATTAGTTGGTAATACTTGCTGTCATCCCCTTCAGATTCAACAAAGTATGGAGACTCTTCGGTTGCTTGGGTGATTCCAAAGGCAACCATCTGCATAAATTGCACTGCGGCCTGGCCGAGGTCTTTGTCAGCCATAAGCTCGATGGAGTGGGCTAGGCGGCAGGCAGCATCAGTTTCGCTTTCTCCAACAGTGAAGTCTGGCCAGCTTTCATATAGGCGCTTTGGTTGGGCTAAGTGGTCAATTGCAGTCTGGTATCCCTGGGCGGCGAAGTCTCTGATTTGCTGTTCTGAAGCCTGGATGTTTAGCAAGGCCACTCGTCGTTCACAGTTAGGGCAATCGAGAGGCAACACAAGCTCGGAGGCATCGAAGTCGTGGACAAGCTCTTTACCAAGGTATTGAGTCTTGCAGTGTTCGCAAGTGAATTCGTGGGTTTCGTAGTCTTGCCAGAGGCTGTAAATTTTCTTGTTCATTTGAATCCCCTCTGCAAGGGCAGGGTCTGAAATCGCCCTTACATCTAATTAGTACTCCGGGGGTCTGACATCTTGTCCGCCGGCCAACCTAGGATAAAAGGAAGTCAATTGGGGGTCTCATGGATTCGAGTGCATCATCGGTGTTGTTTGGGATTTTTGCTATCGCTGCAATTGTGCTTGCGGTCTGGCTGCAGAAGCGCCGAACCGGAGACACCCTGCAACACAATTGGCGGTCCTTGGTGGATGGGCTTGAAAGCCTAGTCAAGAAACTTGAAGATGGTGTGCCACCTGGGTTGGTACAGACCATGCTGAAAAAGGGTGAGGTAGCCATTGATTCGGTGCCGGCGAAGTTGCTTGAATACCGCAGTGGAGGCAGTAGCTACCAAGGCGGATCGCAGGGTGTGAGTATTCGTATTGCTAAGGGGCTTTCGTATCGGGTTGGTTCAAACCGTGGGCAGTTGGTTAGAAACCCTGAGGCGCTGACTGTGATTGATAGCGGTGATGCAACCTTTACGAATCAACGTGTGGTGTTTGGTGGGCAGTCGCAAACTCGCGAGTGGGCTTTTGACAAGCTGGTGGATTTCAACGCTGGTGACAACGGCACCCAGGTGATGATCTCGGTTTCTAATCGACAGAAGGTATCGGGTTTACACGCTGAGAGTGTTTACAACGTTCAGCCGGGGGTGTTGCTTGAGATTGCGGTTGCTTATGCCAATGAGGGCAAGGTTGCTGCGTTGAAGGTAGCTCGCGGGTACTTAGAGCAGTACCGTGCGCTGGAGCCAGGCAAGAAGATTGTGGCCAAGTAGTTCTATATAGATGTCAGAGGTGGCTCCTACTGTTTGGGTATGGAAAATAAACCTCTCGGCTGTTTAGCCTTTCTCTTTGGTTTTGGTGGCTCTCGTAATTCTGGAAGTGCTGCGAGTGATCCGAGCGCTGGCGAAGAGGGTAACTATCACTCCGGCCCTGGCGGCTACGAAGGTGGCAGTTACGCCGGTGGTTATGCCGCCGAGTACCGCAGCGAGCAGGTTTACCTAGATGGATTCGAGGACGAAGAGCATTGAACCTGCCTAAATGGTGGCGGGTTGGGTTTGCCTCGCTATTGGTCATAACTGTCAGTGCGCAAATGGTGCACTGGGCTTTGATAGATCCATTTTGGGAAGGGCAGCATGAGGCGGTTGTGGCAGATTACACAAATTCAAACAGTCTCAATTGGCACTGGAGTGACAACGAGGATTGCAGGCAATTTGAAAGTTGCGTATTTATTGAAGTTGATGAAACAAGGCAATGCAAAGACCAATTACAAATTGATGTTTTTCTTACTGATAAAAACGATGACTGGGTTGGTGATGCGGAAATGATTATTGAATCGCCGAGATCTAGCAGCACGGAACTAATTGAAGTGGGCGTAAACCGTGAGGACTTCGAATATTTTATGGTTGGCGATGTTTGGTGCTATTCAGGCGTTCCAACAGTTGAGGCTTTGCTTTAGCGCAGGTGCTCCTACTTCTTTGTCAAGACCACCGTGTCAAAGTCACCAGTATCGTTGATCGATATCTGTAAATTCTCGTATGTGAAAGTATCGCCAACGTAGCCGTTCATGTTGAGGTTGCCAGGCACCATTGGCCCGTTGTAGCTCATAACGTCGGGCTTACCCACACCGTGATCTTCTGCATCAACCCAAAGGTAATAGGCAAAGTATTTCATCTCGGTTTCTCGATCTTGGGCCCAATCGTAGCGACCCTCGCCCTTTAGGGTGTCAACGTAGTAAGCCTGTACTCCATAGAATCCATCTGGCAGACCGTCACTATATTTATCTTTACGTCTTGATTCAATTACAACAGCCTCGTGGTTTGAAAGTTTGACAATTGCAGTGCGCACCCCAGGCAGTGTGCTGTCCATTGATGCAATAACGACGGTTTCTTCCGTTAAGTCTTGGATGTCATAGCAGGCAACTTGTTCTTTGTTCAACCAACCGAGAATGAAACTATCCCAAGCTGTAAGTGCTTTTCCTGGCCCACTATCCCAGGCCATGATGTTGTACATGTACTCGTTACCGGGGGCGTGTCCGCGAAGACCTGCCGAATGGAGGAATTCGTGAAGCCACTGGTGCCACGGAACACCGGACTGATAGAACTGTCCAGATGTGAATGAAAAACCTAAGTTGTATTTGCCTTTAGGTGTTTGCACATCAAAAGCACGGAGGTCCGGGCCGTGTTCAATTTTCATACCTATGTCTTTTGGAAATACGAAGAAAACATAATCCACATTTTTAAATTTGTATTTTGCTTCGGCAGCTGTAAACAACTGATTTGCCATCTGAGATTGAGTCTGTAAATTAGTCTCATTAGTGGCGCCATCTGCCGCTGTAGTACCATCTGGTTGAAAACTCTTATGCCCCCAGTTATAGAACTTTGCTTCTTTTGGTGCGCGAATCCATGAGTTCTCAAACTGCCAGTTCAGCGTCGCATTTCCGTTACTAAACCGCTTTACCCAGTCATCGAAAATGTCAATCTGCTCCTGTAACCAAGACGCATCTTCTTTCGCTGGGTTGTCGGAGAAATCAATTGGCACAACGGCAACATTTATTTCACCAACTGATGGGAACTCCCCCGCGGCTGGATAACCCACCGAGCCACCGGTCCATACGCCTGGAATTGAAATGTTGTCTTTGATCTGGCAGCTGCTAATAGGTGCTGTGTTCAGAGTCTGATTCGGCGGAGTTGGGTTGTCCGACACTTGAACATATTTCATAGCGTTCCCAGCAAACAGACGGCATTCAAGTGAGCCGCCATCTATTTTGATAATTGCCTGGCTCTCAGCGGTGCAAGTGTCACCCGCCGCTACAGCGGGAACCGGTGGCTCAGAAGAGCAGCTGGTAAGTGAAAGCGAGAGGATCGCGACCGCACTTAAAAATTTTACGAATTCCATGTTTCCCCCAGTTGTTTGTATTCAAATTTTAGTGAAGGTGCTCCCCAAAGAACTTCTCAATTCTTTGCCATGCATCAGCCGCAGCAGCAGGATTCGGCTTTGCGCCAGTAATTCTTAGAAGGGTTCCGAATACTGGGCCACCTGCCTGGTGTGGGTTCATGAAGGCGTGGCCAGTATCGGGGTATTCCTTTATATCGTGCGCAATCTTCTTTTTTGTTAGCGCAAGCTCAAGCTTGGTTGCGGCACCAGTCAACTGCTTGTCTTTGGCGCCGAAGCTACCAACAATTGGGCACGCGCCCTCGAGCGCAGCATCTACGTTCTTAGGCATCATGCCGTAATTCACAGCCGATGCGTCGTATCCGCGATTCGCTAGCAACAGCGCAAAGCCACCACCCATGCAGAATCCAATCACACCTATCTTCTTCGTGGTGTCAGTGCGGGCATGCAGGTTGGCCTTGGCAGCTTCAACATCGTCAAAGGCTTGGCCCTTGCCTGCGGTTAGCGCCTTGAAGGTTGCGGTTAGGCACTTGCGGGCGCCGCCTCGGCTGAATAGATCTGGCATTAGAACCACGTAGCCGGCTTGGGCAAGACGAGTGATTTGGGCGCGCATTGCGGCATCAATGCCAAAGACCTCGTGCACCATCACGACTGCGGGGAACGGGCCGGGGCCTGCGCTGGCTGGCGGGGTGGCAATAACCCCGCGCAGCTCTGGGGTGATTTGAATGTCTTGCAG
>JACCEC012525367.1_pt1 | contig 23778 bp, 21 predicted proteins | sample 7450121 | NCBI WGS metagenome assembly JACCEC01 (sample SAMN15323455, study PRJNA562643) | freshwater metagenome | isolation source: river surface water | place: USA:Blue River Watershed | collected 2017-08-18 | reverse complement strand
TTTAAAATGGTTGCTTCCATGATACTTTCACCCAATTTTGGCAAAATCAAGTCAACTACAGACATAGGGAATAATTTTAGCAAAAATAAGACTAAATCTTATTGATTATGAGTAACCTAAGTAAATTTATAGCTTGATTGGCCGTTACTTCTATATTCTTTTGACGATCAAATCGGAGGTAAAAGACTTTAGAAACCACTTTTTCTTTATTGGCTACCCCAATCCACACCATTCCAAGTGGTTTTTCGTCAGTTTGACCAGATGGCCCCATGATACCAGAGACTGAAATACCATAATCAGTGTTCATTTTTGTTCTTATTGCTATGGCCATTTGTTCAACAGCTTCCTTGCTAACAGCACCAACCGTTTTTAAAATACTGGTTGGGACGTCTAAAAACTCGGTTTTGATACGATTATCATAACTAACAATACTCCCTGTGAAAAAGGTGGATGAACCAGCATGTTTTGATAAAAGATGGCCAATATAACCTCCAGTACAACTTTCGGCGGTCGAAACGGTGTGGTTTTGCGCTTTCAAAAGTCGTCCAACAACCACTTCTATCGTTTCATCTTTATCTGTAACAAGGTGCTCTTTTACCAGTTCCTTTAATTGTTCAAAAAGGGTGTCTAATTGACTATTTAAACTAGCAGCGTCATCACTTTTGCCTGTCAATCTTAATCTAACCATACCATAGGAGGGTAGGTAGGCTAATTTGATATTTTCGGGAAGATTTGTTTCAAATGATTGGATAGATTCAGCTAAGAAGGACTCTCCGACACCAGCCGTAAGCAATGTTCTATGCGCAATGACGCCTAATTTAAGTCTTTCAAGTATAATTGGTAAAACCTTTTCATTCGTTAACCATTGCATTTCGTGGGGCACACCTGGTAATGAAAAAATTAGACGATTGTTTTTCTGAAAAAGCATACCTGGTGCAGTGCCTGTTTGATTGAATAAAACCTCGCAAACATCTGGTACTTCTGCTTGTTTACGATTTCGTTCAATCATTGGTCGCTTGTGAACCTGCTCAAAAATATAAGTGATATGGTCTAAAGTAGGTTGGTCAAGCATCATTTTACCACCAAAATATCGATTCAATAAAGGTTTGGTGATATCGTCTGCAGTTGGGCCTAATCCTCCTGTGATAATTACAATCTGACATTTTTCAATGGCCGTATCCAGCGCTTTGGTGATGGATTGGGCCTCGTCACCAACTGCTATTCTTTGATGCACTTGCACACCAATTGAATTTAACTTTTGAGCAATATAAGCACTATTGGTATCAATGACTTGACCGATTAACAATTCGTCTCCAATGGTGATAATAGTAGCCTGTATTTGATCCATCATAAATGTGCTTCAATTTGGTTGCAAAGTAAACCCAAAAAAGGCGGTTTAACTAAAATAGACACTTAGTTTTTCCTTCAATTGAGCAGGCATTTCGATTTTATTATTCATGGAGGCATCCATGAAATAAAGTTTAACCTGTCCAACGGTTAAAAGCTTTCCCGCTTCATTGTAAACTTCTTGGTCAAAGATAATTTTATGGTCGGTTGGTAAGGTCTTAATCTGACTTTTAATGGTAATTAAATCGTCGTATTTAGCTGGTCTCAAATACTTAATGTTAAGTTCTACAACAGGTAAAATGATGCCCATATCTTCAATATCCTTGTAGGATATACCAAGATTTCGAATCGCCTCTACACGACCTATTTCAAAATACATAGCATAATTCCCATAATACACCACATCCATTCTATCTGTTTCCGCATACCTTACCCTTACTGTTGTTGAATGTTCATACATATTTATTGCATTTGTTGACAAATTTAAGGATTGTATCTGTTTTTCCACAATAAGCTTATTTAACGAAGCGTTTTATAATCAAAGTGTATTTTTATAATACTATCCTACTAAACAACGGCTCCTATGTTAAAACACATCAAAAAAGCAAGTCCAATCCTATTGCTATTCAATTTTTCCTTGCTTTTCACAACGCCTGTATCAAGTCAATTAATGCAATTTGAGGCACCACTTAATCAATTATATCAAAATGGATTAAAATCCCTACAGCAAGGGGATAGTTTAGCTGCTTATCACGCCATTCAATCTGCGCATGTTTTTGAGCCAAATGCGATAGATATTGCTTTCCATTACCATTTATTATCAGTGGCTTTAGAGCAATCAAATGCAGTTGAGCAAGCCGAAAATTGGTTAAAAAATAATTCAAATAAGATCTATCATTCTAGATTGAATTTTGAATTGGCAAAATATTTTTTTAAGAAACAACACGTAGATGCATCCATTCAAGCATATCAAAAAATTAGTATTGATGACCTTGAAAATAAAGAACTTGCCTTAATGCAGTTTCAGTTAGGTTATTTGTTTTTTAAAAAAGGAGATTGGGATCAATCTACAAGTTATTTAATGAGTATAAGACAAGTTCAAACAAGTCCATTTTATACCGATGCAAACTATTATGCAGGCTTTGTTGCTTTACAACAAAAAGATTTCAAATTGGCATTAAGCTGTTTTAAAATTGCAGAACAAAATAAAGCTTATAGCACATTAACCCCATTTTATATAAGTCAGTTGTATTATTTCTTAGGAGATGTAGATGCAGCTATCAAAAATACAGAACAAGCATTACAAAAAAACGGACAATATTACACTAGTCAATTAGCTCAATTAATGGGGCATTTATTATTTGAGCAAAAACAATATGAAAAAGCATTGCCTTATTTAGCAAATTATGTGCAATCTCAAAAACAAGTAGAATCACAGGATTTATACCAATTGTCTTTCTGTTATTTTCAAGCACAGCAATGGAATGAAGCAATACAAGGGTTTAAACAATTGGCGAATGTAGAGGATTCTTTAGGTCAAAATAGTATGTACTTATTGGCAACTTCTTATTTAAAAACAAATAATAAATTAGGCGCTAAAAATGCATTTTTTCTTTGTGCTACAAAAAGCCAGAATTTAGCTCAGAAAGAAATTGCATTATTTAATTATGCAAAATTATTGATCGAATTAAAAGAATATAGTGTTGCATTACAATCGGTGGAAAAATTCACTCAAACATATCCTAATAGTGTTTATAATAATGAAGCAAAGAGTTTATATGTAACCGCCTTGGCATATAGCAATGATTTTAATAAGGCCTATGAAGCTTATCAAAAAATGGATACTTTAGATGAGGCACTTTTGAAATTATACCCTAATATATTATTTGGAAAAGCTGCACTTGCTATCAACGATGGTCAAAATGAAAAAGCTTATGAACTATTTACTCAAGTTAAAAATTTGCCTTATAATAAGAACGTTTTAGCACAAACCTATTTTTGGATTGGAGAATTATCTTATAAAATGGGTAGAATAGACGAAGCAATAGAACATCTAGAAAAATATATTTTAGACCCTATTGAAATTGGTGAAATCACAAAAAAACATGCAAATTATACTTTAGGCTACTGTCATTTAAAGAATAATAATTACTCAAAAGCACTTCAATTATTTACAATTGCTGCAGATTTTAATCCATATGCCGAATCTTCTGCTTATCAGAAAGATGCATTAGTACGTTTGTCGGATTGTCAATTTATGACAAAACAATACAAGCAAGCATTGAAATCATACCAAAAAATCATTGATTTAGGCTGGAATTATGAGGATTATGCCACTTTGCAAAAAGCAATCATTTATGGTGCACTTGGGTTAAATAAAGAGAAGCTAAAAATATTGAATAGCTATGAGCTTGAATTTAGTCAATCCAAGTATTTAAGTGATGCTAGAATGGAATTAGCTGATACCTATACAAGCAAGGAGCAATTTCAAGAAGCAATTACACCATTATCTAAAGTTTTATTAGACAATAAGGCGACAGAGTTTTACCCATTAGCCTATTATAAATTAGGTATTGTATACTTTAACTTGAATAAGAATCAAGAAGCATTACAAAATTTTAAATCTTTGTATAGTGCCTATCCGAATTCAGCCGAAAGTGACAATGCATTGGAATACATCAGAAATATTTTTGTAGAAGAACAACAACCAGAAGCCTATGTTCAATTTATGAATGATTTTGGAAAACCATTGTCATTCAATGAACAAGATTCATTGATGTATCGTGCTGCAATCATTCAATATGAAGACAAAAAGTATAACAATGCTACAATTGGTTTCAGAAAATACCTGGAAGGTTACCCAGGGGGTAAATACCAATTGAACGCTATGAATTACTTAGCTGAAATGGCCTATTCTTTAGATCAATATGATACAGCTGCAGTGTATTTTGGAAAAATAGCAAATAAAGCGCCCAATCAATTTTCTGAAAGAGCAGCCATTACAGCAGCTAGACTGTATTATTTCAATTTAAAAGATTATGTTGGTGCAGAACAATACTTTAATATAGTATTACAATATGCAACACAACAAGAGCAAAAAAATGAAGCAATCAAAGGACTATTAAGGTGTCAATATAAGGCCGAAAATTGGATTGAAGCCTCCAAGACTGCAGCGCTTATATTGGGTAATAAAAATAGTGCTACAGATGATGTTTTGATGGCAAATATGGCTTTGTACCAACAGACAATTGCTCAAAAAGATACGATTAGCGCTTTACAAATACTGAATACAGTATTAAAATCAAATAGTTCAATTTACACTGCCGAGGCGCATTACTTAACTGCATATATCTATTTCAATCAACAAAAATACAATATTGCAGAAAAGACCGCCTTTGATGTCATTAAAAAACAAGCTTCTTATGAATTCTGGGTGACTAAAACATACATTTTATTAGGGGATATCTACTTAGCTCAAAATGATAGTTTTAATGCAATTGCAACTTATAAAAGTATAGCTGAAAATGCTACCATACCAGCTTTACAACAAATTGCTTCAGATAAACTGAAAGCAATCACTGAAACTATTAAAGCTCAATAACAAAATATTATGAAATCAATTATAAGATACGGTCTATTAGTAGTTGCTTTAATTTGTTTTAGCAATATGGGTATTGCACAGAAAAAGAACAAAAAGAAAGCAAAAACCACAATTAGCGCAAAAAAGAAAAAGAAGTCTACTAAAAAAACAAGCTCAAGAAAAAAGCCTTCAATTAAAAAAAGACCTACTGTAGCCATCTATAAAATAACGGATACAATTACTCCATTGACTACTATCACAAGTTTACCATTGAAGAAGTATTCAGTTGACAGTATCCCAGATAAAGTTGTGACAATTGTTTCTGCATTCAGACCGCAATTAAAAAATGTAGCTAAAATTGGATTTTTGAATGCAACTGCAATGGTTGATACCAATTCAGTTCTTTTGTCGTATCAAGTTCCAAGCCAGAATTTAAGTTTTCAATACCAACCAATTGCCTTGGTACCTAGAGCCATAAAAATTGATTCAATGACTGCTTTAAGACAATCCGCAAATCTTAAAATTGGCATGGGTAATTATTTTAATCAATTCATTCAATTAGAAGGGGCTTTGGTAGATCAAAAATCACAGGATCATCATTTAAGAATCCTTCGTGAATCCATAGAGGGGATGCATCCTATCCAAAAGTGGAATAAGTTTGGGCTCAATTATAATGGTCGTTACTCAATGAGTAAAAACAAGTTTTTAAATGCACAGGTTTATTTCGATCAATCCAATAGATATCGTTATGGATTAGTTCCTGATACAACCCTTTTACCGCTAAAGAATTTTGAACAAAAATTGACAGTTATTGGCGCAAACTTTTCACTTATAAATAAACAAGTCGTATCAGGGCAATTCAATTATGCACCTATATTAAAATTCAATCATAGTAATTTAATCAACCAAGCAAATAACCTTGTATTAGATTTATACAGCCCAGTAATGTATAGTCTAAAAAATGATTTAAAGTTGCATGCTGATTTTAATTTTAGTTATAATCAATACAGCCTAGTAAATAGTAATTCAAGTAATAATACCATCTTTCAAATTGATCCATCTCTTGAATTAAATAAAACACAGTATCGACTGAATATTGGGGTAAGGCCAACTATTGCAAATGGTGATTTTGCATTGTACCCTAAAATCGAATTAACTAAAAAATTAAAAGATACCAATTATGTATTAGATGCAGGTTGGAATACAAGTATAATCAGTAATCAACTTATTCAATTAATTGGTCAAAATCATTGGATCTCTGCTCCAAGTAGTATGCCAATTAGTTCGAAAGAAATTAAGTATTTTAATGTACAGGTATCTGTGAGCAAGCGATTAAATTATGGATTCAATATGTCTTTAAATGATTATCGTGAATTACCTTTTTTCAATCAAAGTAAACAACAGAATAACCCTGTTCAGGAAGGTTTAAAATTTGATGTATTATTTGAAAAAAGAGCCATCGCTATCGAATTGGATGGTAATTTAAGGTATCAGTTTAGCGACAAATTATTATGGAAAAATAACTTTAAGTATATTCAATTTAATTTGATCCGTGAAAATACTCAAGCATGGGGGATTCTTCCTTTTGAATTCAATTCTCAATTGAATTGGGTATTCAATAAAAAACTTTTATTGGATGCTTCTGGACAATTTTGGACTGGTTCTAAAACCAGTGCTGGATTAGGAAATGCTTACCAATTAAACAATACCTTTGTACTTAATGCAGGAATGCAGTATACCATTTCAGATCATTGGACTTTCTGGGGTAAAGGGGAGAATTTGTTAGACCAACAATACCAACGTTGGGCAAATTATCCATCACTAGGAGTACAAATTGTTGCTGGAATTCAATATAAATTTAAAAAATAATGATGCTTACCATTTTAGAAAAGTATTTTTTGGAGCATGGACAATTGGTTTTACCAGGTATTGGAAATTTAAGAATGCATCAGACAGATGCCATTCAAATGAATGGTCAATTTCAACCACCTGTACATCAAATTGTATTTGATGCTATTATTGAACCTACAACGAAGCCAAATAAGTTGTTTTATATATACTTGTCCGATCATTTAGATTGTAGCATTGAACAAGCCATTATTGATTATGCCGCTTTTTTTACAAATCAATTATCTGCTTCTAATGTTGTTGATTTAGGCAATTTAGGTCAATTGAATATTCTAAATGATGCTTATACTTTTGAATCCAATTATAACAGTGCTCATTATTTTCAACCAATCCATTTAGATAAAGTACAAATAGAAGACCAGACTGAAAATAATTTCAATACTTCATCCAATCAATGGTGGATCTTGCCTCTAATTATTGCCATAATCGCTATTGTAGCAATCCTTTTAAAATAAAAAGTATGAACTGTCCAGTTTGTAATTATTCCAATCCGCAAATCGCAATAGAAAGTCAAGACTTTTCACTAACACAATCATCCTTTTCTATTTTACATTGTAGCAAATGCAGTGTAAGATATACAAGTCCTTTACCTAGTCAAGATGAAATAGGGCAGTATTATCAGTTCGAAGCATACATTTCTCACACGGACGTAAAAGAGGGTTGGATGAACCGATTATACCATCTTATTAGGACAAAGACTTTAGCTCAAAAAACAAATTGGATTCAATCACTTTTTACTGGACACAAAGGGCATGTATTAGATATCGGTGCAGGTACAGGTGCTTTTGTACATGCAATGCAGCAAAAATCTTGGAAAGTAACTGGATTAGAACCCGATGCTGCCACTAGAGAAAGAGCTTACGAAAATTATAAACTGCATTTGCAATCAACTGATACCATTTTTGAATTACCAATAAATGAGTATGAAGTAATTACAATGTGGCATGTTTTAGAACATGTACACGCGCTAAAGCCCTATTTAAATCAATGTTATAAAAGTTTGAGACAAAATGGTAGACTTATTATTGCAGTCCCTAACTATACTAGTTTTGATGCCAAATATTATAAAAAATATTGGGCAGCATATGATTTACCAAGACATTTATACCATTTTACACCAAAATCAATGACTATTTTATTGAATGAAATTGGTTTTGAATTAGTTTCTTTAAAGCCAATGTGGTATGATAGCTTTTATGTTAGCTTATTAAGTGAAAAGTACAGAAAGTCTGGGAAATTAGGTACGCTATTAGCTGGATTTGTAGGTTTAATCTCTAATTTAATGGCAATAAGGGATGCTTCAAAAGGGAGTAGTATTATCTATGAATTTAAAAAGAGCACCAACCCAATTAATAATTAACGCTTTTAAGCAAGTATACTTTTATAGTTAATAACGTACTTAGTTTATTTTAACTTCCACAATCACTGGCCAACATTTACCAGTTAAAAAATAAGTGTTAGTGGTTTTTTTATAGGCAATTCCATTTAGAACGAACCCAGGATCAATCGTTAAGGGGTTATATGGCACTTTTGCTTGTGTAAGTAAATTGCTACAATCTATTTTATTCGTAATTCTACCAGTATTTGCATCAATTACAACAATATCGTTTTGTCCATATATATTAGCAAAGAGCTTACCATCCACATATTCCAATTCATTGAGCATACTTTGGTAGCCATACTCATTGTATACACCCAAAGTCTTTTGAATAGAAAAGTCTTTAGGATTTACAAAATATAGATTACTACTTCCGGTAGAGACAATTAATGATGTATCATTATGTGTCAATCCCCAACCTTCGTAAGGCCAATTAAGTGTATTGATTTTTTTGAATGTCTTTGCGTCATAAACAAACACCGTATGCTCTTCCCAGGTTAGTTGATATATCTTACCATCAAATACTGTAATTCCTTCGCCAAAATAGGAGGGCTCTAAATTGATCTGCTTTCCAAATGGACTTAATTGGTCATCCATTTGATATAACACACTTTTTCCTCTTAATCCGGTGCCCTCAACCAGTTTATTATTATGCCATTCTAAACCTTGTGTATAGGCAGATGTATCATGGTTATACACTTTTTGTATTGTGTAGTTTAAAGCAATAGGTGGCGCAATGGCAGTATTTTCAGCAGCATCCTTGCTGTCAGAATTCGTGTCAGCATTATTTGTATTATTACAAGCAATTACAAATAAACATAGATATACTGCTAGATACTTTTTCATGCCTAATTAAACATTAAATCTAAAATGCATTACATCTCCATCTTTTACAATGTATTCTTTTCCTTCAATTCTTAATTTACCATTGTCACGGCAAGCAGCTTCACTTTTGAATTTAATATAATCATCAAATGCAATCACTTCGGCTTTTATAAATCCTTTTTCGAAATCTGTATGTATCACGCTTGCAGCCTGAGGTGCTTTCCAACCAGAACCGATTGTCCAAGCGCGCACTTCTTGTACACCCGCTGTGAAATAAGTTTCTAATTTCAATAGCTTATAAGCGGTTTGTATTAATCTATTTAATGCTGGCTCTTTCATTTGGTATTCTTCCATGAATAAAGCCTTATCATCTGGGTCTTCCATTTCAGAAATTTGTGCTTCAATATTATTACACATGACTATCACTTCGGCACCTTCTTGTTTTGCCATAGCAACCAGTTGTTCAGAATAGGCATTTCCGGTATGCATTGAAGCCTCATCCACATTGGCTACATACATCACAGGCTTTGCAGTCAATAAAAATATATCTGCTATAGCTGTAAGGTCTTCCTTTGATAAATCCAATGAACGAATACTTTTTCCGTCTTCTAAATGCGCTTTACACTTTTGTAACACTTCTAATTCCACTTTTGCCTTAGGATCAGTTTTTGCCATTTTCTCCGAACGTTGCATCTTCTTTTCTACACTATCTAAATCCTTTAATTGCAATTCTGTTTCAATAATATCTTTGTCCCCAATTGGATTGATTTTACCTTCTTCTCTTAATACATTTTCATCTTCAAAACAACGAATCACATGAATAATGGCACTCACTTCTCTAATATTGGCAAGGAATTTATTACCCAATCCTTCACCTTTGCTAGCACCTTTAACCAACCCCGCAATATCCACGATTTCTAATTGGGTGGGAACGACTCTTGTTGGATTAATCAATGCTGCCAATTGACCGATTCGTGCATCGGGTACATCAACTAGACCCACATTTGGTTCGATGGTACAAAAACGATAATTACTTGCTTGTGCTTTTGCACTATTACTAACTGCGTTAAATAAAGTTGATTTGCCAACGTTAGGTAAACCCACAATGCCTGCCTGTAAAGCCATGTTATTTTAGATTGTTAAGGTTGCAAAAATACAATTCTAATCGCAAAATGGGCTATATTAGTACCATAAACAATTAGATATGGCATTGAATATCATCTGGATGGCTTTTTTTGTAATTGCTTTTGTTGTGGCACTCTTTAAATTGATCTTTTTAGGGGATACAGCCATTTTTAAGCTTTTAGCAGATGGCTTATTTGACTCAGCTAAATCTTCGGTGATTGACGTTGCTTTTCCTTTGGCCGGAACAATGGTTTTCTTTTTAGGACTGATGAATATCGCTGAAAAAGCAGGTGCCATTCAAAAATTAGCCAAATGGATGAACCCATTTTTAAGTCGTTTATTCCCAGAAGTACCACAGAATCATCCTGCCATGGGACAGATGGTCATGAATTTTAGTGCCAATATGTTAGGTTTAGACAATGCCGCTACACCTTTTGGTTTGAAAGCAATGGAAAGTTTACAAAGTTTAAATCCAGAGAAAGAAAAGGCAACCAATGCACAAATCATGTTTTTAGTGTTGCATACGAGTGGATTGACGATTATTCCTTTAACAATCATATCCTATCGTTTAGCGGCAGGTTCTCTAGATGCTGCAAGTATCTTTATTCCATGTGTTTTAGCTACAATCGGAACTACATTGGCATCGATTATTGTTGTGGGTGTTTACCAGAAATTAAAATGGGATAGGGTATTGATCAGTTGGTTATTTGGATTAGTGTTTTTTATGGGGACTGTTTTATTTATTGTCAATAGTCTTACACCTATTCAAAAAGAATTATTTTCAAAAATTGCAGGCTCAAGTATTTTAATTGGGATCGTGGTCGCTATCATACTTGGAGGTGCCTATAAAAAGGTTTCAGTTTTTGATGCATTTATTGAAGGTGCTAAAAACGGATTTGATGTGATTGTGAAGATCATTCCTTATTTAGTTGCTATGTTGGTGGCGATTCGTGTGTTTAGAGATAGCGGTGCAATGATCTATGTATTGAATGGAATAAGTTATTTAATACAACTTACTGGAATGAATACAGATTTTGTTGGGGCTTTGCCAGTTGCCATCATGAAACCTTTAAGTGGAAGTGGGGCAAGGGGGATGATGCTTGATATATTTCAAACACAAGGGCCAGATTCATTTGTAGGTAAATTGGCTTCTATATTTCAAGGTTCTGCAGATACCACTTTTTATATAATTGCTTTGTATTTTGGAAGTGTTGGCATTAAAAAAGTAAGGTATGCAGTTTGGGCAGGTTTATTTGCGGATTTAATAGGGGTAGTGATTGCCATATTTATTGGCTATTCCTTTTTTCACTAAACAATAAATCAACAAATGATTTTTTGCTATTATTTACCTTGGCTCATTTTCATCACTTCTTCCCATTCTACATCAGTCACTGGCTGAACGGAAAGTCTTCCCAATCTTACCAAAGCCATATCTTTTAAATTGGTATTGGCTTTTATATCTGCTAAAGTCACTGGATGTTTGAGTTTTTTATGGGGTGCGAAATCGACTGCCAGCCATGCTGTCTCATCTGTGGTTGGGTCTTGGTAGGCTTCCTTGACCACTTTTGCTATACCCACAATTTCCATCCCTTCGTTGCTATGGTACCAAAATGCAAGATCTCCTTTTTTCATGGATCTTAAATTATTTCTTGCACCATAATTTCTTACACCATCCCAAAAAGTACGTTTGTCTTTATTGAATTGATCCCAAGAATATTTAAAAGGTTCAGATTTGATTAACCAATAAGCCATAAAAAAGATATTATTTATTCTTATAACAACTGACAATAAAAAATGTTGAGTAGGGCTATGCTTATAACACCCTAAAATTAATAACCGCTTGAAAGGATATCTGCCAAATGAATGACTTTGATTTTTTGTCCATGGTGATTGATACGCCCATCAATATGCATCAAGCAGCTCATATCTGTACTTATTATATATTCAGCCTCAGTAGCAACAGCATTATCAATTTTTTGATCCGCCATAGCCACACTGATGGTATCATATTTAACTGCAAAACTTCCACCAAAACCACAACATGTTTCGTTGTCATTCATTTCGACAAGTTCAAGTCCGTTTACTTGACTCAATAAGGCTCTAGGTTCTGCTTTAATATGACATTCTCTAAGACCCGCACAACTATCATGGTAGGTTGCTTTTCCATTGAAACTAGCTCCTAAATCTGTAATACCTAAAATTTTGACTAAGAATTCAGATAATTCAAAAATTTGTGAGGACACTTTTTTTGCAGGACTTTGAAAAGCATTGTTCTCAAAAAGTTTACCATAATTATTTCTTACAAATCCTGCACAACTTGCACTAGGACTTACTATATAATCTGCACCATCAAAATCTTGTACAAATTTTGTACAAACATCTTTTGACTCGCCCCAAAATCCAGCATTAAAAGCTGGCTGACCACAACAAGTTTGTTGTGTATTATACTTTACTGTACATCCAGCTTTCTCTAATATTTTTACAGTATTAAATGCAACCTGAGGGTACAATTGATCTATAAAACAGGGTATAAAGAGTTGAACTTGCATGGTCTAAATTAAGGATTTCTTTCCAATAAATTAAAAAGGCATCCTTTCTTTAAGAATGCCTTTTAAATATTTTTAGCAACCAAATTAAGGCTGAACTTGAAGTCTGTTGATATATTTATCAATGCTAAAACCTTTCTCAGATTTTGGATAATCTTTCTTGATTTGCTTGTAGATTTCTAAAGCTGCATCATTTTTACCATTTAATTCTAAGAAAGAAGCTGCACGGAATAAATATTCAGATGAAATTGCTTCATCTTCAGGAAAATGTGTACCAGCTTTTTTATAGTATTCTATTGCTTCGTCGTTCTTCTTTAATTCAGAATAGGCATCACCAATAGAACCATAAGCAACTGCTTGTACTTGCTTTGCATTGGTTGAAAAATCTTTCAAATATTCAATTGCTTTATTGTAGTCTTTCAATCTATAATAACTCATACCAGCATAATACTTTGCCAGATTAGCCGCTTTTGTCCCACTAAATTCTTTGATAATGTACAATACACCTTTGTTAGTGCCATCACCATTTAAAACGAATTCTGATGAATCATTCGCAAAATATTTTTCTGCAACATACATTGCATCAGCAGCTTTTGTTTCTAATGGTTTTTGGTATAATTCACCGTAACCAAAAATGCCTGCAGCGGCAATCAATCCACCTACTAAAATATAAACAATTAGTTGTTGGTTCTTTTTTGTAATAGATACTGGTGCTTGTTCTTCTTGTAATTCGCTCATATGATTTGGTTAAAATAATTAGTCTACAATAAATGGATAATTTTGATCAATATACACATCCTTCAATACTTCGCTATCATCTGGCCAAGGACTATCCTCAGCAAATTTTACAGAAGCTTCTACAATGCCATTGATTTTTTCATCAATCTCTTGTAATGCAGCTTCAGTAGCAAAATTATTTTCTAAAATGGTCTTTCTAACTTTAATGATTGGATCTTGATCCTTGTATTCTTCTACCTCGTCCTTGGATCTATACTTTTGAGGATCAGATACAGAGTGTCCTCTATAACGATAGGTTTTCATTTCTAAAAGCGTAGGGCCTTCTCCATCTCTAGCTCTCTTCACAGCTCTAGCTACACCTTCGTGTACTATTTCTGGAGTCATACCATCTAATTTATCAGAAGGCATTTCATAAGCGTCCGCTAATTTATAGATATCGATGACATTACTTGTTCTTTCAATAGAAGTACCCATTGCGTAGTTATTGTTTTCACAAATAAATACAACAGGCAATTTCCACAACATCGCAAGGTTAAAGACTTCGTGTAACATACCTTGTCTTGCAGCACCATCTCCAAAGAAACACAATACCACATTTTTAGATCCACGATATTGTTCAGCAAAAGCTAAACCAGCACCTGTGCCAATTTGAGCACCTACAATCCCATGTCCACCAAAGAAGTAGTTAGCCTTATCAAATAAGTGCATACTACCACCTTTTCCTTTTGAGCAACCAGTAGCTTTACCATACAATTCGGCCATGGCAGCATTCGGACTCATGCCTTTTGCTAAAGCTAAACCGTGGTCACGGTATCCAGTAATAAAGGGATCTTCATGATTCGTTGCTGTCATACAACCTGCAGCAATTGCTTCCTGACCATTGTAAACGTGAAAGAATCCGCGGATTTTACCCGCCATTTTATACATTTCCTCTGATTTGGATTCGAATTGACGGATTAATTGCATCAATTCGTACCAGTATAGATAGGTTTCTTTAGAAAATTTTTGCGCCACAGTCCTTGATTTTTGAGTAGCAAATATAGTATTTTAAGACTATAATTTGGCCTTATGCTTCGTTTAAAAATGGATACTTATAATCGGTTGGAGGGTTAAATGTTTCTTTGATTGTTCTTGCACTTAACCAACGGTATAAATTCAAAGCACTTCCGGCTTTATCATTTGTACCTGAACCTCTTGCACCACCAAATGGTTGTTGTCCAACCACGGCTCCAGTCGGCTTGTCGTTAATATAAAAATTACCAGCAGAATGACGTAATACATTGGTAGCCAATTCAATAGAAGCTCTATTTTGAGAAATTATTGAACCAGTTAAAGCATATTTAGAGGTACTATCCACTAATTTTAATGTTTTCTCGAATTGAGTCGCAGGATAAGTATAAATGGTCAAAACTGGCCCAAATATCTCTTCGCACATAGTAAGTGATTTAGGATTTTTTGTCTCTATCACAGTGGGCTCAACGAACCAGCCATTTGATTTATTAACATTACCGCCAACTAAGATCTTAGCCTGTTTGTCTTTCTTAACTGTTGCAATGTATTTTGAGATATTATTAAATGACTTCTCATCAATCACTGCATTCACAAAATTGCTAAAATCTTCTACAGTACCCATTTTCATGGTTTGAACTGTTTTAACCAATTTCGCTTTTACAGCAGCTGCAATATTACTTGGCAAATAAGCTCTTGAAGCTGCAGAACATTTTTGCCCTTGGTATTCGAAAGCGCCTCTTGCTAAAGCAGTCACAACTGTATCCACATCCGCACTTGGATGCACCATTACGAAATCCTTTCCACCAGTTTCTCCTACAATTCTTGGATAAGATTTATAGTTTGAAATGTTTTCTCCAATTTGCTTCCACATATTGTTGAATACACCAGTAGATCCTGTAAAATGCACACCTGCGAAATCTGGATGCTTGAAACATACATCCCCCACAGTTGGGCCATCTGTATATACCATGTTGATTACACCATCTGGTAAACCAGCTTCTTTTAAAATACGCATGAATAATTGTGCAGAATAGATCTGTGTATTAGCAGGTTTCCAAACTACTACATTGCCACACATGGCAGCAGATGCAGGTAAATTACCGCCAATGGCTGTGAAATTAAATGGAGTAATGGCCAAAACAAATCCTTCTAAACCTCTCCATTCCATTCTGTTGTGCATACCTGGAGAAGAGATAGGTTGTTGTTGATAGATTTGACTTAAAAAATGCACATTGAATCTTAAGAAATCGATTAATTCACATGCAGCATCAATTTCAGCTTGAAAGGCATTTTTACTTTGCCCTAACATCGTTGATGCATTCATTTCGAACCTATATTTTGTAGCCAATAAATCTGCTGCTTTTAAAAAGATATGAGCCCTGGTTTCCCATGTCATATTTGACCAATTCTCACGCACTTTCAACGCTGACTCAATGGCTTTTTCTACATGCAATTTTGTTCCAATATGGAAATGTCCAATTACATGTTTTGTTTCATGTGGAGGATGAATTGATTTTGTTTTTCCAGTTTTAACTGCTTTTCCATTAATATACATTGGAATGTCCAATGACTTTTTCTTTAAGGAAGCCAATGCTTCTTTTAATGCTTTTCTTTCTGGAGAACCTGGCGCATAACTTAAAACAGGTTCGTTTACTGGAGACGGATAATTAAAATAACCTAGTTGCATATTATAATGATTAGATCACAAAAATAAGCATTAAATTAACATGCGTTAGGAACTTATCAATTTAGATTTTGACTTTAACGTATTTTTGACCCTAAAACCTCTTTTATGGAATTTGTCTTAGTGGACTTGCCTGATTCGGTACATTTTTACCCTTTTAGCTTGACTAGAAGTTTAACAGAAATAAGGGTGGGTATTTTTTCCATAAAAGAACGTTGGGATGTACAATTAAATTCCGAATGCCAGGTTTTTACAAGTCCTTATTTACAGGGATTATATGATGCTCCTTTTTTACAAAATGAAGACCCCGTTATTTATATTAATTCCACTTGTTTACCAGATGATGCTATTATAAATACGATTATAAAATTAAAAGAAGGTGAAAGTTTATTAGACAAAGAAGGTAAATGGATTGCAACACATACTTGCGAAAGAAGTATTGGCAACATTTTATTGGGAGACCCTAATTTAAAAACAACAATTCCAGCGAAATTCATTAAAAACGCAACCCATTTATTACAAATCCAAGCTATACTTATACAATCAGATTTCAATCGAGTGATTGCCAACAAAACTTCCATAGTTGTGGATGCATCCAATCGTTTAATTTGTCCTGAAAATATTTTTATAGCAGAAGGCGCTTCTTTAACTGGGGTAAGTTTAAATGCCACCGAAGGCCCAATTTATATAGGGAAAAATGCATTGCTCATGGAAGGTGCTGCCATAAGAGGCCCATTTGTTTTAGGAGAAAAAGCAGTGGTTAAAATGAATGCATGTATTTATGGTGCAACCTCAGTAGGCCCTTATTGTACGATAGGAGGAGAGATAAAAAATAGTATTCTAATGGGCTATTCCAATAAGGCACACGAAGGTTATTTAGGGGATAGTATCATCGGACAATGGTGTAATCTTGGTGCTGGGACTTGTAATAGTAATGTAAAAAATACAGCAGGTTCAATACAACTTTGGAATCAATACCAAAAATCATGGGACACAATTGGCAATAAAATGGGAATGTTAGTTGGAGATTATACCCGATTTGCAATTCAATCTAGTATCAACACAGGTTCATATATAGGTGCTTCTGCAAATATTTATGGAAATGGACTGTTACCAAAAGTGATTCCAAATTTTAGTTGGGGTATCACAAAAGGCTATGTTTTGGAAAAAGCAATTGAAGACATCCAAAATTGGAAAAAAATGAAGGGATTTCAAATCTCTGATGCCGAAAAGGAGGTCTTAACTGCTTTGTTTCATATGGAATAGCGCTATTTTTTAGTTACCTTTGTGCCTTGAAAATGAATATTATGAGAAAACAAATAGCTGCAGCAAACTGGAAAATGAATTTAAGTCAAAATGAGGCTGAAACCTTATTAGACCAATTAGTTGCCTCAGATTTTAATTTATCCGAAAATCAATCAGCCATTTTTGCTGTTCCTGCTATTTATATTCCTTTAGCAATTCAAAAGTTGACTGGTAAACAACATATGTTTGTTGCAGCACAAAATTGTCATCAAAAAACAAATGGTGCTTACACAGGTGAAATTGCAGCATCCATGTATGCTTCTGTAGGAGTAAACCATATTGTACTAGGACACTCTGAAAGACGTGCATATTTTAATGAAACAGATGCTTTATTAGCAGAGAAAACAGAAGCTGTTTTAGCAATAGGTAGTACCCCCATCTTTTGTTGCGGCGAACCATTAGAAATTAGAGAAGCTGGAACTCAGAATAGTTTTGTAGAAGCACAATTAAAAAATGCTTTATTTCAATTGTCCGCTGAACAAATTGTAAATGTGGTGATCGCTTATGAGCCAATTTGGGCTATCGGTACAGGCAAAACTGCAACAAGTGAACAAGCCCAAGAAATACATGCTTATATCAGGTCTGTATTTGCAGCTCATTATGGTCAAGCAATCGCAGATCAAATTTCAATTTTATACGGAGGCAGTGTAAAAGCTGCGAATGCAAAAGAAATTTTTGCTCAACCAGATGTTGACGGAGGATTGGTTGGTGGTGCCTCTTTAATTGCAACTGAATTTGCAGCCATCATCAACGCACTTAAATAGTTTAAATAAAGAACACTCATTATTACATGAAGCATATAAGAAATTTTTGTATCATCGCCCACATTGATCACGGTAAAAGTACCTTGGCAGATCGTTTATTAGAACATACCAAGACAATTACAGAACGTGAAATGATGAACCAGGTGTTGGATGATATGGATTTAGAGCGAGAGAAAGGGATTACTATCAAGAGCCACGCAATACAGATCAATTATATCCACAAAGGAGAAACTTATACCTTAAATTTAATTGATACACCAGGTCACGTTGATTTTAGTTATGAAGTGAGTCGTGCATTAGCAGCTTGTGAAGGTGCTTTATTATTAGTGGATGCCTCACAAGGAATTCAAGCACAAACAATCAGTAATTTATACTTAGCACTTGACAATAATTTAGAGATCATCCCGGTGATTAATAAAATTGATATGGATGGCGCTAAGATTCCTGAAGTAACAGATCAAATTATCGACCTCATTGGATGTAAACAAGAGGATATTTTATTAGCAAGTGGCCGTTCAGGTATTGGTATCGAAGAAATTTTACAAGCGATTGTGGAAAGAATCCCTGCTCCGACTGGTGATACAGAAGCCCCATTACAAGCATTGATTTTTGATAGCGTATTTAATAGTTTCAGAGGCATTATTGTTTACTACAGGATCATGAATGGTGTCTTGAAAAAGAATGATAAGATTAAGTTTGTGGCATCTGGTAGAGAATATATAGCTGATGAAGTAGGGGTTTTAAAATTAGCGATGACACCAAAGGCCGAAGTAAGGGCAGGTGATGTAGGCTATATAATCACAGGTATAAAAGTAGCCAAGGAAGTTAAAGTGGGTGATACCATTACTTTAGCCAATAATCCTGGGCCAATGATTCATGGTTTTGAGGAAGTAAAACCAATGGTTTTCTCAGGTATTTATCCTGTAAATACAGATGAATTTGAGGAACTGAGAGATTGTATGGATAAATTACAATTGAATGATGCCTCTTTAACTTTTGAATTAGAAACATCTCAAGCACTAGGTTTCGGATTCCGTTGTGGATTCCTTGGGCTATTGCATATGGAGATCATTCAAGAGCGTTTAGAACGTGAGTTCAACCAAACAGTGATTACAACAGTACCAAACGTAAGCTTCATTGCATATACGACAAGAGATGAAAAAATCATAGTAAATAATCCAACTGAGATGCCAGATCCAGTTAAGATCAAGCGTATCGAAGAACCATTTATTAGAGCACAAATTATTACCACACCAGACTATATTGGCAATATCATTACTTTATGTTTAGGTAAAAGAGGCATGCTGATTAATCAAAGCTATTTAACACCAACAAGGGTAGAATTGATTTTTGAAATGCCATTGACAGAGATTGTATTTGATTTCTACGATAAATTAAAGAGTCAAACAAGAGGGTATGCTTCTTTTGATTATACACAAATTGGATTTAGAGATGCAGATATTGTGAAGATGGATATTTTATTGAATAATGAAAAAGTAGATGCTTTAAGTGCTTTAATTCATAGAGGTAAATCTGCTGAATTTGGGCGTAAGCTTTGTGAGAAATTAAAAGATCTATTAACAAGACAACAATTCCAAATTGCTATTCAAGCAGCTATTGGTGCAAAAGTGGTGGCTAGAGAAAATATCTCTGCAATGCGTAAAGATGTAACTGCAAAATGTTATGGAGGTGATATCAGTCGTAAACGTAAATTATTAGAAAAGCAGAAAGAAGGTAAAAAGAGAATGCGTCAAATTGGAAATGTAGAAATTCCACAAGAAGCATTTTTAGCGGTTCTGAAATTAGATTAATTTATTTGAGTTATTAGCGCTATTCAATAACTTGAAAAAAGTGGAGTGTCAAAAAAGATACTTTACTAACTATAAAGCTGCTGCAAACTGCAATAGATGATCATAACGGTCATCTATTTTAGTATCTGGGAATGGGGCTTCCGGATGTGTGGTAGCCAAGTACACAGTATGCATACCAGCATTACGACCAAATTCCATATCAGACATCCTATTGCCTACCATAATTGACTTTGTAAAATCAATTGAAGGAAAATTTGCCTTGGCTTGAAAAGCCATACCAGGTTGAGGTTTTCTATTGATAGATAAATTATCTAAATCAGGACAGTAATAGATGGCGTCTATTCTGCCTCCTAATTCAATAATTTGATTTGTCATATTTTGATGAATCAAATTTAAGTCAGCATCAGACATTAAACCTTTTCCAATGCCTTTTTGATTGGTCGTAATAATGATTCTATCAAATTTTTGTGCAAGTAGGGGAAGCGCTGCTAGGCTTTCAGTATAAAACTTAAATTCAGACCAATTACGAATATAGTCCTCTTTTTTTTCGTGATTAATTACGCCGTCACGATCTAAAAACAAAGTCCAGTCTTTAGTGATATGTAAATTACTTATCATTTATTTGCCGAAAATATTTGCTTCAACCAATTCGCAAATGATATGTCCCACTAAAATATGCGATTCTTGAATTCTTGGTGTCGTTGTAGAAGGAATGTTGATTAAGAAATCACTCAATGTTTTCATCTTTCCACCAGCAGCACCTGTGAAACCAACTGTAACTACTCCAATAGATTTAGCCATTTCGAATGCTTTGACAATATTCCCTGAATTCCCAGATGTGCTAATACCTACTAAGACATCACCAGGTTTTGCTAGTCCTTCTAATAGTCTTGCATAAATCACATCATAACTATAGTCATTGGCAACTGCAGTTAAATAAGAACTATTACAATGTAAAGCATCAGAAGGCAAAGCTTTTCTGTCCTTATAAAAACGACCAGAAAACTCTGCGGCTAAATGTTGCGCATCTGCTGCACTTCCTCCATTACCTGCAAAATAAACTGCGTTCCCATTCTTAAATGCATTTGTAATTGCACCTACCACTTTTTCGATCTCTGTAACCAATAGTTGGTCATTCAATAAAGCTTGCTTTACTTCGATAGAACCTTCAATTATCGACTTTATTTGTTGTAATGACATAGCTTAAATGGTTTAATTGGCTATTGGTATTTATAATTGTTGGTACAAAGTTAAAAAAGATTGTCTCATTTGTTCCCAACTATATTTTTTCTTTTCAGAGATCAAATGGGGCATAAAGTGCGCAGTGCCTCTTTCGTATAATTGAAGTATCCCTTTTGCAATAGCAATTGGATTAGGCGCTACAACCAAACCAACTTTATCATGTGGTACGGTATCTGCCAATCCACCTACATTGGTCACCAACATAGGTTTTAAAAAATGATAGGCCATTGGTGTAACACCACTTTGAGTTGCATTTCGATAAGGTTGAATAATGAAATCTGCAGCTGAAACATATAATTTTACATCTCTTTCACCTATAAATTCGTTGTATACTGAAATTGTATCAGACAAACCAAGTGCTTTAATTTGATCTAAATAGGGGGTCGGTGATTCGTAAAATTCACCTGCTATGACTAACTTAATTCCTGCTGCTTTTATTGCAGGATCCGACATTGCTTCAATCAATAAGTCTAAACCTTTATAAGCTCTTACAAATCCAAAAAATAGAATGACTTTATCATTTTCTTGTAAATGCAACGATTTCCTTGCTTCTAAGGCAGGAATTGCTTCTCCAAAATGATCGTAAATAGGATGGGGAGCAATGCAAGAAGGTTTATTGGTGAACATTTTTACATCATCTTGTACTTTTTTACTCATTGTTAAAAATCCATCAACGGCACGTACAAAATATTTTGTCAAAAAACGATCCCCAATTCTTTGCTCATGTGGAATCATATTATCCACAATGGCGATTACTTTGGTGTGCTTGTTGCTTTTCGCAATACTTAAAATAGTTCCTAAACAAGGTGCTAAAAAAGGAATCCAATAACGTACGATAATTAAATCTGGACGTTCTTTTTTTATTTTTAAACCAACCTTAATCCAATTCAAAGGATTGATGGAATTGATAGCAACATTGATTGTAAGATCTTTGGGCGCTGGATCTGAAGAATATTGTGTCGTACCTGGAAATAAAAAGTTTGGATATTGTAAGGAGAAGGTATAGAGTTTTGTGCTGATAGATGCTTGCATGAAACTTTGCGCTAGTTTTTCATCAAAAGCAGCAAGGTTGCCTCTTAATGGCCAAGCTGGCCCCATAATGATCAATCGATCTACCATCCTTGTTTCTCCTCAATTAAATAAACATTCCTGTCTGATGCATTGCGATTCATGATTTCAGCTATAAAACCTGCTAAAAACAATTGTGTACCAATGATCATGGAAGTGAGTGCAATAAAAAAAGCAGGTTTGTTGGTAATACTAGCATCAGGATCTATAAACTTACCTATTACGATATAAAAAAAAGAGACAAATCCAACTAAGAAAAATAGGGTACCAATCAATCCGAAAAATTGCATTGGCTTTTTACCAAATTTGGATAAAAACTGAATGGTTAATAAATCTAGAAATCCATTCACGAATCTTTCCCATCCAAATTTTGTATGACCGTATTTTCTTGCTTGGTGTTGTACCACTTTTTCACCTATTCTTTTAAATCCAGCCCATTTTGCAAGGATTGGAATATATCTGTGCATCTCACCAAATACTTCTATACTCTTAACTACTTTTAATTGATAGGCTTTAATACCACAATTAAAATCGTGTAAATGAATGCCTGAACTTTTACTTGCAACGGCATTGTATAATTTAGAAGGAATATTCTTTGTAAAGGTATTGTCAAAACGTTTTTTCTTCCATCCGCTCACTAAATGATAACCTTGATCCATGATCATTGTGTAGAATTCAGGAATTTCATCTGGACTATCTTGTAAATCGGCATCCATGGTCATGACCATATCCCCCTGGGCAGCTTTGAAACCCTCATTTAATGCTGCAGACTTGCCATAATTACGTTGAAATTTAATACCCTTTAAAGGTGGATATTGATTGCGTAAATTTGAAATCACATCCCAACTACCATCATTACTTCCATCGTCAATCATAATCACTTCGTAAGTATATGAATTGGCCTCCATGACACGATGAATCCATGCCATTAATTCTGGCAAAGACTCAGCTTCATTGTATAAAGGTATAACGACAGATATCTGCATATTGAATTTATTGAGCTGTATCTTGTTTAAATGGGTCTACTGGGTTTTTCTTTGCAACAGCTGCTCCAATTAAAGAACCAATTGCACCTAAAAATCCTGTTCCAAATATTGCACCAGCAATCGCAAATGGAAGGAATAATTTTTTAGTCATGGTCATTGCTTGATCAATCATCTCATCCGTCATCTTTGGATTTTTCAACATTTCTGTTCTAGAAAGTTCAATGATTTTATCAACCATGTCTGGGAATAAAACATACAATGCAAGCACCGTATATAAAACTGTAATTACAATAGTTACAGCAGTTGTTTTAAATCCATGTGCAAAAATATTACCAAAAGTGACATTGTTGTCATTTTGATTCGCAAATAAAATATTGCCATAAATGATACCACCAACTAGAATGGCATAGCTTAACCAACTTAACCATTGTGTCGTATATAAGTTAAACACATAAATAAT
>JACCEC010576244.1_pt1 | contig 23779 bp, 17 predicted proteins | sample 7450121 | NCBI WGS metagenome assembly JACCEC01 (sample SAMN15323455, study PRJNA562643) | freshwater metagenome | isolation source: river surface water | place: USA:Blue River Watershed | collected 2017-08-18 | reverse complement strand
TGAGACTTGGACTGAAAAAGGTTGGACCAAATTATTTCGTGTAATTAGACACGAGTTAGCATCTCATAAGAAAATGATGCGAATTTTAACACACACTGGATGTGTTGATGTAACTGATGATCATTCACTTGTAAGAGCAGATGGAACTGAAATATCACCAAAAGATGTTCAAGTTGGAACACAGCTTTTACATCATCCATTACCAATAAATGAAAATAAAATTAATTCAGTATCTATTGATGAGGCCAAAATATTAGGATTCTTCTTTGGAGATGGTAGTTGTGGAGAATATAATTGTGAATCTGGAAAAAAAGCAAGTTGGGGATTAAATAACGCATCATTATTATTATTGGAAGCATATCAGGGTTTATGTCAAAAAGTGTATCCTGAATTTACTTGGGTAATTATGGATACAATAGATAGTTCCGGTGTATATAAACTTGTTCCAAAATCAAATAATGAATATGGAAAAATTGCTACTTTTGTAAGAATGTATCGTAAAAAAATGTATTATGAAAGTAGTAAGGCAAAAATAATTCCAGACTTTATATTAAATGGTTCGGATGAAATAAAACGTTCTTTCTGGGATGGCTTATATGATGCTGATGGTGATAAGAGTGATAATATTCGTATTGATCAGAAAAATCAAATAAGTGCTTCCCAAATTGCATATTTAGCATCAAATATTGGTTATAACATATCTATTAACACGCGAAGTGATAAACCCAATGTATTTAGAATAAATATGTCAAACACTAAATTAAGAAAAAATCCTATTACTATTAAAAAAATAGAAGATATACAATATTCTGGTTATGTATACGATTTAACAACAGACAATCACCATTTTGCTGCTGGAATAGGAAATATGATAGTTCATAATACTGATTCCGTATTCTTCACATTTAATCTTACTGATAAAGAAACTGGTGAAAAAATAATAGGTCATAAAGCACTAGAATTATCCATTGAAATAGCAAAAGAAGCGTGTCATAATGTGTCAAAATTTTTAAAACAACCTCACGATTTTGAATATGAAAAGACATTCTTGCCATTCTGTCTTTTGTCAAAGAAACGTTATGTTGGTATTTTATATGAGCATGATCCAAATAAAGGCAAACGAAAGGAGATGGGTATTGTTTTAAAACGTCGTGATAATGCGCCAATTGTAAAAGATGTTTACGGTGGCGTAATAGATATTCTAATGAAGGAACGTGACATTAAAAAAGCGCTAGATTATGTAGACAAATGTTTACAAGAGTTAGTAGATGGAACCGTGCCAATTGAGAAATTAATTATTACAAAATCACTGCGATCATTTTATAAGAATCCGCAGCAAATTGCTCATAAAGTATTGGCTGACCGAATTGGGGCACGAGAGCCAGGAAATAAACCAACATCCGGCGACCGAGTTCCGTTTGTGTATATAGTTAATCCAAATAAGAAAGCATTACAAGGTGATAAGATAGAGACACCAACATATATTAGAGATAATAAACTACAAATAGATTACTCATTTTACATTACAAATCAAATTATGAAACCGCTATTACAGTTGTTTGGATTAGTATTGGAAGATATTTGGATGAGTCAGAAACCACCGCGGCGTGCAAAGGTAACTAATTTTAAGAAAGAACTAGCTATGTTAAAACACGAATATTCATCAGACTATAAAAAATGTGAAGACAAGATGTCCAAACTTAAAAATAAAGAAGTAAAAACATTAATATTTGAAAAGTATTTGAGAGAGACAAATAATGCAAAAGAAGGAAATCAGAGTCTTACAAACTTCTTCTCAAAAAAATAAAAACAATAGAAAAAAGAAAATAACTATAATAGAAGAAGTATAGAATAATAAAATAAAAATAAAATATTTATTACATAAATTGTAATAAATATTTTTTATTTAAATAAATTTATACACTATAATAATTAACGGCATCCAGCAAGATCATCAAACTTCAAAATATCCTTACTATCTCTAGATCCTCTAGACTTTACAAATTTAGTTACCAAATCTGCTAAGTAATACACTTGCTTAGATAGAATCTTAACATCATCATACTTTAAAATATTTTTAGCATCATTAGGAGTTACCCACTTAACTACTATTGCTGACAAAGCTGATAATTGCTTAGACAAAGTCTTAACATGTTGAGCCATATTGAATCTGTCATATTCCTCATCACTAGATGACTCGCTATAATCATCATCATTCTCTGAATCACTAATCTCACTAGCAGCATCATCATTCTCTTGTAAATTATAATCTTGTTCATCCTCCTCATTATTATCCTCATTATCATCCTCATAATCACTAGAAGAGTCATTATCATCTTCAACATCATAAGCTTCATCAACTGCTTTATTAATATTACTCATATCACTACGACGTAGCTGAATATTACTTCCACATACAGCCAAAACATTATAATCAGCAATTCCCTCAGCATCAAGCTTATACATAATAGCCTGCGCACTTCTCTGATGTAAAGCCGCAATTTCATCAACAGATAACTTGAGCAACTCATATTCTCTTTGGAGTCTCAAGCACTCATTAATAGTCCACTTAGCACCTACACGTTTGTAATTAGTCATCATTGTATTTATATAATGTTATCCGGTTTAGTCTTTATATTGTTTTAAATTATATTTCCTGGATTATTTTTAATTCAATTTTTTTGAGTAAGAATATTATACCTAGTTTGGATTTTGATTTTGATTTGAATTTTGATTTAAAGAATTTGGATTTGGAATAATTGTTTCGTACATTAAAACATTGTTAGATGGATCAAAAACAAAATGGTCATTGCTATTCAAATTAGATAAAGGATTAAAAATAGAATCAATCATTCGTCTTGTTAATGAAGTAATTATTCTATCACCAATTTCATTATTTGAAATATCATAAGAAATTTCATTATTAGACGCATCAATAGTTGAAGATGATACTGAAGATGATGCTGTATAATTTCTTATATCATATCTACAAACAGGACATCTTACATTACTTTGAAACCACTCATCAAATTCTGAAGGCATAAATATATGTCCACAATGTCGTATTTGTCTTACTTGATCATCTATACTAAAACTATCCATTGATATAGGACAAGATTCAGATAAAGGATTAGTAATATCACCATATCTAACAAGTCTAGAAGCTGTCTCAATTTGTAGGGCACTAGGTCTAACCGATACAGTTGTATTTAAGAATGAAGATAGTAAATCAGATAAATTATCATTATTACTATTGTTGTTACGCATTCTTGTTGATGGTCTTGTAATGTATAAACTAGGGTTTATTGGGCTTTGCCAGTCATATAATACTTGTTCTCTATTTCTAGGTTGCTGAGTTCTAGGTTGCTGAGTTCTAGGTTGCTGAGTTCTATGTTGTTGTTGTTGCTGTTGCTGCTGTGGTTGCTGTTGTTGCTGTTGTTGCTGTTGTGGTTGTTGCTGTTGCGTTTGATGTACAATACGATTAATATTATATCTTATATCATCTAATACGCCATATAATCTAACAATCTGAGCATTAGCCTGATTATATTGGTTAACATACATATCAATTAATCGTCGCTGGTCATTATTCATCTGATTACTCATTTATACAATCAATAATGATAATATATATTATAATAAATCTGTTTAAATGTATTGTTATATAAATAATTATTAATTGTAAAAATGGAACATAATAAAATAGATATAACTAACAAATCAAATATTAATAAATTAAATAAAAATAATTTTGAAAATTATTGTGATAAAGGACTTTCTGGTCTAGCCAATCTAGGAAATACATGCTTTCTTAATTCTTGTATGCAAGTATTATCACATACATATGAATTAAATGATTTTCTAAACCTAGAAACTTATAAAAAGAAGGTAAAGAATAATTATGACTCAGCATTGCTTATTGAATGGGATGAGTTACGTAAGCTATTATGGAGTGAAAACTGTGTTATTTCACCTTCTAAATTTGTAAAAACAGTTCAGAAGCTAGCAAAAATAAAGGATCGTGAGCTCTTTACTGGATTTTCACAAAATGATGTATCCGAGTTTCTTGTATTTGTTATTGATTGTTTTCATAATGCGCTATCACGAGAAGTAAATATGACAATACAAGGCACTGTAGAAAATGAGCGTGATAAAATAGCACTTCTTTGTTTAGAAAGAATTAAGCAAATGTATAGTAAAGATTATTCAGAAATATGGAATATATTTTATGGTATTCATGTTTCACAAGTAGTATCAATTCAAACTGGTAATATTATGAGCACAACGCCTGAGCCATATTTTATGATTAATTTACCTATACCAACAGATAATAAGTCACCTACATTAATAGACTGTTTTAATTTATATGTTGAGGGAGAAATAATGGATGGCGATAATGCTATTTTAAATGAGAAAACTGGCAAGAAGCAAGCAGCAAAAAAGAAATTAATGTTTTGGAGTTTTCCTTCTGTATTAGTAATTGATATTAAGCGATTTAATGCGTCAAATCAGAAGAATCAAATATTAATAGACTTTCCTTTAGAAAATTTAAATTTATCAGAATATGTGATTGGTTATAATAAGGAAAGTTTTGTTTATGATTTATATGGTGTTTGTAATCATAGTGGATCAGTTAGTGGAGGGCATTATACTGCTTTTGTGAAAAATGCCAATGGACAATGGTATCACTATAATGATACTAGTGTATCTAAAGTTGGTATGCCAAATCAAATAATAACTCCCAAAGCATATTGTTTTTTCTATAGAAAAAGACCAATAATAAAATAAATAAATAATTATTTGGTTTATATAATATATAATGGACAATACCAATACATCTAATACTATTATCACAAATTTAGGAAACTTGGCATCAGATACATATAATTTTTTAAATAATATATTATCAAATCCAAGTGTTATTATTATAGTAGTGGCTGTTTTATTATTTTATATAGCTATGTTTTTTTCTTTAGGAGATTCTTCAAGTTCATCATCTTCAGGAACTTCAGGTCTAAATAATTTTTTTACAACAACTTCTTCATCTGGTTCATCTGGTTCATCTGGTTCATCTGATATTAAATATCTTGGAATATTAGCAGTAGCTATTTTTATTATTTTAGTTATAATAAATGGATTTCAATACTTTTTTGGTATAGATGTTATTGCTAAAATATCAAATTTATTTTCAGGACAACCTATTGTAGATATTTCAGTTGATACAACAAATGCTCAAATAGGAGGAGCAGGGTCAGGAGCAGGAACAGGAGCTGGTGCTATTCAAGAAATAAAGTTATATCCTCAGGTTTTTAATATTCCTGGTAATGAATATGTTTATCCCGATGCCAAAGCATTATGTAGTGCTTATGGTGCCAGATTAGCAACATATAAGGAGATTGAAGACGCGTATAAAGGTGGCGCAGAATGGTGTAATTATGGTTGGTCTGAGGGACAAATGGCATTATTTCCTACACAGCAAAAGACCTGGGAAAAATTACAAAAAATAGAAGGTCATGAGAATGATTGCGGCCGTCCTGGTGTAAATGGTGGATATATGAAAAATCCAGCTGTTAAATATGGCGTCAATTGTTATGGATATAAACCCCGTATGACACCCGAGGAAGAAGAACTAATGGCAAATACACCACTTTATCCAAAGACCAAAAAAGATATTGCTATGGAAGAACGTGTTAAATATTGGAAAGATAAATTAAGTTCTATACTTGTGTCACCATTTAATCATACTAGTTGGAGTAAAATATAAATCAAATAATCTAATAATCTAACAAATTATATACCACGCTCAAATTTGTTTAAAACTCCAGAAATTATATTAATACATACTTGTAATAAAAATAGTGTTCCGGCACATTTTAGTAATACTTTAATTATATAATTAATCCAATTATATATTTTTTTAAAGAATAATTTTATTTTATAATGATGGCCTAAAGTTTGTATATAAAATAATTCCTTATTAAATGTTAGTTCCTCACGACAAATAGGGCACGTTGGAGTTTTTTTAACCCAATCAAAAAAACATATTAAATGGAAATTACAATCACAAGAACAACTAGATTCAAATATATCAATATGCTTCATCTTGTAAATTTTATTATCTTTAGTTTCTGGTTCCCAGCATATTAAACATTGAATTATATCATCTACATCTGGTTTACTAATATTATCATTATTTGTTAGTTCATTTTTATTTTCAGATAGGATTTTTCTACCTTTTTTTCTATTCATTATTAAATACATTTATATTTATCTTTATAATAAAAATGTATAAATTTACATTTTTGATCTTTTTGTTTTTTTATGTTGATTATTAAGTAATTGACTTGTATTTTTTCTAGTATTTTTGCGATTCTTAGTATTTTTAGATTGCTTAAAACTGGCCAACTCAAAAAGCTTATCATAAATATCATCCGACAACATATAACGTTCTTCATATATATTAGTATTTGGCTTTTCATAGTCTGATTTAATATAATCACTATTAATGTAAAAAATACCAACAGGCACAGCTAAGTTATCAAAAAGAGATATTTCTTTGCTTTCTTCTTCTTTACTGCTTTCTTTACTGCGTTCTATACTGCTTTCTTTACTACCTTCTATACTACGTTCTAAACTTTTTGAACCACCATAATGATAACTATTTAACGGCGCCATTCCAGAATTCATTAGTATTGAATTAACAGCATATCCACCACTCATTATTTTTCCACCTTCTTTATACATAATTAAATCCTTATTAGTAAATATATCTGTTCCTGACATATACATTATATTAATATAAATTAATTCTTATACTACCGCTAATTATTATACTGTTAATTCTTATACTATTAATTCTTGTACATGCGCTTAATTTCCTGAACATAACTAACATCTCTTTTATTTTTAATATACTCAACAATCTTAGTTACTTGCTCTTCATTTTTAATAATTTCTCGCAAACAAGTTTCTAAATATTTAAATGTAAGTGGCTGCGTTTCTTTTACACTTACAAAGCGCAACTGACCATCATTTAGCTTAACTGTTGTATTTGTTAAATTACTATTTTCTACGTGTGTATTAATACTTTGGCTTAATGTATTTTTCTTGTCGCGCAATTCTTTCATACGATCTCCAAGAATCTTCATTTGGTTATCAATAGCCACCCATTGCTGTAATTGTTGTTCAAAACTCATTAAAATATACATATTAAAATAAAAATAAAACAAAATATATACTTATTATTTTGCCTAACAACTAACAAAATAGTAAGAAATACTATTAGTAAAAATACAATATTTAAAATAAACATATAATATTATGGTTAGAGGAAAAGTATTTAATACTAATTTTAATCTTGTATCAACAGTTGATAAATTTAGACGTAATGGTAATCATTTAGTATATTTATTTACAAATGCCAGGGATGAACCAAAAATAGCAGAATGGGCGGCACACCATTTATTATTAGGGTTTGATAAAATTTATATATTTGACCACAAATCAGTAACACCAATTTCTAATATGTTAGCACCAATGCTAAGGGATAAACGTATTATTGTAAAACGTGTAGAAAGAGATGGACCAATAAAATTAGGTCTAATGACACAAGCAGTTCAAATATCTCAAGCAAATAATGTTAGTTGGATGCTTTACTTAGATTCTGATGAGTTCTTAGTATTAAATCAACATACAAATGTAAAGGATTTTTTAAATATATTTAAATTAGCAGATGCTATTGGTGTTAATTGGTTAATGTTTGGAACATCTGGACATAAAAGTCAGCCATCTGGATTATTAACAGAGAATTTTATTAGATCAGACAAAATAATTAATCATCACGTAAAAAGTTTTGTAAGACCAGAAAAGGTAATATTACCTGTTGTTAATCAACATTGTTATACTACAATAAATCCTAATAGATATTTTGCGTCATCTGGAAATAAAATGCTTCAAGGGCCATTTAATCCAATACCAAAAATATTTATAAAGACTATAGCATATATAGCACATTATTATACTCAATCAGAAGAAGAACATATTCGTAGAAAGTCTAGAGTAATGGATGATGGAACAAGTGGAAAAATAAATATGCACTCTGAAATACATAATGTTCATAATGAAGTGGTAAATGGACAACTTCAATATAAGTATTCGGCTAGAATAAAAGCATATTTATTGGCTCAAGGAATTAATTTATAATCTAGCTGTATTTAATGCTTGCGACTGTGACGTCTGGTGCGCTTTCCACCGCGATGCTTTCTCTTGGCATAAGTATGTTGCATTCCTAGTAAAGCAACAGGGACAGCAGCCTGTGTTAAAACAGGGCCAAGACCTAAAAAGCCACCTTTTCGGCCTCTGCCCTTATTTCTTCGTCTGCCGCCACTTTGTCCTAAACTCTTATCATAGTTAGGAACATTGGCATTAGGATTAGCAATAGGAACAATCTCAGTCTGAGCTGCGGCAACAATATTTTGTCCAGGATTAGGCATAAGTGCATTTGTGAATTGGGTCCAACCGTCACCAACTACCTTTAAAAGATAATTGCCCGCACTAGCATCACCACCACTGACAACAGGTGCGGGACTACCGCCCCACTGTCCTTTTTTCATTTTACGGCTCTTTGGCATTTTATATATTGAGCAAAGAAAAAAGAAAAAAGGAATTGTTAAAACTCTTTTAATGTATTTATAAATGATGATTTATTACGCAAGAGTGTTACTAAAATAATCAATATAGCTAAAATTAAAATAAATATTAAAAAAACAAGAAAAATGATTATGTAGATATATGGATAAATTTCATAAAGTATTAAGTCTGTTACAGGAGAAAATATAATTTTAATTTCATTTCTAACATCTTCGGTTTTTAATATGTCTAAACATTGTTTCATTAATGATTCTTTCATCTTTTTTTATAAGGAAGATTTTATTTCTATAATTTATTTGTATTTTGCGTGTTAAATATATATTATTTTTCTTTGTTTCAAATAAATAATGGATAATATTATTGAACCAACTATAGATTATAATTTTTCTAATTTATATTTAGGACCACCATCAACTTTAGCAGGTGGCTCATATTTCACTAAGATAATGTATAACAATAATAAATTATTATATATACAAACACCCAAGTGTTTAACAAAACAAGGATTTGTTAAGAGCGGTAAGAAAATATTTGTTGACTTAATGTTTGATAATAATGATACTGTATTTATACAATGGATTGAAAATTTAGAAAGTAAGTGTCAAGAGCTTTTATTTAGCAAAGGTGAGTCATGGTTTCAAACTAAATTAGAAAAAGATGACATTGAAAGCGCATTTACATCTGCTCTAAAAATATACAAATCTGGTAAATATTATTTACTACGTGTAAATGTAAAACCAAATATTAAGATATATAATGAGTCAAATAATGTTGTTAGTTTAGAGGATATTACAGGTGATAAAAATATTATATCCATTTTAGAGATTCAAGGTATTAAATTTACTTCAAGAAATTTTCAAATAGAAATAGAACTTAAGCAATCTTTAATTGTTAGTCCTGATCCATTTTTAGAAGGATTTTTTATTAAAAAGCCTATTACTGCGACTACTACTGCGACCACTACTGCGACTACTACTGCGACTAGTAACAATCAAATAATTACAGAAGTAGAAGAAAATAGTAAAATATCTGAATCAAATAGTTTAGATAGATCTTTAGAGAGACATTTAGAAAAAGAAAATATAAAATCTGATGAAGATACAAAAATAAATTTAGATGAATTTATAAAATCATCTGTCAATGATATTTGTAGTAACAATAATACAAATACAAATATGATAGAAGAAGTAGATCCGTTTGCTAATGATTCATATACTAAAACTAATATTAATACTAACACTAATACAGATTCTGATAATAACAAAAATGATAATATTGTTTTAGAAATAGAAGATTTAGATCTAAATATAGATGAACCCAAAGAAGATCCAAATTTATTAAAAGAAGTTAATTTTAATTCAAATTCAGTAAATAGTTTAGACACATTTACATTAAAGAAACCAAATCAGGTATATGAAGAAATATTAAAGAAAGCTAGAGAAAAAGCAAAGGAAGCCAAAAAACTAGCAATCACGGCATATTTAGAATTAAAAGAGATTAAGAAAACATATATGATAGATGATATTGATGATAGTGATAGTGAATTAGAAGTATATAGTGATGAAGATGAAGATAAATATAATAATTATTAAATAATAAAAAAAATAATGTAAAAATCTACAACAACTTTTATATTATTTCAAACATCTAGGAAAGTAATTCCTTATTATAAAAATGTAATTAATTAATAATTACAAAAATATTTTATCCCTAATTTTATATAATGAGTGATTCACTTAAAAAACTCTGGAATGATTACGGTATTGCTGGTATTTTGATTATTGTTGTCGGATTGTATGTTTTACATATGATGTATAAATACTTTTCTAATAAAGGTTCATCTTCAGGAATGCCTGAGGGTAATACCAATAATAATAATAATGCTTATAACAACCAGCCCAGTTCTTCTGTAATGCCTGCCGTTGAGAATCAATCAGACGAGTTCGCATCTACATCTGGATCTCAGCAAATGATGAGTGCTGGTGGTTCTTGTGGTGCTAATACTACCAACCCTGCTGATTTATTGCCTAAGGACAATAACAATGATTGGAGCAAATTGAACCCTTCTGGTTCTGGCCCTCTTAGCAATATTAACTTGTTGAAGGCGGGTGCTCTTATTGGAATTGATACCATTGGACAAACATTAAGAAATGCCAACTTACAAATTCGCTCTGAGCCTCCTAATCCCCAATTGTCTGTTGGACCCTGGAACCAGAGCACTATTACTCCTGATTTCATGAGACCTCCAATGGAAATTGGTCAAGGTGCTCAGTAAGTATATAGTGTGATGAAAAACAAATATTACAGAATATCTTATCTAGTATAAAAATAATATTAAATATTTAAATTTTGTTTAATATTATAAGTATTTGTATAATATATGTTTGACTTTGATAAACAGAATATATTTTTTTATATAGTTTTAGGCTTCGTTTTTATCATATGTTTAAAAATATATAATGAGTCAGATGCGTTTAATTTAAAATGTATTATATCAGATGTAGATGGTGAGAAGTATTGCGTCAGAGAGCGTTCAAAGCTCCAATTAGCAGCCGATTTACTGGCAAAAGTTACCGGAAATTGTAAAAATTTAGTTGAGTATGTTGCGAAAAAATATCCCGATAATGAAGATGTTCAACGTCTTAAAAAGAATTTTAATCCAGAGAAAATATCTGAAACATTACCGACTAGCGAGTTTACTGCTTATAGTGAAAATAAGGGTGAAAAATTAGCATTCTGTTTAAATAAGAAAAAAGAAGATGGATCTAAATTAATAGATATAAATACATTAACATTTGTAGCAATACATGAGTTGTCGCATATTATGACCAAATCAGAGGGTCATAAGCAGGTCTTTTGGCAAAATTTTAAGTTTTTATTAGAAGCAGCTAAGGAAGCTAATATTTATCAACCAGTAGATTATAAGAAGAATCCAGAGCCTTATTGTGGAATGGATATAACTGATAATCCGTATTTTGATATGTAGATATAGATATGTATACCGGGTAAATATAAATCTTTAAAAAAGAAAATATCTATCCAAATTAAAATATATATAAAATAATAACATTAATAATATATAATGCCATTATTGTCACAACCAATATTTAAAGTTAAAAAATTAATAGGAAAAACAAAATTGGACAAATATATGTATTCTTTGGAAATAATTTAGACATAGAAGGTCAAGATCCAAATGAATTATTTATACAAGAAAAGAATAAACCAGTTGAAACAATAAATCCTATATTTTTAGACATATTTAATAAAGACGAACTAACAAATATTAACACAAATAATATACCTGTTATATTTGTAAAACAAACAATTCATATTGATGATACAATAGGTTCTATAAAACTTAAAATATTTGAGGCTATTGGAAAAACTGTGCCTATTGAAGAATTATATATGTTCTGTTTAAAAACAGAACAGATTAATCCAATTACAATGTATCAGAATTTAACACAAAATGACAAACTACCTTTAACCAAAATACGCCTAGAACATATGTTAAAAAATATTTATGATAAGACTACTGGATTACCAATGGATTTTAATATTGCTAATGCTGCTGCGACTAATGCTGAAGCTGTTGTAATAGAAGAAAAGAAAGAATATACGTTTGACGACATTTTACGTCTTAATTTACCAAATCGTGATTATTTAATCGCATCTTGCTTAGGTCAAAAATTTGTATTTTCTAATGAGTATGCGTTTATTGTTGATCCATTTTATATTTCTAGTTATGACAGATTATTAGAAAATTCAAAGAAGGAACTAACAACATTAAATAATAATTTATTGTTAGAATCTGGTAATATGACACTAACAAATCGATCTAAAAATCAGTTATTCTTTGAAAACAATATTTTTCTATGTTTGACACAAGATGTATTACAAGAAGTAAAAGGAGATAGTGAACAAATAACAGCTGAATATATATTTAAAATTTATTATCCATTTTTATATAGAGCAAATATTAATACAGCAAATGACCTGGAAATATCAAGAGACAAATTATTACAAGATAGTAATATTAAACTATCAGCAAATGTCACACGTTTATTTACAAATATTGATATGTTTTATGATGTATATAAATACTCCGGAATAGATAGCAGAATATTTTCACTAAAACAACCAAATACAGGTATAAATAGTATTAAAATTGTTATATATCCTGATTTTAAAATTAAAATCCCAGTTGAAATATTATTCAAACTATTACACGCAACATATGATTTTCCTTTAATAAAGTTTAATCCAGAAACTCGTCAGTCTAATATGTATCGCTTATATACAGATAAGTTATCTATTGATGGTCGTAAAATTCCTTACCTTAATAAGTCTATTATTTTTAAATTAGTCAAAATGATTGGCAAGTCAAAATCAGTAGCTGTCTATACAAAAGTTATACATCAAGAGCAAACTTATGATATGGTTTGTGAATTTGAAGAAAATGGTAATATATCTGTTTATTCATTATTTGATTTTGAGACACCAGTATTATTAAAAGACAGTGCCGAAACTCGCTTCTCAAATATGGATACTATTATTGATACTGTAGTTAATCCATTAATAGAAGAGATTCGTCCATTTTTTAAGAGTAGCGGTCTTGAATTGCCATCATTTACATCTATTACAAGTTCTAATATTGAAATTAGAGAAATGACATACCAGATTGTATATTCTGTAACTAAGACAATTGATTTAAATAATTATATGGGATGCTTGTCTAGTATATTTACAATTGAAAGCACAAATTTAGTGGAAAATATTAATATGAAAGAAGGCGCCTCAATGCGTTTCAAACGTGTATCTAACTTTACATTATTAGATAGTCAAGTTGCGTTTATAGTTGAGAAAATATCTCAGGGAATAAGACAGCCTGATATTATTAAAGAATTAATACAAAATTATGAAGATATGAATGAAGAGACAGCAAATGATGTATTAATAAAAACAATTAAAGATTTGGAGCTTATAAGAGGCGCAAATAAGCGACGTAGTATTATGATAAAGATGAATCCAGGTTTTAAGACTAATATGATTTTAAATCCTATTAAGAGTGAACTTAAGATTATTGTTAGAGGTATTAATAATATTTTTTATCTAGATACTATTCCTGTTTATATTGATTCTTTTGTGCGAATTACACAAGATATAACTAGTACTAAGATGAATAATGAAGAAATAAATATGCTATGCTCTGGAACAGTTATAGAAGAAATAGTTATTAATCCAGATGAGATTGTTGCGCAATCAGAAGAAAATATAAAAGAAAATGAAGTTCCTATTATAGATGTAGAGGAAGAAAAGCCTATGTATTATAGCGAATCTACTGGATCATCACCAGATAATGATGACCTATTAGATATAATTGGCTTTGCTGAGGGTAGCGATATTGAGGATGATGATAATTTAGTAGGTGGGGATGGATTAAGTAACACGGAAAGTAATACGGAAAGTAATACGGATATAAAAGAAATAGATGTAAATGAAAATGAAGATGTTGGACAAGGTCCAAAAGCAAAGGTAGTAGCACAAGCACAAGTAGACCCTCAAAATATTCTTCACGACATAACTGGTATGAAACTTAAATATCCAAATCCTTTCTCAAAGCGTATTGAGGAGCGAATGCCAAATTTATTTGTTAAAAGTAAAGATGATAAGATTGATTTATATACTAGAATGTGTCCTTTTAATTTAGCAGCTAGAAGACAACCTATTATTTTAACTCCTGATGAGAAAAAAGAGTTAGTAGATGAGCATCCTGATTTATATATAGACAAAGAAACCGGTAAAGAAAAGGAATCAGAATTTATTGAATATGGATCAGATCCATCTAAGAAATATTATTTTACTTGCCCACGTTTCTGGTGCTTAAAAACTAATTCAGCAGTTTCTGAAGATGATATTAAGGCCGGAAAATGTGGTCCAGCTGTAGAAAATATTGAGGACGCAATTATTCCTAAGAAAGCAGATGTAGTGCCAAAAGATAGATATGTTTATCGTTTCTATGAAGATGATGAGGAGAATTTTCCTGGATTTCATAAAGAAAAAATGCCTGATGGTTCCTGTATTCCTTGTTGTTATAGTAAGTGGAAGACAACTGAAATGAAGTCTCGTAGAGATATTTGCCAGGGAAATTTTAAAAAGGGTGAAAAAGATTCTGTATCAATGTCAAAACCGGCTTTAGCGCAAGCAAAAGCAGGAGAACAAGCAGGAGAACAAGTAGGAGAACAAGTAGGAGAACAATTAGAAGAAAAAATAGAAGAAAAAATAGAAGAAAAAATAGAAGAACAAGCAGGAGAAAAAATAGAAGAAGAACCCAGTATTAGTGTTGCCGAAGAAGAATTAAAACGTAATATTCAAGAGACTGAAAATTATGTAAAGGGTCCTGAAAAATATCCTCTTGGTGAATATAGATGGGGTTTTTTACCTATTGGTCTTCAAAAATTTCTACATGAAGTAAACTCTGAGTGCCAAGTTAGTAAGACAAATATGGCAATTAAACCTAACCATACGTGTCTTCTTAGATATGGTGTTGAAAATAATAAGAATCAATCATTTATAGCTTGTATAGCAAGTGTTTTTTATTATAGTCAAGCAAAAGGAGAAGAACTAGAAATATCTGCTAATATAAAACCAAAAGTAAGAGGTAGAAAGAGTAAAAAGGAGGTAGCCGTAGCTAAGGTAAAACCAATGGTGCCATCAATTAAACAAATGAAGGATATTATTATTGAAGCAATTGATATAGATAATTTTATAACTTATCAAAATGGTGACTTAGTTACATCATTTGCGAACCCTACTCTAGATACTGAAAAACAAGTAAATGCTATAAATATTCGTTTAAGAACATCAGTAGGTCAGGCACCTAATCCTAATCCTAATCCTAATGTAAAATTCCAAGTTGGTGATAAAATAGAGTGTAATTATCAGGGTCTAAAAAAATGGTATCCAGGGACCATATTTCATATAAATCGTAATGGAACATATGATATTGCTTATGAGAAGATTACAGTTAATATTGAAGATTATTCACAGTCTAATTTGTATAAAAAAATAAAAGCAAATGTAAATCCAGTCGCAGCAAATGAATCCTTAGAATTTCTTCAGCGTGTAGCAGAAGCATTTGAAAACTTCAAATTATTTTTATCTGATCCTACAATTATGATTGATTACACCTATTTATGGGATATAATAACTACAAATACTAAAATCTTTCCTAACGGAATAAATATGATCATTTTAGAGATACCAGAAGATGATAGTAGTAATAATATTGATCTTGTATGTCCAACAAATCACTATTCAAATAACGCATATGATGAAAGAAAAAGTAGTATGTTTTTAATTAAGCGAGAAAACTGGTTTGAACCTGTCTTCTCATATCGTAATAATAATGGAAAACCAATAATATCATCTACATTTGTAGAGTCCGACAAAAATCTTAAAGATGTATTTACAAAGGTTATTCGTCCTACATTAGGAGAAAAATGTCGTGCTATTCCTAATAATAGAAACCGTGAATATAGATTTGAACAACCTCTAATACTAGATACTCTAATTGAAAATCTTATTTTACAAAAGAATTATATAATTAATACACAAGTATTGAATTTTCAAGGTAAGGTAATTGGTTTGTTAGTTACTACTCCCGATGAACTTACTGGTTTTGTTCCTTGTTATCCATCATCATTAAATAATAATTATGATTATGTTTATATGACAGATAATATTTGGAAATCATATGAAGAAACTAGAATATTCTTGCGTTCATATTATGATTTATTAGACGATCCTAATAAGCCTGATAATTTCTTTCATGTTACTGATGGTGAATTTGATGATATAATAGTTATTGGATTTCTAACAAATACAAATCAGTTTATTCAAATTAATAAACCAGTACCTATTTCTAGTATTAATCAAGATGGTATACTAAAAGTTACAAGTAATAATACACTTGTTGCCGATATTAAAACACAAACAACTACAAAGGTTGATGAGCGTCGTGTTGATTATATTAAACGTGTAAATTTAGAGACAAATTTTTATAATACATTTAGAAACACAATTCGCATATTATTTAATAATTATTCTAATAGTGGTAAACGCAAGATTATTAAAGATGCTGCCAATGAAAAGGCTATTTTATATAAGGATAAGTTAAAGCGTGTAACTGATTTACTAATAGATCTTGTTGATGACAATATTGAGTTTATTGATGACTTTGATTATAGAAATATTATAGAAGATGATATACAAACATGTATAAATAATTCTGTAGAAACTTGTGATGTTAATCCAACATCTATTTGTAAAATTTCAAAAAATAATGACAAATGTGTAATACAGTTTCCATCATTAAATCTAGTTTCAAAAGAGTCTAATAAAATATATTATTTTGGACGAATGGCTGATGAACTTATTCGTTATAATAGAATAAAGTCATTTATATTCAAACCCCAATCATATTTGTCTTTTGGACAAGTAAAATATAATTTGCGTGATAATGAAATTATTGTTTTACAAGATATGATAAACCAAGAGTTTTTTGAGAACTTAATACCCGCAGATATTAATAAATATGCGAAATATAATACAAGTGATAATGCTCAGCCGATTACAGACCAAGTATATAATAATACATATGAATATGATATAGCTGTTAATACTACAAAAGTTATTGATTGTAGACGCAGTGAACCAAGACCAATTAGTGGTTCTACTTACTGGAAAAAATGTTTTCCTAATAGATTTAAAGAGGTTGAATATATGAATAGTCCATTTTGTCCATTATATCTAGTAATTGACTTATTTAAAGAATTTTATAATCAGGATATTACAATTGGAAAAGTTAAAGATGATTTAATAGAAGAGTATAATAGAATTACTGATAACTTTACAAATGTTGAAAGATATCAAAAAATATTGGCTATTTTAAGAGATGAAGAATACCAAAATGACTTGACAAATGATAATATTATTAAAGGTATGACTATTGAACAAATGATTATCTTAGAAGGATTTAATGCTGGAAATTTTGATTTGTGGGTATTATTAAATAAATATAAAATACCATCTATGATGATTTCAAAGAAGGAATTTTTATATAGAAATAAGACTGTAATGGTTTGTTGGAAACCCGAAGATCAACAAATTAAAGAATATGCGCTTATTATGGTTCCTATATTTTATAAAAAGAAGAAAGATGATGATAAGAAAGATAAGACTAATGAAGATTTAAACCAATATAAGTTAATTAAAGATAATAATGGTAGAAGCAAAATTAATATAGACGAATTACCTAATCCAGATAATCAGTGTATTTCATATATGGAACAAGCAATAGATGAATATTATGGTATTGAATATTATTTAGATAATGTCTTTGATAAGATGCCCAAAATGCCTTCAAAAGTTCTAGATAAGTTTGTTAGAAATGAGAGAAATAAAATGCGTAGACAAAATATAGAATTAGTTGAAGAGGATATAGTTATAAGAGAGAATCCAATTGTTTTGGTAGAAGAACCAAAGGCACAAGTAGAAGAACTAAAGGCAGAACCTAATGAAGTAATGGGAGAAGAGAAAGTAGAAGTAGTGGAAGTAAAACAAAGAAAACCTAGAGCTTCTCGTAAAAATGTCGGAGGAAATATAAAAGCAAAAAAAAGTAGAAAAAAGAGACCTATTTAACTAAGTGATATATCATCTATAATATCATCTATATCTTCTTCATCATCTATTTCATCTATTTCATCTATTTCATCTTCTTCATCAACTTGTGTTTGTGTTTGTTGTGATTGCTCTACAATTACTGCTGCTTGAGTTGTTGTTTCAGTATCATCATCACTAGATTCATCATTATCACTTAAATTATTAACATTTTGATAGTTAATATTATAATAATAATTATTTGTAGTTTCGCATATTTGTATTCCTTGAAATGGAATATGATGTGTTACAAATGAATATTTTTTCCAGCCAGTTATTTTATTATAAAATTTTGGTTTTCCATGGTTAATTTTTCGTCCAAATGCTTTATTATATTTGTAAAATCCTTTTAATTTTTGATATAACATATTTTTATAAATACTTACTCGTTGCGTGCCACGAATATCATAATTTATAATGTAATAACAATACAAGAAAGGTCTAAAAATATTTATTAATAAATCTTTTGGAAATTCTTTGTGAATAACTAGTTTCTTGGTATAAGGATGTGTCTTTAACATTGCCAATATTGAGTTATATAGTATACTTGGTTGTGTATTATTAACATAATTTTGAATTGTTGTATCCCTCAAAAATGCCTCATTATTTAAAGTAAAGTGGTTTAAATCAAAATTGGATAAAAAATATAAATGAAATATTGTTGACATAATACGTCCTGATGCTTTCATCTTAAAATATATATTGTATAATGTTGAATAATTTAATACTAAATTAGTATACGGATTTGTTGGTCGTTTTGGCTCTTGAAAAAAATTAGGAGCAAGTGTAATTGATGTTTCAATAATTTTTATAAGATCATTTATGCTGAATAAATATTTTGATTTATCATGAATTAATATAAATGTGTTTCTGTGATTTATATCTAGTGGTGTCATAGATAGGTCATCACTTATAACTGTCTTATATTTTTTAAGTCTATAAATATGGGCTAATCTTATAAAAGCATAATATGTTCTTTGTGCTTTTGAATAAATATCCAATATTTCATCTATGTAATGATGTAATCCAAAAGTAGTTTTTTTTGTAGCAATTCTATAGAATAGTCGTATTTTTTGAAAAGAAGGAATATAATATAGAATTTTTTTTGTTCCTGACATAATATATCCACATTCTCTGTAAGCACAAGCTACAATATTATGTATGTAACAAGATATGATAAACTCTTTTTTGTCTATTTCTATATTTTTATTTTTATCTATATTTTTATTTTTATTAAAAACTAAGTCTACGGTTTGAAATACAAATGGTTTATCATCATAATACCTTATTATTGGACAATTTGCGCATCTTTGTAATATATTAAAAAAAGTTTTCATTATTGGATATATAATTATTATTATATATCTATAATTACTTATTTTTAATATATTATATTACATTTTATACTTACGTTTTATACTTTAAGCAAAAGGATTATAGTCATTATCACCACCCATCTCCTCACTCTGAATATTAACAACATTATTTTCTATTGTTAGATTCTTTGTGCTACAAGAATCAGTTGGATCCTCTATCATTCCAAATAATCCATTTTCAATTAATGCTTCCTTATTCTCATACTCATACTTATATTTCTCTTCCAAATTAACCATCTCATTCAAATCTAAAACTACTTGGAATGATGCTGTGCCAAATAATCCTTCTTGACCACACATCACGTTTGCTGATATACCTCTCATATTGTCCAACTCAGCGTGTCTAGCAGCCTTCAAGAACATCTCAGGTGTCTCCTCAAATGATGCTTTCGCAATAGGTCCAATATCATCATTATTAATACCGTGTCTAAATATAGAGATCATCTTATGACTAAATGTCATTCTATCACATAATAATGCCATATGATGGAAGTTCAAGTATGTGCCATCAAATTCAATCACATCTGCCAACTCATTATAAATGGCTTGTCTAGCAGCTTCCATACCAAGCACTTCATAGATTTCAATAATGTCATTACTGTATGTTCTGTTGGGGTCAATGTAGTCTAATCCTAATACATCAAGCATATTTGTGCCGATTGTATCAAGAACCCAAATATCCTCCTTTATATAAGATCCTGACTTCTCCTTCAAGTTATCTTTAACCTTTCTGAGAATAACCTTGTCAATGTTCTTAATGCCACGAAGCACAATATTATTTAATAACTGGTCTTGGAAATTCTTTAATACATAAATCTGATCAGACTGGTCTAATGGGTTTAACTTAGCCTTCTTTTGTGCTTTGTTACCAGTATTCTTTAGAATATTTGTCATTCTAATTCTGAATACTAATTTATCGGCATTGTAATCTGAATACACACACGAGATTTCATCTCTGTATGTATTATTTAGTGTAAAGTGAACATCATCCATTGTAATATTCTTCTCCAACATTGTCTCTGGATCCATAACCATACGAATTACCCATTTAGATTTTTCAGATTCCTCTGACATAGGATTCTCAGTTTCTAAGCACTCATTAATAATATTCTCAAATGCTCTAAACTGAGCCATTGTGCTCTTATCTTCATCAATTAATGTATTCATATCATCAGGATCAAAGCATATTTCAACTGACTTCACAACTTCTTCTAACTTTGTGTGCTCTAACATATACTGGATTGTATTTGCTTTGTCCTTATCAGTTTCATCTTCGGGCTTCAAATATACAGTTAATGATGGATTTTTTAATGATGCTGATAAGGATAAGATTTCCTCAATTCTTGGAACACCACGGGTAACATTGGACTTAGACGCAACACCAGCAAAGTGAAAGGTGTTAAGAGTCATCTGTGTAGTTGGTTCACCAATACTCTGAGCAGCAATCATTCCAACCATTTCACCAGGCGCAACAATAGCACGCTTGTAGTCAAGAATAATTGTATCTAATAATACTTCTAGTGCTTTCTGATTGAAACGCTTATTTAGTAGCAAATCTTTAGGAGACAAATAGTAGTAATAAAGAACCTTAAATAATTCGGTAGGAGGAGCATAGTGAATTTGTTGTAGCTTAGCAAATGTGTTCTCAATCATCTCAAATGCGTCTAGCATAGTAATATCTACAAGTGAGTTAGCATTAATGCCCTGTTGTCCAATTACATTCTGGATAATATAGGAAAATGCCACTGGAACACGAACAACTTTATCAGACTTATTATTAAATATCTTTTTAATAATTGCGTCACGCTTCTCAACCATATAGTCAGTATAAAACTGGCACTTAGATTTCAACTGTTCCTCTTGCTTCTTATGGCGAGTAAATGCGGCCTTAGTAAACATTCCTGAGATTGACTTACTCTTTGTCTTGGGATCCTCTGGAACATTATAGTGACCATATATTTCTTGAATGCTCATCTCAACAATATGGAGTTCTTGATTCTCTACCTTAATAGTGTCAATATTATCATCACCATATGAGAACTGAACAATCTTAGCCTTATTAGTTCTAATTGTCATATCATAGTTGACCATCAAATCCTCTAGACCTTTAATGAGTCTGCGCTGAATATAACCAGTAGTAGAAGTCTTAACGGCAGTATCAATAAGACCAATACGACCACCCATTGCGTGGAAGAATAGCTCTTGAGGTGATAGACCATTAATATAAGAACTTTCTACAAAGCCACGTGCGGTTGGGGAATCATCATACTTATGGTAGTGAGGAAGTGTTCTATGTTCAAATCCATATGGAATACGCTTACCATCTACGTTCTGTTGTCCAAGACAAGCAGTCATTTGCTGAATATTAATCTCAGTGCCTTTAGATCCGGCATTAAACATAATTACGAAGCGATTTTCCTTGTCTAGGTTTTTGAGAGCTTCTCTACCGGCTTCAGACTGAGCCTTACTGAGAATATTATTGATTTTAGTCTCAAACTCCTCTTCATTAGACTTACCTGAGTTATTCTCAAATATACCAATTTGGACTTGATCAATCAAATTCTTAACATCGGTCTTCTTATCCGAAATAATACTAATAATCTTTTGGTTTGTCTTATCATCTGTAATCAAATCACTAATACCGACACTGAACGCGCTTTGCTTCATATATTCAGTTACAATATTCTGGATATCATCTACAAACTCGGCTGATGCCATATTACCATAGTCATTACAGACACGATGGATTAGACCTTTGGTGCCGGATCCAAGAATACCCTTATCCATTTGGCCGCGAATATATTTTCCATTGATAATTTCAATAATGTTATTTGAAGTATCAGTCTTCTCAGTTTCACCATTAAATTGCTTATTCTTCACTTTCAATGATATGGGTGGCAAGATTTGCGACATTATCTCAAAATTTGAGATTCTTTCGTTACGCTTCTTATCATTTGAAAACGGATTGACGCGCTTGAACATCATTAGCAAATTCATTGCGTCTTTCTGTGTGAAGTCTATCTTTTCTCTTGTAAATCTGTAGCAGCCAAGCATAGAATCCTGATAGATGCCGATGATTGACGAGTTGTTACCTGGACTGATTATCTGGTATGGTACTGCTGCCAAATTCTTTAGTTCCGCTTCGGACTCCGGGTCCTGGGGCATATGTAAATTCATTTCCACGAATGTCCTTACCATTTCTAATAAGGTTGGAATACACCTTAAGCCTCATCTGGTTGGTTAAACCGTCATTTGAGACCCACAAACATCTACTCTCTGGACCTTTCCCATACTCTTACCATAACGAGGTTAGGGACTTGGCTGCTGATTATCCAATCCATTCACTTTTTTACCATTGTAGACGACTATTAATCGTGGTCCCTTAAAATGTTTCCATAATAAGGTGGTAGTGAAGGCTCTAAGGAACTTCCAGGCAATTTGTTCATGTTGCTAACTGATTTTTTAAATTTTGTATAAATTCTATTGCACATTTTTTGCTTTCATCCAACGAAATATGAACTCCTCCAAAATCTGCTTTATTTCTATCAATATATACATACCATCCATATTGTTCATTGTGTTTTTTTAAAGGTTTAATATATTTATCAATATCATCATCTATTTGTTTAACATCTTTAAATCTATCATACTTTTTATCTTTAAAATAATTAATAACTCCATTTGATACACGTTTTTTACTTTCGTCACTATGAGTAAATACATTACCACCATTTTTTAGATTATAACCATTAGGAAATAAACTATTAAATTCCTTAATGTAATGCGCCTCTCTTTCATCAGCATCTTTAGTTTCACAACATTCTATTAATTCAACAACAAAATCTGTAACACCATATTTTCTAATGGCATTATTTAAATAATGTGATTGATTTTTCTTTGTTGAAAATGCTTCTGAAATATGACATCTAAATCGCCCTTCATGTCCGTATGGTCTATATCTTTTATGGTTTAAAATATGTGACACTGCTTGTCCTACATATATCTTACCACTAGTGTTATTTGTTATTTTG
>JACCEC011167012.1_pt1 | contig 23784 bp, 20 predicted proteins | sample 7450121 | NCBI WGS metagenome assembly JACCEC01 (sample SAMN15323455, study PRJNA562643) | freshwater metagenome | isolation source: river surface water | place: USA:Blue River Watershed | collected 2017-08-18 | reverse complement strand
GTATGAGGCTTTCTGAAAAGTCCTTGATTTCTCCGCGCATCGCTGCCTCTGGGCGTACCCAAGGAAATGGAGCCCGTCGAGTGGACCATTGCACCGATCATCGCCTCGCGCGGATGCGAACTCCTATAAAAAAGACGGTGAAGAAAACGATGAGGACGACGAGGAAAACTCCGAACGCCGCGACAGTGAACGCAACGGCTCCAGTACGGACACCGACTCTGTTCGCACGATTGATGTCCGTCATACGGATTCCGGCTCATCATCTGCGCGTCCAGCTGCGCCTTCGTCCAACCTTGTCGTCTCATGGCAAGAGTTACTGAAAAAAGAACTGGCCCAGTGCAATAGCGCTAGCTTCTTTAAGCGTCCTGGTTGCATACAATCCGCACAATCCAAATATTGCGGGCCCAACAACGCCTGGGGCAAAGTCTCAGACTGCCCAGACCGCACAACCGTCAATAATCCTGGCGGTTAAAGTCACGCAAGTCGCTAACCCGCTCCAGCCTGAGACTTTCGCAGTGGTGCGGTCGGTATACGCATTTGTTCTCGGTACTTTGCGACCGTTCTTCTCGCGATCGTGATTCCATCTTTATCCAAGAGCGTCACCAACTGACTGTCCGAGAGAGGTCGTGAGCGATCTTCCTGGCGAATCAATGCCTGTATCCGTGTCTGGACGGCCGTCGAAGAGGTCGCCTCACCACCTTCCGTTGACAACCCTGTGCTGAAAAATCTTTTAAGCTCAAGCGTCCCGAAGGGAGTGACCATGTATTTTTGAGTCGTCGCGCGAGAAATCGTCGACTCGTGCATCCCCAGCTCAAGCGCAACATCCTTGAGTGTCAACGGTCTCACCGCTTCCCAGCCCTTGTTAAAAAAGTTTTGCTGGTGCGCGACAATGACCTGGGAAACTCGCAAAATCGTTTCAAATCTTTGAGCGACATTGCGGATCATCCATCGGGCTTCCTGTAACTGCCCATGCAGGGCGCTGTTTGCGCCACCGCGCGGACTCCCTAACGCCTCAGCGTACATCGCATTGACTCGCAGTTTCGGCATCACGGCTTCATTAAGGTGTGCCTCCCATCCCTTGCGTGTTTTGCGCACAATCACATCGGGCACCGCGAAATCAGCTGCGGGTTTGTTCCATGGGCTGCCCGGGCGAGGATTCAATCGTACGATCAATGCATGCGCACGGCGCAAAAGTTCAGTATCGCAACGCAGTGTTTCTCGCAGCTTGGTCATGTTGCCAGTGGCCAAAATACTTAGGTGCTGACACAGTCGGCGAGCCAGGGCCAATAATTCTTTGTCTTTCACCTCAGGCAAGCGATCAGGATCCGCAAACTGCAATTGCAAATCCAAACACTCTGCCAAATCCCGTGCGCCCACACCCGGCGGATCCAAGGACTGCAAAAACTTCAGAGCCATCCGAAAATCATCCAGCTCCAAACCCAGCTCCGGACTCATCCAGTCAATGATCTCTTCAAGAGGTGAGGCCAAAAAACCATCTTCATTGAGTTCTTCAATCAACAAAGCCACGATCGCGGCATCCCGCTCGCTCAGCCTCGTGGTACCCAGCTGACCCAGCAGATATTCCCGCAAATTGCTTTCGCGGGCAGCCTCAGGTCGATCCGGCATGTCGTCGTCCCTGGAATGACGAGACTCCGAGGAAAACTCCAGCCGTTCACGCTCAAAAGACTGCTCGTAATCTGAGCCAGAGTTCGCCGGCACCTCAGAATCCACCTGAGACTCGTCAGAAGGGGCCGTCACGCCTTCAAACACCTCGCCGACCCGTACGGTCGACCCCAGGGCCCCGGGGTCTTGCAAGCCCTCTCCCTCCTGTTCCAGCAAGGGATTCTCCGCCAGCGCGCGGGCGACTTCGGCCTCCAGGTCGAGCGTCGACAACTGCAAAAGTCGGATGGACTGTTGCAGTGCCGGAGTCAGCGTCAAGCTCTGACCAAGACGAAGTTCGAGAAAATTGCGAGTCATAGGTACAATATTTTGCATGATGAACACACCAAACACCGCAAATATCCGAAAAGATGTCTATCTTCTGGGCAATACGTTGTTGCGCCTGGGACTTCCACGGCTGATCATTCGCCTGGTTGTGCTGCTCAGTGTGTTGGCACTTCTCCTTTATTGCGTACAAGGTATTCTTGCACGCGGCAAAGGTTGGCTTGAATTTGTGCTGCATGTTTCCGGACTGAACGAGATACTTGGCAAAACCGTGATTGATTTTGTCATGCAGTATCAAAAATTCTTTTGGTGGTTTATTGCCGCTTTGCTTGTCCTGTTTGTCTTGAGTGCCCTGATGAGCTGGGTCCGCGGCAGCATCAAACGTGGTCGGTCAGCCTTGGTTCCGCTCGGAGAGTTTCGCAAGCTCTGCGCAGGACTCAGCCCCGAAGCCCTCGACGTGCTGAATTGGGTCTGGCGCGATCAGTCGACACCCATCACCGTCGGGAACCTTCAAACCACTCTCTCCCAACTACGCACTGGCCGTACCCGCAAACTAGACTTAGCGCGCGCCCAAAAACTTGAGCTCGAACTCGCTTTAACTCCTAAAGATACCGCTCCACCAGCGAACCCGCTCGAGAACGGTGGGCAGCGTGAACCAACCCTACTTGCCTGAGTCGCATGTTGCTGGAAAGCACCGTCCTGCGTCACTCACAGCTGATAGGGCTTGCTTTTCGCTGATATTTATGTTTATCTAATGGGTATGCAAGCACAAATTTCAGGCATCGCCTGCTTCCAGTTGACCAACGTCGCCTTTCAAGGCGATGGATCATCTGCGCGCGCATCCACACTCAGCCTACTACCACTGCTACTAGCGATCGGTTGCCGGACCTAGCGTCCCGTGGCAGTCCGGCAGCCCTTGGCCACTCGCATTACCCCCCAAACACTCCCTGTCATACACCCGTCATCACCGGGCGCTGGTCAAAACCAGCAATAGACTATCGCGATGTTCCCAATACAGGACATCTGTGAAACAGACTTGAGGTTAAACATGCTTTCGAATCCCGCCACAAAATATATCCCGTTCAAACCCTTCGAACGTGATTTTTCTGAACGCACCTGGCCCACCAAGCGGATTACCCATCCGCCCATCTGGATGAGCACAGATCTGCGCGATGGCAACCAGTCACTGATCGAGCCGATGAGTGTCGAGCGCAAACTGCGCTTTTTTGACATGCTCATCAAAATCGGTTTCAAAGAAATCGAGGTGGGATTCCCTTCTGCGTCACAAACAGATTTTGACTTCGTGCGTAAGCTCGTCGATGACAAGCTCATTCCCGATGACGTCACCATCATCGCCTTGACACAAGCCCGTCCGGAGCTCATCGAGCGCACCGTCGAGGCTGCCGCCGGCGCCAAGCGCGCGATGATTCACTTGTACAACGCCTGCGCACCTGGTTTTCGCCGCATCGTGTTCAATATGAACCGCGAAGAGGTCAAACAAGTCGCCATTGAAGGCACGAAATGTGTCATGGCCTGCATGGCGAAGCACCCAGAAACAGACTGGTTGTACGAATATTCCCCCGAAGTCTTCAGCACCACCGAGCCAGACTTCGCCCTTGAGGTGTGCAACGCGGTCACAGAAACGTGGAAACCCACACCACAGCGCAAAATTGTTTATAACTTGCCCGCGACCATCGAAGCCACGACGCCCAACATGTATGCCGATCAAATCGAATACATGCATAACAATCTGAACAAGCGCGACAGCATCATCATCAGCTTGCACCCCCATAACGATCGGGGTACCGCTGTCGCCGCAGCAGAACTCGGCTTGATGGCCGGTGCTGATCGCGTCGAGGGCTGTTTGTTCGGCAACGGTGAACGCACGGGTAACGTCGATCTCGTTACCCTGGCTTTAAACCTCTATACACAAGGTATTCACCCTGGACTGGATTTTTCGGACATCGACGAAGTACGTCGCTGTGTTGAATTTTGCAATCAACTCCCCGTGCATCCACGCCATCCTTATGCTGGCGATCTCGTATTCACCGCATTTTCAGGCTCCCACCAGGACGCGATCAAGAAAGGGTTTGCCGTACAAAAGGCGGATGCCATCTGGGAAGTTCCGTATTTGCCTATCGACCCTGCAGACCTCGGTCGCAGCTACGATGCGGTGATTCGCGTCAACAGTCAGTCCGGCAAAGGCGGCGTATCTTATTTGCTCGAACAAGAACACGGACTGGTATTACCTCGCCGATTGCAAATCGAATTCAGCCGTGCGATCCAGCGCGTCACCGACGAGACCGGTCGCGAGGTCACCGCTGCCGATGTTTACAGCATCTTCAATACGGAATATTTGACACAGACCGAGCCTTGGAAACTCATCAAACACCGCATTACAGGTGATCCGAGCGCAGCCGAGGGCAAGTTGTTCACGATCGAAGCGGAGTTCGATGTCGGCGGTGAGCGACGAACCTTGACGGGTTCGGGCGATGGTGCGATCTCAGCATTTGTGGACTGCTTGGGCATCCCCGTCAAGATCATGGACTATCACGAACACGCTATCGGCATGGGAACTGATACGCGTGCAGCTTGCTATGTCGAAGCCCGTATCGAGGATGGCGCGACAGGTTTTGGCGTTGGCGTTGATCGCGATATCGTGACAGCCTCCTTTAAAGCCGTCCTGAGCGCCTTGAATCGTCATATCAAGGCCTGATCAGTGCAGCAATTTCCTCAGGCTTAAAACCGGCAGCTAACCGTGCCTCGACATTAAAAGGTCCTTTAAGTGTCGGCGCACGGTATTGCTTTGCAAGTTCCGCATACGTTTGAACGGGCTCAAGCCCCCGCTCCGAGCACAACCAGCGGAACCAGTGATTACCGATTGCCACATGGCCGATTTCATCACGCAAAATAATATCGATGATCGCCGCTCCTTTGGGATCTCCTCCACTTGCAAGCTTGTGGCGCACAGCTGGTGAAGCGTCCAGCCCTCGGGCCTCGAGTGTCCGCGGCACAAGCGCCAGACGCGCCAGCACATCGTCTTGCGTGCGCTCAGCCATCTCCCACAGCCCGTCATGCGCCGGGAAATCTCCGTAGCCATATCCCATCGCATTCAAATGCGACTCAAGCATCTGATAATGCGCCGACTCCTCAAGCGCAACACCTATCCACTGACGATAAAACGACTCGGGCATCTTGCTAAATCGCCAGACTACATCCAGAGCTAAATTAATCGCATTGAACTCGATATGCGCCAAGGCATGAATCAAAATCGCTCGCCCCTCAAGGGTATGCACACTTCGCAAACGCAAGCCGGAGGGAGGGACCAACTCCACAGGTGGTCGACCTGGGATCGCGCTCTGGGGGACGAGCGTTCGCTCGGAATCAATGGGCGAGTCCGGTGCGACGCCTTCCAACACCGCAGCCTTGGCCTGGGATGTTGTCTGGCACAACGCATGCAAAGCGAGTTCTCGTAGCTCAGTCACGTTTTACTCAACAGTTTTCGACCTAATTGGTAATATTGCAATTATGTCTGATCTTCTCAACGCCACACACACATCCACGCCCGCCCGTATTCCGGCTGCAGCACTCATTCCCGGCTTACTGGGTGTATTGCCGTTCTGGGGCCTGGCTCTCTCGACTCAGCTCCCGAGCGGGCTCGACCCTTTGCTCGCATTGATGGCACTCATCATGTATGGGGCCATCATTCTGAGCTTTGTCGGTGCGCTCTGGTGGGGCATGGCGGTGCATGCGCCCGCGACTGCGCCTCGCGCGGCGATGTTTATCTGGAGTGTGGTGCCCGCGCTGATTGGCTGGGCCTCCATCATGACCGAACCTGCTGTGGGCTTAAAGATGCTCATTGGCGGCTTAGCGCTTCAATGGGTGCTCGATGGTCTGCTCATGCGCAGCTTTCCCGCGTTGATCCCCCGCTGGGTATTCAGACTGCGCACCTTGCTAACGCTTGGCGCCACCAGCGCGCTCAGCCTGGTCTGGTGGCAAATGAACTAATCACTGACGCAGGCGACTTGCCTACATCAAGGAGTTAATCCTTTTTCGTTTTTTTGCTCTTCTTGTCAGGCACAGCCAGCATCGTCAATCGACAACCAGGCGCGCCACAGCGGCAAGCATACTGAGACTTGAGCTTTTTAGTCAGCTTTTCATCATCGATCACGAGACCGTAATCGTAATTCAGCTCTTCACCGCGCTTGATATCCCGCTTGGCGACGATATGAACGCGCTTACCACCCTTGCCCTCCTGACTTTCGCAATTAGGCTCGCATGAGTGATTGATCCAGCGCGCATCGTTTCCTTCGTCATTGCCATCGATGACTTTGCCCGAGCTCAGGGAAAAAAAGAACGTGTGAAAGGGGTCATCGGGATTGGTCGGGTGACGACGGTCCGCCTCTTTGGCACTGATCGTTTTGCCACCGTACTCGATGATGCGCGTACCTTCAGGAATATTGCGCGCGGCAAACACACCATTGCCGTGTACCTTGGATCGCCTGACGATGTGCCAGGGCTTCTCAGTTGTTGTCATGAATTAAACGTCAAAAAATCAGGTGCGTTTCACACCAAAACAATGCTGTGCTTCGGGGAATTTACCTCCACGCACTTCATCGGCATACTGCTGAACCGCGTTACGCATAATCGTATCCAGATCGGCGTAGCGCTTGACGAACTTAGGTACGCGATTACCGCTCAGACCCAGCATGTCATCGGTCACCAGAATCTGACCATCACACGAAGGCGAAGCGCCAATGCCGATCGTGGGAATCGATAACTTCGATGTGATCTCGGCACCAAGGGCCTCGGCAACACCTTCGAGCACCACACCAAAAGCACCGGCTTTTTCAAGAGCCAACGCATCGGCCAAAATTCTCGCAGCTGAGTCAGGTGTTTTACCCTGGGCCAAATAACCGCCCATCGTATTGACGTACTGAGGCATCAACCCCACGTGCGCTAAAACCGGGATACCTCGACTCACGAGATACTCCACCGTCTCAGCCATGATTTCTCCACCTTCAAGCTTGACCGCATCCGCACCCTGACTCAGCAAATAACCGGCACTGCGAAATGCCTGGCCCAGAGACTCTTGGTAGCTGCCGAATGGCAAGTCCGCCACGATGCACGCGCGTTTTGTTCCACGTACCACCGCGGCAGTATGGTGGCCGATCTGTTCGAGGGAAATCGACAAGGTGTTTGGCAACCCGTAGGCGACCATTGCCGTCGAGTCTCCGATCAAAATAAAGTCGACATAATCATCCACCACTCTTGCCGTCGGCACGCTGTACGCGGTCAACGCGACAATCTTTCGCTGCCCTTTACAAGCCAACAATTGCGGGACAGTCATCCGCTTAACTTCTGCATGCGTGCTCATATTCATTCCCTAATCATTCATCTAACGCTGCGTCAGAAACTGCTTTTTTAGTCGCTTTCTTTGCTGTTTTTTTAACCGCTTTTTTGACAGCCTTCGTAGCCGTCTTGGTTGCTGTTTTCGTTGCTGTTTTCGTCGCTGTTTTCGTTGCGGCTTTTTTCGCAGCGACCTTTGTTGCCGTTTTCGTCGCTTTCTTTACAGCCGTTTTTATGGCCGTTTTTGTCGCAGTTTTACGCCCGGGCTTCTCAGGACGCGCCTCAAACTCGAAGCTGACTTTGCCATCTTCGCCACGTGCGAGATACGCCTTGAACTTGCGATTGGTGCGACTTGAAACAAAACCTTCCAGCAAATCCGTTTTGCCGGTATTGAGCAGCTTCGACATCTGCTCAGCGCTCACCTCTTGCTGCAAAATCACCTTGCCAGAACGGAAATCACAATTGCGCTCCGGACCCACAGACTTTTCACAGATATAGCTCATGCCATGTTCAAAGACTCGCGCTGAACATTTCGGGCAAGCACCAAGCGGGGCATGTCCGGAAAAATCCACAGGCTCGTTTGACTCTTCATCGCGCTGACCAAAATCAAATTCTAATTTTGAATCAGGATCAAGCTTCAAGATCGCAGCAAACGGTCGGCCCATTTTGCTAATAAAGCCCTGCAACGGTCCGATATGTTTATCCGTAATGAGTGTTTCGACTTCAGCAGGCTCGAACGTGCGTCCACCGGGATGTTTGCCTATTGAAAAGTCGCAGCTCGTGCATGCATATCGACGATAGTTTTCTTTAACCACACTTCCGCACTTTGGGCACGGCGTAGACAGCGTGACATAGTCTCCGGGCACAGTGTCGCGATCATATTCTTTCGCACGCTTGACGATCACTTGCGTCATCTGGGCAATTTCACGCATGAACGCATCGCGCTCAAGTTCACCTTGCTCAATCTGTTGCAGCTTGTGTTCCCACTCACCCGTCAATTCCGGCGACGTCAGTTCTTTGACATCCAAGCCATTCAACAGTGTCATCAGCTGACGCGCTTTGGCGGTTGGCACCAGATCACGACCTTCGCGTCGAAGGTAAGTTTCATTCAGCAAGCCTTCAATAATGGAGGCGCGTGTCGCGGGCGTTCCAAGGCCGCGTGCTGCCATGGCCTGCGCAAACTCATCGTCATCGACGAGCTTGCCCGCATGTTCCATCGCGGATAGCAAAGTACCCTCGTTGTAACGAGCGGGCGGCTTGGTGACCATTGCAATCGCATCAACATCCTCGGTGCGAACTTTCTCGCCTTCGACAACCGCAACCAATGTCGCATCCTCTTCTTGGACTTCGCGACCGTACACAGCGAGCCAGCCTGGCGAGACAAGAACCTTGCCCTCGGTTTTAAACTGATGAGACTGCACCGTCGTTGTTCGGGTGGTCATCCTGTATTCGGCCGACGGAAAGAAAATCGCCAGAAAACGCTTCACCACTAAGTCATAGAGCTTTGCTTCAGCTTCACTCAGCTCTTTGGGAATCTGCAATGTCGGAATGATCGCGAAGTGATCAGACACTTTCTTGTTATCAAAAATGCGTTTATTGGGCTTGACCCAACCATTTTTGCTGATGGTTTTGGCGTGAGCGGATAAGTTTCTTGTAACCCCATTGCCCTCGGCGATGCCATCGATCGTGGCACGTACCGTATTGATGTAGTCCTCAGGCAAGTGCTTGGAATCCGTTCTCGGATACGTCAACGCCTTGTGTCGCTCATATAAACTCTGCGCAAGCGAAAGCGTCGCCTTGGCTGAAAAGCCAAACCGGCCGTTGGCCTCTCTTTGCAAGGACGTCAAATCGAACAACGCAGGAGCAGCCTCGGTCTTGGGCTTGGCGACTTCAGTCACCACACCGGGCTGGTCACGGCACGCCGCAACCACGCTTTTAGCCGCAGCCTCAAGCCACAACCGTGACTCGTGCTTGCTTGGATCTTCTGCATCCCTCTTGAAATTTGGGTCAAACCACCGCCCTTCATACAAACCCGCAGCCGCGACAAAAGTCGCCTTCACTTCCCAATAATTCCGCGGCTCAAAGCGCCTGATTTTTTCTTCACGCTCAAAAACAATTGCCAGTGTCGGGGTTTGCACACGGCCAACGGGGGTTTTAAAAAACCCACCATCCTTGCTGTTAAAGGCCGTCATGGCACGCGTACCGTTGATCCCGACCAGCCAATCAGCTTCGGCACGCGAACGCGCCGCGGCTTCCAGCGGCTTCATCGTCGTATCAGGACGCAAGTTGGCAAAGGCTTCTCTGATCGCGTCCTGCGTCATGGATTGCAACCAGAGACGCTGCACGGGTTTTTTCTGACCCGCGTATTGTTCGATGTAGCGAAAAATCAGCTCACCCTCTCGACCGGCGTCACATGCGTTGATCAGTGCCGTCACATCTTTGCGTTTAATGAGACGCACCAGCATTTTCAGTCGTTCAGCCGACTTTTTATCGCTTGGATTCAACTCGAACTGTGGCGGAATAACAGGCAGGTGGGTAAAGCTCCATTTTCCTTTCACAGGATCATTAGGCGCCACCAGACTCAACAGGTGACCGACACTTGAGGACAAAACATATTTGTCACTTTCAAAGTAGTCGCCTTCACGCGTAAAACCTCCAAGTGCCCGGGAAATGTCGAGGGCAACTGATGGTTTCTCAGCAATAATTAGTGTCTTAGTCATTCTTTTCCAGATACGGCTTTCATACTCAACACGCAAAATCCGAATTCAATACATCATTCAGTCTAGCGCGGATCATAAAAGCGGTGATTAATGCCGTGCAAGTTAGCACGACTCTGGCCTTGCACCCAAACGGGGATCGCCGCGGCCCAGAACCCTTTGACGTCCATAACGGGCAAAGGGTCAAAACCCAGAGCCTCCCAGGCACGCTGTAAAACAACCAAAGGCTCTGATAAATCCAGAGCCGCAGCACCATTTTGTTTGGACAGTTTCTGACCCGCCTCATCGGTCACGAGCGGAACGTGCAAGTACTCCACTGGCGCCAATCCCAAAAGACGACCCAGCAAGCGCTGTCTCGCAGTACTGCTGAGTAAATCTTCCCCGCGCACCACATGAGTGACCCCCTGATGCGCATCATCCACCACAACGGCTAATTGATATGCCCAAATGCCATCCGCGCGGCGCAAGACAAAATCTCCCACTGCCTGCGCGACGTTTTGACTCATAGGACCTAACCAACGATCCTGAAAGGCCGTCTGACCCTCTGGCACACGCAGCCGCCAGGAAAGCGCCTGACGCCCTTCTGGCAGCCCTGAGCGACACGTCCCGGGATAGGGGCGCTCTCCCTCGGGAAAATGCCCTTGCAAACGTAATACTGAATCCGCAATCTCCCGGCGCGTACAAGCACATGGATAAACCAGATTTAACGACAAAAGGGCATCAAATGCGCGCTGATAGGCACTCAATCTCTGAGATTGATACAAAACCTCTCCGTCCCATTGCATACCTAAAGTTTGCAACTGCTGCAGGATGACGCGATCTGCACCGGGAACATTACGAGGGGTATCCAGATCCTCCATGCGAACAAGCCAGGCGCCCCCGTGTGCGCGGCTGTCCAAATAACTGGCCAGCGCCGCCACAGCAGAACCTGCATGAAGAGGACCACTCGGGCTGGGTGCAAAACGACCAACGTAAGGCATTTGAAAACCGAACAGCTCAGTGCAGCAGACGGTCACCGTCGTCGCGTAAAAGCTCCTCGAGGATCAAATGATCAACTTCGGACTCTTGGCTCCACAACACCATCAAAGCGATAATTTTGATTTTCTGTAGCGATACAGAACCATCCGTGGTCGCCATGGCGCGATCAATCACGATTTCACGCAGGGCAGGTGACAGGGCCTGGGTCGTCTCAAGAAAAGTGATGAAGCCAATCGCCTGAGCGCCCAGATGTTGCTGCTCGTTTTCCGCATATACGCGGAAACCATCTCCAGGCGTATGGGAAAGCTCGACGCACTGCTCGGTGGTTTCAGCCAAACCAACCAGCCAGCCTAGAGCCTCATCGATGTCGGTGTGCTCAAAACCGGCGGCGGCAAGCCTTTTTGCCAGCACGTCCGCCGAGGGACAGGCTTCGGGGGTGTAATAGTTCTCAAACAGGTAAACCAGGATATCGAACATGGCAGCTACGGCTCCTGTTTTAACCGGGGTCTGTCAGACCCCTCATGTGAAATAACTTTACCCTTAAAAATAGAAAACAACAAACGCTATCTTGAATGCCCATGAAAGCGATCAGGTTGATATCGCTGCACGCGGCTCCGTCCGGCGCACATATTGAGCGATGGCAGCAGGCAGCGCGACAACAAGACCGACCAAACCACTTTCCCAGCCAGGTGCGATAAACAATAGCGAAGCGATCGCAAAGGTCCATCTTTCCCAGACTTTCATATGCGTCAAGAAATATGCGGAAAATGAAGCTGACAGCAGTACCAGGCCAATCATCGTTCCACCTAACGTAATAAAAAACTCTTCCCAGGTAAATCCTTTGAGGACGAGCAGCAATGATGGTGAAAATATGAATACGAAGGGAACCAACAATTTACTGATTCCCAGCATGAAAGCGGTATTGCCTGTTTTAAACGGATCGCTGCCCGCCATCCCCGCTGCAGCATATGCGGCCAACGCCACCGGAGGCGTCAGGTCCGCCAAAATACCGAAATAAAACACGAACATATGCGCCGCAAGTGGCTGGACACCCAGCTGCACAAGCGTGGGTGCAGCCACAGCGACCATGATGATGTAGTTTGCGGTCGTCGGAATTCCACAACCCATCAAGATACACACCAGACCCGTAATCGCCAGCGCAGAGATCAGTGTCAAGACCTGTATATTGGTCAAAAATTCTGGCAATACAAAAGCAGCTGCCGAAGCCATCGCTTGAGAGGCCGCGATCACGATGTAGGAAACTTTAAAGCCGACTCCAGTCAGAGTGACGACTCCAATCACAATGCCAACCGTACCCGCTGCGGCACCAACCGCCAGCGCGTACTTGGCACCCGTTTCAAACGCGTCGTAAAGGTCTCTCCAACGTAGGCGCTGGACCGGATTGAGAAGACCCACCACGATACATGCGGTGATACCGGCGAACGCAGCAAGATAAGGCGTGCGGCCACTCACCAACACGCCAATCAACACCACCAGAGGAATTAAGGTCGGCCAACGCTTGCGGAAAGACTCTTTCAACTTCGGCATTTCATCATCAGTCAAGCCGCGCAAATTCTGGCGCTTCGCCTCAAAATGCACTTGCATGAACATGCCAAAGAAATATAGAAAAGCTGGAAACGTTGCGGCCAGTGCAATGTCCCGATATGGAATATTTAAAAACTCAATCATCAGGAATGCCGCGGCACCCATGATCGGCGGTGTGATTTGTCCTCCCGTACTCGAGGCCGCCTCAACGCCTGCGGCAAAGTGTCTGGGGTATCCCACCCGGATCATCGCTGGAATAGTCAATGAACCCACCGTCACTGCATTTGCAATCGACGACCCGGATAACATCCCAAACAATGCAGAACCAAACACCGATACCTTGGCAGGGCCACCAGCGTAGCGACCCGCCACAGCGGAAGCCACATCAAGAAACAACTGACCCAAGCCAATTCGGGTTGCCAACACACCAAACAGCACAAAATGAAATACGTAAGTGGCCACCACCCCAATCGCTACACCGTATACCCCCTGGCTCGTGAGATAGAGATGATTCACGATTTGTGACCAGCTATTTCCGGCGTGCTTGAGCAAGCCCGGAAAGTCTTGACCGAACATTGCATAGATCATGAAAACAATCGCAATGATGGGAAGAGGCCATCCCATCGCGCGACGCGTACCTTCGAGCAAACCCACCAGCAAGATCGTTCCCATCACCACATCAATGGTGTCAGGATTGCCGACCTTGAAAGCCAGCTCTTCAAAAATGTAAGGGATGTACAAAACGGTCAATGCCAGCGCCAGCGCGATCAACCAGTCATACAAAGGAATTCCGCCCGGCGCAAACCATGTCGACTTTGGTTCACGCTGATACGCGCGCTTATTAAAACCAAACACCAAAAAGATCAGGCTCAACACAAAAGCAAGATGAACGCCACGATGCGTCGACTCCCGCAACAAACCAAAGCCTGCCGTGTAATAGTGAAAGATGGAGAGGGACACTAACAGGACTGAGACAATCCATGTCGCACCTGCTGCAAGGGGCCGAAAACGTATCTCCGGGTCATATTTTTCCGTCAGTGCCTGGGCTTTCACTTCATCGATTTGCATAGCAGACTCTTCATAAACGAATGATCACTTTGATCAAAAATAAAGGCGGTGCTTCGCTTTCGCGCTCACCGCCTTCAGCACTCCATACTCAACCGTGGGCGTCGCGAGTATCGGGCTCATGACGCCGTGGCCTTTACTTCAACAAACCTTTTTCTTTATAAAACTTTTCCGCACCTGGATGGAAGGGAATACCAGCGCCCATCACAGCATTAGAAAGAGTAATCAGCTTGCCTTTGGAGTGACCGGCTGCCAGAGCCTTTTGTGCGGCATCTGAGTAGACTGCTTTCACGATCTCATACACGACAGCTTCGGGTTGCTTGGCAGAGGTAATCCACTGAGCATTCACAGCGATAGTCTTGACTTCACCCACGCCCTGATACGTACCTGCGGGGATCACGTCAGGCGTAAAAAAGCGCTGCGATTCGCGCAACTTATCGATCTCTGGGCCTGCGATCGGCACCAGCTCAACACCCGCGCCACTGGAGACAAGCTCAGCGACTGCTGCCACAGGAGCACCTGCCACGATGAAGAAGGCGTCCAAACCACCGTCTTTCAATTTTTCACCCGCCTGATTGGGCTTCATATATTCGGCTTTGACATCTTTGTCGGTCATGCCAAAAGCGCCCATAATCAAACGCACATCGACCAATGTGCCAGAACCTGGTTCATCCATGGACACACGCTTGCCACGCAGATCGGCGACAGACTTGATCCCTGAACCTTTACGGGCGACAAGATGGATACTTTCAGGATAGAGCGTTGCGATCAGTCGCAAATCCGTGGCCTTGGGTTTTCCGGCAAACGTACCCGTTCCAGAATACGCCCAGTACGCGACATCCGACTGACTGAAACCCGACTCAAGTGAGCCACCCATAATACCGTTCACGTTTGCAACGGAACCGTTGCTGGCCACCGCAGAAGCGATCAGTTTTCCGGGCTGGGTCACAAGATTGGCGATCATTCCGCCCACTGGGTAGTAAGTACCTGCTGTGCCGCCGGTACCAATACGGAAAAACTGCTGGGCCTGGGCTGGCGCTGCAACGGTCGCAACAAGTGCCACAGCACCTAAAACTTTGGCTAGAGATTTTAAGAACATCGCGTTACTCCCTGATTAGATAATCGGACGACAACGTTGTCAGTTTAACTGGTACTTTTGCTGATTGATTGTAATTAACTGCAACAAATTTACACCTTACTCCAACCCAATAAGCGCCACACCCTCGCTGACTTGCTCGCCCACGCTAAAAAACACCTCTTTGACGACACCCTCGCTAGGGGCGATGACTGCATGCTCCATCTTCATGGCTTCCATCACTAACAGTGCATCACCCTGTTTCACTTTCTGACCTGCTTTCACGTGCACAGCAATTATTTTCCCTGGCATGGGTGCCGTCAGGCCTCCGGTTTGATGCGACTCGCCCTGCAAGGCCTGCCTGAGGGGGTCTTGTAAGCAGAGCACCGTATGCGTGCCATCCACAAACACATCGATACGCTCACCCTGCTTCTGAACAGTGGCCGTTCGACGCACGCCGTTGAGGACATATGTCAGCTGGCATGCACCACTTCGCATACGCTGGGCTGTCCACGATAAGTCGCGTAAGCATCCCTCAAATTCAAGTCTTTCCTTACCCGTGTCGCATATATAAAAAACCTGTTTGTGTGTATCACCGTCCAACCATGTAAATTGACGGCGATATACCCCGCTTAGCCGCCACCCATCCTGAATGGCCCACGGGTCGACTGAAGCACGCGGTCTGGATGGCTGCAATGCCGCGCTGAAGGACTCCTCAGACAAGACCGCCAACACCGCAGCAGCCCATACATGATCAGATCGGGTTTGGCCGAACGGAAACAATGTGTCGCGCCTTCTCTCGATAAAACCAGTATCAAGATCTGCTTGCGCAAACGAATCGTCTGCAATCAGTCTGGAAAGAAAATTGACGTTTGTGTGCACCCCCGCAATTTGCGTTTCTGCGAGTGCCTGCTGCATACGGAATCGTGCTTGCTCGCGCGTAGCGCCCCACACAATGAGTTTCGCGATCATCGGATCATAATAAGGAGTGATCTCATCGCCACAGCGCACCCCCCCATCCACGCGGATATTCCCGTTCGTAAACTCAACATGCTCGGGTAATTGCAGATGCGAGAGACGACCCACTGAAGGCAAAAACCCATTCTCTGCATTTTCCGCATAGAGCCGCGCCTCAATCGAATGGCCCGACATTGGAAGTTGCTCTTGCGTCAATGGCAATCGCTCGCCAGCGGCGATCAGCAGCTGCCACTCCACCAGATCAATCCCGGTAATCATTTCAGTTACGGGATGTTCAACTTGCAAGCGCGTATTCATCTCCATGAAATAAAACCGACCATCAGGCTCGACGATAAATTCAACCGTCCCCGCACCCACATACCCCACCGCTTTAGCAGCCGCCACCGCGGCCTCGCCCATCGCGCGTCGCATCTCTGGATCCATGTTTGGCGCAGGTGCTTCTTCGATCACCTTTTGATGTCGACGCTGAATGGAACAATCTCTTTCAAATAAATAAATGCAATTGCCTTGAGTATCGGCAAAGACTTGAATTTCAATATGTCTCGGTTTTTGCAAATAACGCTCGATCAAGACACGCTCGTCACCAAAGCTCGCGCTTGCTTCTCTCTGACACGAAAGCAGCGCAGCACTGAAGTCCTCGGGAGACTCCACGACGCGCATCCCTTTTCCTCCTCCACCTGCGCTCGCTTTAATCAATACGGGATATCCGATCGCATCCGCCTGCTGCTGTAAAAATGCAGGCTCCTGATTCTCTCCGTGATAACCAGGTACAAGTGGGACTCCGGCTTGTGCCATCAGATTTTTTGCTGCCGACTTACTTCCCATTGCTGCAATCGCGGATGCAGGTGGTCCGATAAACGTGACGCCAGCATGCGTACATGCCTGCGCAAATGTCTCGTTCTCAGACAAAAATCCATATCCTGGATGAATCGCCTGCGCACCAAATCGTTGCGCAACCTCAAGGATTGTCTCGCCCTTCAGATAACTTTGCTGAACACTCGCTTCACCAATTCGAACTGCGACGTCACAACTCGTCACATGTTTTGCATTCGCATCAGCATCCGAATAGACGGCGATGGTCTTCATGCCAAGCTTGCGTGCAGTCGCTGCGACTCGACAGGCTATTTCACCGCGATTGGCGATCAGTATTGTTTTAAACACTTTATATTCCTGTTCAAGCCGTTACATACGAAACACGCCGAAACGTGTATCCGGGATCACAGCATTGAGCGCCGCTGACAAGCTGAGTCCTAAAATTCGACGTGTGTCCGAGGGCTGAATCACACCATCATCCCAGAGCCTTGCGCTGGCGTAGAAAGGATGTCCTTCTCTTTCGAACTGCTCAAGTATCGGTGCTTTGAAGGCCTGCTCTTGCTCGGAAGTCCACACGCCTCCTTTCGCCTCCACACCATCTCGCCGTATCGTCGCCAAGACGCTGGCTGCCTGTTCGCCTCCCATGACCGAGATCCGGGCGTTAGGCCACATAAAGAGAAATCTTGGTGAATACGCTCGGCCGCACATTCCATAATTTCCCGCACCAAAAGATCCACCAATAATGACTGTGAATTTCGGTACCGCAGCTGTCGCGACTGCCGTGACAAGTTTGGCTCCATGGCGAGCGATTCCTTCATTTTCGTATTTACGACCCACCATAAAACCTGTGATATTTTGCAAGAAAATAAGCGGAATTTTTCTTTGCGCACAAAGTTCTATGAAATGCGCACCCTTTTGCGCCGACTCTGAAAAAAGAATGCCGTTGTTTGCAATGATTCCAACAGGCATGCCTTGGAGATGCGCAAATCCTGTTACCAATGTTGTGCCATAACGCGCTTTAAACTCATCAAACTCCGAACCATCCACCAATCGCGCAATGATCTCCCTGACATCATAGGATTTACGTGTATCCGCGGGTACGATGCCATTGAGCTCTTCCGGATCGTAGAGAGGCTCTCGCGTTTCTCGCAATGCTAACTGTTGCGGTTTTTTTCGATTCAGATGACTCACTGCTTTGCGCGCGAGTTGTAAGGCATGATGATCGTTGTTAGCCAAATGATCTGCCACACCAGACAACCTTGTATGGACATCTCCGCCACCCAAGTCTTCGGCCGAGACCTGTTCGCCCGTTGCAGCCTTCACAAGCGGTGGGCCACCTAAAAATATTGTCCCCTGTTCGCGGACAATGATGGACTCGTCGCTCATTGCAGGTACATAGGCACCGCCCGCCGTGCATGAGCCCATGACGACTGCGATTTGTGCGATGCCTTGAGCCGACATGTTGGCTTGATTAAAAAATATCCGCCCGAAGTGCTCACGATCCGCAAAGACATCCTCTTGTTGTGGCAGGTTTGCGCCTCCTGAGTCCACGAGGTAAATGCATGGCAAATGATTTTGTGCCGCGATCTCTTGGGCACGAAGATGTTTTTTGACGGTCATCGGGTAATACGTACCCCCTTTTACCGTCGCGTCGTTGCATACAATCACACACTCTATGCCCGAGACGCGTCCTATGCCTGTAATGATGCCCGCACCGGGTGCATCGTCGTCATACATGCCATATGCCGCAAGCGCAGAAAGCTCCAAAAAAGGCGTGCCCGGGTCCAGCAATTGCTCGACACGCTCGCGTGGCAGTAACTTTCCTCTTGCAATATGTTTTTGCCGCGCGGCCTCTGGACCACCTTGCGCAATTTTTTCCAGCACTGCCTTGAGTTCGAATACCTTTTCACGCATCGCACTGGCATTGTTCGCAAACTCGGCCGATCGACCATTGATTTTCGACTCGATAATTGGCATCTCTGTGCTCTCATTAAGTTTACGTTTGCATTGACGCTTGTATTGAAGATTAAATTGACGTTTACGTAAACGTCAATACTAATATAATGCAACGTGCTCAGACAATCACTTTTTAGCCTTAAGCAATGCCTCACATTGCCGCTGCTGCTGCACAATTTCGGCCAATGTCTCCTCTAGATCCACGCGCTGCTGCTCGAGACTCGCCCGCTGACTCTCCAGGACCGACAAGTAATGCTTAAGCTGAGGTACTGTATCTCTCGGTCCTTCGTACATATCCACCAACTCGCGGATCGCTGAAAGCGTGAATCCCAGTCTTTTACCCCGCAACGCGAGCTTGAGTCGGGTGCGGTCACGCGCCACATAAATGCGCTTATTTCCCTCCCGTGCCGGATTCAGGATGCCGTGATCCTCATAAAACCGAATCGTACGCGGCGTAATGTCAAACTCTTTAGACAAATCCGAAATCGTCCAGGTCGGTGAGGTCATGGTGTTTGCGATAGCAGTTTACGTAAACGTAAATTATGATGGCTTGAAGAAACCGTCAAGCTTGGAGATATCAAAACATGAACCCACTCGAGCATCAGCTGCAATATCCGTTTGCAGACACTATGCCCGGTCCCGGCAAAACCATGGAGCTCGCACCGGGTGTGCGCTGGATCCGCATGCCATTACCTTTTGCGCTTGACCATATCAATCTCTGGCTTTTACGCGACAAAATCGATGGCAAAGAAGGCTGGACTATTGTCGACTGTGGCATCAGCCGAGACGAGGTCAAGACGCTCTGGGAAGAGATCTTTGCAACGCAACTGGAGGGCTTGCCTGTGTTGCGCGTCGTCGTGACACACATGCACCCTGATCACGTCGGCCTGGCAAGTTGGCTTTGCAAAAAGTGGGATGTCCCACTCACCATGAGCATGACAGACTATACAACCGCCAAGCTCTGGTCCATGGGACAAAGCAATGGTGGCACAGGAGGAGAGCGTGCGGCTCAACATCTGGGCAGTCACGGCATGACGGATCCCGAAGCATTGGAGCAAATTCGTGCCCGCGCATCCTACTACCCCAGCTTAGTACCCGAAATGCCCCCCTCATACGCGCGCATTCTTGATGGACAAACACTAAAGATCGGCGGACACGACTGGCAAGCCATCGTAGGATACGGACACGCGCCTGAGCACATTTCACTTTTCTGCCCGGATAAGAATGTCCTGATTTCTGGTGACATGGTGCTCCCGCGCATTTCAACCAATGTCAGTGTCTTCGACTACGAACCACTGGGCAACCCGCTACCACTTTATCTAAACTCACTGGACAACTTTAAACATCTTCCAGCCGACACGCTGATTCTGCCCTCGCACGGCAAACCCTTCAGGGGTTTGCACGAACGCATCGCCCAGCAACACGAGCATCATGCCGAACGACTCGCCGAAGTCCTTGAAGCCTGTGTCACACCTCAATCGACAACCGATATCTTGCCCGTTCTTTTCAAGCGTAAGCTAGACTTGCATCAAACGACATTCGCAATGGGCGAAGCTATCGCGCATTTACATGCTCTATATTTCGAGGGCAAGCTTTCTCGTGAACTTTGCGCAGATGGCATTATCCGTTTCGTCAGAACATAAAGGACGCGTCTTGACTACACATCACCTTGATACCCGACTCCTCCATATCGGTAGCGCCCCCTTCGACCCCGAGACAGGCACGGCGCCGGTCAGTCTGCCCTCCATGCGCACCAGCACGGTCCGCTTTGAAAACCTGGCCGCACTTGATCGCGCCATGACGCGTCGTTTGGCTGGAGAGCGGGCCATTACGTATGGTCGCTCGGGTATGGACACACACCGCGCACTCGAAGATGTATTCATGCAACTCGAGGGTGGCAGTTATTGCGTACTCGCGCCCTCCGGCATGGCCGCCATCAACATCGCTTTTCTGGGTCTGTTGAAAACCGGCGACCATGTGCTCGTATCTGACTGCGTCTATGGCCCCGTTCGAAATCTCGATCGTGCACTGCTCCAGGGTTTTGGTATTTCCGTGACCTACTTTTCCGCAGAACGCGACGATATTGCGCAACTGGTTCAACCCAATACAAAAATGATCTACGTTGAGTCACCTGGGTCGTTGTTGTACGAAATGCTGGACATGCCCGCGCTCGCCTCGCAGGCCAAGGCCCATGGCTTGATCCTCGCGACCGACAACACATGGGGTTCTGGGTACATCTACCGACCGCTGATGCTCGGTGCAGACGTCTCTATCGTGGCTGGCACGAAATACATCTCCGGACACTCCGATGTCATGCTCGGTGCTGTTGTCGTCAAAGATCAAAAGCTTGCCGCCCGCATTCATTCCGCACAATACGCGATGGGCAACTCCGTCAGCGCCGATGATGCTTGGCTCGCGTTGCGCGGCGTGAAAACGATGGCCGTTCGCATGCCTCAGCACGCCCGAAACGCCCTCGAGGTCTGCAAGTTTCTGGACGCGCAGCCAGAGGTATTACAAATCTATCACCCTGCATGGCATAAAGACGCGGGCCATTCTCTATGGCAACGTGACTGCACGGGCTCCAATGGCATGTTGTCTATTGAGCTTAATTGCACACCAGAAGCGGCCAAACCTTTTGTCGATGCGCTCGAACTCTTTGGTATTGGTTTTTCCTGGGGTGGGTTTGAAAGTCTGGTGCAATGGGTCGAACCCGGCACCTTGTCCTCACATCAATACTGGAAACATCACGAACACGCTCTGATTCGTTTGCATATTGGGCTTGAGTCTGTCGACGACTTGATCGCCGACTTGAAGCAAGCGTTAGCCAAAATCAAAAAATAACGAGGAGTCTTTGATGTCTAAAGATAAGGGCTATGTTTTTGTTGAGCTTGAGGTCCATGACATGGACAATTTCAAAGCACACTACCAACCCCGATCAACCGCCGCTGTTGCTGCGTTTAACGGTCGTTTTGTGATGCGGGGTGGCGAGGTCACGGTCAAGAACGGCCCCGATGATCAACGTCGGCGCGTCTTGCTGGAATTTGACCATTACGAAGACGCTTTGGCGTTTTACGATTCAGATCTCTACCAAGAAGCTAAACTTCACCGCGACAAATACGCGCACGTTCATACGTTTTACATTATGCGTGGAACATAAGAACAAAGCCCGCTGTTTGCGCAGCGGGCTTTCTTTAATCAGCGTTAGATCAATAAGCGTATTAAATTATTTGCCTCTCACCTGACGGATCAACTCACTCGCGACATCCAGGGTTTGTTGATAACCACCCGCCTCTGAAGGCGAGGTCACAAACCGCCCAGCCACGGAAACTGTCGGGGTCCCTTGAATACGATAAGCCGTCACGAGCTGGTCCGCGCGACCTGTCTTGGAAGACACCCCAAACGACTCAAATGCCGCATCAAACTTTTCAGGATCTACACCCTGAGTCGCGATCCAGCTTTTAATTTCTGCTTTGGTAAATAAGCGCTTTTTTTCCTGATGGATCGCCTGGAACACTTTCGGATGCAAGTCCATGCGATTCAGCGCCTCGAGCGCATAATACAGACGCTGCAACGGCTTCATACTGGCATTGAATGCTACAGGCACACCTCTCACCACGACATCTGCAGATTGTGCTTTGATCCATTTTTCCAACAGCGGTTCAATCGCTGCACAGTGTCCGCAGCCATAAGAGAAAAATTCCAACACCTCGATCTTGCCTGGCTCTGTTGGTTGAGCTGGCGTAAGCTCAATGAATTTACCTTTTGCAGCAGGCGCGTTTTGCGAAAAACCCGCAGTTGAAAAAAACATCGCGCCCATCGCAAAAATAATCAGTGCGAGACGTGAAAATATATTTTGTGTCATAGTGATTCGTCCTAAGTGACAAAATTGGTTTACTGCCGAACAACCGCAGTGGGTATTTTTTCCTGACCCAGACGGATGCGGGTCTGATTCATGTCGTCGATTCGTTCGAACGGCCCCACACGCACACGGTTGACCTGCAAACCATTGACTTCAGCACGCTGAATCTCAACAGGCATCCCCATCAGGAGAATTTTGGCACGCAACGCCTCGGCATCCTCTAAAACCCTGAAAGAACCAACCTGTAAATAATAAGGACCGCTAGATTTGGGCGGAGTTGTCGCAGCGGTGCTCGCCGATCCTGTTGGACCCACGGTCGCTGATCCTGCCTCTGACCGGCTCGCTGTCGATGTCGAGCCAGAAGCTCCTTGCGAGGCACGTGAACCGGCACTAGGTGCTGGTGTCAAGGTTGCGATCAGAGAACCCAAGGCATCGCCATTTTGCTTGGCTGTGCCTGCTGCGGGCTGTCCAGCTTGACCCGTAACCGCCATGCCGGTCTGGCCTGTGGGTTGGTCAGGCGCGCTCGGGGCAGTGACCGGACCGGTATCACGACCACCCAAAGCAGCGTTAGGATCGGGGGCATTGCGAGGATCAGGCCTCACCTGCTCATCAGGTGACCGGCTCGCCTTATCCATGAAAGGCATTGGCGCCTTGATGACGTAATATGCGACGCCTGCGGCCAATCCCAGACCGATCAACAAGCCCGCCAGGACGCCGTACATCGTGCTACCACCGGATGATTTACGTTTTGCCATTTGGTGATCTTACATCCGTTCCGGAGCCGATACACCCAGTAATTCCAGGCCATTGGCGATGACTTGGCGTGTCGCGTCTGCCAGTCGCAAACGTGCGTGCTTAAGCGCGACATCATCAACCAACACGCGCTCGGCGTTATACCAGGCATGAAAATCAGAAGCGCAATCTCTCAACCAGAACGCAACCAAGTGCGGAGACAACTCAGCCGCCGCCTCAGTCACTAGTGCTGGAAACTCTGCAAGCCTTTGCATCAAGGCCAGCTCCGTAGGTGAAGTGAGTAAATTCACTGGAGCCGCATACAATTCGGCAGCGCTTAAACCAGCCGTTGCCAGCATAGAACAAATCCTGGCATGCGCGTACTGGATGTAATAGACCGGGTTTTCTTCGCTCTGCGAGCGCGCCAGATCCACATCAAAAACAAACTCCGTGTCGGCACGGCGTTGGATCAAAAAGAAACGAACCGCGTCGCGCCCCACCCATTCAATCAAGTCGCGTAATGTGACATAACTGCCGGCACGCTTGGAAATTTTGACTTCTTCTCCACCGCGCACAACTTTGACCATCTTGTGCAAAACATATGCCGGATAATCCGCGGGTATGCCCATCGATAACGCTTGCAAACCCGCGCGTACGCGCGCAACCGTGCCATGATGATCACTACCCTGGATATTGATCGCGCGCGTAAATCCTCTCTGCCATTTGGTGACATGATAAGCAACGTCAGGTACAAAATAGGTGTAACCACCTTC